>Ga0307479_10002741_pt1 | contig 15950 bp, 14 predicted proteins | sample atmos_gasesECM4C_FD_203743 | JGI IMG/M metagenome (GOLD analysis project Ga0307479, IMG submission 203743) | Hardwood forest soil microbial communities from Morgan-Monroe State Forest, Indiana, United States - atmos_gasesECM4C_515 | ecosystem: Environmental > Terrestrial > Soil > Temperate... | reverse complement strand
CATGGGCCATTCGTTGATTCCGAGCTTCAGAACCATCAGGAGGTGAATGGCGACAAACGCGATGAGAAGCCCTGGGACAACGAAGACGTGAAGGGCGAAGAATCGCGAAAGGGTCGCGCCGGCGATGATCGGGCCGCCCAGCATCAGGTTGACGATCCAAGGTCCCATCAGAGGGACGCGGCTCGCGATCGAAGCCCCAATCCCTAGACCCCAGTACGCGTCCTGGTCAAACCTCAGAACTTGACCCGTGAAGGCCATGCCAAGTGTGACGATCAAAAGAAACACGCCCACGATCCAGGTGAGTTCGCGCGGGTACTTGTACGCGCCAAAGAGGAAGACCTGGACCATGTGGATCAGGACGATCGCCACCATGAAGTCCGAGCCCCAGCCGTGAAGGGCCCGAATGTACCAGCCGAGCGAAACGTTGTGATTCAGAGTCTGGAGGCTGCTCCACGCTTCTCCAGCGGAAGGGACGTAGATGAACGCCAGCATAATGCCCGTGACGATTTGAAGCATGAACACGACGAAGGCAGCACTGCCGAAAACATAGGACCAACTCGCGGTTTCGCGCGGAACGGGATGCTCTGCGGTCTCGCGGATCGACGCGCCAAGCTGGAGGCGTGCGTCGAGCCATTCGCCGATGGATTGGATCAGGCGCATGGCCGTATCTCTCGAACGATATTAGAGGCGCGGCCCGGGGTGGGCATCTCGCCTGCTCGAATCAACAGCTTCCCGTTTTCAATCCTGTAGTGGTATTCGAACAATCCACGTTCGGGAGGCCCGGAAGCGCGGGAGCCATCCTGGTAGTACGCCCCGCCATGGCAGGGGCACATGAACAAACTCGATTGCGGGAACCAGCGAACCGGACAGCCGAGGTGCGCGCAGTCAATCGCGAACACCTGGAAAGTTTGCCCATCTACATTGCGAACCCAACAGGCAATATCTGCCGTATCCCCGTCCGTTGGATTCACGATAGGATTTCGGTATGTAGCGAGGCGAGTCTGACCGGACGGAAATTGTTCGAGGTTGCCAAGAGGGACCCACGCTTCATAGCCTCCCTTCCGCTCGTGGGCTACCGGAGAGAGGAGGTAGCGCACGATCGGCACAGCAAGAATTGCAGCGACGACGCCGTTAAAGAGGATTCCGATCTTCATTAGAACATCGCGCCTGGTGAGGCCGCCTGGCAGTGTCATCGAAGCTCTCCCGTCGATTCGGCAAGATTTGGATAAGGTTGGCCGGGAAATCTGGGGCGTAGCGAGGCGAGCCAAGCCACGACATCGGACACATCCTGCGCTGACATCGGCTTGCCTGGGACGTTGCCTCGCCAGTCAGGAGCACCCAGTTCAGGGCGTCCCACGATCACGATCGTCCGGAGTTCCTGATCGTTGAGAAGAGCAAGGAAGGATCCGTCAACGATTGAGCCTGCTTTTTGCCCCCCTCGGCCTCCGGCACCATGGCAGGACGTACAGTACGTGACATAGACTTCCGATCCGCGCGAGGTATCACCGGCTGCGGAGGAGGAATACGGCGGCGGGTTCACGCCGCGCAAAACATCGGGCTTCGACCAACGCTCTCGTATCCCGCGGACAATCACATCAATCTGTTTGTCGGTAAGCATGCCACCGGCACTCTGTGCAAAAGCGGGCATCGAAGTGCCGAGAATTCCATTCGTCGCCGCGCGACGCAGAACCGTGTCGTCCGCGATCGCCAGGTACACGGGATCGCCGAGAGCGATCGCCGCTCCCCCTTTTCCCTCCGAGCCGTGGCATCCGGCGCAGTTCTGCCCATACAGGACGTTGAAATCTGAAATCTCGCTCGGGACAATTGGCATATCACCCGGAGCAGGCCGGCCGGGTGCATTCGCACATCCGCACAGGCCATACGTGAATAGGCTCAGTGCTCCGAGGATGAGTAGGCGATGGCTCATCGCAATCCGTCCTTCCCGTTCTTTTCTTCCGTAATCCCCGGCGCCTCAAAACCGGCGCGCATTAGAAAAGGTGCGAACTGTCGCGTGCGCACCTGCGCCTGACGCACAACAATCAATCCTGCAACGACGCCGAAGGCAAATTGCGAAGCAATGAACCACGGCCAGTCGATGCGCTCGTTGAGCAGCGGATTTATGAGCCCCAGAACACTGTGGAGTAATCCTGTCCAGAGAATCGGCGCTATCACACCACCCAGAAGAATTGGGCGGCGTGGAAACATCGGCAACATGGCTCCATAGAGCAGCCCGACTAACAAGGACGTGAGCAGATGGATGACGACTGCAACAGAAAAGCTACCCAAGTGGAAAGTATTGAGTGACGCCGTTCCGAACCGCAGAAATTCGGAATAGGCGGTCGCTGCCAGCAGATTGATGGGATACCAGATGTTTCCCTGTTTGAGCAATCCGTACAGGCATGCGAGTACAGCCATGGCCACACTTCCAGCGAGGCCACCTTTGATTCCTGCCGAAACTGGATACGTTTCGAGGGGAAGCAGCGCGCGGGAGAGTTCCGGCGCCACCGCGAGCCGTTCGACTACGCGCCGGGAAGTAGAGACGGCAGTTACTTCCGCAGTAACCCGAATCGTTTCCTCCTGCTCCTGAGGGAGGACATCGCAGAACCAGCCAACGCAGGCGATCACCGCCAGGATCGCGCCCAGAAGGCTGACAGAAGCGCTCGTGACCAGGCCTGCGAACAGTAGAGCGATGCCGAACGCAAGAGTGATGGGCCAAGCTGTCGGCGCGGGCAGCGTGATGGTGCCTGGCGCGGTGTCAGTTGCTTGTGTTCGTGAACTCGGAGAATCCATGTGCCTCTGGTTCCTTCAGCGACCGATGACGTAAACCACCGTGAAAACGACGACCCAGACCGCATCCACAAAATGCCAATACATCGAAAAGACTTCGGCGCGCTCGCTGTGCGCCGGTTCCACTTTGCCTAAGAGTGTAAAAATCATGGCAAGGACAATGAAGATCAATCCCACGGTGACGTGAAAAGCGTGCAGACCGACGAGCGAGTAGTATGTCGTGCCGAAGAGATTCGTGCGGATGGTCAGTCCTTTATCGAAAATCAAGTGCCACCATTCGCGGCCCGTTCCAACCAGAAAAATGGTGCCGAGGACCATCGTGACGAACCACCACAGTCCGAACGCGTTGACTCTCGCGCTACGCAGCGCCCGCACGGCCAGATGAATCGTCAGACTGCTCGAGAGCAGGCAGATGGTGTTGAAGATGGGAGTTTCGAGCACGTCTTTTGGGATGGGGCCCGACAAGCTCTTGCCGATATAAAAAATGTACGCGACCACGAAAATCGTGAAGATCGCGCATTCAGCAGCAATCAGTGAAATCATTCCCACGCGCCCTCGCGAGGGGAGAATCCACTCAGGCTCCATCGGTGGTCGTGCAATCGCAGCGCCGCTCAAACGAGTTCTCCTCTATTCATATTTCGAATCCGGATCTTCCGGATGTTTGAGGTCCCAAAGCGGACGCCGGCTGTGGACAACCGGAATCGCCGCGAAATTGTAATCTGGCGGAGGCGAAGTCGTGGACCACTCAAGCGTCCACGCATCCCAGGGATCGTTTCCGGCGGGCTCACCCTTAAAAAGTGACCAGAGCAGATTCACAACAAACACGAGCACGCCGGCGGCTTGAAAGACCACGCCGATGGTGACAATAAGGTTCCAGATTTCCCATCCACGCCCCGGTTCGTAGGTGTAGATCCTGCGAGGCATCCCTAGGATTCCCGGGATGTGCATGAAATCAAAAGTCATGTGGAAGCCGATCAAGAACAGCCAGAAGTGCCATTTCCCAAGAACCTCGTTGTACATCCGGCCGCTCATCTTCGGGAACCAGTAGTAAAAGGCTCCGAACAGCGCAAACAGGATTCCTCCCACGATGACGTAGTGAAAATGCGCGACCACAAAATAGGAGCCGCTGAGCTGCCAGTTGAACGGGGACGCACCCAGCATGATTCCCGTGAGGCCCGCGATCAGGAATTGAAACAGGAAAGCTATGCAGAACAGCATGGGAGTCCGGAACTGAACTTTCCCGCCCCACATCGTCCCCAGCCAATTGAAGATCTTAATTCCGGTGGGAACACCAACGGCCATCGTGGTGATGGTGAAGAAGCTGTTTGCGTAGGAATTCATCCCGACTGTGAACATGTGGTGAGCCCAGACACTAAGGCTCACGAAGCCGATACAGACGGTCGCCGCCACCATAACGGGATACCCGAATATTGGTTTGCGGGAGAAAACAGGGACAATTTCGGATAGGAAAGCGAAGGCGGGAATAATCAGGACGTACACCTCCGGGTGGCCGAAAATCCAGAAGAAGTGCATCCAAAGAACTGCCGACCCTCCCGCCTGCGTGTCAAAAAAGTGGCCCCCGAGATAGCGATCAATTGAAAGCATGACTTGAGCTGCGGTGAGCGGCGACACGGCCAGGATGACCATCCCGCCCATTACGAGATTCAACCACGCCAAGAGCGGCATTTTTCCAAGAGTCATCCCGGGGCAGCGCATGCACAAAATCGTGGCTATGAAATTCACAGCGGTGCCGATACTGCCAATACCTGACACGAGCAAGGCCAGCGTCCAGAAATCGGTACTGTGCCCGACTGAGAATGCCCGAGAAGTAAGCGGCGCGTAAGCCCACCATCCAACATCGGGAGCGTTCCCGGCGCCGTAAAGCCCATTGCCGCCGATGAAACTAAAGTACAGAAGCAGCCCTCCAAACGCGGTCATCCAAAAACTGAAGGCGTTCAGCCGTGGGAAGGCCATGTCCCTGGTACCAATCATCAAGGGAATCAAATAGGTGCCGAAACCAAACAGGATAGGCATGGCCACAAAGAAAATCATCGTGGTGCCATGCATCGTCATCATGCGATTGAAAACTTGAGGAGAAACGAAATGATTGTGCGGAACGATCAGCTGTATACGCATGATAATGGCTTCGACACCGCCAACCACAAGAAATACAAGTGCGTAGACGATGTAGAGAATCCCCAGCTTCTTGTGATCGACAGTGACGATCCAATCGTGGAGCCCTTCACTGATTGGCCGACCAATCTCGGTGGCTGCGGTGATCGCGATTGTTTCGGAGGCCATGACTATTCTCTTCTCATCGAAGCGTCTCGAGGTACGCGGTGAGCGCGTCCAGGTCTTTTTCATTCAGCTTCATCGCGGGCATCAATGAGCTCGGTTTGATCGCGTCGGGATTTTGGATCCACAGCTTGAGTTGTTCGGGAGTGTTCGGAGCCGCCCCGGAAGCGATCGTGTCTCGGCTCATCAGATGTGTGAGGTCCGGACCGAATCGCCCGTCCGCCACTGTTCCCGAGATGGCGTGACAGTTCACGCAGGCCGTCGTTTCAAAGACCTGCCGGCCTTGCTCCACTGAACCACTAACCACAGCCGGCCTTTTTTCTTCCTGAACCCACCGATCAAACTGTTCGGGCGAATCAACGTATACGCGCAGGAGCATCTTGGCATGCTGCGTGCCGCAGTACTGGGCGCATTGGCCTAGAAACAGTCCCGTTTCATGAGGATCGATCCACATGTGGTTGACGCGGTTTGGAATCAAATCCGTCTTTCCGGCCAGACGTGGTACCCAGAAGCTGTGGTCGGTATCTGCCGAAGTCAAGGTCATGAAGGTCGGTGTGGGATGCGACGGGTTGCTCACAGGTACATGCAGTTCATTGGCCGTGACCACGCCCAGGGCGGGATAACGGAATTCCCACCAGAACTGATGGCCGATGGCGACGACTTCGATCGCACTGGGCGGCTCAGGAGCATCCTGGATCGAGTGGATCACGCGTGCAGTCGCGAGGAATAGCACCAATACGATGAGGACAGGAATCACCGTCCAGGCAAGTTCCACCTGATTACTGCCGTAAACTTGCGGCGGCTCGCGGCCGTCGTCGGCGCCGCGCCTGCGATATTTTGAAATGGCGTACACAAGCAAGCTGAAAACAATTGCAAAAATCGCACCCGTAATTGTCAGCACCAATAACGACAACCGAAAGATCGAATCCGCGGGCGTCGACTGCGGTCTGAATATGCTGGGAACTTGAGCAGGACTCGCGGGAGCGCCGAAGCAGAGTGTTGCAGCAAGCAACCCCCCAACAAGCAACACGGCGATACCTGCTGCCTTACTCAAGAGGTGCCGAGTTTGCCCGCCGTGGTTCATTTGCGTCCAGCCTCTGTCCCGCCGCCCGCTGTGGCAGCCTTCTCGCCTTTCGAGCGAATGGCGAGCAATTCGATCAGCATGGTGCCGTGCTCCCGATCGCGCTCTTCAATCGAGCGGTTGCCGCGCATTCTGAGAATTCCGTCCTCGATCTGTTTTCCCAGGTCCGGGAACAACGTCGGGTCTGAAGAGCGAGTCACTCTGGCCTCACACCGGTGCACGTGCATTTTGCAAGCCAATCCATTCATCCTCAATTTGCAGGTCAATCTTGTTGCGGCCGGGCTACTTCGGCTCCTCTTACGCGCTGAGCCTACTGGAAGGACCAAGTTTCGGTCATCGGCTTGACGTTCTCGTCAATCCCGCGGCACGAAAACTGAGCTCAAACCCGTAAAGCCCTGTGTGGCGTCTCACTTGTCAACGAGCGACCCCGCCCTCATGGCCGAACTGATCGGTAACATCATCCAGTTGATCGCGCGTCTGGTACGGAGCAAACGCGCAGCAAGATCGAAAGTGATCTTGACCGCCGGCACGCTTTGTCTAGTTCTTACGGCAAATATTCAGTTATCAAGAGATACGATCTTCCCTGCAAGCCGGAATGGCTTTTTATTGATTTCGAGGTTGCTGAGACCACGACGCGGCGAGTCCCTGATCAACCGAACGCCTATCTCCGCAAATTCCAGGCCGCGTTCGCCGCCCGATCCGACGAGATACGACAGCGCGGCAGCCACAAGCAGGACCACGAAGCCAAGCCCGAAAAGGAGCTCCGCCGCGAGTAACTCACGGACGAAATAGAACTGCAGAACGAAGAACACCGCGACAACAGTCATCACCCCTTTACGCACCAGCGCTCTTCCGAAGAATGAAAGGGCCAGTGTTCTAATCTCTCCCCAAGGCATTCTCATAAGCCCTCACGAAACCTTCGCCGCCACACAAGCATGAGAAGGCCCAAAGCGGCCGGACCATAAGTGTGAGAAGGCAAACGTGGATACGGGAATCGCCCTATTCTTCTCTGGTGATGACCGCCAACGCTTTGACGTGTCTGCCTACGGGCTGTCAGCGCCGTTCCGCCTGAGCGAAAAACTCTGTGGTTCAAACTTCAAAGATTCACGATCGCTGCGAACCTGACTGGATCGAGACTGGCGCCGCCTACGAGCAATCCGTCGATTTCAGGCTCTGCCATGAGACTCTTGGCATTTTCTGGCTTGACGCTGCCGCCGTATAGGATGCGGACGTTACTCGCCGCCTCTGCTCCGAAGCTTCTGTGGGCCTGATCGCGGATGAGCCGGTGAGCATCGGCGGCGGCCTCGGGCGTCGCGGTCTCACCGGTGCCGATTGCCCAGATAGGTTCGTACGCGATTATGATTTTTTCGAACTGCCCGTCCGAAAGTGCGCCGATCGCGTCCCGAAACTGCTCCGTCAGCACTGTCTCTGCGTTTTTCCTTTCGCGCTCTCCAACGCAGACGATCGGTGTGAGCCCGGCGTCGAACGCCGCCACCATTTTCTTCAACACGCTTTCGTTGGTTTCGCCAAAATATTTGCGTCGCTCGCTGTGCCCCACGATTACGTACGAACAGCCGGACGCCCTGATCATCGGGCCGGAGACCTCCCCGGTAAAGGCACCCTCCTTCGCCCAGCAGAGATTCTGCGCGCCAATTTGTATCCTCGTTCCACGGGTAGCGGTGACCGCGCTCTCCACGTCGAGGAAAGAAGGGCATATCACGATCTGGCAATGCCCTGAGCGCTCGACCAACGGCCGAAAAGTCTCGAAGAAAGACGTGGTTCCGGCGGAGTCCTTATACATCTTCCAGTTCCCGGCGATGATAGGTGTCCGCATGATCGATACCCCTGAGAGCTAACATTCGCTTCAATCCACCCAGTGGCTGACATGCAGATTTCAGTTTATTTCGGGATGCACGTTGCTTCATCCTCCGGGACAAAATTCCTCAAACACTTACGACTGGACACGGTGAATCGCGAATCAGCGAATAGGTGAGATCTCGCATGCGGCCAAGAGCACCCGCATGAGGACTCCTTCCAATCACGAGAACATCAGCGGACGACTGCCGGACCGCATCGAGCAATGCCTTTTTGATCGGGCCGAACTCAAGGCTCACCGCTGCATGAGAGCCAATTGCACGCTGGAGTTCGGCAATTTGCTCTCGCGCTTTGCGCACTTCATCAAATTCCCTTTGCTCTTTGGAGCCCAACTCGCTCGCCTGGATCACATGAATTACTGAAAGTTTGGCGCGGACCGCAAACGCGGCGTCTAGCGCATACCGGAGTACTCTTTCCGAATCCCCGGATAACTCGATGGCACAAACCCACGTCCGATGCTCCAAAGATCGGGGGCCGACTATCGCAGTGTGCTGCATTGTCAACACAGGGCAACCCGCGTCACTGAGCACTCTCGCTGTCGTCGAGCCGAGCAGTGCCCGCCGAAAGCGACCCGAATGCGTGGGCATCACGATCAGATCGAATTCATTCTTCTTTGCAGCCTCCGTGATCATACTGGCAGCATCGCCAGCCAAGAGGATTCTCGGACAGCTTGCGGTCGGGAACTCGGATTTAAGAAAGAGCTTGAGTTTGCTCCGTGCAAGGCTCCAATGCTCCGCTGCGATTTCGTCGCCTGGTCGCACATAGAGCTCGAATCCGTTGTGACTGCTGAGATCGCATACGTGAACGATTGACACTTCCGCCCCAAACATCTCTGCAGCTCGCCTGACATAGGCGGCCATGGCAAGACATGAAGGGGAAAAGTCGACAGGGAAAAGAATCGATTGAATCATAGATTCGTGGTCGCCACGTATTGGCGGTCACCCCGTCACTTCAAGTCGTGCCTCGACAGATATTTCAGCTTTGAAGAGTTTCGACACGGGACAACCGGTTTCAACGGCTTTGACCGCGGCATCGAACTTCTCCTGGTTTGCACCGGGAACCTGAGCCGCCAGGTCGAGATGGCTTTTCGTGATCTCGAAATGCTCGTCGACCTTTTCGAAAGTAATGGTCGCGGTTGCTTCCAGTTTCTGAGGTTTCAGGCCTCCCTTCGCTAGCTGGGAGGAAACCGCCATCGCAAAGCATCCCGCGTGTGCAGCAGCCAGCAGCTCTTCGGGGTTCGTACCGACTCCGTTTTCAAATCGCGTGCTGGACGAATACTGCGCCTCCTTCAGAACCGTGCTTTCTGTCGATAACGATCCCTTACCGCTTTTCACATCGCCTCGCCAAACTGCAGTCGCTTTGCGTTTCATCCCCTCGTCCTTTTCCATCCAGTCACTTTCAGAGGCATTTCAATCACCAAGAGGGACCCTCGGGCGAACTCATGTAACCGGCTGAACAAATGGTGACTTAGACTGCAGGCAGCCTGGTTTACTTGAATTGCCGAGCGTCTACTGAGGTGCAGTCTCGACCAGCGCGTCAAGGCTTTGACACATGGCGGGCGCGAGGGCCTCGAACTACACCCCAGCAGCCGCGCCGAACACGATTCGGCGCAGGTTCTCTGGTGCGTAGTACTCGGCTATGGGAACAGTACCTGCGAGTGTTCCGAAAAAGCGGTCTGTTTCCGGCTGATTCGACCGCAAGGCTTGATACAGCGCCAGCATTTCGGGAGGTGGCGGCTCGAGACTCGCCAGGCTGCATGTCAGCTCGTACATGGGGCCACCCTCTTCATCGCGCAAGCGCTGGTACTCAGCCATTGCTTCCTTCATTGGTTGCGCGCCCGAGAATCCGTGATGGATTGCTTCCGTCAACAGTTCCGCGGAGCGAAAGGCATCCGTAATCCCCTGCGCAGTGAGAGTATCTTTGTGATAACCAGCGTCACCCACCAGCGCCCAGCCGTCGCCGTACGGTTTCCGGAAGAAGTTTCGAATGTCGCCCGTTCCCATAATCCGCTCTGCGGGTCGACGGGCGCGAATTAATTCCGCGAGTTCTGGAGCTATTTTCAGCGCCTCCCAGCAATGCTGCTCCAAGCTAGACCGGACCGTCTCGAACTCATCATGCGGAAATATGAACACGGTGACCGTGAGTTCACAGTTCGTACGAAAGCTCGCCAGGAATCGCCGTGGACGCAGCCATATGGTTGTAGGGTATGGCGGCACATCCGCCCAGTAAGTGTAATAGCAGCAGGTAAGCACATCTCGGACCCTGTATTCGGTGGCTCCGACAGTCTTGGCCACTAGCGAATTCCGTCCGTCGGCGCCGATCACGATTCGGGCCTGTTCCTCAACCGCGGCGCCACTCCGCCCGCGGCCATGGATGCCGGTTACGCGACCGTTGTCCGAGGCAAGGCCCGTGACCGAGAATCCCTCTCTGATTTCCGCCCCCGCCTCCGACGCAGCGTCAAGCAGCAACTTATCAAGAACCGTGCGACGTGGCGCGTACATTTCCGCCACCCCATCCATCGCGGGTGGACACCTCGACAGTTGAAAAGTACCTAGATCCCAGCCAACTGCGCAGGTGGCGGGGCAATTGGTGGACAACAAGCGATCGAGGAGTCCCCAACGCTTGAGGCACGGCACGCCCGGCGCCCAGATGAAATGCGTGGAGATCATATCGCTTGGGAAAGTCGCCCGGTCAACTAAGAGGACCCGATACCCTCTACGCGCCAAAAGCATCGCAGTGGGTGATCCGCCGCAACGAGCTCCCACAACAATTGCGTCGAACATTTAACTCCTTCCATTGACGCAACTTTCGGAGGCGTAGGACGACCGCTGGCATCGAGGCGTCCGTCGGACAGTTCCACAACGCTTTAACGTCCTGATGCCCTAACGACTCGCCGCGCGTCAGAACACTCTAAACGCCGGGGCAGCTAGGCTCACTTGCTGGGCCTATCTTAATCTGAAAGAGATATAATGCGCAAAATGGCGTCCAGCGGACATAGTTCCGACCGGCCTGAGCAAGCCCCGGACTTTCGGCTCGTCGTCGACTCGATTCCTGCGCTGATTCACACCGCCAGGCCAGACGGTTACCTCGATTACTTCAATAAGCCTTGGCTGGAATATCTCGGCGTCACTTTGGACAAAGTGACTGGCTGGAATTGGACGGCTTTCGTTCACCCAGAGGACCTTGAGGGGATTGTGGCCAAGTGGCGAGCCTGCCTCGCGATGGGAGATGTCTTCGAGCACGAAACTCGCGTCCGCAGCGCGAATGGAGAATTCCACTGGATGTTCCACCGCAAAGTGCCACTTCGCGATGCGAACGGCACCATCGTCAAGTGGTATGGATCGAGTCTCGACATCAAGGACCGCAAGCAGGCAGAAGCCTTGCTATCTGCAGAAAAACGGCTCCTCGAGATGACCGCTACTGGCGTGACGCTGGAAAGGATCCTAAATGCCTTGTGTCTGTTTATCGAAGAGCAGCGGAGCGGCACGCTTGCTTCAGTATTGTTGCTAAATCCCGATGGCGTTCACCTTTGCTTCGCTGCGGGACCGAGTGTACCTAACGAGTGGGGGCGGCAGATGGAAAGGCTGCCAATTGGGCCGTGTGCAGGCTCGTGCGGCACCGCGGCATATACGAGATCGCCGGTCATCGTCTCCGACATCGCGACTGACCCGCTGTGGGAGGTGCCGGAGCACCGCGCTTCGGCACTGAAGCATGGGCTGCGAGCCTCGTGGTCAAGTCCGGTACTCTCTTCGAAAGGAAAAGTCCTGGGGACCTTCTGCATGTACTATCGCGAACCGCGGAGTCCTGAGGCGCAGGACCTGGAGCTGATCGAGTCAGCGACGCACCTTGTGAGGGTTGCGATTGAACGTGATCGTGCGGAGCAGGCCCTGAGACGAAGCGAAGCGTACCTGACGGAAGCTCAAAGGCTCAATCACACGGGCAGCTTCGGGTGGAGACCTGACAGCGGAGAGATTGTTTGGTCAGACGAAACCTACCGCATCTTCGAGTACGACCGCTCTGTCAAGCCAACATTAGATTCAGTGGTGCAGCGCGTCCATCCCGAGGACCGCGCCGACTTCAAAGAGGTCATTAATCGCGCCCTTGCGGGAGCGCCAGATTTCGAGCATGCCTATCGCTTGCTACTGCCTGGTGGGCGAGTCAAGCACGTCCACGCCATAGCTGACGTTTTAGAGGATGCATCTGGCAATCGCGAGTTTGTCGGGGTGGCGAGTGACGTCACCGAGCGCAAGGAGGCCGAGGAAGCCCTCCGGAGCAGTGAAGCGTACCTGGCCGAAGCGCAGAGGCTCAGCCACACGGGCAGTTGGGCCTGGAACGTGCGTACCGGCGCTCTATTCTGGTCGCAAGAGATTTTTCGCATTTATGGCTATAACCCTCAAGAAACCGGCCCCACTTGGGAGCAGTTCCTGGAGAGGGTTCATCCTGAGGATCGAGGACAGGTCGAGCAGAGAGCAAAAATAGAGACTAGCAGGAAGGAGTGGGTAGACTCGCACGGGGATTTTCGAATCGTTCTTCCAGACGGAACGATAAAGTACCTCCATTCCGTCGCTCATCCTGCTACGGACGGGTCGGGTGAAATCACGGAAATCATCGGCACCGTGATGGATGTCACGGAACACACACACTTAACTCAGGAGCTGCAACGCCGCCAGGCCTACCTTGCGGAGGCGCAAAGGCTCAGTCGCACCGGGAGCTTTGGCTGGAAGGTAGCCAGTGGAGAAATCCTATGGTCGGAGGAAACTTTCCGGATTTTTGAATACGGCCGGACAGCCACGCCCACCGTTGACTTAGTACTGCAACGGGTTCATCCAGAGGACGCGGCGCTGGTGAAACAAATCATCGAACGGGCATCGCGGGATGGGAAGGATTTTGATTTTGAACATCGGTTATTGATGCCGGATAGTTCTGTCAAACATGTCCGCGTCGTCGCCCATGCCTTAAACGTTGAATCGGAGAGCGTCGAGTTTGTCGGCGCGGTGATGGATATCAGTGATGCAAAACAAGTGGAAGACAGGATTCGACGGATTATCAACGCAGTCCCGGGACTACACTGGAGCGCGCGACCGGACGGTTGGGTCGACTTTATTAATCAGCGCTGGTTGGATTACACGGGAATGACCTTGGGCCAAGCGCTGGGGTGGGGTTGGGCACCCGCGTATCATCCCGACGAAATTGAGCAAGTACAAGTCGAGTGGCGAGCTGCGGTGGCGGAGGGTAAGCCTCTGGAATTGGAAGTACGTCTCAGAAGGTTCGACGGAGAATACCGCTGGTTCCTTGAGCGCGTCTCCCCCTTGTTTGACCGTACCGGACGCATTCTCGGTTGGTACGGGAGCGACATTGATATCCACGACAGAAAGCAGGCGGAAGACAAAATCCGCGAAAAAGAAACAGAGCTCCGGCAGATGCTGGATTTTACCCCCCAACTTGTTTCGGTATTCGGCCCCGGCCGCGAACGTCTTTACGCCAATCGCATGATGCTCGATTACCTCGGCATTGGCCTTGATGAGTGGCTACAGAGGAGCCTTGGCACTCACACTCACCCTGATGACTCGGAACGGGTAAAGGCTTGTTGGCTTCGTGCTTCGGCAAGCGGCTCTGCTTACGACGTGGAGTTGCGGGTCCGCAAACATGATGGAAGCTATCGTTGGCATCTGGCTCGCTACAATCCGGTGCACGACGACAAGGGACAGATCATGCGCTGGTATGTTGCGGGTACCGATATCGAAGACCGCAAGCGGGCGGAAGACAGGCTTCGGAGCGAGAACGTTGCTCTCCGCGAAGAAATCGATAAGACCTCTATGTTCGAGGAAATAGTCGGATCTTCCGACGCTCTCCAAACAGTGCTTTCCCGTGTATCCAAGGTCGCTCCCACCGATTCCAGCGTTTTGGTCACCGGCGAGACGGGAACGGGCAAGGAGCTTGTAGCTCGCGCTATTCACAGACGCTCAAAGCGCTCCTCGCGCGCGTTTGTAAGTGTCAATTGCGCGGCCATCCCGCGCGATTTGATCGCCTCGGAATTGTTCGGCCACGAGAAAGGCGCCTTTACGGGAGCAACTCAGCGACGTTTGGGCCGCTTTGAATTGGCTGGAGATGGCACAATCTTCCTCGATGAAGTCGGAGAGCTGCCTGCGGAGACCCAGATCGCTCTGTTGCGTGTCCTCCAGGAACACGAATTTGAACGTGTCGGTGCCAATCAGCCCATTCGAGCTGACGTGCGGGTCATAGCTGCCACCAACCGTGACCTGGAGGCTGCCATCGCCGCCGGTTCCTTTCGACAAGACCTGTTTTATCGGCTCAACGTGTTCCCCATCGAGATTCCTCCTCTGCGGCAACGGAGAGAAGACATTCCGGTGCTGGTTGAGTACTTCATTGACCGTTTCGCGAGGAAAGCTGGAAAGCAAATACGGCAAGTAAACAAAAAAACCCTGGACCTGCTTCAGTCGTACCCCTGGCCGGGAAACATCCGTGAACTGCAGAACGTCATTGAGCGATCTGTCATCGTGTGCGAGACGGAGAATTTCTCGGTGGATGAGAGTTGGCTTCCGCCGCAGCCTCTTGCGACTGAGCCGAAAAGCCCGCTCGACCTCTCCGAAAAGCTTGCTGCTCAGGAAAAGGAGATGATTCAGGCTGCCCTGCGCGAAAGCGGAGGGCGGGTGTTCGGACCGTCAGGCGCTGCTGCGAAGCTGGGTATGCCACGGTCGACTCTGGAATCGAAAATCAGATCTCTCAAGATAAACAAGAACCGCTTTAAGACTGCGGATCCCATTCAGAATAGCTAGCCGTTTCAAACTCCTCTTCAATCACCCCCAAAAAGCATCTTGTACAGAATCTCGCCAAGTGGCGAAACTTCGCCATTCAGTGATATTGTCAAACCATCCATTTTCAGTAGCTTACGATTGGTGTCGAGATTGCACTGTCCCGACATGGGTCTGAATTCAAGCGAGGATGGATGCTGAAGATACAACGGGCAGCAAACGGTGAAGTGGTCTTTAGGCTGATTGGTCGAATGGACGCAGAAAACGTAGTTGAGCTGGAGGAGGTATTTGGACTAGAGGCATTGGACGTGAAACGTCGCAGCATCGTCCTGGACTTAAAAGACCTCACCCTCGTGGATCGAGACGCTGTCAAGTTTCTCGGAAGCTGCGAAGCGGATAGTATCAAGCTCAAGAATTGTCCAGCATATATCCGCGAGTGGATCACTAGAGAACGAAATAAAGCGTAGCGAATTTTCGGGCCGCCGCCGATCGCGACAAAACGCGGAGGACCTTGTTAGTCGTGTGCCTCGGGAAATTGAAGTGGAAGGTCGTGTCCAGGCTGATTCGGAATCATCGCAGTTAGGGGGATGTTATGGCAACGTCAACGCAATCGGCTCGATGCAAGGAGTTAGACCCGAGACAGCAGAGTTCTGCGTCAAGCGATTTTGAGCATGGGCTGCGGCAGAAGATCGTGGGGCAGAACGAGGCCATCCAAGCGCTGGTTGATCTGTATCAGGTCTTTTGTGCTGGACTGCACTCTCCGGGGCGCCCGGTCGCGAACTTGTTGTTTCTGGGTCCCACCGGCTCAGGCAAGACGCGCATTGTCGAAGCCGTTGCAGAGATTCTATTCGGAAATATCCGGGCGGTGATCAAAGTGGACTGTGCGGAGTTTCAGCACTCGCACGAGATTGCGAAATTGATTGGTTCGCCGCCGGGATATCTGGGGCATCGCGAGACGCATCCGCTGATCACCCAGGAAGCGCTGGCGCAGTATCACACCGAGAAGCTGAAGATCAGCTTCCTGCTGTTCGACGAAATCGAGAAAGCGTCGGACGCGCTGTGGCAGTTGCTGCTGGGAATTCTGGACAAAGCGACGCTGACGCTGGGGGACAACCGGAGGGTGGACCTGTCTCAGACGA
>Ga0307479_10002740_pt1 | contig 15952 bp, 11 predicted proteins | sample atmos_gasesECM4C_FD_203743 | JGI IMG/M metagenome (GOLD analysis project Ga0307479, IMG submission 203743) | Hardwood forest soil microbial communities from Morgan-Monroe State Forest, Indiana, United States - atmos_gasesECM4C_515 | ecosystem: Environmental > Terrestrial > Soil > Temperate... | reverse complement strand
CTGACCCTCGGCATCGGACTGGTTGCGCCGCGCCACGATCTTCGCCGTTTGTTGATCGCCGGCGCGGTCTTGATGGTCGCAACCGGTATCGCGTTCCCGGCCTTCGAACAGATCGGGCTTCTTGTCCCCGTGGCCTTTTTCGGCACGGTGAATCCATCGACCGGCGACATCGGCGTTCTCATACCGATCGAGCACGCCGCGTTGGCGCAAGGCGCAGCTGATCATGACCGCACGCGGGTATTCGCGCGCTATAGCTTGATCGGAGCCTTGTCGATGGCCGCCGGCGCGCTCGCCGCGGCCGCGCCGCAACTGTTGATGCGTACCGGAGTGAGCGAACTCGCCGCGCTTCGGACGATGTTCTATGCCTATGCGGCTCTCGGCATCGCCAGTGCAGCTATCTATTATTGTTTGCCGCGCGGCCATGTCGAGCACAGATCCGCGGCAACGCCGCTAAATGTCTCGCGCGGCGTCGTCTACAAGCTCGCCGCACTGTTTAGTGTCGACGCATTTGCCGGCGGATTTGTTGTCCAGTCACTGCTCGCGGTGTGGCTGTTCAAACGCTTCGATATGTCGCTCGCGGCCGCCAGCTTGTTCTTTTTCTGGTCCGGCGTGCTCAGCGCCTTCTCTTATCCGCTGGCGGCCATAATCGCGCGGCGCATTGGCTTGGTGAACACAATGGTGTTCACCCATGTTCCCTCGAGCCTCTTTCTCATGCTCGCGGCATTTTCACCGAATCTAACCCTAGCGCTCGGCTTTCTGCTGTTGCGCTCGGCGCTGTCGCAAATGGATGTGCCGACGCGGAGTTCTTACGTCATGGCGGTCGTGACCCCTCCGGAGCGGCCGGCCGCGGCGAGTGTCACAGCGATACCGCGAAGCCTTGCATCGTCACTGAGCCCGGCTCTTGCCGGCGTTTTGCTCGGCGGCCCGTTTCTCGGCGCACCTTTGGTGATCTGCGGCGCGCTTAAAATTATTTACGACGGGGCATTGCTGTTCTCGTTCCGCCATGTCAAGCCGCCGGAGGAGACGATCGCGCGCAGCTGACGCGTATTGTGTCGCGGATTCGCGGCTTGATTGCAGCGTCAAAAAAACAACGTCGCTCCCGAAACCAACAAAAGAATGAGAACGATCTTCCGAAAGCCCGCCTCGTTGGTCTTTCTGTAAAGTGCGAAACCGATCCATAGCCCGGCCAGAATTGCCGGCAAACCGGCCGCGAACAAAACCATGGTGTCGCGGTCGAGCGCGCCGACGCCGCCGATCCAAAGCGCGATCATCGCAAAGTTGGCAACGCCGGCGGGCTGGAACACGGCGCGTTGTTCATTCGTGGACCATCCGCGCAGCCCCGACCAGATCATGACCACAATTCCGGCGAGTCCGGTGGCGCCGCCGAGCAGGCCGCCGAAAAAGCCGACGACAGCGTCAATCAATCGGCTCGCGCCGGCAAAACTCGGCAAATTCGGACGCAGCAGACCATAGGCGCCGTAGGCGATCAGCACCGCGCCGACGCCAAGGCGTAAATGCGTCGCGGCGACCCAGCTCAGCAACTGAACGCCGAGCGCGCTGCCAATCGCGCCGCCGAGCAAAAACGGAAGCAGCCGGCCGATCTTGATGGCCGCGCGCAGCTTCCATACCGAATAGCCTTGCACCAGAAGACCATAGGCAACGATCAGCGCCGTCGTTTGCGCCGGCGTAAGAACGTGCAGCCACGGACCGGCCGCGATAATTCCGAAGGCAAAACCGGCGAGCGCGGTGATGACCGATGCCGCGAAACCGCCAGCAATGAAGATCAGGAAGCCGAGAAGATTGAGATCGCCCATGACCATACCCCATCGGTCCGGCAGGCGCCGGAACAAGACAGGGCAACGCTTGGCCGAATAGGCGGCTAAGGGGTGGTTGCCGACGACCTGACGGGAGCCTGACAGAGGAGAACCCGGCGGTCAATTTAACGCCGCACGGGCGGTGCAAGTGATCGCGTGAATTGCTCCGCGAGCGCCGAAACTCTCGACCTTTCGCCCATTGTCGATTCTAGTGTCCCGATTCCGAAGTTCGTGCGCGTTCGCGGAGCGCTCGTACGAACTTCGGAATCGATAAGGACATCAGCAACTCTATCCTTTTAGTGCCGCTTTTGACCCCGAAGTTCGCTTCCGAACGCCCCGGAAACTTGTGCGAACTTCGGGTTCGCGGCACTAGTGGTGTCGGTGCGAATCAACGGCTGGGCGAGCCAGCGAGGCGGAGCCATGGCCAAGCACGTCGCGGTTCTGATGGGGGGATGGTCGGCCGAGCGCGAGGTGTCGCTGCGCTCCGGCAAGGCCTGCGCCGAGGCGCTGGTGCGGCGCGGCTACCGCGTCTCGTCAATCGACGTCACGCCCGAGATCGCCGCGGCGCTCGCCGCGGCCAAACCCGACGTCGCGCTTAACGTGCTCCACGGCCGCCCCGGCGAAGACGGCACGCTGCAAGGCCTTCTGGAAATCCTCAGCATTCCCTACAGCCATTCCGGCGTTCTCGCCTCCGCCCTGGCCATGCAGAAAAACGTCGCCAAAACGCTGTTTGAAGCGGCCGGCGTTCCGGTCGCCGAGGACCGCGTCTGCTCGCGCTTCGAGGCGGCCAAAGGGCACGTCATGCCGCCGCCTTATGTGGTCAAGCCGATCGCGGAGGGCTCGAGCGTCGGCGTCTTCATCGTCACCGAACAGCACCCGCACCCGCCGCAGGAACTGTACCGCGACGACTGGCCGTTCGGCGATACGGTCATGGTCGAGCGCTACATCCCCGGCAAAGAGTTGACCTGCGCGGTGCTCGGCGATCGGGCGCTTGACGTCATCGAGATCGTTCCGACGACGCGTTTTTACGACTACGAGGCCAAATATGCAGCCGGCGGGTCCAAGCACCTCTTACCGGCGCCAATTTTACCAAATGTTTACCAGGAGGTCCGAAGACTGGCTCTGGCTGCGCATAACGCGCTCGGCTGCCGTGGGGTCAGCCGCGCGGACTTTCGCTACGACGATCGGGGGACGGGAAAGCTGGTCTGCCTTGAGGTCAATACCCAACCCGGCATGACCGAGACCTCGCTCGTGCCTGAACTGGCTGCCTATGCGGGCATCACGTTCGATGAGCTGGTGCAATGGATGGTGGAGGACGCCTCGACCAATCGCTGAAGCGGTCGTGGCAATCAGCGACAAGATGGTTCGGCGCGCCGGTTGACGAGCCGGATTGCGCGCGCGCGCAATCCGATCAGGATCACGCGAGCGCCAATTTCAGCCTTTTCATCGGTAGCCGCCGTGCCCGGCGTTTGGCTGCCCGACTGGCCCAAATCCCGCAGGGCGCCGGCGTCGCCGCATCGCTGCTCCTCCTCGGCGCAACGCTGTCCTATGGCGCCATTGCCGGTGGACATGTGGTCGCCGTCACCGATTGGCTAAAAGGTACACGCGATAACGCCGCGAATGCACTCGGTTTTCGCATTGCCGCGGTGTCGGTGAGCGGCGGCAGCCAGGTCAGCCGCGAGCAGGCGCTCGCCCTGGCCGGAGTGACCGGCCGATCGTCGCTATTGTTCTTTAATGCCGAAACGGCGCGCGCCCAGCTATTGGCGAATCCGTGGATCGCCGATGCGGCCGTCCTCAAACTCTATCCGGATCGCCTCCTGATCACGATCACCGAACGCCGGGCTTTCGCGCTGTGGCAGCGCAACGGCCAGGTCAACGTCATTGCCGATGATGGCACGGTGCTCCAGCCTTTTGTCGAGGCCCGCTATCGCGGTTTGCCGCTCGTAGTCGGCAGCGGGGCCGAGCGCCGCGCCAGGGAGTTCATCGGCCTCCTCGATCGCTTTCCGGAAATTCGCTCCGCGCTCAGTGCTTCGGTGCTGGTGGCCGAGCGGCGCTGGAATTTGCGCCTGACGAATGGCATGGACGTCCGCCTGCCGGAAAACGATCTGCAAGTGGCGCTCGATCGGCTGGTCAAACTGGACCGTGACAAAAACCTCTTGTCGCGCGACATCGCCACTATCGATCTGCGCCTGGCCGACCGGGTGACAGTGCGCTTGTCGGATGCAGCGCTGCAGGCGCGCGAGGATGCGCTCAAAGCCAATGCCAAAAAGAAGAAGGGCGGCGACGCATGAACACGCTCGGTCACGGCGTGACGCCCAAGATGAAGCCGATCCCGGCGCGCCGAAGTGTCGTGGTTGCCGCGCTCGACGTCGGCTCGAGCAAGGTCGTTTGCCTGATCGGCCGGCTTCGCCCCCATGGCCCGCAGCAGGTTCTGACCCGGCGCAGCCACTCCGTCGAGGTGATTGGTTTCGGCCACACCGTTGCGCGCGGGACCAAGGCCGGGACCGTCGTTAATTTGGTGCAGGCGGAGGACGCGATCCGACGCGCCGTGGATGCCGCCGAACGCATGGCTTCGGTTGAAATCGAATCAGTGGTGCTGTCGATATCGTCGGGGCGGCCGGCAAGCGAACTGTTTGCGGCGGAGATTGAGATTCTCGGCTCCGCGGTATCAGAGAACGACATTGCGCGAGTCTTGGCGGCCGGAAGCCGACATTCGCTGCGCGATGGCCGTGCGGTCCTGCATTCGCTGCCGGTCGGCTATTCAATCGATGGCGTAAACAGCGTCCGCGACCCATGTGGAATGCTCGGCAGTCGGTTCGGGGTCGACATGCATGTGGCGACCACCGATGTCGCCGCCGCCCGCAATTTGATGCTTGCCGTCGAGCGTTGTCATCTCGACGTCGAGGCCATGGCGGCCTCCCCCTATGTCGCAGGCCTCGCGGTTCTCGCCGACGACGAGGCGGATTTGGGCGCGGCCGTGGTCGATATGGGCGCCGGCACCACCACGATCGCCGCATTCCAGGCCGGGCGGCTCGTTCACATCGACGGTTTCGCAGTCGGCGGCCATCACGTCACCATGGACCTGGCGCGCGGACTGAACGCCGGGATTGGCGACGCCGAGCGAATCAAAACGCTTTATGGCACTGTGCTTAGCGGAGGATCGGACGAACGTGACATGATCACGGTCCCGCCGCCGCAAGAGCATGAGCGCGAACAGGCGCAATTGGTATCGCGCGCAACACTGGTGAGCATCATCAAGCCACGGGTCGAGGAAATCCTCGAAATGGTGCGCGACCGCTTGGCCGCATGTCCGATCGCAAGCGATCGGCGGGGGCATGTGGTCCTGACCGGCGGCGCCAGCCAGCTCAACGGGCTACCGGAATTGGCGGCTCGGCTGATCGGACGCCCGGTGCGGCTCGGACGTCCGCTCGGCATTGCCGGCGCGCCGGATGCGGCTAAGGGACCAGCCTTTGCGGTTGCGGCGGGCCTACTCGTCTACCCGCAAGCGGCGCATCTCGAACATTTCGAAGCGCGGCGTAAGCGGCAACTCATGACCGGCACGGGCGGGTATTTCGCCCGCGTCGGACGATGGCTTCGCGAGAGTTTCTGATGGCCCTCAGAAGCGAAGCTCGAAAATCTCAGCGACCGGTGGCGGACCGGACGGGCCCGGGCGTGGAGCACGCTCGCGCGAGGAAAAAGAGGCAATCATGACCATCAATCTGAACATCCCGGATATTCGTGAGCTTAAACCCCGCATCACTGTATTCGGGGTCGGCGGCGCCGGCGGCAATGCGGTGAACAACATGATCACCGCTGGCCTGCAGGGCGTCGATTTTGTCGTCGCCAATACCGACGCGCAGGCGCTCACGATGTCGAAGGCCGAGCGAATCGTCCAGATGGGCGTGCAAGTGACCGAAGGCCTGGGCGCCGGTTCGCAGCCCGACGTGGGGCGCGCCGCGGCCGAAGAGGTCATCGATGAGATCCGCGATCATCTCTCCGGAGCGCATATGGCGTTCGTCACCGCGGGAATGGGCGGCGGCACCGGCACCGGCGCTGCTCCGGTCATTGCCAAAACCGCGCGCGAGCTCGGGATTCTTACGGTCGGGGTGGTAACCAAGCCATTCCACTTCGAAGGCCAGCGGCGAATGCGAACCGCGGACGGCGGCATTGCCGAACTGCAAAAATGCGTCGACACGTTACTGATCATTCCTAATCAGAATCTGTTCCGCGTCGCCAATGAGAAAACGACTTTCGCCGATGCTTTCGCGCTCGCCGATCAGGTCCTTTATTCCGGCGTGGCCTGCATCACCGATCTGATGGTCAAGGAAGGCCTCATCAATCTCGACTTTGCCGACGTTCGCGCCGTCATGCGCGAGATGGGCAAGGCGATGATGGGAACCGGCGAGGCCGAAGGCGACAAACGCGCCCTGACCGCGGCCGAAGCGGCGATCTCGAATCCGCTGATCGACGATGCATCGATGAAAGGCGCCAGAGGGCTTCTGATTTCCATCACCGGCGGCCGCGATCTGACGCTCTATGAAGTCGATGAAGCCGCCACCAGGATCCGCGAAGAGGTCGATCAAGACGCCAATATCATCGTTGGCGCCACTTTCGACGAGAGCCTCGATGGCATGATCCGGGTTTCGGTCGTGGCAACGGGCATTGACCAGGCCATGACGCAGCGTCCGGGTTTGACCGGTCTGAGCGAGTCCCGGCTCGCAGATATCGGGCCACGGCTGCGCGCCGAAAAGCAAAGGGATGCCGATCGCTTCGAGCCCGCAAGGTCTGCTCCCGCGGCTGCGGTTTTGTCGGTCAGTCCGGCCAATGCCATGGCCGGCAGCATCAATGCCTCGATCGAATCCGCGGCCAAGGCGGCGATCGCGGCGGCGGTCGAAGACGTCACGATCCGCCCGCTCGCACCCAAACCGTCGCTGTTCATCGATCCGGCCGCGAACGACGCGGAAGCCGAGGAAGAGATGGCGTTCATTCCACCGCAGCCCGAGCGCATGCCGATGCGCGCACCACGGATGCCGCGAATCGATGAGCTGCCGCTGCCGGCTCAGAATGAGATTCGCGCCAGGCGCGGCGAGCTTGCCGACGATCATCATCCCGAAAAAAGGCACCGGTCACTGCTGCAACGCCTGGCGTCGGTCGGCCTCGGCCGCCGCGAGGAAGGGGCAAAATCGCCGCCGCCGGCGCCGCGTGCCACCGCTGTGGCCCCGATGCCCGGGGCTGACCGCCTGCCGGGCCGACCCATGCCGCGCCCGAGTGAGCCTCGTCCCGAGCCGGTCTCCGAATACGCCAAACGGGCCGCGCCGCAGGGACTGGACCACCACGGCCGGACCAGTGCTGTGCATAACTCGACTGAAGCGGATCAGCTCGACATTCCAGCCTTCCTGCGCCGGCAAGCGAACTGACGAGAGAGCGGCCCCACGCTGACAATGCGCGCGGGGCCGCTTTGCCCCACCGATCGATTCCATAACTTCTTGTTTTTCTGCGCGATTTTCCATCGAGCGGGTGGCCGTCACCGCGTCCGGCTGGCTGCGCCCGCTTGCATTCCGGGGATACGCGAAGGTATGGCCGGCCCCAATTTTGGGCGAGGTCCCGACCAGACTGCGGCCGGAAAAAGGTAACAGTCGGTAAGAAAGCGTGAATTGGCCTCGTGGCGATGCAGCATTAGGGTTGCGCATCGGGGATGCTTTGGGGGATTCGAGTCGGTCGGGCCGCTGCGGCTCTTTCCAAATTCGAAGTCTGAAAGCGTTCCCCTGCTGTTGGGGTGGCCTATTCGCGACGTGTTGTGGCACGCGGAGTGGCCGTGAGGTGTGGGGCAAAAACATGACGTGGGGCGTGCCTTGGGGCGTGCCGGCCGGCAGGCAGACGACGCTGCGGGACCATGTGAGCGTCGCCGGCGTTGGGGTCCATTCCGGTTTACCCGCTACCATCACGCTACATCCCGCCGAGGCCGATACCGGCATCGTGTTCACCCGCTGTGGGAACGGCGGTCAGCCCGATCGTGAACTGCGGGCGCATTTCCGCTCCGTCACCGCGACTGAATTCGCAACCGTCCTCGGCGACAAAAACGGACCCGCCATATCGACCACCGAACACGTCTTGGCGGCTTTGCATGCGCTCGGCATCGACAATGCGGTGATCGAGGTCGACGGTCCGGAAATTCCGATTATGGACGGCAGCGCAGCGCCGTTCGTCGCCGCTATCGATCAAGCCGGCATTGGCACGCTTGCGCCCCCGCGACGCTACGTTCAGGTGCTCAAGCCGGTGCGCGTGGCCAAAGGCGACAGCTACGGCGAATTGCGGCCCTATTTGCGCGGGCTGCGAATCGAAACGGAAATCGAGTTTGACCATCCGCTGATCGGCCGTCAGGCGTTTGCCGTCGACATAGAGCCGAATTTATTCCGTCGTGACTTGGCGCGGGCGCGCACCTTCGGCTTCATGCGCGATGTCGCCAAGCTGTGGGGCGCCGGCTACGCGCTCGGCGCCTCGTTCGAGAACACGGTGGTCGTCGCTGAAGATCGGGTCCTCAACCCCGAAGGCGTGCGCTACACCGACGAATTCGTCCGCCACAAGGTCGTCGATGCGATTGGCGACTTGGCCCTGTCAGGGGCGCCACTGATCGGCGCTTATCGTAGCGTCCGCGGCGGCCATAAGCTCAATCATGCGGTGCTGACCGCTTTGATGGCCGATCGCAGCGCCTGGACCTATGTGGAAATGCCTGAGACGCGGCGTCCGCGCGGCCATGCCGACTTTGGCATCGGTTTCGCGTTACCCGCTTACGGGCCGGACGTCTCCTGAAACGCTGAATTTCGCGCCTTAATCCGGGCCGATTGTCGGCCATAATTGCTGTATTCTGTTGCTATATTCTCATGGGGCTGCGGGCGTCGATCGGGCGGGGCGCGGCTGTTAGACGGGGCTCAAATTACGCTGATGACGGCGCGGTCACGAGGATCGGCGAGATCCGGGAACGGAATGCGCGCGCGGACCTCTTGGCTCGCGGCGGCGCTGATCTGCGTTCCGCTGGCTTTGCCGCTAATGGGTTGCAGCAGCCTGTTCAACAAAGACGACGACTACGTTCCCGAGAGCCCCGCCGATTCGCTCTACAATCAGGGCCTTTTTCTCCTGAACACTAAGCAAGATTACAAAGCGGCGGCCAAGAAATTCGACGAGGTGGATCGGGAAAATCCATACTCGGAATGGGCGCGCAAGGCGCTGTTGATGTCGGCTTACGCCTATTACCAGGCGGATATGTACGATGACTGCGTCAACTCGGCCAAACGCTACGTGGCGCTGCATCCCGGCAGTCCCGACGCCGCTTACGCACAATATCTGATCGGCTCCTCGTATTACGATCAGATCCTCGATGTATCGCGCGATCAAGCGCGCGCCGAGAAGGCCATCGACGCGTTGCAACAAGTCGTGCGCAAATATCCGAGCAGCGAATATGCGATCAGCGCGCAGAAGAAAATCGGCATGGCGCACGATCAGATGGCCGGCAAAGAAATGGATGTCGGACGCTTTTATCTCAACAAGCGTGACTTCATCGGCGCCATCAACCGCTTCAAGGTCGTAGTGACGCAGTATCAGACCACACGGCACGTCGAAGAGGCCTTGATGCGGTTAAGCGAGTGCTATATCGCGCTCGGCATCATCGACGAGGCGCAGACCGCCGCCGCAGTGCTCGGGCACAATTTCCCGGACAGCGCCTGGTATAAGGATGCTTATCGGCTGGTGAAGACCGCGGGCGGCGAACCCACCACCGAGAACAAGGGCTCATGGATCAGCCGCGCGTTCCAGAAAATAGGGCTGACGACCTCGCAAAACGGATGACGTCCGGATGTCGGACCTCGGAGATCAGAGGACAGAAAAGAGAATCGCTAATATCATCTGAGCTCTGATATCCGACCTCCGACATCTGACCTCCGAATGCTCGCCCGGCTCTCCATCCGCGACATCGTCCTTATCGATCGGCTGGACATCGATTTCGGCTCCGGTCTTGCCGTACTGACCGGCGAAACCGGCGCCGGCAAGTCCATCCTGCTCGACGCTTTTGCTCTCGCGCTCGGAGCGCGCGGCGATGTCGCCTTGGTGCGCGACGGCGCCGAGCAAGGTCAGGTGATCGCCGCTTTTGAAATCGGCCAGGACCATCCGGCGCGTACGCTCCTTGCCGACAATGGCTTGAGCGGCGAAGACGAGCTCATTCTGCGCCGGGTGCAATTTGCCGACGGCCGCACCCGCGCCTTTGTCAACGATCAGCCGGTCAGTGTGCAGGTCTTGCGTGCGCTTGGCGTGGCGCTCGTCGAAATCCACGGTCAGCACGATGAGCGCGCCTTCGTCGAAGCGGCCGCGCATCGCGGACTGCTCGACGCCTATGGCGGCATCGAAGGGGAGGCCGCCGCGGTCGCCGCGCTGTGGGCGCAATGGCGCGAGTGCGAAGCGGCGGTGCAAAGCCATCGCGCCGATGTTGAGCGCGCCGGCCGCGAGGCCGAGTGGCTGCGCCATGCCGTTGAAGAGCTCGGCCGCCTGGCGCCGCAACCGGGCGAGGAATCCGCGCTCGCGGAGCGCCGCGCCGCGATGATGCAAGCGGAGAAGGTCGCCGACGATCTGCGCTCGACGCACGACAGCCTCGCCGGCCCGAACTCGCCGGTATCACCGCTTGCAGGCGCGGTGCGGCGTCTCGAGCGGCGGGCCGCGCAGGCGCAGACGCTGGTCGAACCGGTGACCAAGGCCATCGATGCGGCGCTCACCGCATTGGACGAGGCGCGCTTGCAGCTCGAACACGCGTTGCAACTCGCCGACTACGACCCGCAGGAATTGGAAAAGATCGAGGAGCGCTTGTTTGCGCTGCGCGCCGCTGGCCGAAAATACAATGCACCGGTCGACGAACTCGCCGGCCTCGCCCATCGTTACGAAAGCGACCTCGGATTGATCGACGCCGGGGCCGAGCGGCTTGCCGTTCTGGAGCACGAGGCGCGCGAGGCCTCGGCACGATACCGGGCGGCCGCCGAAAAGCTCTCGGCCGCGCGGCGGAGCGCGGCACAAGCCCTCGACAAAGCGGTGAATGCCGAGCTCAAGCCGCTCAAGCTGGAGCGGGCGGAGTTTTCGACGGAGATCAACAGCGAAACCGAAGGCCCCAACGGCATCGATCGCGTCGAGTTCTGGGTCCGCACCAATCCTGGGACGCGGCCCGGTCCGCTGATGAAGGTCACATCCGGCGGCGAGCTCGCCCGCTTTTTGCTGGCGCTCAAAGTGGTGCTGGCCGACCGCGGCTCGGCGCCGACTTTGGTATTCGACGAGATCGATACCGGCGTGGGCGGCGCGGTGGCCGATTCGATTGGCGTGCGGCTCGCCCGTTTGGCCGGCGGCGTCCAGGTGATAGCGGTGACGCACGCGCCACAGGTGGCGGCGCGGGCCGAGCGTCATTACCTCATCACTAAGGACGCTTTCGCCCGTGGCAAACGGGTTGCCACAAGGATCGCAGAACTGCAGGGCGAACGCCGACGCGAGGAAATCGCGCGTATGCTCGCCGGCGCGGAAATCACCGCCGAGGCCCGCGCCGCTGCCGAACGCCTGATCCGCGCCGCGGGGTAGTACACAAAACAGGGACGCGTGGTTATCAATTCCGGGCTGCCGGCGCGGCCGGACTCGGAACGACGGATTATCGCCAGGATGGCACCCAAGAACGCTGCCAAAATCGACGCTTCCAGAGTTGCGGTGGATGAGCTCACCGCTGCACAAGCCAAGGCCGAGCACGCGCGGCTCGAGGCCGAAATCGCCGCGCATGATCGGCGGTATTACCAGGACGACGCGCCGAGCGTCAGCGATGCCGAATATGACCGGCTGCGGCAGCGTTACAGCGCCATCGAAACCCGTTTTCCCCAACTGCGTACCCAGACGAGCCTGACGCAGCGTGTCGGCGCCGCGCCTTCGGCCCGATTCGCCAAGGTGCGCCATGCGGTGCCGATGCTCTCCCTCGATAACGCTTTCGCCGAAGACGACGTGCGCGACTTCGTCGGCCGCATCCGGCGGTTTTTGCGGCTGTCCGACGACGAGGAGATCGCATTTTCCGCCGAGCCGAAGATCGACGGCCTATCGATGTCATTGCGCTATGAGCGCGGCACGCTGGTCACCGGCGCGACGCGCGGCGACGGCAATGAGGGCGAAGACGTCACCGCTAATATCAGGACGCTGGCCGACGTTCCGCAGCGGCTCAAAGGCTGCGGCATTCCCGCGATTTGCGAGGTGCGGGGCGAAGTCTACATGACCAAGCACGCTTTTCTGGCGCTGAACAAGCGGCAGGCCGAAACCGGCGGTCAGATCTTTGCCAATCCGCGCAATTCCGCGGCCGGCTCGCTGCGCCAGAAAGACCCCGCGATCACCGCGTCGCGCCCGCTCGGCTTTTTTGCCTATGCCTGGGGCGAGATGAGCGAAATGCCGGCGGATACGCAGTCCGGCATGATCAAATGGTTCGAGCGTTGCGGCTTTAAAACCAATCCGCTGACCAGATTGTGCCGCGGGCTCGACGCCTTGCTGAAATTTCACGGCGAGATCGAGGCGCAACGCGGGACACTGGACTACGACATCGACGGCGTCGTCTACAAAGTCGACCGGCTCGATTGGCAGGAGCGCCTTGGCTTCGTCTCGCGCTCGCCGCGCTGGGCGATCGCGCACAAATTTCCAGCCGAGCGCGCTATCACGCTGCTCAAGGACATCGAGATCCAGGTCGGCCGTACCGGCGCGCTTACGCCGGTCGCCAAGCTCGAGCCGGTGACGGTGGGCGGTGTCGTGGTCCAGAACGCGACGCTGCACAATGCCGACGAAATCGCGCGGCTCGACGTGCGCATCGGCGACACCGTGCAAATCCAGCGCGCCGGCGATGTCATTCCGCAAGTGCTCGGCGTCATCCTGGAGAAACGTCCGCGCGGCGCCAAAGCCTATGAATTTCCGAAACGTTGTCCCTGTCCGCTGCACACCGAAGTGGTCCGCGATCAGACCGCAACCGGCGAAGAAGGCGCGATCGCCCGCTGCACCGGCGAATTCGCCTGCCCCTATCAGGGGGTCGAGCATCTCAAGCATTTCGTCTCGCGCCGCGCCTTCGACATCGATGGGCTCGGCGACAAACAGATCGAACTATTCTACGAGCACGGCTGGGTCAAAGAACCGGCCGATATTTTCACGCTCGAGGACCGCAACGGCAAAATCCACCTCCAAGACGTCGAAGGTTTCGGCGAAACATCCGTGCGCAACCTGTTTGCCGCAATTTCCGCCCGGCGCGAGATCGCGCTGGAGCGCTTCATCTACGCGCTCGGCATTCGCCATGTCGGCGAGACCACGGCCGTGGCCCTGGCGCGCGGTTATGGCACGTGGCGGGCCTTCCACGACGCCTGCCTCAAGCTTGCTCAAGGCGACGAAGACGTTAAAGCGGACATGGACGCACTCGATCAGATCGGCGACACGGTGATCGACAGCCTGCGCGATTATTTCGCCGAAGCGCATAATCGCCGCCGCGTCGAACGGCTTGCGACGCAGGTCAAAATCCACGCGGCGGAAAAGCCGCGCAGCGATTCCGCGGTTGCCGGCAAGACCGTGGTGTTTACCGGGATACTCGAAAGAATGACGCGAGATGAAGCTAAAGCCTCGGCGGAACGGCTCGGCGCGAAAGTGTCCGGCTCGGTGTCGAAGAAGACCGACTACGTCGTCGCCGGCCCTGGCGCCGGCTCGAAACTTGCCGACGCCAAGAAGCTCGGCGTCAAAGTGCTGACGGAAGACGAGTGGATGAAGCTCATCCGCTAAGCTGCCCCGGATTGAATAGGACAGCGTCGGCTCAGAGTCGTCCCATCAACGCCAGAATGAGCACGATCACGAGTATGAGCCCGACGCCGCCGCCCGGGTAATAACCCCATTCGGCGCTGTAAGGCCAAGTCGGCAAGGCGCCGATCAACAACAGGATCAGAACGATAATCAGAATAGTCGATAACATTGCGTTGCCTCGCGTTTTTCCATGCGGAAAGGCGCACGCAAACAAACGTCTGCTCGGCGCAAAAGTTCCGCTCCCAAAAGCGGCGCGTAAAACGATCGGCGGCGGTCTCAATTTGTTGTTAACGGCGCGCAGACGCTGGAAAGCCACGCGCGCGTCGGCTCATCGACGAGCGGCGCGAGCGAATCGCGCACGCGCACGTGATAGGAATCGAGCCAGGCGATTTCCTCTGGCGTCATCAAGGACGGTTCGACCAAACGCCGGTCGATCGGCGCCAGCGTCAGAGTCTCGAAAGCGTTCAGCGGCTTTTCCGCTTCCGCGACGGCCGGCGCTTCGACGACAAGCACAAGATTTTCAATGCGAATGCCATAAGCGCCGGCGCGGTAATAGCCGGGCTCATTCGACAAGATCATACCGCGTTTGAGCGGCGCGGTGCCTAGCTTCGAAATCTGCGCCGGTCCTTCGTGGACCGACAGGTAACTGCCGACGCCATGGCCCGTGCCATGATCGAAATCCAGTCCATCCCGCCACAGAAATTGCCGCGCCAGCGGATCGAGCTGCGCGCCGGTGATGCCGTCGGGAAACACCGCCCGCGCGATCGCGATGTGACCCTTGAGCACAAGCGTGAAGTTCTTGCGCATGTCCGCGTCCGGCGTGCCGATCGCGACGGTGCGGGTAATATCGGTGGTGCCGTCCTCGTATTGGCCGCCGGAATCGATCAGGAACATTTCGCCGGCTGCAATGCGCCGGTTGGTCCGGCGGGTGACGCGGTAATGCACGATGGCGCCGTCCGGTCCGGCGCCGGCGATAGTGGGAAACGAAATGTCCTTTAACAGCCCGGTGTCGCGGCGGAAGCTCTCCAAAGCCTCGACCGCTTCGATCTCGGTCAGCACCCCGCGCGGGGCTTCGCGATCGAACCAGGCGAGAAAGCGCGTGACCGCGGCGCCGTCACGCAGTTGCGCCGCGCGCGCGCCGGCGATTTCGGCGGCGTTCTTTACCGCTTTCATGGGCGCGATCGGATCGGCCGCGCGCACGATTTTGCCGCCGCTCTCGGTCACAGCCCGGGCGATGGCGTCGGGGCACAAAGCCGGATCGAGCATCACCGCGCGTCGGGCTTTGCCCAGCGCCGCAAGATCTCTTTCAAAATCCGCCGCCGCGCGCACGGCGGCCGGCGTTTCGAGCTGCGTGCGCACTGCGCCTGTAAGTTTCTCGGGCTCGACATAGATCGCCGGCCGGCCGGAGCGCGGCACGGTGGCGAAAGCGAGCACCACCGGTACATGCGGCACATCGCTGCCGCGAATGTTGAACAGCCACGACACCGCCTGCGGGTCGGATACGATCAGCACTTCGGCGCGCTTGCCCAGCGCTTCGTTCACGCGCGCGAGCTTGACAGCGGCGTCTTCGCCGGCGTAGCGCAGATCGTGCAACGCCACGGCGCCAAGCGGCGGCGGCGGCCGCTTTTGCCAGAGCGCATCGATCGGATTGTCGGCGACCGCGACGAAGCTGCCGCCGGCGGCGTCGGTTGCTTTGGCGAGGCGCTCGGCGCCCTCGACGGTATGCAGCCACGGCGAATAGCCGAGCTTGGCGCCCGACGGCAGGTTCTCCTCGATCCAGGCCGTGGGCGGATGCTCGACCAAATGTTCGACCGTGAACGCCACGCTATCGACCTCCTCGCGCACCTGCACGAGGTAGCGGCCGTCGACGAAAATCGTGGCGCGATCGGCAAGCACGATGGCGGCGCCCGCCGAGCCGGTAAAGCCGGTCAGCCAGGCGAGGCGCTCGGCGCAGGGCGGTACATATTCGTTCTGGTAACGGTCGGCGCGCGGCACGATGAAGCCGTCGAGTCCGCGACGTTTTAATTCGGCGCGCAGCGCGGCAAGCCGCGGCGCGCTGGCGGCGCGTTCGCTGCGGTCTTCGAACGATTGGAATCGCGCTTCGAACATGTTTGACAATTTACCTTTCCATCCGCTGGACGGGGAGGGCGGACCGATGCTTGAGAACCAGGGTGGTCCAGCCTTCGAGCATGATGCGCCGCTCCAGCTTAAAGTTCGGATAAGCGGCCCGTGCGGCATTGGCCTGGGCGTTCAACAGACCGGAGAGGATGACGCGACCGCGCGGAGCGACAAGACTGGTCAGCGGCCCGGCGAGT
>Ga0307479_10002739_pt1 | contig 15957 bp, 18 predicted proteins | sample atmos_gasesECM4C_FD_203743 | JGI IMG/M metagenome (GOLD analysis project Ga0307479, IMG submission 203743) | Hardwood forest soil microbial communities from Morgan-Monroe State Forest, Indiana, United States - atmos_gasesECM4C_515 | ecosystem: Environmental > Terrestrial > Soil > Temperate... | reverse complement strand
CCGGCAACAGCCGGCTGGTGCATTCGGCGCGCGAGACGCCGCTGTGGGTGATAACGTCCGAGCTTGCGGAAGCGCCGGCCGCCATGAAGCTTGGCGCTGCCGGTGCGCAGGTCATTCGCGCCGCGCCAACTGTTGCCGCCGGCCTCGATCTGCCGGCCGTGCTGCACGCGCTGGCCGGACGGGGCATCACTCGTCTGATGGTGGAGGGCGGTAGCCGGGTGGCGTCATCCTTCGTCGCGGCGGGTCTGGTCGATGAAATCTGGCTGTTGCGCGGGAATGAGGCGATCGGCGCGGAGGGTGTCGCTGCGCTCGACGCATTGCCGCTCGGCGCCATCACGCAGTCGCCCGCTTTCAAGGTTCGTGCTAGCGAGACGCTGGATAAGGACACGCTGACCATCTACGAGCGCGCTGCCTGAGTTCGTCATGCCCGGCCTTGTGCCGGGCATCCACGTCTTGGCGGCAAATGATAAGGAAAGACGTGGATGGCCGGGGCATAGGCGAGCGGAAGCGACGCCGTCCTTTGGACGGCTATGCCCGGCCATGGCGGTAGAGGAAAGATGTTTACCGGAATTGTCACCGATATCGGCGAGATCGTCGCGCTGACGCCGTCGGCGCAGGGGCAGCTGCATCGGCTGCGCATTGCCTGCAGTTACGACCGCGCAACCATTGCGGATGGCGCCTCAATTGCCTGCAGCGGCGTCTGCCTGACGGTGGTCGCATCGGGCGTGGAGGGCGGCAAGACTTCTACTTCTACCAATAAGACCTGGTTCGACGTCGACGCTGCCGCCGAGACCCTCGGAATGACCACGGCGAAGCACTGGAGGGTCGGAACCAGGCTCAATCTCGAGCGCGCGCTCAAGATCGGCGACGAGCTCGGCGGTCATATCGTCGCGGGGCACGCGGACGGCATCGCCACCATCTCAAGCCGCGACGATCTACCCGACATGGCGCGGTTCGAGCTGCGCACCATGCGCGAATTGGCGCGTTTCATCGCGCCCAAGGGCTCCGTGACGCTGGATGGCGTCTCGCTGACCGTCAATACCGTGCAGGATGTGGCGTTTTCGGTGCTGATCATCCCGCACACGCTCAATGTGACGACGCTTTCCGCCTGGCGCGCCGGCAGCGAGGTCAATATCGAGGTCGATTTGATGGCCCGCTACGCCGCACGGCTTGCCGAAATGAAGTAAGGTAACTGCAATCTGTTATACGCGGGCTTGACCCGCGTATCCATCCTCTTAACAAGATGGCTTGCCAGGCATAGGCGAGCGGAAGCGACGCCGTACTCCGGACGGCCATGTCCGGCAATGACAGTGAAGGTGAACCATGGCAGATGCGCGACGCGCCCCGCTGAAAGACCTGACCGATATTTCCGGCGCGCGGGCGCTGATTGTCGAGGCGCGCTTCTATGACGATATCCAGGACGCGCTGCTCGAAGGCGCGGTCGCGGAGCTGAATGCCGCGGGCGTTACCCATGACGTGATCACGGTGACCGGCTCGCTGGAGATACCGGCGGCAATTGCAATCGCGCTCGATGCCGCCGAGAAGAACGGAAAACCCTACGATGCCGCGATCGCGCTCGGATGCGTCATCCGCGGCGACACCATTCATTTCGAGATCGTCTCGATGGAATCCTCGCGCGCGCTGATGGATCTGGCGGTGACCAGAAAATTCCCGCTTGGCAATGGCATCCTCACCGTCAACACCGAGGCGCAGGCCTGGGCGCGGGCGCGCGCCAGCGACCTCAACAAGGGCGGCGATGCCGCGCGCGCGGCGCTTGCGATGCTGCGCATCAAACGCCGCCTGGCGCGGTCCTGAGCATGGCCGAGAGCAACAAAAAGCCGGTCAGGCCCGCGGACAAGAAAGCCAACCGGCGTGGCGCCGCACGGCTCGGGGCGGTGCAGGCGCTGTATCAGATGGACATTGCAGGCGCCGGCATCAACGACATTTTTGCAGAGTTCGAGAGCCACTGGCTCGGCGGCGAGGTCGAGGGCGACAAATATCTGCCGGCCGAAGCCGCCTTCTTCCGCGACATCGTCTCCGGCGTCGTGCGTGACCAGGCCAAGCTTGATCCGATCATCGACGACGCACTGTCGAAGGGTTGGCCGCTGAAGCGGATCGATGCGATTCTGCGCGCGGTGCTGCGCGCCGGTGCCTACGAATTGGAGCATCGCAAGGATGTGCCCGGCCGCGTCGTGGTGTCCGAATATGTCGACGTCGCGCACGCCTTCGTCGAGACGGAAGAGACCGGCATGGTCAACGCGGTGCTGGACCAGATCGCCCGCCAGTTTCGCGGCGAAGAGTTTTCGCGTGGCTAGCGCGCCCACCTCCGGCGAGGACTCGCTGATCGCGCGATATTTCAAGCCGATCGCGACCGACCCCGGTGCGCTCGGCCTCGATGATGACGCCGCGATCCTCAAGGCCCGCGGCGAGGACATCGTGGTCACGACGGATGCCATCGTCGAAGGCGTCCACTTCCTGCCCGACGATCCCCCCGACACCATCGCGCGAAAAGCGCTGCGGGTGAACCTCTCCGATCTCGCGGCGAAGGGTGCCACGCCTGCGGGCTTCGTGCTGACGCTGGCGCTGCGCGCCGCCGATGAGGCATGGCTCACATCATTCGCGCGCGGGCTCGGCTCCGACGCCGGCCTGTTCGGCTGCCCGCTGCTCGGCGGCGACACGGTCTCCACCCCGGGGCCGTTGACGATCTCGATCACCGCCTTTGGCCGGGTCCCCCCGGGCAAGATGGTCCATCGCAGCGGCGCCAAGACCGGCGACCGTGTGGTGGTGACGGGTACGATCGGCGACGCCACGCTTGGTCTCGATGTCCTGAAGGGGGGCGCGGTTGCCGCCGCGCTCGCCGAGGATGCCGCGGCAAAGGCCGCTCTGGTGGGACGCTACCGCGTACCGCAGCCGCGCAACGCGCTCGCGAACGCCGTGCGCGATCATGCCAGCGCCGCCATGGACGTGTCGGACGGTCTCGCCGGCGATCTCGCAAAACTCTGCGCGGCGTCCGGCGTGTCCGCCGTGATCGACGCGCCGAGCATCCCGTTGTCTGCGCCGGCTGCGGCCTTGCTCGACAACGGCATCGTCGGCATCGAAACCATCGTTTCCGGCGGTGACGATTTTGAGATTTTGTGCGCGATCCCCGAAACCGGCATCGAGGCATTCGTGCACGCGGCGGAGCTTGCCGGGGTCGCGGTCGCCTCGATCGGCACTGTCATCGCCGGACCATCCGTCCCACGGTTCTTGGACGCGCGGGGCAGGGAGATTGCGCTGCCGCGTCTATCGTGGAGCCACTTCTGACGCTTTCTTCGAGCCGACTACTCCCTCCCGATCGCTGCGACCGCTTCCTATCTCAGCAATCTCCGAACTCAGCAGTGTTGGAGGACGCCAATCATGATTCACCAGCTTCGCATCTACGAGATTTTCGAAAACAACAAGGCCGCTTTTCATGCCCGGTTTCGCGATCACGCGGCGCGCATCATGCAGGCGAGATACGGCTTCCGGATCGTCGCGATGTGGGAAACCAGGTTCGAGGACAGGACCGAGTTCGTCTATTTGCTCGAATGGAGCGATGAGGCGGCAAAGACCGCAGCCTGGGCTGCCTTCATGAGCGACGCCGAATGGGCCGAGATCAAGCGCGTCACCGCAGCCGAGCACGGGGTGTTGGTCGGCAGGATCGAGGACAGGCTGCTCGCGTCCGTTGATTATTCGCCTGCGGCGGGCCGTAAGCCCGCGTGAGCACTGATGGATGCGTTGGGGCCGGTCGGTTATCAGCGCCTGTCCGACGGGGTTCGCTTTTCGGGCGTCGTTCCAGGACCGAACCAAACATTCGGCCCAATTCCCTTCGAATCGTTCTGAAAATCGACGATTTTTACGGTTCGCGGCGTTGCGCCGGGGGAGCGATTTTGGCATGGTCCCGGCCGATTTGAGGCCGTCCTTTTGGGCAGGGCGGGCCTCCTTTTTGTGCGCCCGCTGCGTTCGCGGCGATGGCGAGGGGCCATCTTGAGGATCTGAGGCAAATTCAATGACAGCATTATGGGTGATTGTGCTCTGTGGGGCGCTTTCGATCGTCTACGCCAGCTGGGCGACGGCTTCCGTCATGAAGGCGGACGCCGGTAGTCCGCGGATGCAGGAAATCGCAGCCGCGGTGCGCGAAGGCGCGCAGGCCTATCTGCGCCGCCAGTACACCACCATTGGCATGGTCGGCATCGTGATCTTCGCGCTGCTCGCTTACTTCCTGGGCATGCTGGTGGCGATCGGCTTTGCGATCGGCGCGGTGCTGTCGGGCGCGGCCGGCTTCATCGGCATGAACGTCTCGGTGCGCGCCAATGTGCGCACGGCGCAGGCCGCGACCATTTCGCTGGCCGGGGGACTTGAACTCGCCTTCAAGGCCGGTGCCATCACCGGACTTCTGGTGGCAGGTCTGGCGCTGCTCGGCGTCACCATCTATTTCACCATTCTCACCCACTTGCTGGGGCTTGCCGCCGACAGCCGCACCGTCGTTGACGCGATGGTTGCGCTCGGATTCGGCGCCTCGCTGATCTCGATCTTCGCCCGTCTCGGCGGCGGCATCTTCACCAAGGGTGCCGACGTCGGCGGCGACCTCGTCGGCAAGGTCGAGGCCGGAATCCCCGAGGATGATCCGCGCAACCCCGCCACCATCGCCGACAACGTCGGCGATAATGTCGGCGACTGCGCCGGCATGGCTGCCGACCTGTTCGAGACCTATGCGGTGACCGCGGTCGCCACCATGGTGCTCGCCGCGATCTTCTTCGCCAAGGCGCCGATCCTGGTCAACATGATGACGCTGCCGCTCGCGATCGGCGGCATCTGCATCATCACCTCGATCGTCGGCACCTTCTTCGTCAAGCTCGGCGCCAATCAGTCGATCATGGGCGCGCTCTACAAGGGCCTGATCGTGACCGGCATCCTGTCGCTCGTGGGCGTTGCGGCGGTGATCTACTGGCTGATCGGTTTCGACAAGCTTGCCGGCGTCGACTACACCGGCATGTCGCTGTTTCTCTGCGGCGTGGTCGGCCTCATCGTCACCGGACTCATCATCTGGATCACCGAATACTACACCGGCACCGACTTCCGCCCCGTCAAGTCGATCGCCGCCGCGTCCGTCACCGGCCACGGCACCAACGTGATCCAGGGCCTGGCGATTTCGATGGAAGCGACCGCCTTGCCCGCGATCGTCATCATCGCCGGCATTCTCGCCACCTACAGCCTGGCCGGCCTGTTCGGCATTGCGATCGCCACCACGACCATGCTGTCGCTGGCGGGCATGATCGTAGCGCTGGACGCCTTCGGCCCGGTCACCGACAATGCCGGCGGCATCGCCGAAATGGCCGGCCTGCCCAAGGAAGTGCGCAAGGCCACCGACGCGCTCGATGCGGTCGGCAACACCACCAAGGCGGTCACCAAGGGTTATGCGATCGGCTCTGCCGGTCTCGGCGCGCTGGTGCTGTTTGCGGCCTACAACGAGGACCTCAAATACTTCATCGAGAATGCCGCGACGCATACCTACTTCAAGGGCGTCAAGCTCGATTTCGCGCTGACCAATCCTTACGTCGTGGTCGGCCTCCTGTTCGGCGGCCTGCTACCTTATCTGTTCGGTGCGATGGGCATGACGGCGGTCGGCCGTGCGGCCAGTGCGATCGTCGAAGAAGTGCGGCGTCAATTCCGCGAAAAGCCCGGCATCATGCAGGGCACCGACAAGCCGGACTACGGCAAGGCGGTCGATCTTCTCACCAAGGCGGCGATCAAGGAGATGATCATCCCGTCGCTGCTGCCGGTGCTGTCGCCGATTGTGGTCTATTTCCTGATCTACGTCATCGCCGGTGGATTGAGCGCAGACGCCGCCGCCAAGGCGGCCGCGAAAGGCGCGGCGTTCTCGGCGGTCGGTGCGATGCTGCTCGGCGTGATCGTGACCGGCCTGTTCGTCGCGATCTCCATGACCTCCGGCGGCGGTGCCTGGGACAACGCCAAGAAGTACATCGAGGACGGCCACTATGGCGGCAAGGGCTCCGACGCGCACAAGTCGGCGGTCACCGGCGACACCGTCGGCGATCCCTACAAGGACACGGCCGGTCCTGCCGTCAACCCGATGATCAAGATCACCAACATCGTGGCGCTGCTCCTGCTCGCGGTCCTCGCGCACTGAGCCGGTAACGCCGACGCGTTGAAACAGAAACCCCGCGGCGCGAGCCGCGGGGGTTTGCATGACGGAGATAGCCAAGCAAAGTCTGGATTGGCTCGTCGCGTGCGCGCACGACGCCTGCGGAAGTGAGGCTGCGTCTAGTTGAAGCTCAGCAGCTTGAACAGCGGGGTGAGGTAGCTCAGTTCCTGGCCCGAGGTCGCCGTGGTGCGGGCGATGAAGTCGAAGATCTTGCCGTCCTTCAGCCCGTAATTGGCGAGCCGGCGCACCTGCCGGTTCTTGTCGAAATAGATCGCGATCACCCGCTGGTCGACGACCTTCTGGTTCATGAAGGCGACCGGCCGCTCGGCGTGCTGCGAGATGTAGTAGAAGACTTCACCGTCCAGCGTCGCCACCGTCGATGGCGTTCCCATCACGATCAGAACCTGGTCCTGGCTGGCCCCGATCGGGATTTGTTCGAGCGCGCCCGGCGGCAGGATATAGCCCTTCTGGAACTGCTCACCGGTGCAGGCGCCGAGCACGGCGCACACCAACGCAACCGCCGCGGCCGCGCGCAAGGTCCGCCAGCGCGCAGCCAAGCCGCGCGGCGCGCAGGCGCCGGACCGGGTCTCGATCGTCTCAGTCATCGCAGAACCGTTCCCAACCCTTGCATCGCGCTATTCATTGACGTACCGGACGATCGTTGAGACAGCAACCGGGCAGCTCCGATCAGGGCTCGCTCGCGGAACCCCCCATGCTTTGGCCGTTCAATCACTTCAGGAAACCCCGGCTAGCCCCGCGCGGCACCATTGAGACCATCTATGGCATGATCGTGGCGCAAGCGCGAGAACCCTTGTTCTATCGGGACTTGGGCGTGCCGGATACAGTCAATGGCCGTTTTGACCTGCTGATTTTGCATTTGTGGATGGTATTGCGGCGGCTTAGGGGAAACGAGGGCGGGACGGAGCTGACACAGGCGCTGTTCGACCGCTTTTGCGAGGATATGGACGCCAATCTGCGTGAAATGGGGGTCGGCGACTTGACGGTTCCGAAGCGTATGCAGGCCTTCGGCGAAGCATTTTATGGCCGCGCGGCAGCGTACGATCTGGCCTTGACCGACGGCGCGGACGCACTGGCGCGGGCGCTTTCCAGGAATATCTTGAGCGACGAAGCGAACGAAAACGCGCCAAGACTGGCGGCCTACGCCGAGAACGCAATCGCTCTGCTGTCAATTCTGGACGATGCGACGCTGCTGGCGGCGGCCTGGAAATTCCCGTTGCCGCTTGGAGAAGATGTGCCGTCATGAGCAAAAGGAGCGAAGGAACAGACGAGCGCGGTCCCTCTCGTGATTCGTCGCGTGATCCTCCACGTGATCCTTGGCGCGCTTTCGTCAATGTCGCGCAGATCCCGGAAGGCGGATTGCATCGCGAGATCGAAGCGGATGTCGCGGTGCGCGAGGCCATGGCCGATCTCGCCGGCTTGCGGGAGATTTCGTCGGCGCGCGCCTCGTTCGATCTGACGCTGGATCGTCGCGGCCTCGTCCATGTCGCGGGCACCGTGCGCGCGCGGGTCGGGCAAACCTGTGTGGTCACGCTCGATCCGATCGACAATGTGATCGACGAGACGGTCGACGTGATGTTCGCGCCGTCAGAGCAAATTCCGCAACTCGCTAATCTCGCCCACGAAACCCTCGCCGGCGAGGCCGAAATTCCGGACGCGCCGGAGCCGATCGTCGATGGCGTGATCGATCTCGGGCGGCTCGCGACGGACGTGCTGCTGCTGGCGATCGATCCCTATCCACGCAAGCCGGGGGCCGTGTTCGAGCCTGAGGTCGCAACCGCCGATCCCGAGGACCATCCGTTTGCCGCGCTGAAAGCGCTGCAGCTCGAGCCAAAAACGCCGGATGTGGGGAAACCCAAAGGCAAATCATAGGTGCCGGGAACGGCGTGCGCTTAGCATTTCGCTATAGGCCGATCGGAGGTTGCTTTGAGAATCGAAAGCAAAGCTTTGAAATAATTATAATTTTTAGATCGTGGCGAATTCGTGTCGTGGCGTGGCTCAGCGCAAAAGGGTGCGGTCAAGAGGTTGTCTCGCGGCCGGGAAACGCTATTGTCGCCGCCCGGTCCGGGCGCAGGTTGCCCCGGCGGTTCGCCGCTATCCTGGCTGCGACTTGAGTGGTTTCCGGGACGTTCATGCCGCAAAAGGTTCGAATCGCGCTTGACGCCATGGGTGGCGATGTCGGCGCGTCCGTCGTCATTCCCGGCGCAGCGATCTCGTTGACCCGACATCCCGATACGGAGTTTCTCCTGTTCGGCAATCGCGCTGTCATCGGAGAGCAGTTGGAAAAGTATCCGGCGTTGAAGGCTGCCTCGCGCGTCATCCACACCGACGTCGCCGTCAGCAACGAGGACAAGCCGAGCCAGGCGTTGCGGCGCGGACGGAAGACGTCTTCGATGTGGCTGGCGATCGACGCGGTCAAGAACGGTGAGGCCGGCGTCGCCATCTCCGCCGGCAACACCGGAGCGCTGGTAGCCATGGCCCGGTTCTGTCTTCGCATGCTCAACGGGATCGACCGCCCTGCGCTTGCGGCGGTGTGGCCGACGATCAAGGGCTATTCAGTCGTGCTCGATCTCGGCGCCACGATCGGAGGCGATGCGCGTCATCTGGTGGCGCTGGCGGTGATGGGCAGCGCCATGGCGAGCGCTCGCTTCGGCCTGGAGCGGCCGACCGTGGGCCTGCTCAACATCGGCGTCGAGGAGATGAAGGGCCACGAAGAAATTCGGGAAGCGGCCGAACTGCTGCGCGGGATGAATCTCCCCCGGCTTGATTATGTCGGCTTTGTCGAAGGCGACGGCATTGGCCGCGGTGCCGCCGACGTCATCGTCACCGAGGGCTTTAGCGGCAATATCGCGCTGAAGGCGACCGAAGGAACCGCGCGGCAGCTGGCGGAATTCTTGCGTGGAGCCATGGCGCGCACCTGGCGTTCCCGCATCGGCTATCTTTTTGCCCGCAACGCTTTCCAGGCCCTGCGCGACAAGATGGACCCGAGCAAGTCCAATGGTAGTGTGCTGCTCGGACTGAACGGCATCGTGGTCAAAAGCCATGGTGGAACCGACGCAGAGGGCTTTGCCTGTGCGGTCGATGTTGGCTATGAGATGGTCCATTACGATCTCCTGACCAAGATCAATCAAATGCTTCATCGCGATGGCGGCGCGCTGGCTCAGGCGCAGGACGCCCCGGAGGATGTCTCGTGACGCTACGTTCGGTGGTGCTCGGCTGCGGTTCCTATCTGCCGCGGCGGATATTGACCAACGCCGAACTTGCGGCGCGCATCGACACGTCCGACGAATGGATCGTGCAGCGCACTGGTATCCGCCAGCGCCACATTGCTGCCGACGGCGAGTTCACCTCGCATTTGGCGATCAACGCGGCGCGCGCCGCGCTCGACAATGCCGGGATCGACGCGCAGGCGATCGACCTGATCGTGCTTGCGACCTCGACGCCCGACAACACCTTTCCGGCAACCGCGGTCGCCGTGCAGCACGGGCTCGGCATCAACCACGGCGCGGCCTTCGACCTGCAGGCGGTCTGCTCGGGTTTCGTCTTCGCGCTCGCCACTGCCGATAATTTCCTGCGCTCCCGCGCCTTCAAGCGCGCGCTGGTGATCGGCGCGGAGACGTTCTCGCGCATTCTCGACTGGAACGACCGCGGTACCTGTGTGCTGTTCGGCGACGGCGCCGGCGCGGTCGTGCTCGAGGCGCAGGAGCAGCCCGGCAAGTCCTCCGATCGCGGCGTGCTGACGACGCATCTGCGCTCCGACGGGCGGCACAAGTCGAAGCTCTATGTCGACGGCGGGGTGTCCTCGACGCAAACCGTCGGTCATTTGCGGATGGAAGGCCGCGAGGTCTTCAAGCATGCGGTGGGCATGATTACCGACGTGATCGTCGACGCCTTCAACGCCACCGGGCTCTCGGCGGAAGACATCGACTGGTTTGTTCCGCATCAGGCCAACAAGCGAATCATCGACGCTTCCGCCCACAAGCTGCATATTGCACCGCCGAAGGTGGTGCTCACGGTCGATCTGCACGGCAATACCTCTGCGGCATCGATCCCGCTGGCGCTTGCGGTCGCGGTCAAGGACGGTCGCGTGAAAAAAGGCGATCTGGTGCTCCTGGAGGCCATGGGCGGCGGCTTCACCTGGGGCTCGGCGCTGCTGCGCTGGTGAGGGGTACGATCAGGTTTGTGTCGATTTAGCTGTGTTTTAGATGCGCCTGCATTGATGAGCGCTGTTGACCGTCGTATGGTAAGCTCTTAATTTCAGATACAAATTGTTCGCCGAGAGTTGGGGCAAGGCGATGACCAGTACCGGAAAAACAGTTACACGCGTCGATCTCTGCGAAGCGGTCTACCAGAAGGTTGGACTGTCGCGCACTGAATCATCGGCCTTCGTGGAACTCGTGCTGAAGGAGATCACCGATTGCCTGGAAAAGGGCGAAACGGTGAAGCTATCGTCGTTCGGCTCGTTCATGGTGCGCAAGAAAGGCCAGCGCATCGGCCGTAATCCGAAGACCGGCACGGAGGTACCCATTTCTCCGCGCCGCGTAATGGTGTTCAAGCCGTCCGCGATCCTGAAGCAGCGGATCAACGGCCACGCCGAAGGCCAGGCCAACGGCGAAGACAAATCGGATTAATCAGCGCAGCATGCCGGATTAACCCGGGTTGATTCGGCAGAGCGACCCCAGAGAGGAGCGAGCATTTGGACAAGGCGCCGGATGCGTTCCGTACCATCAGCGAGGTCGCCGGCGATCTCGACATTCCCCAGCATGTGCTGCGGTTCTGGGAAACGCGCTTTGCCCAGATCAAGCCGATGAAGCGGAGCGGGGGCCGGCGCTACTACCGCCCCGACGACGTCGATCTGCTCAAGGGGATCCGCCGGCTGCTCTATAGCGAGGGCTACACCATCCGCGGGGTGCAGCGCATCCTCAAGGAGCATGGCATCAAATCGGTGCAGAGCCTCGCCGACGGCTCGGCCGCCGTCTCGTTCGGCGCGATCGAGGAGGCGATCGGGCAAAGCCTGATGGAGGACGACAAGGACGATTTGAGCGCCGACCTCGATGGCGAGGATGAGGAGCATGAGGGCCCGGCGGGCGAGGGGATCGATTTCCGTTTCGTCGACACCGAAGACGACATCCTGGCGACGTTCCGCGGCAACGGGGGTTCCGGCCCTCTGGCCGAGCCGAACCCGCTCGACCGTGAGCGCCTGCAAGGCGTGCTGCGGGACCTGATCGACTGCCGGCAATTGCTCGACCGGGCAATGAAGGACGGCTAGGCGGAACCACGGCCTGCTTGCGCCCCCCGGGGTGGAAGCCATGAGTGGCAGCCATGCCGCGCCTTGCGCGACGGCAGGATCGAAGCTAAGGGAACGGCATCGGAGCGTGGCGCAGCCCGGTTAGCGCACTAGTCTGGGAGACTAGGGGTCGGAGGTTCAAATCCTCTCGCTCCGACCAATAAAAAAGCCCCGTATTGCGGGGCTTTTTTCGTTTTTCCGGCCATCAGACCCGGAAGAACAAAAGCAGACGCGCGAGATGGTGACGTAGAACAGCTTGTTGTGTGTCTCGAAAGATCGGGCTCATGCCGGGGTTTGGCAACTCGCAAGCGATCCGGGGCTGATTGCCTGGCCGGTGCGGCGGCGCTTTGATTGGGCGTGCCCAGCCGCCTGCAAAAGAGGGAGATTCCGATGCGCATTCTGGCCTCGGCAATGTTGGCGATCGCGACGGTTTCGGCAGCGCCGTCGGCTCGCGCCCAGACGTATGACCCGGCCTATCCGGTCTGCCTCCAAATCTACCAAGGCTGGAACGACTATTACTTCGAATGCGCCTATACGTCGCTGCCTCAGTGCAACGCGTCGGCATCGGGCCGCGCCGCCCAGTGCGTGGTCAATCCATATTATGCGAAACCCGGTCCGCGCAAAAAGCGGTCCCACAAGTAGCGGCAAGCGCCTCGCCTCGTGCGGTGGTGTGCTCGCTTTGACGACCGGATCGCAAGCAACATCCAAATCACCTTGCCTTCGGCCGCTGGTTAAAATCATCGGCGTTCGCCGGCATGGATCGGAATGCACGCGCATCGCTGATCTCGATCGCAAAGCACGAGGCGGAGCTTGCCAGGTTTCTGGCAACTACGAAGACTGTGTCGCGATATTTGCTTGGCGTAGAGCGCGGCGAGTGCTGAAAACCACGAGCGTGCGCCGATGACGACGAACTTTGCGCACGCCGAATGCACCATGTGCGGAAAGCAGGACAAGAGACCACCCGCGCGGCACGAAGATCGGAAAGGTATGATCTGAAGCGCGCGGGCACCACGGCGCCTGTGTCACCGCCGAACCTTCGATATGGAGCTGGCCGCCATGACGGACAAGCCGGCGCGGCGTGCGAGATCGTGATAGCATCGGGCAGGGAACTGGTTCGATAGGAGTTTCAAAAATGGCCCTCACCGATCTGCAGAGAGCATTGGCCTATGGCGAAAGCGAGCTTGGCGAGGTCGCGATCCTCAAGCTGAGCGACGGCACGTATACGATCAACCGCGCGCGACGACGCCAACGTGCTTACGGCTGGAGCGGCGGCGGCAACCATCAAGGCGCGCGTCGCTGTGGTTCATCCAGCTCTGTAGAAGACTCGACGTGAACATGCACGAAGGAAGAGGAAGATGTGGGCGTTCATTGTCGCCGCCATCGTGTTCGCTTTGACACAAGTAATAAGTATTCTCCTGCTGTTCAGGTATGGCATGAGTGATAATCAAACACTCCCTCCAAGCACAGTAGCCGAAACAACGTTCACTGTCGGAACGCTGATCGCATTCGCCATCGCCGCATCGCATTGGCTGCCGCAGCTCGGATGGTGATGCGCTAGCCCGCTCGCTCGCATGAGAAATGAAGAGAGAAGGATTGTCTTTCGCGGCGTCTTGATGCCTTTCTTTGATTTTTTCTGGAAGGCGTGAAGCACGTAAACGACGGCGCTACGATTCTGGACGAGCCAAGGGTACGTCGAGCCAAACGTCGATGCCGGCCAACTGAACCGGGAGGTCTCCGGCGGGAAGACCGAAACTACGGTGAACGGCGATGGAAACGATGCGCTCGTCGCGTACAGTTTCTCGCAACAAGGCAAAACCGATCACGAATGGCGGACCAAAGCTCCCCAGGCCCGCGGCCCTTCCGGGGCGGGGAAAGCCGTCAGAGTCGATTACCTAAATCCCCAGAATCCAAACCGCAACGATGGTCCCGAGCACGGCCAGTCCACTGATGGTCCAGCCGGTGACGTAGAGCGCACCATCGGGTTCCGGTCGGTCGACCATGGTGTCGCGCCAATGGGGCATCGGAGCCTCCTGTCAGCCTGCCTCTAGAGAATAAGACGCCGATGCGGCCTAAAGGTTCAAAAAATGTGGCGACAACTTTCCCGGGTGGGCCCGCGCGATCGAAGGTCGGACCTCACCTTTGCGGTGCAAGCCATTCCAGAACAATCATAAAATGAACGGCGTCGCCGGCCGCCATTGACTTTGAAGGCGGCGCGTCAGAAGAAATATGGGTGAGCGGGGCGCCGCTGCGATGGTCTTCGCTTGCTCGGGGTGAATGGGCTGAAATCCGCTCGCGCCGATCAAAATCAAGAAAATCAGGGAAGGGGGCGCGGATCCCATGAAGGATTTTGCCGGAAAGATCGCCGTCATCACCGGAGGCGGCACGGGCATGGGCCGCGAGCTGGCGCGCCAGCTGGTTGCCGAGGGCTGCAACGTCGCGATGTGCGACGTGTCGGCGGATGCGATGGCCGAAACCAAGCAGTTGTGCGAAGTCGAAAAGCTGCCGCAGGGCCTCTCCGTCACGACGCATATCGCCGACGTCTCGATCGAGGATCAGCTCAAGCGCTTCCGCGACGAACTCGCCGAGCAGCATGCGACCGACAAGATCCATCTTCTGTTCAACAATGCCGGCATCGGCGGCGGCGGCAGCCTGTTCACCAACACACGCGAGCAGTGGGAGCGTACCTTCAACATCTGCTGGGGCGGCGTCTATCTTGGCGTCCGCACCTTCCTGCCGATGCTGATGAAGGCCGCCGAAGGCCACATCGTCAACACCTCCAGCGTCAACGGCTTCTGGGCGTCCGTCGGCATGGGCGTCTCGCATACGGCCTACAGCGCCGCAAAATTCGCGGTGAAGGGATTCACCGAAGCGCTGATGAACGACCTGCGGCTGAACGCGCCGCATCTCAAATGCTCCGTGGTGATGCCCGGCCATATCGGCACCTCGATCGTGTCGAACACCCGCAAGGTGCAGAGCGGCACCGAATCCGACCGGCTCAATCCCAACGAGATCATCCAGGCGCGGCAGCGCCTGAAGGGAATGGGCGTCGATACCGCCGTGATGTCGGACGAAGAGATTCAAGGGATCGCGCTCGACCGTGCGCGCACCTTCCGCGACGAAGCGCCGACCACAGCGGCGGCGGCGGCGAAGATCATCCTCGACGGCGTCAAGGCCGGCCAATGGCGCATCCTGGTCGGCGAAGATGCCCACAAGCTGGATGCGCGCGTGCGCGAGAAGCCGGAAAGCGCCTACACGCCGGAGTTTCTCAAGAGTTTTTCGGAAGAGGTCGGCTGGCGGTTGGGGTGACAGCGGGACTGGCGCTTCATCGATGAAACTCGCTACTCGCAAGCCACCACGCAAGTTTGAGCGGCCCAATACCTAAGCCCCCGGCCCCGCAACCAATCCGCGAGGCGACACTTTGTGTCGACGCCGCAAGACGGCAAGAAACGCCTTTCTCATTTCAACGCGTGCCCGCAATTCGAAGAAAGTGTCACCACATTTCCACGACATCGTTCGCCGAGAGGTCGTTGAGGCAGGAAGCCGAGGCCCAAGGGCGATTGCGATCGCCTGCATCCGATACGTGGGTGGATTGTCGGGAATCGCGCGAGGCTTCCCTCTCATTTGACTGAACATTGGGGGCCGACCGGGGGCGCCCGAGGGTGCCATGTCAAACATCAAGCTCTTCACAAGTGTCGTCGTTGCTGTTCTGGCGGGCGCAGCCTGTGCCTATGCGGGACAGGGAGGTGGTGGAGGGGGCGGCGGCGGCGGTCATGGCGGCGGTGGCGGGGGAAATTACGGCGGCGGAATGCCCTACGCCACGGGCGGCGGCAGACACTCTGGCGGCGAAATGGATATGCGCGGCACGCCCCAATACGGGGGCGAAATGGACATGCGCGGCACGCCTCACGACGGCGGCGCGGAACGCTTCGCAGGTCGTTCGGCGTCGCACGTTGCGGCGCGCGCCAATTCTGGCGGCCGGCATTCTCCGGCGCTTCATGGCAGACCGGAGTTGAGCGGACATCGAGATGTCCGCGCCAGCCGCAATGGCAACGCGCCAAAGGGTGGTTCGGATCGATCCGCGACCTCGAGGACCAACGCGGCGCGGAACGCGCCGAGTTCCGGCGCCGCGGCGGGCGTGCTGCACAACGCCAACTCACGCTTTCCGAATGCGCGCGCCCAGATCGTCGAAGGCCGCGGCGACCGCGGATGGCGGCTGCACCGCCATGGCGGCTTCGGCTGGGCGGGTCCTCTGTTCTGGCCGTTCGCCTACCATGACATCTCTGACTATGCGCTCTGGGGCTACGGCTACGATGACCCATTCTGGGACTATGGCTATGCCGACATCTACGCCGGCATCTTCTCACCCTACAGCTATGACGATCTCGCAGCCTACCGGCCGCAAGAGGCCGGCCCGAGCCCGGATGGCGGGCCTCAGGCCCGGCCTGACGTTGCCGCCAATGCGGAGCCT
>Ga0307479_10002738_pt1 | contig 15960 bp, 14 predicted proteins | sample atmos_gasesECM4C_FD_203743 | JGI IMG/M metagenome (GOLD analysis project Ga0307479, IMG submission 203743) | Hardwood forest soil microbial communities from Morgan-Monroe State Forest, Indiana, United States - atmos_gasesECM4C_515 | ecosystem: Environmental > Terrestrial > Soil > Temperate... | reverse complement strand
CCGCCGCTCTGGCCGATGAAGCGAAAGCGGCACACGAAAAGCTCGTGGAAATGGTTGCCGAGGGCGACGACGACTTGATGGAAGAATTTTTCCGCGAAGGCACGATTCCCATCGAAGATTTGATCCCCGGCGTGCGCAAAGCCATCGTCGCCGAAAAAATCTTCCCCGTCCTGATGGTCTCCGCGCTGCGCAACGTCGGCACCGCCAGCCTGCTCACTTTCATCGCCGATGTCTTCCCGCATCCCGACGAGCATTCCCAGGTCGGCTACAAAGAGCCCAAGGCCCAAGGCGACCGCATCGAACGCAAGTACGACGACACCCAGCCGCTGTCGCTCTTCGTATTCAAGACCCTCGCCGACCCCTTTGCCGGCCGCATCAACTATTTCAAGGTAAAAAGCGGCGTGCTCAAGAACGACGCCACGCTGCTCAACTACAACCGCAGCCTTCCGGAGCGCTTTCAACACACGCAGGTCGTGCAGGGCAAGCAGCTCGCCGAAATCAACGAACTGCACGCCGGCGACATCGGCGCCATCGCCAAGCTGAAGGAAACCACTACAGGCGAGACGCTCGGTGACAAAAACTCGCCGATCTACTATCCTCCGGCGCAGCTTCCGGAGCCGTCCATCACCTTCGCCATCGAGCCCAAGACCCGCGCCGATGAAGACAAGATCGGCGTGGGCATCCACAAAATCATGGAAGAAGATTCGGCGCTGCGTTTTTCGCGCGATCCGCAGACCAAGGAATTTTTGCTGGCAGGCTCAGGCCAGCAGCACATCGAAGTCGTCGTAGCCAAGCTGCACAAGCGCTACCACGTCGACCTCACGCTCAAGCCGCCGAAAGTCCCCTACCGCGAAACCATTCGCGGCAAGGCCGACGCCGAAGGCAAGCACAAAAAACAGTCCGGCGGCCACGGCCAATTCGGCGTCTGTCGCGTCAAAATGGAGCCCATCGAGCGCGGCAAAGGCATCGAGTTCGTCGATGACGTTTTCGGCGGCGCGATACCAAGGAACTGGATCCCCTCGGTGGAAAGAGGAATTCGCGAAGCCGCCGCGCGCGGTTATCTCGCCGGCTTTCCCATGGTTGATTTCCGCGCCATCCTCTACGACGGCAAATACCACGACGTCGATTCCTCGGACATCGCTTTCAAGATTGCCGGCTCGCTGGCCTTCAAGGAAGCCATGAAGCAAGCGAAGCCGGTGTTGCTCGAGCCGGTGATGCACGTCGAAGTCTATGCTCCCGACCAATACTCGGGCGACCTGATGGGCGACCTCAGCAGCAGGCGCGGCCGCATCGCCGGCAGCGATTTGCGCGGCCACAACGTCATCATCAAGGCGCAAGTGCCGCTCGCCGAAATGCTCACCTACGCCAACGACCTGATCTCGAAAACGCAGGGTCGCGCCACCTACTCCATGGAATTTTCCCACTACGACTACGTGCCCAACGAGCTCGCCGATAAGGTAATCGCCGCCCACAAGGCCGCCCACGGCGAGCAGTTGGTCGAAGAGGAAGCATAGTGAGCGATCAGGATAGATCGGAGCGAAAATTCTTGCCTACTCCTGCGCGTTTCGTTTCGAAGCCGCAGCGTGTAGCGGAACCTTGCGAATGGACTGGATGACGCGGTTAATTTGTGCCTGGGAAATTGTTGGCGCACTTCCATCGACCTTCTGGAAAAACACTACGTCGATACCCTCATCATTGGAATACAATTCGTCGGTGATTCTAGGCGGGCGGCTCTGTGGGTTTTCGAACTGAAATCCCTCGAAATCGGGCGTTTGAATCGAGAAGATGCCCGAGCCAGCCTTGGGCATAGAAATCGCTTTGATTATAAGAAGCATTTGACCAGCTATGGCTTGCCTTCGTGAAACGAACGGGGTAATCGCTGAAGGCGTCATCCGGAGCATATTTCGGTGGAAACTGTAGTCGGATTCAAAAGCGTCTTCACCATAGAGCTGCCTAAAGCCCTGTGGATCAAGGTTGCCCGTTTTCATTATGCTGTTCACAAATTCTCTCGGTGGAAAGGTTGAGAACCAAAAGGCATTTCCCGAACGAGAATAGCTTATGTGGATTGTCCCGAAAGTTTTGTCTTTCTGTTCGTCAACATCGTCCCACGGAAGCTCAAATTCATATCCAAAGTGGGACAGCTGTCTGTGTGGCACGTTCGAAATCGATAAGTCCGGGAGGGGGACTGGGATCTTCGCAGCGTCAGGCAGCTTCCGATAAGAATAACGCGCCATCAGTGCGCAGGCAGTTTGGACGCCAAAAAGCCACACATACATCCCGCCGACAGCCACGGCGATTCCTGATGCGACGAGGATGCGCTTCCGTCTCGACATTGGACTGAGTCCACCCAACGAAATACAACCTAACTGATCTACACATCCTGAGTGTAAAGCGGCGAGTCAGCCAGCGGGCCTGTCACAAGGTTCAGGTGTTTCTTAGCGGCAACTATCCTTGTGGGTTCTAATGACGCTAAGAGAAGCGGGGCAGGAACATGCCTGTGCGCTTGGTGTGTTCGGCGAAGCTGGCGCCGAATTCTTGGGTCAGGAAGGATTCTTCGCGGCGGGCCTTGGTGTAAAACGAAAACCATGCGACGGCCACGGCGAGCAGACCGCGCACTTCGCCCACGGCGACTGCGGTGCCCAGCAGTGCGAGCAAGATTCCCGTGTAGATCGGATGACGAATGTTGCGGTAGGGGCCGGTGCGAATCAGTTCGTGTCCTTCTTTGAGGGTCACGACTCCGCTCCAGTTGGCGCCAAGATGCCAGCGCGCCCAAAATGCGATGGCCACGCCGGCGGCCGTCAGCGCAACACCGATCCACGCCGTGCCGTCGCTCTCAGGAACGAACCGCGCGCCCAACCACCCGTAGCGCGGCCCGGCGCGAAACAGCAGGTAAGACGCGACCACCAGCGGCAGCACGTAGCGGAACCGCTGGCCCCATGATTCGCGCCTTTTCGTCTTCTTCAGCTTGAACGCCGAAACGATCCAGTACAAACCGAACAGAAGCCAGAGCGCGTTGATCCATTGCCGTTGGGATGAGAAATCCATGAGCGCACCCTATAGGTCGCAGGCCCCTGCGCCAGGCGGTAACCATTGTGCCCCAGTTTCGCATCGTTTCGTGTCGACTTCGCACTTAGGCTAGAATGCCGCACTGCTGAACACACTCTTTCCCGGAGCGCAGCTGATGACTGATCCCAGTTCCATACATCGCAGACTTCTGGGCAGTAGCTTCGCCGCGAGTGTTTGTCTATGCGTTGCCCTCTTCCCAGCCTTCGCTCAGCAATCCGCCCCGCGCGATCCGGCAGAGCCGCAGCAAGGGCAGCCGCATCCGAAGCTGTTGCCTCGCCCGGCCGCGGCCATCGCCCGGCAAAGTGTCGACGAAAAATCGATGCGCGCGCTCATCGATCAACTCGTCTCCTGTGGGACACGCCTGTCCCTATCTTCCTGGACCGACGCCAAGCGCGGCATTGGTTGCGGCCGCGACCACATCGTTGCCCGCCTGAATGAAATCACCAAGGAGTCCGGCGGCAAGTTGCAAATCGTGGTCGACAAATTCGACTCCACTTCCGAGCGAACGTCCGGCAAGCCGCTCCATCTGGAAAGCGTTTACGCCATTCTTCCCGGCTCCGATCCAAAGCTTGCGAAGACGCTCTTCATCGTTTCTGGCCATTACGACTCGCGGCCATCCGACGTCATGAACACGGAGGCGGATGCTCCAGGCGCGGATGACGATGCCTCCGGCGTTTCCGTCAGCGTGGAGTCCGCGCGTCTGCTCAGCAAAGCCGCTCCGACCGGCAAAGGCGGATACCGCGCTACGCTTCTATTCGCGGCGATTCCGGGAGAAGAACAGGGCCTCCTCGGTGGCTATCACTTGCTCGAGTGGGCCAAGCAGCAGGGCTACACCATTGGCGGCATGCTCGATGACGACATCGTGGGCGACGACCCCTCGCCGGGAGCGCCGCATCGCGTGCGCCTGTTCTCCGGCAACGGCGAAATCGACGATTGCGATTCGCCCGGCCGCGAACTGGCGCGCGCCATCGAGGAAATCGACGGCCCCGAAAATATCCGCATGATTTTTCGCGTCGATCGCTACGGCCGGGGCGGCGACCACTATCCGTTCTACAAAGCCGGACTGCCCGCCGTGCGTTTTACGGAGCCGCTCGAGGATTACACCCACCAGCATCAGACGCCGCGCACGGAAAGCGGCATTGAGTACGGCGATTTCGCAAAGTATCTGAATCCGAGCTTTCTCGGCGACGTCGCCCGCGACAACGCCGAGGCATTGCGGGAATTGGCGTTGGCTCCCGCGCCGCCAAGCAATGCGAGGCTCACTGGTGAGGTGACTCCGGACGCCAAAGTCTCCTGGTCCGCCGAGGATGATCCCGAACGCGCCGGTTTCGAGATTCTGTGGCGGGAGACGACCGAACCGCGCTGGCAAGTCTACGACTTCATCGCGTCACCCGGCGAAACGGTACTGCGCGGCGTTTCCACCGACAATCATTTCTTCGCCGTGCGCTCCGTCGGCAAGAATGGCGCCCGCTCCATCGCTCTACCTACAGAAATCGAGCGCCGCCCGCCGCCTCTGCCGGCCGGCACGAAGCAATAAGTTTCCGCCGGGAGGCAGCGCATCTGGGCCGCCGATCCGGCAACCATCTCAAAATTTACCTTGTCGAGTGGGATTCCGATTCTAATGCTTTGCGGCTTGCGACGCGGGCGGGCCGTCCACTCCAAAATCCCAAACAAATAAATTCATTCCGTCCGGCAAAATCTCCGCCAGCGCGTACTCTCCGGGCGGCAGAGGCTCACCGAGCGTAAACCTGAACACCGTCGCGGCTACTTCCCATCTCTGAATGGCAATGGATTTCCGTTCTGTGCCCAGGTCTTGCCCAAACATGCTGCGGATGGATTCCAACTGCCTCTTGTTTCCTTTCACCGTGGCGCGCACCAACTCCACCTCCGGTCCCGATTCCCCAGGCCGGCTACTTTGATATACGCTCGAAACTCGGTCCGGATCCGGAGGTGCTTCCCGCAAATAAAACTCTGCACCGCTCGAAGTGATGCGAGTTTTCGCCTTGGCGCCCGGGATTTCCACGTTGCGTTTTCCCGGAACAATCGGAATTGGCGAAAGCACCTGCTTTAGAAAAGTCTTCTTGTCCGTCTTTACCTGCGAACCCACTTGCTCAAGTGGGGTCACCGACTTCCCCTCAATGGCAAACATTCCTTCGCCCGGAGGCAGAAATACGCCCGGCGCCACCTGCAAGCTGGCGTCAACGTCCAGCACCGTCTCGACCTTTGTGGCCTCTTCTTGGGCGTGAATTTTTCCCAGCAGCGCCGCCGAAGCCTTGTCGGACTCTGCCTGAGCTTTGGCCGTGCCATCCCAGTCGACTAGGGCCGCCGGAATCTCCTCCCAATCGCCCCGCTCCAGGCTGAAATACCTCACCCGATCGCCCTTTCGCTGATATTCCCGCACCAATTGGAAGTTCCCATCCTTCAGCACCAGCTTCTTGCCCCGCGTTAGGCGGGCGGCTGCGGCGGCATCGTCGGCCGCTCCTTGTTTGGTGTCCGCGGCCTGCTGACGGTCGGCTGACACAGCTGACACACCATGTTCGTCGCGACACAAGTATTCAGCGGAGCTGTTCGCTGCCACGCACGCGAATGCACCGAAGCAGAAAATACAGAGTGATAAGGAAGAACGGCTCATAAGGGGTTCCGGCGGAGTGCCATGCGCCACATTGCGCCTTGGCCTGCCTCCGGCACGAGCATAGCGCTGCGGATGGCGTTCGGCAACGGGCACCAAAATCAGGGATTTACGAAAATCAGGAATTTACGAACACCCTCAGCGACCGGAGCGGTGCCCTTTCGCCAAGCGGTCGAAAAACTCCTCGAATCCAAATGAAAAAGCTCTCCGGTTCATCCGGAGAGCTCAAAATCATCTACGCAAAAGCCGACTTCACAAGGCGAAAGCCTCTGGTCCAGCCACCTCAGCGGCAGGCCAGCGAGGCTAGTGCGTGCAGCGCGGAAACAGTGTCACCAGCACCATCAAGTCCGACAAGGTGAAAAGCCACTGATCCGCTTGGATTCCGGCCGCTTCCGCGGCCCGCGCGATGAACCCCAAATGCCGGCTCTTCGCGAAGTTGCGCAGGTGGTCCACACAAATCCCCGTGAGGGTAGCCACCTCGGAATCGGTGAATATTTTCTGGCTCGCTTTAACGGTAACCACGGCCCTGGCCCTCTTTTCTTCTCCGCCTTACTTGGCCCTACCCGTTAGATGCTGGGCTCATCCTACGGGCTGCATTATGTAAGAGCAATAGTAGTTCCGTTAGTTATGCGAAAAACGATTCGGCTAGTACTTTGTGCCTAAAATCGCAGGAAAAGAGCCATTTTTTGCACACACATAGACCTGCGTGGGGCTAGTACCTCCGCGCATAAAATTCACGCCACGGTAAAATTTGTCCTATTTTTGCGAACTGAGGATATGGGTTTCGGTAGGCTCGCCGCAATTTCGCGCATCTGCTTTTCATGACGGATCTGGTGGGACCCCAAAAGGGAGAACCATTCGTACGTATTCAATGACCCCAGGAATGGATGGCGCCATCTGTAGGCGCTCAGGTCGCGGTTCTGGGTTTCCTCTATAAAGGCCAACGTGCGTCCCCGAACCTCTCGCAGTTCCGCCAGCATTGCACCCTTTTCGCGCAAGAGCTGTGAATCCATGGGAATTGGTGTTTTCAAGCGAACAAAACGTATTTCCGCAAACGCGAAGGGAAGGCGAAATCGCTTCAACATCGGGGTGTGCTTTGGCTGCTTTTTTAGAATCCGGCCGGCTGCCCCTACCACTGCGCGCTCCACGGTCATTATGTGGGCGATGAGTTCCGCAGCCGACCAGGCACCCTGCCGGGGACATGTCCTCCAGAGGTCGGCCGGGATAGCATCCGCCGCCCGCAGCAGGTTGTGCTGCGCGCGGTCCAGTTTCTCGAGAATGGGTTCGAGTCGGGGCACGATGCTTTTGGTGAAAATTGGCACTCGCTGATCTGAAATCAGCCCGTTACAGCGCGGCCCCGCCGGCTTGCTCGAAGGCTTGCGCCAGTTGCAAGACGCGGCCTTCCCCGAAAGGCGGACCGAAAATCTGCAAACCTACCGGGAGCTTCCCACAGATTTTGCCGCAAGGAACGGAAATACCGGGTACTCCGGCTAAGGAGCCTGTAACCGTATAAATATCAGCAAGATACATCTGCAAAGGGTCGTTTGTCCGTTCGCCGAGCTTGAAGGCAGGTACCGGCGAAGTAGGCGTCACAATCGCATCTACCTTAGTAAAGGCATCGCGGAAATCTTGCGCGATCAGCGAGCGCACTTTCTGGCCCTTCAGATAGTACGCATCGTAATAACCGGCGGAGAGGACGTATGTTCCAAGGACGATCCGGCGTTTCACTTCCGCACCAAAGCCCGCGCCACGAGTCTTCCGGTACATGGAGAGCAGAGAATCGCCCTCCGCGCGCAGGCCATAGCGGACGCCGTCATAGCGTGCGAGGTTGGAGCTAGCCTCCGCAGTCGCAATGATGTAATAGACCGCGATTGCATAGTCCGTGTGCGGCATGCGGATTTCCCGAATTTCGCAGCCGAGCTTCCGATACAGCTCTATGCCAGCCTCAATCTTCTTACGAACCTCAGGGTCCATGCCCGCGCCGAAATATTCCTTGGGGATACCGATGCGCAGCCCCTTCACCGGTTTTTCGGACTCAGCGCGGTAATCCGGGACAGTTGCGGTAGTGGATGTGGAATCGTTCGCGTCGCGTCCGGCAATAATCTGCAACACCGTGGCTACATCTCGAACATTGGTGGCAAAAGGTCCGATGCGGTCGAGCGAAGAGGCAAAAGCGATCAAGCCGTACCGCGAAACTCGACCGTAGCTCGGCATCATGGCGGGGATTCCGCAGAAAGAGCCCGGCTGACGAATCGACCCACCCGTATCGGTGCCCAGGGACACCACCGCCAATCCGGCAGCGACAGCAGCGGCGGAGCCTCCGCTGGAACCGCCCGGCACGCGATCGGGCACTTCGGGATTGCGCACCGGTCCATAGGCGGAATTTTCGTTGGAGCTGCCCATGGCGAACTCGTCGCAATTGGTTTTGCCAAGGATGATCGCACCCGCGGCTTCCAAGCGCTGGACGGTCGTGGCGTCATATGGCGGAATGTAATTCTCCAGAATCTTCGAGCCGCAAGTAGTGCGCACGCCGCGCGTGCTGATAACGTCTTTGACGGCAATGGGCACGCCCGCAAGCGGCGGCAATGGCTTTCCGGAGGCGACTAGGGCGTCCACGCGATCGGCTTGCGCGAACGCGCGCTCCTGCGAAAGCGTGAGGTAGGCGTTTAACTCTGGGTTACGCGCGTCGATTCGCGTGTAATAATCTGCAGCGAGCTCTCGCGCCGAAATCTTCTTCGCCGTGAGCGATTCCTGTACCGTGCCAATCGTCCAAGTAGTCGACATGGTCAGCGCTCGATCACCTTCGGTACCCGGAAGTACGGAGGTTCGGGGTCGGGCGCTTGCTTCAAGATTTCCGGTGCCACGTCGCAGGGAACAACCACGTCCTCGCGCAGGGTCGCGTCGGCGGTCTGGTCGTCGGCGAGGACCTGGGCCATCGGCTCGACGTTCGTGGTGTCGAGCTCGTTCAGTTTGCTTGCGTACTCGAGTATTTCATCGATCTGCTTGCGATAGGTTTCCAGCTCGGAGTCGCTGAGGTCGAGATAAGCCAGGTCGGCTACCCGGAGGACATCTTCGCGAGTGATTTTCATCGCGCTGCACTAACCTCGGCGGCCTTGCGCGGATATTTCTTGGCGATGTAGGTGTCGACGAGGGATTGGAAGGCGGCGGCCAACTCGTCATAGTTGCCTTCCAGGGTCACGTCCTTCTTCCCATCGATGTAGACGGGGCAGCGCGGGGCTTCCCCGGTGCCCGGAAGGCTGATGCCGATGTTGGCCGCTTTGGATTCGCCGGGTCCATTGACGATGCAGCCCATGACCGCGAGGGTCATCGTTTCCACGCCGTCGTATTGTGTCTTCCAGATGGGCATCATGTCGCGGATATAGGACTGAATACGCTCCGCCAATTCCTGGAATGTGGAGCTGGTGGTGCGGCCGCAGCCGGGGCACGCGGTTACGCTGGGCGAAAAGGAGCGCAGGCCGAGCGCTTGGAGCAATTCGCACGCGGCGTAAACCTCTTCGCGGCGGTCGCCGCCGGGCCGCGGCGTGAGGGAGATGCGGATCGTGTCGCCGATGCCTTCGTAGAGAAGAACGCCGAGCGAAGCCGCGGACCAAATCTGGCCCTTCATGCCCATGCCTGCTTCGGTGAGGCCGAGATGCAGCGGTTGCTCAGTCTTTGCGGAGAGATCGCGATACACGGTGATGAGGTCGCGCGGCCTCGAAGTCTTGCAGGAAATAATGATCTGGTCGTGGCGCATGCCGGATTCGAGCGCCAGCTCGGTCGATTGCAGCGCGGAAAGCACCATGCAGTCGTTGATGATTTCTTCGGAATCCTTGCCCAGATTCTTGTCGGTGTTCTCCTGCATTTTGCGCATGACCAGTTCTTGATTGAGCGAGCCGCCGTTGACGCCGATGCGCACGGGCTTTCCGTTGTCTCGTGCGATCTTGCAGATGGTGGAAAATTGCTCGTCGCGGCGCTGGCCGGCACCAACGTTGCCGGGATTGATGCGGTATTTATCGAGGGCTACGGCGCAGTCCGGATATTTTGTGAGCAAGACGTGACCGTTGTAATGAAAATCTCCGATGACGGGAACTTTGCAGCCGGCGGCGAGCAGGCGCTTCTTGATTTCGGGGACCGCAGCGGCGGCCTCCGGAACATTCACGGTGACGCGCACAATTTCGGAGCCGGCTTCGGCAAGCTCGAGACATTGCTGTGCGGTACCGGCGGCATCCGCGGTGTCCGTGTTGGTCATGGACTGCACGACGATGGGCGCGCCGCCACCCACGCGGACGTGGCCGACATTCACAGCGTATGTCTTGCGCCGCGGATGAAGAGTGGCGGCGGCGTCAGAACCAGCGATTTGCGTCAGCATGGCCATTCAATTCTAGCGTGAGTTCCGGGAAAGAAGAAGAATTTGCCTGGGTACCCCCTCCCCCCGGTTTTTTGTAAGTGCGGATTGTAAAGGAGTTACAGGAGGGGTGTCTGTAAGTGCAGATTGTAAAGGACTTATTTGCACCAAAATAGTGCAAAAAGCGAGGTGTCACGGAAGTGCGGAATCTAAAGGGGTTAGGAGCGCTGCGGGGTAGCGAATTTGTTCGAGATAACACGCACAATCATACTACAGATCTGGACGTGTGTCAACAGTAAACTGTAAGTTCAGGATTTTGAATGGATTGCAGGCGATATTGAGTCTCGGGTGGGCGACGATTTGGGAAAGAACGCGTCAGAGGGCGCCGAGCCGACAGAGCGCAGGAAGGTGGCGTGGGGAGCGAGCTGACGTTCCATCCTTTGCAGGAAACAGAAGCGCCGTCCCTGCGTTGATTGAGATGCCAAGCTAGGAGGTTGAGTACCGATGATCCGCCGCTGTGACGACCGCGACTTTGAGCTGATTTGGACCATCATCAACGATGGCGCGCAGGCATACAACGGAAAGATTCCCGCAGACCGCTGGACAGAACCCTACATGTCGAGGGAGAAGTTGCAGGACGAAATCGATGAGGGTGTTGTGTTCTGGGGCTACGAGGAGGCCGAGGCGTTGGTAGGCGTTATGGGCATCCAAGAGGTCCGGGACGTAACTCTGGTTCGGCACGCCTATGTTCGCACCAGCAGCCAGAAGCGAGGAATTGGGGGGCACTTGCTAGCCCATTTGCGGGAGTTGACAAGAGGGCCGATGTTGATCGGCACGTGGACGGCTGCGGTGTGGGCCATCCACTTCTATGAAAGGCACGGCTTTCAAATGGTCAGTCCCCAGGAGAAAGACCGGCTCCTCAAAAAGTATTGGACCATTCCCGAACGCCAGATCGACACGTCCGTAGTTCTGGCAGACCCGAAGTGGTGGCAACTCAGCGTTGAAGCGTGACGCTTCCTTGACTCGGGCTCGGGTCTGCTATCACGGCTGGTGAAGACGCCGCTGGAACTGTAGGATTAGCGCGGAACTTTGCTTGGGCTAAAAAGTCAACTCTCGCACCCTTCGCCAAAACCGAAGCGCGAAGGGATGCTACACGCCAAGTCATCCCAACTCGTGGCCCCACATAATCTCATACGGACCGAGCTTAATCGCCGATTCGAGCTCATTTCCTTTTCAATTCTGCGGTCCAGTTGATGACGACGTTCAGAGGCAGCGAACGCGTATCCGGCGCGGTGCTTCCAATAAAGCGCTGGCCGTCCTTGCGATCAACGTCATACACCGTATGCACGAGACCAGCAAGAAACGGAGACCGAGATAGCCGGTGCACTCCCTCCACTGTGATGCTCCCGGCGGACTGCTGGATCGAAGCAACCATTAAACTTCCTTCTAGTGTGACGAAATAGAGTTCCTTTCCGTCCGCTCGCCACAGCGCCGCGGGAACAGCTGCGTCTGAGCCGACTTGCCACTTGCCAATCCCTTTCGGAAACGACGTAATGTAAATTTGGCCGGGGCCTGCTTCCGCCGACCAATACGCAATCCACTTCCCGTCGGGCGAAATGCGGCCATCGCCGTGGTCATAAGTGGCATTGGGAAACAGTGGGAACGGCTTTCGATCACCAAACATCGGGAGGAGCCAGATTCGTCCCGAGCCTACCTGCCCGCGATTGAACGCGATGTACTTGCCATCTCGCGTCCAATCGGTGGGGTGGTCAATGTTGCCCGAAGAAAGCAGAAGCTCTCGCTCCCCGGCTCCGTCCGTGCGCTTCAAACAGAGCTCGGTGTTATCCGTACCTAGTTTCTGAGCTGAGTACGCGATTCTTGTTCCATCCGGCGACCAGGCAACGAACCAAACGTTTTCCTGAAACGTGAGCTTCGTCTTCCCACCTGTCTTGAGATCGTAGACAAACAGGTTCCCGGTCGGTGCCCCTTCAAAGTTGACCACGGCGGCCCGAGTCTGGTCAGGCGACAGGCGCAAATCCTGGAGCTGCGCCGAGATTGGCGTAGGTTCGAGGAGATGGCCACTTCTATGCCACCACGAAACTGCGTATTTCACTTCTCCCGAGCTTTGGAAGAGCAGAACGCCGTTGTCCGATGCGGACGCGATCACCCCCCAGTTACCAACCTCGCGAAGAACTTGTCCGATAGGTCTTGGGTCCCCACGCAATTCCATACGACTGGTGTCAAACGCCTGCGCCATGAGACTGCCATCTCGGAAGTAGAGGATGTTTCCAGAGGAGTAGAAAGCGCTGCCGTTGGCATGAACGATCAGTTTCGGATTCCCACCATCAATGCTCGCCACATAAATCGCTGAATTCCCCTCCTTGCCGGTCATATGGTACGCCGCCAAATAGAGAAAATGTTTCCCGTCTGGGAGGAAGTGAGGCCAGCGGTGCGTGCTGTAATGGGATCGATCCACCGTTGTGACAGCGGCGGGGTTGCCACCCGAAGCTGGAACACGATAGATGGCCTCGTAGATATAAGGAGTGAAAAGAATCGTATCTCCGGCCCACGTCCCTCCTCTCGCATCGGTTGCCGGAGCCAAATTCGTGGGCGGGCCGCCCGCAATGTCCAGCCGTTTGAGTTGTTGATCCGCAAAAAAGCCGATGGATTTGCCGTCCGGAGACCAAAAGGGAAACTTGCCGCCCTCCGTGCCGGGTAAGGGTCTTACTGTTTCGCCGTCCACAGAACGCAGAAACAGCATCTGCTTCCCTTCCGTCACTCCACCGAACACTAGGTTGCTGCCATCATGCGAGATGGCCGGAGCTCCCCCCTGGTCACCGAGGGTGAGAAGGGTGACCTCGGGCGGAAAATTGAGGCTCGCACGGACTACCGGCGCTTCAGTATCTCGGTGGCCCAGTAGAAAGTTCGCTGCCAGACCCGCAGCGATGAGCACCACGGCTCCGAGCGCAGGCACCAGCACTCTGTTCCGAAACGCTTTCTTCGACGGCGCGGAGAACGCCGAGAGTTCTGCGGAAGATTGTGAGATCCAACTGATCTCATGTTTAATGTCGGCGGCACTCTGCCACCTATCGTCTGGAATTTTTGCGAGACATTTTCGTATGACGTGATCGAGCGCTGGTGGAGCCAGGGGCTTTACGACGGTGATCGGAGCAGGCTCCTTTTCGAGGATCGCCGAGGCCACACTGAGCTGGCTCTTGCCTTCAAACGCCCGTTTGCCTGTCACCATTTCATAGAGCACGGTGCCCAACGAAAAAATATCGCTGCGGCCGTCGAGCTCCTTACCTTCGACTTGTTCCGGCGACATGTACTGAAACGTCCCGAGAATCGTCCCTTCCTGCGTCACAGGCTTCGTGGGTGTCGCGGCCGTGAGCGTCGCCCCGCTTACTAGCTCCACTGTGAGCTTCGCCAAACCAAAATCCAGCAGCTTCGCTCCTGTCGTCGTCAGCATGATGTTTCCCGGCTTCAGGTCCCTGTGCACCACGCCGCTGCGATGCGCCTTATCTAGGGCATCTGCAATGTGCGCCCCGTACTTCAGCACCTGCTCCAGCACCAGCGGCCCTCTCTCCAGCCGCTTCGCAAGTGTCTCCCCCTCGACGCACTCCATTACCAGGTAGTCGACGCCATCCTGACTACCCACGTCGTGTAGTACGCAAATGTGCGGATGATTCAGGCTGGAAATCGTCTTCGCTTCCCGGTCAAATCGCTGCTTCCGTATCGGATCCGCGGACATCTCTTTCGGCAAAATCTTGATTGCAACGTCGCGCCCTAATCTCGTGTCTCTAGCCCGATACACCTCTCCCATCCCGCCAGCACCGAGGGTTGTGCCGATCTCATATGGCCCTAGGGTTGTGCCCGGAACGAGGGTCATGGGTAGCCGCGATTATAGCCTTGGACGCGTAGGCGCGATATGTTGAGTCGATTTCCGAGGAGCGTGGGTTGGCGGGAACGAAGAAAGGCTTGTCAGTGCGTGGCGATTGCCGCAGGCTCGGGTTCGGCCGGCGAATCTTCCAGGGACAGCGCGACGTGCGCGAGTTTCTCCAGCTCGCTGCGAAAACTGGTCCAATAATCGACGCCTACGGATTGGACGAAGCGGTGCTGGGCCTTGCGCCAGGCGGGGAGGCTGGCAGCGAGGGTGCGCTCGCCTTTGGACGTCAGCGTGAGGAAACGCTGGCGCTTGGTGGAGCGGTCGGAGATAGAAAGGAGACCTTGCTTTTTGAGGAGGCGGAGGCTGCGCGTGAGGGTGGTGCGGTCGATGACTAGGAGGTCGGCTAAGGCAGAGATGGAAGTGGGCTGGGTCTTGGCGACGCCGACGAGAATGCTGAACTGTGTGGAACGGATGCCGAAAGGTTCGAAGGCTCGGTCATAAAGGCTGGTGACGGCGCGCGCGGCCCTACGGAAGTTGAAAGAGGCGCAGGAGCCGGTGCCGTTGAGGTTGAGTTCGGAGAGGCGAGCAGGCATGGGAAAGGCTCCGATCTTGACTTGTATATACATCTCAGATATAACTTGTGGACAATCGTTTGTCAATCGCACCCCGGGTGGCCAGAAAGCACATGACCTTAGCGAGTGGTCGAGGAGGATCACTTTTCGCGAAGTATCTTTCCGACCCAGGGTGAAGACCATGGACATGGAATCTCAGTTGGCAGACGGCAAAGCAGAGCTTGGCAACGCGGAGAGATTTCCCACTCGCTATGTGCGCTTCGGTGCGTTCCAACTGGACGTGAAGCGGCAGGATCTTCTCAAGAATGGCGCGCGGCTGCGCTTGACGGGAAAGGTTTACCAGGTGCTGATCACGTTGCTGGAGCGGCCCGGCCAAATCGTGACGCGGGAGGAGCTACGGGCGCGCTTGTGGCCTTCGGACACGCACGTGAATTTCGATGCGAACGTGAATACTACGGTCAACAAGCTGCGCCAGGTTCTGGGCGATTCGAACGAGGAATCGGCTTACGTGCAGACGATTCCGCGGATGGGGTACAGCTTCGTCAGCAAGGTGGAATTCGTTGAGCGGCCGGAAGTGGGTATGGCTAGCGCCGATACTGAGCTAGGGGAAGAGAGCTCTCCTGTGCCGAACGAGGCAGCGAAGTCAAGATTGTTTGGAGCGCATCGGGCGACAGTGTGGTTCACCGTGGGGGTGATCGCGCTGGTGATTGCGGCGATGCTGTTAGGGGCGGCGATTACTTTGTTTTCCCACCGGGCTTTTTAGGATTTGAAGAAAAAACATCCAAAAGTACGAACCTAACCCAGGTGCGCTCGCTTATCGCTCGCTAGCCGGGCTGAAGCCCGGCCCCTACAGCTATGGTGCCGCGCAGGCCGAGGGCGTCGGCTTGTTCGCGCATGGCGGCGATGCAGAATGCGACGTGCTCTTCGAGCGGGACTCCTAGCTCTTCGGCGCCTTTGCGGACGTCGTCGCGGCTGACGCCTTTGGCGAAGGCCTTGTCTTTCATGCGGCGTTTCACGGAATCCACCTCTAGATCGAGGATGCTCTTCGAAGGGCGAACGTAGGCGCAGGCAGTGAGAAAGCCGGCCAATTCGTCGCAGGCGAAGAGGACGTGCTCGAGCGGGGACTGACGGGGCACGTTGCAATAGTCGGCGTGGGAGAGGATGGCTCGGACGATTTCCTCCGGGTAGCCTTGCTCACGAAGGATCTTGGCGCCTTCGGCGGGGTGCTCCTTGTCCGGGGCGTGGGCTTCGTTGGGCCAGCGCTCGTAGTCGAAGTCGTGGAGCAGCGCGGCGACGCCCCAGAGCTCCTCATCGGCGCCGCGATTGCGGGCGTAGGCGCGAACGCAGGCTTCCACGGCCAGCATGTGCTTGCGGAGGCTCTCGGACTGCGTGTATTCGCACAAGAGCTTCCAGGCGTCTTCGCGTGTGGGCATGGTCCCGAATCTCCTTCAAAGATGGAATA
>Ga0307479_10002737_pt1 | contig 15962 bp, 12 predicted proteins | sample atmos_gasesECM4C_FD_203743 | JGI IMG/M metagenome (GOLD analysis project Ga0307479, IMG submission 203743) | Hardwood forest soil microbial communities from Morgan-Monroe State Forest, Indiana, United States - atmos_gasesECM4C_515 | ecosystem: Environmental > Terrestrial > Soil > Temperate... | reverse complement strand
CCATGTCACTTTTCCGCGCGCGGAAACTGGCGTAAACTGAGTGCATCGGCGGTGGGAGTAGCTCAGTTGGTAGAGCGTCGGACTGTGGCTCCGAATGTCGCGGGTTCAAATCCCGTCTCCCACCCCACCTTCGTAATGAGTTTCGATCGACAACTTGACATTCTCATGGCTATCTTAGCCTCGGTAATCGCTTTTGTCGGCTGCACTCTTATAGGTGGAATAGCTGTCAAGATCAGCTTGCTTATCTCCGCATGCGTGTTGTTGGCTGGGCTTATTTTGGGCCGGCGCGTCGCGGAAATCGTCTGCAGTATTTTCTAGACTTCAGCATATCCTCAGGCCTTGCACTCCATCCTGCTTCGACGGTGTCCAAGAGTGGACAGATGTCAGTTTGTGCCAACGGTTAGCATACGTGTCGGTTTTGGGGATCGAGGTCGATTCGAAAATAACGACGAAGAGAAATCCAGCCAAGGAGAATTGACATGAAAAAACTTATGTTGGCTATTTGCTTGTTGAGTACGAGCAGCCTGGGCTGGGCACAGTCGGCGCCGTCGCTAGGTTCCGCGCAGAGCTTTGCAGTCCTGGGCGCCTCGACAGTTACTAACGCAGGCCCGACGGTCATCACCGGAGATCTGGGTGTGAGTCCAGGAACAGCCGTCACCGGCTTTCCTCCAGGGAGAGTGACCGGAGGGACAATCCACGCGGGCGATGCCACCGCCACCGCGGCTCAGGCCGCCGCGCACACTGCATACGCTAATTTAGTTGCGCAACCCTGCGGCACCAACTTGACCGGGAAGACTCTAGGCACCAGTCCCGGCGCGGTCACTCTCTCGCCGGGCGTCTATTGTTTTAATTCTTCGGCGCAGTTGACCGGAACTCTCACGCTCGACGGCAGCGGTCTCTACGTTTTCAAGATGGGGACCACGCTCACGACAGCGAGCAAGTCCTCCGTCGTCCTGGCCAAGGGAGCGACAGCGGGAAATGTCTTCTGGCAGGTTGGCAGCTCTGCCACTCTTGGCACGAACACCGTTTTTGTAGGAAGCATTCTCGCGAACATCAGCGACACGGTCACCACCGGCGCCAGCGTTACCGGTCGAGTCTTTGCGCTGACGGGCGCTGTGACGCTGAGCGAGAACCGAATTCGCGCCGCATCAAAATAAACGGGCAGTTTCAGGCATCTAGGGCGAATTCGCGATGCGCCGTGAGCAGCGCTTGCTTCATGGCGCTGTCTTCCACTACGAACGAAATGTTGGTCTCCGAAGATCCTTGGGCGATAGCGATGATGTTGACGTTGTCGCGGCCCAGCGCGGCGAAGGTGCGCCCGGCGATGCCGCGCGTGCCACGCATATTTTCTCCGACCACGGCCACGATGGCGATTTTCGGATCGACGGTAATGTGGTCCACAACTTCGTGCGAAAGGTCGCTCGCAAATTCGCGCCGCAGCGCCTCTACCGTACGCTCCGCATCGGCCGTCGCCACGATGAAGCAAATGTCGTTCTGCGATGAAGACTGCGAAATCAGCAGCACGTTCGCGCGCAGCTCCGCAGTAGTGGAAAAGGTGCGTCCAACCACGTCCGGCACGCCCACAATCCCCGGACCGCCCACGCTGATTAGCGCGACGTCGCGGATCGCGGTAAGCGCCTTGACGCCGCCGCCCATACTGCGGCCCTGCTGCGAAATCTTCGTGCCCGGCTGCGTGGGCGCGAAGCTGTTGCGAATCCACACCGGAATGCCGGCGGGCACTACCGCGCGCAGCGTCTTCGGATGCAGCACCTTGGCCCCGAAGTAGGCCAGCTCCGCGGCTTCGCGGTAGGAAATTTCGGGAATGGTGCGCGCGTCGGGCACCAACCGCGGGTCCGCGGTCAGCACACCGTCGACGTCCGTCCAGATGATGACCTCGTCGACGCCCAGCGCCGCTCCCAGAATCGTCGCCGAATAGTCGGAGCCGCCGCGACCCAGCGTGGTCAGCACGCCGTCGGGCGTGGCGCCGATGAAGCCGGTCACCACGGGAACGCAAGATTCGTTGAGCAGCGGCCGCAGCGCAGCTTCGCAGCGCGTGCGGGTAAGGTCCATGCGCGGTTCAGCGCCGCCGTGAAACGTGTCCGTCATGATCAATTCTGTCGCAGCGATGGCGCGACTTTTCACACCCAGCTCTACAAGCACGCTGGCGAAAATCGGCGCGCACAAGCGTTCGCCAAGGCTGGAAATAGCATCCAGCGCGCGAGGAGTAAGCTCACGAAGCAGCGCCGTGCCATCAAAAAGCCGCTGTCCCTCGGCGAGAATTTCATCCAGCGCTCCGGTGACGCCCGCGCGTCGCGTCTGGTCCGAGACGACCGTGGCCAGCGCCGTGGCGTGCTGCTGACGAAGCGCCGCAATCAGCGCCGAACCTGCCTCGCGATCGCCGCTCGCGGCGCGATTGGCTGCCTCAACGAGCCGATTGGTAACACCACTCATCGCCGAAACCACCGCCACGACCGCGTTCTCGTGCGCCGCCTGCGCCACAATCTGCGCCGCCCGCGCGATGCAAGACGCATCGCCCACCGACGTGCCGCCAAATTTCATTACTTGCACTTGCGATTTCATCTGTGACCGTCACCTGTCCCAGCAGAATACCAAGTATTATGGAGCGCATGAAAATCGTGTGCCGTGGCGTGCTCTTCGACCTCGATGGTGTGCTCGTCGACTCCACCCCCGCCGTCGCACGCGTCTGGACGAAATGGGCCGCTAAACACGGATTCGTCCCCGATGAAGTCGTCCGCCGAGCTCACGGCCGTCCCAGCATCGCCACCATTCGCGAACTTCTGCCGCATGCCGATCACGACGCCGAGAATCGCGAGGTCGAGCGCGGCGAAATCGAAGACGTCGAAGGCGTGATTCCCCTCCCCGGCGCTCTCGAACTCCTGCAGGTAATCCCGCAAGACCGCTGGGCCATCGCCACGTCTTGCACGCGCCGGCTCGCCGAAGTGCGCATTCGCGCCGCAGGCCTCCCGCTTCCGAAACACTTGGTCACGTCCAACGACGTGCAACGCGGCAAGCCCGATCCCGAACCCTACATCAAAGCCGCAAAAATTCTCGGCCTGAGCACTGTGGACTGCATCGTCATCGAGGACGCCCCCGCCGGCATCCGCGCCGGCAAAGCCGCGGGCGCGCGTGTCCTCGCCCTGCGCACCACCGCGCCCGACACCGAACTCACGCAATCCGGCGCCGACTGGATCGCCAACGATCTCTCCTCCCTCCGTTTGCTGTCCTCTGATCACGCCCCTATTCTGGAGTTCGTCTTGACCCCCGCCACGCTTTGACTTGCCTCTCCAGCGATGTATAGAATCATGCGCTTGAATCCCAATCTCGCTTTTCTGGAGCGCCTTCGATGATGAATCGCCTGCACCTCAGCGCGTTAGCTCTCTTTTCCCTTCTCGCCCTGCCAATCTGCGCGCAGGAACGCGCGCCGGAAAAAGAAACGAAAGCCGCCGAGAAGGAAAAGCCCGCTGAGCCGACGCCGCCGCCTCCAAAAGAGGAATCCTCGGTCACCGAGCACTCCATCAAAATCGGCGGCCAGACCATCCCCTACAAGGCCATCGCCGGAACGATCTTGCTGAAGAATGAAAAAGATGAGCCGCAAGCCCTAATCTATTCCACTTCCTACATCCGCACCGATACCAAGGATGTCTCGCAGCGTCCCCTCTCCTTCATCTATAACGGCGGCCCCGGCTCAGCTTCCGTTTGGCTGCACATGGGCGCCTTCGGACCGCGCCGCGTGCTAACCGCCAACGCTGAATCCACCCCGCCCCCGCCCTACAGGCTGCAAGACAATGCCGGCACGCTGCTCGACAAAACCGATATGGTCTTCCTGGACCCTGTCGGCACCGGCTTCAGCCACGCCGTCGGCAAAGCGCAGGACAAGGATTTCTGGGGCGTCGATCAGGACGTAAAGTCCCTCGCGCAGTTCATCACCACGTACGTCAGCCGTAACGGCCGCTGGAACTCCTCCAAATTTCTCATCGGCGAAAGCTACGGCACCTTCCGCTCCGCCGCTCTCGGCAACTATCTCCAGGAACACGACGGCATGGACTTCAACGGCATCGTCCTGATCTCCTCCGTGCTTGACCTCGGCACGATTACCTTCCCTCCCGGCTCGGACATGCCCTACATCTTCTATCTTCCCAGCTATGCCGCAACCGCCTGGTATCACAAGGTGCTAAAGGACCGCCCCGAGAATCTGAACGCCTTCATCGAAGATGCCCGCAGGTTCGCCGGATCCGAGTACGCTTCCGCCCTGATGAAGGGTTCGCAATTGACCGCAGCGGAAAAGGCAGACATGGCGAAGAAGGTGTCGCGCTACACCGGCTTGACCGAAGACTACCTCATCAAAGCCAACCTACGCGTCACCCTCTTTCAATTCATGGAAGAACTGCAGCGCCATCGTGGTCTCACCACCGGCCGCTTGGATTCGCGCTATTCCGGCCTAACCTACGATCTCCTCAGCGAATACGCCGAATCTGACCCGCAAAGCGCCGCGGTCACCGGCGCGTTCACCGCCGCCTTCAACAGCTACGTTCGCGATGACCTGAAATTCGGCCAAGACAAGACATACCACGCCATCAGCGAAGGCGTTGGCAGCAACTGGGACTGGAAGCACCAGACCGGGCGCGGCCGCGGCTTCTTCCCCGGCTCTCCCAATGTTGAGGGAGATTTGGTGCAGGCGCTGCTCGCCAATCCGCACCTGCAGGTCGAGGTCGAAAACGGCTACTACGACATGGCCACGCCGTTCTTCGCCACCGAATACACCATGGTGCATCTTGGCCTGCCGGAGCAGTTACAGAAGAACATTCGCCTTAAGTATTATGATGCCGGCCACATGATGTATCTCCGCGATGAGGACCTGACCAAGCTCAAATCCAACATCGTCGCCTTCATCGATTCCGCCTCCAAACCATAGTGGCACAGCCATTTTTGGCTGTGCGCCCGCCGGGGTCCTGAGGCCCGGCACCTTCAGCTTGCCCTGAGAGCACTGGGCCGAAGGATCTCAACCTCCATTTCCGGCGCTGTATTATGTGCGCACGTCGATTGCAGCACTTAATCTTCTCGCAACCAATCGTCTCGTCATTCCCCGAAGCGTCACCAAACTCCCGCATACTTGAGCTGGTAAGGGGTCAACTCATCGACCTATCTTCGAGCGATCCGTTGTCGCTTTCACATAAGGACTACACGGCTCATGGAAACCTCGACCCAAACGCCGCCGGCGCAGCGCGTCATTCACACCGCGCAGCTAATCACTGCGATGCTCAAGTCCAATGCGCAGGTCAGCGACCTCATCTTCTCCCCTGGTCGCGCCCCGCAAATCGAAGTCAGCGGCCAGCTTGTCGAACTGAAATACAAAGGCCTGGAATGTCTTTCCGCCGCCGACACCAAATCCATCGCCTACGACATCATGGGCGATAACGAGCATCCCCTGCGCAAGCTCGATCAAGACGGCTCCGCGGATCTTTCCTACGGCCTCGCCGGCGTCGGCCGTTTTCGTGTCAACATCTTCCGCCAGCGCGGCAGTTGCGCCATCGTCATGCGCGTCATCCCCGACAAGATCCCAGGCTTCGAGGACCTCAAACTTCCCCCGCGCCTCGAAGAAATCGTGCACCTGAAGAATGGCATCGTCCTCGTCACCGGACCTACCGGATCCGGCAAGTCCTCAACGCTGGCCGCCATCATCGACAAAATGAACACCGAAAAGGCCTTTCACATCCTCACCATCGAGGATCCTATCGAGTTTCTGCATCGCCACAAAAAAGCCACAATTCACCAGCGCGAGCTGCACAGCGATACCCCCACGTTCGCTCTCGCTCTTCGCGCCGCGCTGCGCCAGGCCCCCAAAGTTATCCTCGTCGGCGAAATGCGCGACCGCGAAACCATTGAGATTGCCATCGAAGCCGCCGAAACCGGCCACCTCGTCCTCTCCACCTTGCACACTATCGACGCCGCGAAAACCGTCGAGCGCATTGTTGGTGTCTTTCCGGTCAGCGACCAGCACGCTGTGCGTACCCGCTTCGGCAAAGCATTTCGCTTCATCGTTTCGCAGCGCCTGCTTCCCAAAAAGGACGGCAAAGGGCGCATCGCGGCCATCGAAATCCTGAAGTCCACCCTCCGCACCCGCGACTACGTCGAAAAAGGGGAAAGCGAAGGCAAATCGTTGCTCGACGCCATGCGCGACGGCGACACGGACGGCATGCAGCACTTCGACGGCGAGCTAGAGAAATTGCTTCGCGCCGGCACGATCGATCTTGAAACCGCCCTAGCCTACTCCACCAATCCCGGCAACTTCCGTCTGGAGGTCGCCGACTTCCTCGAAGGGAACGACAACGCCAAAACCGGCTCCGCCCCTGTCGAAGTCGAAGTCGAACGCTGACCCCTGTCAACTAACTTGTCGTTCCAAACGAAACGAGGAATCTGCTTTTTTCTAGTGACGCGCCGGACTGTGGAGCTTACTCTTCTTCTTCGATGACCGGACTCGACGACGTCACAACCTTGCGCACGCTCACCTTCGTCGCGATTTCCAGCGTTCTCACGCTCGTCCTCGGCATAATTGCACGGCTCTTCCCGAACCTCGCCAATAACTTCTTCCGCCGCGTCGAAGAATCCTTCTCGCGCTTCGGCGAACGCAAGACCCTCGCCATCATCGTTCTGTTCTTCGCCGTCGTCGCTCTTCGTCTCGCAGCTCTTCCGCTGCTTCCTGTCCCGGTGCCGGGCATTCACGATGAATTCAGCTATTTGCTGATGGCCGATACGTTCGCGCACGGCCGCCTTGCGAATCCGCCGCACCCCATGTCGGTCAGCTTCGAAACCTTTCACGTCAACTGGTTTCCGAAGTACGCCTCCATGTATCCCCCCGCACAAGGCTTCGCCTTGGCCCTGGGTCAAATCCTCGGCCATCCCTGGATCGGCGTACTACTCAGCGATGCCGCCATGTGCGCTGCAATTCTCTGGATGCTGCAAGGCTGGATGCCTGCGCGCTGGGCCTTCCTCGGCGGCGCGCTCGTTGCCCTGAAATTTGGCGTCGCCAGCTACTGGATGAACAGCTATTGGGGAGGTGCCACGGCAGCAATCGGCGGCGCGCTCGTGCTGGGTGCGCTCGTTCGAATCGTGAAGCGCGCAAGAATTCGCGATGCCGTTTTGCTCGGCCTCGGCGTCGCCATTCTCGCTAACAGCCGTCCCTACGAAGGTTTTCTCTTCTCTATTCCTGCTGCGGCATGGTTTTTCTGGTGGCTCATCGGAAAAGCGAAGTCGCGCCCGCCGCTACGCGCTCGTTTGCAAAACGTTCTTGCGCCGCTAGCGTTGATCCTCGTTCTTACCGCCGCCTTCATGGGCTGCTACAACTGGCGCCTCACAGGGAGTCCGCTGTTAATGCCGCACGTCCTGAACGCGCGCACGTACCACACCGCCGGCCTCTTCCTGTGGGATCACAAAAAGCCCGCCATGCACTACCGCAATCAGCAGTTCGAGGATTTCTACAACGGCTGGGAGCGCGAAAACTACGACAATACCTGGGCCGACATGGCACGCGTCAGCAAAGAGAAATTAATCCGCTGCGGTCTCACCTATTTCTGGTGCGGTGAGCTCTTGCTTCTTCCCGCCCTGCCGTTTCTGTTCCGCGATCGCAAGATGCGCTTGCTCTTCGCCACCTTTGCGCTCGTCACCGCCGGTGTCTTTGCGGTGATCTGGTCGAACGCGCATTACGCCGCGCCACTCACCTGCGTCATCCTCGCGCTGACGGTGCAAGCCATTCGCCACTTGCGCACCATGCGCGTCGGTCAGCGCCCAGTCGGCGTGGCGTTGTCACGCGCCATCGTACTGCTGCTCGTGCTCGACACTGGGATCAACACGTTTCGCGGCATGTGCGACCCGCTTCTGTGGCCCTGCCAAGGCGATCCGAGTCGCACCGCCATTTCAGAGAAACTTGCGCACACTCCTGGAAAGCACCTAATCCTCGTGCGCTACGAAAAAGATGATCACAACATACACGACGAATGGGTTTACAACGGCGCGGAAATCGACAATGCCAAAGTCCTCTGGGCCCGCGAACTCGATCCCCAACAAAACGCCAAGCTTTTCGCTTATTTCAATGATCGCAAACTCTGGTTAGTCACCCCCGACACCGACAACACCTACCTCGAACCGTACACGCCGCCAGGCGTTCCACTTCCCTCCGACGAGTAATCTTCACGCGCCGCTTCCTCTCTGGCGCTGGCAACCGCGAAACACTCTCTACTATTTCCGGAGTAGCGCGATGAGATGCAACCTGCGACCCACTATCCAGGAGGCTGGCGCTTGATATAGTGGCACGTCGCTGCTCCAGCTTTGTTCCTTAAGCCCGCATGCGGCAAAATGCTCACTCCATTCCTCTCGGCTCTGGTAGTTGTACGTCAGTCGCACTCCATGCGGTCGGTTTCCCACCCAATCCATCAGTCGCAACGTCGCGCCGTCTCGCGCATTTTCCCGCAGATGATCCTTCAACAATATAAACGATCGACTCACCCGCACAGCTTCGCGCAATAACGCCTTAACATCGCTCGTATGATGCAATACATCGACGAACATGCATACGTCAAACGAGCCGTCCGTAAACGGCAAATTCGTCCCGTCAAATTCTCGGCACGGAATACGGCAACCGGATCGCGGCTTCACCTCGATGCCTTGCACCCGCACGTCTGGTCTGCTTCCCGCGATTAGTGCTCCAACAGTCCCGTCGCCACATCCAATATCCAATACCGACGCATTTTCCGGAAGCAGCGCCGATAACATCTCCGCCAGCACCCGCACTCTTCTGGCGAATACTAGCCAACGGTGCCCCTTCGCAATCCACGATAGCAACCTTGAATCTGAGTGTGAATTCATCTCTCGGCGCGAAACCCGGTCCGTTTGTTCTTTCATTTCAATTCGTAATCCCCGATATACGTTCCGCGGCTGATCCCCAGCATGCTCAAGAAAAACGAGGCGAAAATAATCTGCAGGCCCAAAAACAGCCACATGGCCCAGAACAGCACCTGCCGCACCTGCGCCAATGGCCCAAATCCGCTCGCCACCCACTGCCACGTAACCCAAGCGCAGCCCGCAAAGCCCGCTAGAAATAACACGCCGCCGAGAAGCAACCCCGACTCCAGCGTCACGCGTTTCAGCACGCGCTTCAGCGAAACTGTCCCGCCGCGATCGAATCGCTCCGCATAACTGAACACTTTCGCGAACGCTCCAATCGAAAGTATCTGCGCGCCCAGCAAAGTGAAAATCACGCCAAAAATCATGGTGTGCAGATCCAACCTAATCCGCGGCGTAATCGCGCGCTGCCCGGGCAGTAGCCAAAAGACCAGGAATAATCCCACTAACACAAACGCCGCGCCTGGCAATACGAACAGCCAGTTCGGCGCGTATAGCAGCATGAAACGCAAGTGCCGCCAACCGTCTCGAAAACTCCGCAAATGTGGTGGACGTCCGCGCTTGTCCGGCCACAGCGTGATCGGAATCTCCGTAATCTTGGCTCCGAGCTGTGCCGCCTTGATCACAAACTCCGAAGCAAACTCCATCCCCGTGCTGCGCAAATCCATCCGGTCATAGACCGCCCGAGTGAAACCGCGCATCCCGCAATGACTATCGCCAATCCCCGTGTGGAAGAACAAATTCAACAGCGAAGACAGCGCCGGGTTCCCAACGTATTTGTGGTGCCAAGGCATCGCCCCCGGCTTGATCTCGCCGCGGAAGCGGTTCCCCATCACCACGTCGTTCCCCTGCCGCCATTTTTCCACAAATCGCGGCACCTCGCTGAAATCGTAACTGTCGTCCGCATCGCCCATCACGATGAAAGCGCCGCGCGCCGAGGCAATGCCCGCGCGCAACGCCGAGCCGTACCCACGCTGCTCCACTCGCACCACGCGCGCGCCCAGTTTCTCCGCAATTTCTATCGATCCATCTGTCGACCCGTTGTCCGCCACCACCACTTCGCCGCGCAATCCCGCCGCGCGAAACGCCTCCATCGCTTTTGAAACGCAAATCCCAACTGACTTCGCCTCATCCAAACAAGGAATCACCACCGACACATCAACGCCGCCCTGCGCGTCCGGTCGAAAACGCGCAGTGTTGTTCGCCATCAACTCTTCACTTTCTTCAGAGTTCACTCCGCTGCCCCGCAGTTCGCCACTTCCAGCTTGCATTTTCTCCCACGGACATTATCATGGCCACGTTTCCGAAAGTCCCTGAGACTCGCCAATTGCCGAATCCATCGGACCTATCTTCCACGCCCAGCGCTCCCGCGTCGAGCAACACTTTGGAAGCGCTTTCCACGCCCCGCAATCGCGGCCGCCTCCTCAAAGTCCTCGGCATGTGGTTTGGAATTTCCGCCGCGGTCGGCAACACCATTGCCGCGGGAATTGTTCGCGCGCCGGGCGACATCGCTCAGTGGCTCCCGAACATTTATCTCTTCTTTGGCGTCTGGGTCGTCGGCGGACTCTACGCGCTCTCCGGCGCCTCTTCTATGGCCGAGCTCGGCGCGGCTATCCCGCGCAGCGGAGGCCAATACAATTTTTCCCGCCGTGCCCTCGGCGAGTACGCCGGCTTCATCGTCGGCTGGAGCGACTGGCTATCCACCTGCGGCACAGCCGCCGCCGTCGCCATCGTCATCGGCGAGTACAGCGGCGAACTCATCTCTCCGCTCTCCGGCCATATCAAGCTCATCGCCGTCCTGGTCATCATCGGATTTTTCGTTTTGCAATGGCGCGGCATCCAGTGGGGCAGGGGCACGCAACTCGTCACTGCTGCGATCAAAACTTTTGCCTTCGTGATCGTTGTCGCTGCCTGTTTCCTCTGGGGTGGACACGCCCACGCCACCGCTTTAGCATCCGTCGCTGCAACGCCTCCGCTTCCCTCCGGATGGCCGCTCGCCCTAGCAATGTTGCTCGGACTCCAAGCCGTCTTCTACACCATTGACGGATGGACCGGCATCATCTATTTCGGCGAAGAGGTGCGCAATCCCGGCCGCGATATTCCCCGCGCCATCTTTGGCAGCGTCGCAACCATTATGGGGATCTATCTTCTAATTAACGCGGCTGTCCTCTACGTGCTCCCGATGTCCCAAATCGCCGGCAACAATTTCGTTCTCGGCACCGCCGCTGAAAAAATCTTCGGTCCTTACGGCGACACGATCATCCGCGCGATCATGGTTGTTTCGCTGCTCAGTTGCCTCAACGCCAACCAACTCTTTTGTTCGCGAACTCTTTACGCCATGAGTTGCGATCGCTTGTTCTTCCGTAGTTTTACCCGCGTCAACGGAGGCGGCACTCCCACTCTTGCACTCCTCCTCAGCACCATCGTTGGCGTACTCTTCGTGCTCGAGTCCTTTGAAATCGTCATCGCCATGCTCTCGTTCTTCTTCGTAGCAAATTACACTCTCTCTTATTCCTCGCTCTTCGCCCTGCGCAAGAAAGAACCGCAAATGGAACGCCCCTACCGCGCATGGGGTTATCCGTGGACCACGGGAATTGCACTGTCCGCATCCGCGCTATTCCTGATCGCGTCCGTTACGCCCGACCTTAAGACGGCATTTACCACCGGCAAGGTCTGGCCGCCGAGCCCCGCGATGCTGGCTCTGCTCATTCTCCTTCTCAGCTATCCCATGTTTCGGCTGTTGCGGTGGGTGACTCGCCGCAACGAAAGCCGAGTGTAACAAACCCTCATTTCGTCCGCCTGCGGCGCACTGGGACGCGCTAAAGCGCGCCCCTACAACGCCTGGGAAACTCTCTTAAATCACCTTTTCCGCAACGGTCTTGGCCTGCAAAAACAGCAACAAATAATCTTTTCCGCCGGTTTTCGAGTCTGTGCCGGACATATTGAATCCGCCGAAGGGATGCGCGCCTACCATGGCGCCGGTGCACTTGCGATTCAGGTACAGATTGCCGACGTGAAAGACTTCCTGGGCTTTTTCAAGCTTTTCTTTGTTTCGGGAATAGACGCCGCCCGTCAGACCAAACTCGGTGTTATTGGCGATCTCCAAGGCGTGATCAAAATCTCGTGCTTTGATGACCGCCAGCACGGGGCCGAAGATTTCTTCCTGGGAAATGCGCGCCTTGGGATCGACGTCCGCGATAATCGTGGGTTGCACAAAGTAACCGTCTCCAGAGGCGCGGCCGCCGCCGTGTACCAACTTCCCTTCCTTCTTGCCCACCTCGATGTAACTCAAGATCGTGGTCATCGCGCTTTTGCTCACCACCGGACCCATGTAGTTGTTGGGATCCTCGCTTGGGCCTACGCTGATTTTCTTCGTGCGCTCCACTAACTTCTGCACAAAATTGGCGTAAATTTTCTGCGACACGATCGCCCGCGAACAGGCCGAGCACTTCTGCCCCTGATACCCGAACGCGGATTGCACCACGCCTTCCACCGCAGCTTCGACGTCCGCCTCTTCATCCACGATGATGGAATCCTTGCCGCCCATCTCCAGGACGGTGCGTTTAATCCACATTTGTCCGGGCACGGTCTTGCCGGCTAGCTCGCTGATGCGCAGACCAACTTCCTTCGATCCGGTGAAGGCGATGTAGCGCGTTTTCGGATGCTGCACCAGCGCATCGCCCACGGTGGCGCCCGCGCCAGTCATAAAGTTCAGGGCTTCCTTGGGAATCCCTGCTTCGTAGGCAATCTCTACAAATTTCGCGGCCACGGTCATGGTGTCGCCGGCCGGCTTCAGTACCACGGTGTTGCCGGTCACCAGTGAGGCCATGGTCATGCCCGCCATGATTGCGGCGGGAAAATTCCACGGTGGAATCACCACGCCGACGCCCAGCGGAATGTAGACGAGATAATTCTTCTCGCCCTTCATGGGCACAACTTTTTGGGGACCGGCCAGCCGCAGCATTTCTCGCCCATAAAATTCTAGAAAATCGATGGTCTCCGCGGTGTCCGCGTCGGCCTCCGGCCAAGTCTTGCCTGCTTCGTAGACAATCAGCGCGTTCATTTCGTATTTGCGCTCGCGCAAAATCTGCGCCGCGCGAAACAAGCACTGCGCGCGCTGTTCCGCCGGAACCCGCTTCCACGTTTCAAACGCCTTCGCCGCCGACTCCACCGCTTGATTGGCCTGCTCCACGCTTGCTGACTGAAACACACCGATCACCTGAGACGGGTGCGAAGGATTCGTCGACGTTTTCTTCTGCGCCGTGATCACCCTATGTCCGCCAATGTACATCGGGTACTCGCGCCCAAATTCCGCTGCGACTCTTTTCAGCGCCTCTGCCATGCGTTTGCGGTTTTCGGGCCGCGAAAAATCGAGGAACGGCTCGTTCACAAACTCGGAAACGTGGGGTTTGGTTTCAGCAGTGGCCATGTTCAGTTCTCCTAAGCAGTGCCCAAGTTTCCAATTCTACTGCGGTGTTCGCGAGGGCGACAAGCCGAGGCTGACGGGAACGGCTTCGCGACGCAGACTCTTCGGCGCCGGCAGCAGGCCTGCTTCTCGCAGGCGGGGGCGCCAATTGGCGTCGACGTCTGGGCAAGCTGGGGTGCAGCACTGCTGCACCCCTACGAAGCTGGCGCGTCCCGCAAACGCGGAGATCAGTTGGGCTTGCGGTTGAGGACTTGGGCGGCGAACTCCTGGGCCGTGGCGGGCAGAGGTTCCTTGCCGGGGCCGACAGGCTGAGCCACCGTTGGTCGGGTGGAAGGCTCGTCGCCCGGCTCTTCGCCTGGTTCATCGTCCGACTCTGCGGAAATGTCTTCCGACTCTTCGTCGAAACGGTCGAGGTCGTAGTCGACATCTTTGAGGCTGCGCAGCACGAGGCTGCCGATGTAGGCGAGGACCGAGGCTTGGCGAGGCGAGATGCGCCCCTGGGCGAGCAGCTTGTACAAGGCGATGAGCGAGTGATTCATTTGCTGGGCGCGCTGAAAGTCGCCGAAGCGAGCGAGGAGCTCCGCTGAGAAGTCGACGGATTGCGGCGGCGCGGCAGCAGCGTGGCGGGCACAGAGCGTTGCGCCCGGCACGGCGGCTGGGGAGCAGCACTGGCGTCCGGTTGGAGAGACATGCTGACAGCGTTCAGGAGCAAGGATGGACTGCGTGGTTTTGGCTTTCATGGTCTTACCTTTCTAGGACGGGCGGAGGTACCCCCCACCCGGGTGTTTTTGGAAAAGAGGCTACAAAGTATTGAAAACAAAGGGAACTGGGGCTCGGAGGCGCGGAAAGAGGCGCTAAACTATTGGAAACACAGCAGTAATGGGGTACAGAGGTGGACTGTCGAGGAGAGTTTTGGCGGTGAAGTCGAGAATTCACGGCCTAGGATAGCACAAGACTCTTACTCTGTCAATAGATATCTATATAGTACTAGTATTTGGAGATTGAACACAATTTGTTCGAATGAAGCAGCAAACGTAAGAAAAGAAAGGGGTAGATCTCACTGGCGGGGTGGACGGGGAGAAGGAGGCCAATTTCCAAACGACGAGCGGTGGGCGCGACGGACGATATACTTGCGGGATGGTGCTTGAGTTTCGGAGGGCGGTGTTGCCGGAGGAGGGGGCGGAGCTGTGGAAGATGGACGTGGAGATATTCGGGAAGGATGCTTTCGCGCCAGAGGACTGGTTGAGGCTGGAATCGTACTGGATTTTGGTTGATGGGCGGGTGGCGGGGTGCGCGGCGTTTATTCGTGACGTGGAGTTTCAGGAGGACTTGCGAGGCGACGGGGAAAACGCGGCGCAACCGGGTACGGTCTATGTTCAGAGTACGGGGCTGCTGCGGGCGTATCGGGGGCGGGGGCTGGGAAAGCGGATTAAGGAGTGGGAGATCGAGTATGCCAGGCGGAATGGATTCCGGCGGATTGTGACGAACTGCCGGGAGAGCAATGCGGCGATGATCTCGATCAACGAGAAGTATGGGTTCAGGGCGATACGGAGCACGCCGGAATATTATGAGGATGGAGAGGCGACGGTGGTGATGGAGCTTGTGCTGTAGTAGCCGCGCCGGTTGATCGCAAAAACGCAGCGGAAAAGCACGTCTCTCGCTACGCCCGCCTGCGGCGGGCAGGCTCGGGATGACAGTCTTCGGAGCGCTCGCTTCGCTCGCTAGCTGGGCTGAAGCCCAGCCTCTACATAGGAATGAATTAGGGCGAGTGTACTTTTTCGGCGGGCCTGCAAGGTCCGCCTCCCCGGACTTGAAGTCCGGGCCTTCCACCCAAGAAAATCAACTTCCGCGCAAAAAGCTTAACGGGGGAAGGCGATTACTTGGTAGGCCTTGGTTACGTTGGCGACGACACTTTTGGGGAAGTTGGGGTCGAATTGGGCGGCGTATTTTTTGGTGAGGAAGGCGGAGACGGTTTTTTGGGCTTGGTCGAGAGTGGCGCCTTCGGCGTAGACGGCGGCGGTGCGGTCCATCAAGTCCTGGAAATATTCCTTCCATAGCTCGAATCTTAGTTTGCCGTGCATTACGTCGCCGTGGCCGCCGAGTACGGTGTGGAAATCGAGTTTTTCGGCGGCGTCGAGGGTTTGGATCCATTCATAGGGATAAGAGTCGCCCATGAAAGGGGTCCAGCCGTGGAGGGCGTCGCCGGTGGCGATGAATTTTTCGTTGGGGAGGAACACCCAGACGTCGCCATCGGTGTGGGCGCGGCCGAGCCAGAGAATTTCGACGGTGCGGGAGCCACGGCGGAGGATGAGGCTGCGGTCGAAGGTCATGGTGGGCAGGGTGATTTGCATGAGCTTCAGCTCGGCGAAGTAGGCTTCGGCCTGGCGGAGATTTTCCTGGATGGCGGCTTTCTGTTCGGCGGTGGAGGCTTTTTCCAGGTCATTTCTTAGGTTGGCGATTTCCTTGGGCATGGTGACGATTTCGTTTTTGACCCGCGGTATGCCGATGCGCTGAATGTTCTGGCGGGTGGCTTCGGAGGAGATGATCTCGACGCCGGCGGGCCAGGAGCTGGGATAGGCTTCGTTGCCTTGATAGTGGTCCCAGTGAAAATGGGTGTTGA
>Ga0307479_10002736_pt1 | contig 15962 bp, 19 predicted proteins | sample atmos_gasesECM4C_FD_203743 | JGI IMG/M metagenome (GOLD analysis project Ga0307479, IMG submission 203743) | Hardwood forest soil microbial communities from Morgan-Monroe State Forest, Indiana, United States - atmos_gasesECM4C_515 | ecosystem: Environmental > Terrestrial > Soil > Temperate... | reverse complement strand
GTCTGTGAAAGCGCTGCCAATGACGGCAAGGGACCAAGAATTTCCGTCAGCGTCGGCATTGCCGTCTATCCGCAAGACGGCGATACGATTGAGCGCCTCTTGAGCCAAGCAGATTCAGCACTTTACTCGATGAAGCGGCAAAAAATTGTGGCCGCAGAGGCCAGGCAAACCGCCGCTCGGCAATAGACTTGTTTCGTCAATCCGGCGTAGCTTCACTGCGCACCACAGTTGCAATGCGTTCCAGTGCCTGATTAACGCGCTTGCCGGAAACTGACCTACTACCATAAATTACCTTGACTTGGTCGTACCTGCCGAGTAAACTTAGAGTGGGGAGAAGAGTAGAAAGACACTCCCCGCCACGCAATACACCCAGCGCAGTAGCTATTTTTGAAAACATTCGCGGCTCATAAGGTCTCCCGCAACTCCCGTAGAATCAACACTTGCAAAAGTGTAACAAAACAAACAGTTTTAACCCCCTTTAGAATCAACACTTATGAAAAACAGGGGGGAGGGGGGCAGACAAGCTCTTTCGGGTCACGAACCTCAAAGAAAAAGGCCCCCGACCGGGTCGGGGGCCTTTTCTCAAAACCAATGAGTTGGTCTACGACACCTTGAGCGCGATCATCGCCAGAGTGAACAGCACCAAAGTCTCCACGAACACCAAACCCAGAATCATGGCCGCGCGAATCGGCCCCGAAGCCCCTGGGTTGCGCGCCATGCCTTCGCAGGCCGCCGACGCAATGCGGCCCTGGCCGAGACCGCAGCCAAACGCCGCGATTCCCATGCCGAAGGCCACCGCAATCGCCGCCAGCCCCCTGCCGCCCGCGGTCGCTTGCTCCCCACCCTGCGCGAATGCGGCCGGCGCCACGAGCAGCACCGCCAGAACCGCCGTAATTACTACCATCGCTTTTCTCATTACTGCCTCCTTTGGATTGCCGCCAGGAGGTGGTTCCCGGACACCGTGCAGCCGGGCTCACACTGGAGCGGCAAATTGCCGGCAAACTTCACCCGGCAAATGTCGGTTAGTGCTCTTCCGCGGTCGCCAGTCCAAGATAGACCGCGGGAAGAACGGTGAAGACATAAGCCTGAACCACGGAAACGAAGATGTGCAGCCCCAAAAAGAGCACGGGGATCGTTGCAGGAAAGATGCCCAAAATAATGCCAAGCACCGGCGACTTCGACCAGCCGAAAGTAGCTCCGCCGGCGAGCAGGCTCAGAAAGATTCCGTAGATCAAGTCGCTCGCAAACATGTTGGCCCAGAGGCGCACTGTCAGCGAAAGCAGGCGAGCGGTCGTGCTGATGATTTCCACCGGGAATAGCAGAACTGCAAGAACCCAGGCGCCAAAATCCTTCGGCGAACCTGCGAATGTGCCGAAGTAGCCGAGCACACCGTGATGGCGAATGCCCTGCCAATTGAAATAAAGGAACGTCAAGATAGCGCAGGCCAGAGGAACAGTCACCACGCCGGTCGGCGCAGACAAGAACGGAAAGACTCCCATTAAGTTGGAAATCAGGATAAAGATGGAAATCGAACCGACGAAGGCGATGTAATGTCTGCCTTCGCGGCCGGTGTTCTCTTCCAGAAGGTCGCGGATCCCGAATCCCAGCGGATTGGTGATCAATAATTCCGCGACTTGTTGCAATGCGCCGGGGCGTTCCGCAGAGAGGAGTGACCTCACTACAAGAGCGAAAACCGTTCCAATCAAGAGCGCAACCAGCCCCATGGCTACGTGCTGCGGGATGGGCAATTCTGGATTGTTCGGCTTGATGTGCAGCGCGGTGAGAAGGGAAAGTGCAAACGGACCGAGATAGTGATTTAGAAATCGGGTGATGAAGTTAACGCGTTCTTCCATTCGTCATTCCACGGGACGCCAGATTTCGTACACACTTACCGCGATTGTCGCGGCTCCCAGAGCACACAAACCCACTACCATGCTTACGAGGGGAACTCTTAGAATCTTAAAAATAACATACACGCTGAGCCCTATCAAGGCATAGCGGAATAGCGCACGAAAATAGGCCCCAACAGGCACGCGAGGCTGTTCTGCGCCGGCCTGGGTCGCGGAAGCGGCCACCAGCGCATCCAAACCCTGCCTGAGCCAGCGGAAATTCAGCCAGGCCAGTCCCGCACCAATCGCCAGTCCCGCGCCCCACCAGGGCTCGCGAAGGACGGCCACGACGCCTCCGGCGGCAAATCCAATCAAAAGCGTGAGCCCGGCGATTCGGCGTTCGGTCACAACGCCCTGCGGCCAGACCTCAGCGACCCTTGGTTCCATCCAAGCGCCTCAGCACCTCTCGCAAGCCTGCGTAGAACCCCACGCCGCCCAGGACAAACGTGAAGATCATTTTCGTGTGCAGCCAATGATCCAGAAAATAGCCAAGCACGCCGCCAAGCAGCACGCCTCCGACGATCGTAAACGGCAATTCCAGCGCCAGCGAAGCCTGCGTGGAGTATTTCTTCGCCTTCTCCAACTCCGGGCTAGCTGGTCCCGTCGCGTTCGGCTTATCGTCCGAGGACATTTCTCCGTACTTTCGACTTTTAACTTTCGACTTTCGACCGAGTTCTTATTTCTCGAAAAGCAGTTCGCCGGCGCGATGCGTGGCTTTTACGACTGCCTTGATCAGCGTCACGCGCAGCTTCCCTTCTTCGAGTTCGAGGATGCCGTCGATCGTGCAGCCCGCGGGCGTCGTCACCGCATCTTTGAGCAGCGCGGGATGATCGCCGGTTTCCAGCACGACGCTCGCTGCGCCCTTCATCGTTTGCGCGGCCAGCAACGTCGAGACGTCGCGCGGCAACCCTACCTTGACGCCGGCCTCCGCAAGCGATTCCAGGATGATGTACGCAAACGCCGGCCCGCTCGCGGAAAGACCCGTCACTGCGTCCATATTCTTCTCATCCACCACGACGGTGCGGCCTACGGAGTCAAACATCGCGCGCGCGGTTTCCAAATGTTCCGCGCCGGCATGTGCCCCGCGGCAAATTCCCGTCATGCCGCAACCCACCGCCGAACAGGTGTTGGGCATCACGCGCACCACGGGAACTTTTTCCCCGAGATGCTGCTCGATATAACTCGTTGGCACGGACGCCGCCACGGAAATGACCAGCGTCTTCTCGCTGAGCTCTGGCGCAATCTCCTTCAACACCTCGCCCACGACCTGCGGCTTGACGCACAGCAGGACGATGTCCGCTCCGCGCGCAGCCTTGCGATTCTCCGTCGTGAGCGCAACGCCCAGCTCTTTCCCGAGCGCCGCCGCCTTTTCGGCATGCTTCACCGTGGCCGTCACGTGCTTCGCTGTAAACAGCCCCTGCTTGAGGTAAGCGCGAAGGAGAATTCCGCCGAGTTTCCCTGTTCCCAAGACCGCGAGCTTCTTGTCCGATAGTTTGTGTGCCATGGTGCAATCATTGTTGACGACGCAGCCATCCTCGTCAACCGGCGACGAGATGAAGCCTGTTTCGGGCGCGGAAGCCGGATTGTCTTATCAATTGTGTTTGCGGTAGGAAGATCAGTCGTGTTTCGCGCCGTGTAGTACGTGGACTGCGTGGGGCAGCAGGTGCGCCACGGCATCCAGCGATTCCGTCGCCCCTTTCGGGCTACCCGGCAAATTCACAATCAGTGTCTTGCCCCGTGCAGCCGCCCCGCCGCGCGACAGCACGGCCGTCGGCGTCAGTTGCATCCCTTTTCGGCGCATCTCTTCCGCAATTCCCGGAATGGTGCGGTCCGCCACCGCCTGCGTCGCTTCCGGCGTGTTATCCCGCGGCCCGATGCCCGTTCCGCCGGTCGTCAAGATCAAATCCACGCGTTTGGAATCCGCAAGCTCGCGCAACTGTTCGCGAATGTTCCCGGGATCGTCGGAAGAGCGCAGCGCAGACGTGACCTCCCAGCCGAGGCCGCGGCATGCCGCTACGACCGCGGGGCCGGAAAGATCCTCGCGTTCGCCTTTGGAAACGGAATCGCTGATGGTGAGAACGGCGACGCGCATCGGGTGGGTTATTTTGCGGAATTCACTGTGTTCCAACCGCGTCGCGATTGGATTCATCCATCAAGCGCATCGCTTCCATCAACAAGCCGGTGGTATTCCTCGTTGTGGTCGTGCGGGTCGAGGCATTCGCCGCATTGAAATCAATTTCGAACTCGCCTTCCGTCCACAGCACCACTCTGTATACCGCGTCATCGCCTTCCACTTTGCCGATTTTTGCATCGCGGCACTGCCCGTTCGCAAAATACAGTTCGCCCTGCTCGCCGCCCTTGCGCACGGCCAGCCGGCAAGACTTCTGGCCCATCTCCAGCGATTGCATCAGGTCAATCATGCTCATCTCTTCGAGCCGTCCTTGGATCACGCCCGGCCGCGAAGCGCGCTTTTGCAATTTTTCGAGGTGCAGCCGGTCCACGACCTTTTTGGTGATGCGAACGAGGTCCTTGATCAAAAAAGGCTTGGTGATGAACTCTTCCGCGCCCTCCACCAACGGTCTGAGGCGCTCCTCAATGTCCGCACGACTCGCCATGAACAGAAACGGAATGTGCCGCGTCGCTTCTCGCGCGCGCAGCCTCTCAAAAAGCTTGCGCCCGTCGAGTCCCGGCATCTTGTAATCGCACAAGATCACATCCGGCGGATTATCGACCACTTTGAGCAAGGCATCCGCTCCGTCCACCGCCGCCACTACGTCGCACGCGTGCTCCAGCCCTTTCACGATCAGGTCGCGCACCAGGGGATTGTCCTCCGCCAGGAGCAGCTTGACGGTCGTTCCGCTCGCCGCGCTCATCGCGCACGGCTCCGCACCGTGGCCTTTTCGTGTCTCTTGCCACGCTGTTTACGCCGGTAGTCACCGCTCTTCCCGCCCGTCTTCTCGACGAGAAGAATGTCCGTGATCTCCATCCCTTTATCGAGGGCTTTACACATGTCATAGACCGTGAGGGCTGCTGCAGCGACGGCGACTAGCGCTTCCATTTCGACACCCGTCTGGGCGGCTGTTGTCACCGTGGAACGCACTTCCACGCCATTCTGGCATAGCTGCGCAGTCACATCAATGTGCGTCAACGGCAGTGGATGACAAAGAGGTATCCACTCCGCCGTTCTCTTCGCTGCCGCAATCCCCGCGATTCGCGCCACTTCCAGGGGATTGCCCTTGGGGTTCCGCAGCCGCCGCACTGCCCGCACGACTTGCGGCTTCATGCGCACGAATCCCTGCGCCAACGCTGTCCGGGTGGTCACCGCTTTAGCTGACACGTCCACCATTCTCACTTCGCCCTTCTTCCCATAGTGCGACAGCTTGGCCATATTCATGCTTTGCTGGAAGCGAGAAAGCCCGCGCTCTAAAAAGGGTGCCCCCAAATTCTCAAACTACATCTTTGCGCAGGAGAATGGTAACGGGCTCTCCTGTTTGAACTTGGTCTCTGTCGGCTGGCACGACCAAAAAACAATTTGCTTTCGCCAGCGCCGCCACATCGCCCGAACCCTGCCATTTCAGCGCTTTCACCACCGGCACTGCGCCGGTCCATTCGGTCCGCGCCGGCAGAAAGTGCGTCAGTCCCGGCTTTTCGTTCAACGCTTCTCCCAACCTTGCTCCCACCAAGGGTAACGCCCGCGCTTCGGCTCCGCTCAACAAATCCACGGCCGGCGCCACAAACAGTTCGAATGTCACCATCGTTGAAACGGGATTTCCCGGCAGCCCGAACACAAACGTGTCCGCGCATCGCCCAAAAACTGCCGGCCTCCCGGGACGGATCGCCACGGCGTCAAAATAAAACTCCGTTCCAACCTCTTTCAGCACTGTCTCGACGAGGTCATACTTCCCCATCGACACGCCGCCGGAGAGCACAAGCACGTCTTCTTTCAGCCCGCGCTCGATTTTTCCATGCAAGTCTTCGATGTTGTCTTTGGCATTCCCAAGCAAGACCGGTTCACCGCCCGCCAATTGCACTTGTGCCGCGAGCGAAACGCTGTTGCTGTTGCGGATCGCAAATGGCCCCGGCGTTTGCTCGAGCGGGACCACTTCGTCCCCCGTAGATAAAATCGCGACGCGCGGCTTCTTCGCGCACGTCAGCTGTGTCACTCCGACCTGCGCCGCGAGCGCGAGTTCCGCGTATCCCAGCCGCAGCCCTCGCGTCAAAATCGTCTGCCCGGAGGCCGCTTCACTTCCCTGCGCCACAATGTTCTGTCCTGCGCGAGCGTCCCGTTCGAACCAAACCTGTGAACCTACCCCGGCAGATTCCTGACCTTCGAGCTTCGCGTGCTCGATCATGACAACGGCGTCCGCTCCCGGTGGAACCGCCGCACCCGTCATAATCTGCACGCAGGTCCCCGGCGCCAGCGTCTGGGTAACGGCGTCGCCAGCCTTGATTTCTCCGGCGCATCGCAGCTTCGCACCGGCCCGTGCTTCCGCCGCACGAACGGCATAGCCATCTCTCGTCGAACGATGGAATGGGGGATACGCGCGGTCGGTCTTCACTTCTCGCTGCAATACGAGGCCAAGCGCGTCCCACACGCTGACGACGAGCGTCGCGCGCGGTCCTCTCTTCCTTCCAACTTGTTCGATGACTTTCTGGCGTGCTTGCTCGTAGCTGAGCATGGTGGTGTAGCTAAACGCTCTGGATGGCGTTGCAAATGTTGCGGACTACGGGCGCAGCCCGCCGCGGCGGGCGCCCCTACAAAATCGAAAATCACAACCACCGCGCGAACAGCGTCCCGGGCGGCACAATCGTTGCGTCGCGCTCCGGCCCAGTGGAAATCATCCCAATCTCCACCTGCAGAAATTCCGAGATAAATCGCAAATACGCGAGCGCCGCCTTGGGCAGTTTTTTGCCGTCCTTCACGCCGTAGGTCTTTTCGCACCATCCGGTCAGTGTCTTGTACTCCGGTGTCACTTTTTCGTATTCTTCCGCCAGCGCGGGCATCTCCTCGAGCGGCTTGCCTTTGTACTTGTATCCGACACAGACCTGAATTTCCCGCTGCGTATCGAAGACGTCCAATTTCGTCACCACCAGCGAATCGATCCCATTGATCATCTTCGCATACCGCAATACCTGCAGATCCAGCCACCCGCAGCGCCGCGGACGCCCTGTCACCGCGCCAAATTCATTGCCGCGCTCGCGCACGTGCTGCGCTTCCAGGTCCGGCATCTCCGTGGGAAAGGGGCCGCTGCCCACGCGGGTGGTATAGGCCTTGGAAATTCCGAGGACGTTTTTGATCTTCGTCGGCGGCACACCCGCGCCCGTGGTCGCCCCGCCGGAGGTCGCGCTGGAAGACGTTACATACGGATACGTTCCGTGATCGATGTCCAACATCGTGCCCTGCGCGCCTTCGAACAGCACGGACTTTCCTTCCTCCATCGCGCGGTTCACCAGCTCCGCGGTATCGCAAATGTATTCGCGGATTTTTTCTCCGAGCCGGAGCGTTTCGTCCACCTCGTGCGAAAAATCGATGTCCGCGCCGTACGCGCCCTTCGCGAGGCGGTTTTTCTCCGCCACCACGCGTTCGGCCTTCTCGCGAAACAGCGCGGGTTCCAACAGATCACACACACGCAAGCCGCGCCGGGCCATCTTGTCTTCGTACGCCGGCCCGATGCCGCGCGAGGTCGTGCCGATTTTGTTCGCGCCGCGTGCGTTCTCCGCGGCCCTTTCCAGTTCGCGGTGATACGGGAAAATAAGGTGTGCGCGATTGCTGACGTGCAGCCGGCCTTTTACTTCGATGCCGGCTTTCGCGAGCGTCTCGATCTCGGCCACCAGTGCGGCAGGATCGACCACCACGCCCATCCCAATGACTGCTTGCTGCTTGGGCCGCAAGATTCCGCAGGGAATCAGCTGCAAGACGTAGCGATCTTTCCCGATGATGACAGTGTGCCCTGCGTTGTGGCCGCCCGCGACCCGCACAATATAATCAAACGAACCCGCAAGGTAGTCCACTACCTTGCCTTTGCCTTCGTCGCCCCATTGCGCGCCCACCACCACGACTGATTTCATGCCCAGTCCTTCTCCGCGCTTGCCCCAGGCAACCAGGGCCGCACCCTTCCCTCTTCATCACTTCTTTCGAGGGAAACTTCCGGCGGGAATTCGCGGAAAACAGCAGAAACAGCATCGTACGCCGGCGCCGCCCTCAACGCAAGTAAGCTCCGACAGTTAGTAATAGGTCGGTTTCCGGTTTGCCGACGATCCATCAAGAACCTCGCTAGTGCCATTTCCACGGCCAGCTTGAGCATTCATCCTTGGCGCCCACTGTGAGGAATGTGGTTTGTCACTCAGGGTCAGGTTCTGGACAATTCCAATACTGTGATTTCGGGACGGGCGCCGAGCCGGATGGGGAACATGGTGGTTCCGATGCCGCGGTTGACGTAAAGTTGGCCGCCGGACTTTTCGTACCATCCGCTGACGTAGGGCGTTTCAAAGCGGCTGAGGCAGAGACCGCGATGGAGGAACTCGAGCGACAACTGGCCGCCGTGAGTGTGCCCGGCCAGTGTCAAGTCAATGCCGAGCTCGACGGCGCGATCGAAACCGTCGGGGGTTTGCTCGTGGACCAGTAGAATGTTGACGGTGTCGGGCATCACTTGGCGCGCGATCACTCTTAGGTCCGGTTGGCTGTCATCGATGCCGATCAGATTAAGCGTGTCACCGCCTAATCGGATGGACGCGCGCTCCTGACGCAGGATGTGGATGCCTTGCGCGGCGAACAACCGGGTGATGGATTCTTCCGTTTGGGTGATTGTCTCGTGGTTTCCGAGGCAGCCGAATACTCCATAGGGTGCACGAAGGCCCGCGAGCGCCTGAACCACTTCTGCTTGCGCTGCGGGGTCCCAGAGGAGGTAATCCCCGGTCATGACGACCAAGTCGGCTTTCAATTGGTTGGTGATCGTGACGCAGCGGCGAATCTGGTCCGCGGGCATGTAAGGGCTGATGTGGAAGTCGGAAAGCTGGGCGATACGAAAGCCCTCGAAGGCTTTGGGCAGGCGCGCCAGCCGGATGCGCTGGCGAGTAACTTCCACGTCAAGCCGGCCATAGAGAAGCCCGTAGGCGGCGGCCACGAACGGTGTGGCGCTTAGCGCAATGGCGGTCTGCCCGAGGAACCGGCGGCGGGTGGGCGAGAGAACACCGATGGGAGCAGGCTTGGAAGCGGCGACGTGAGCCGGCGCAGCATCGCGCGCGCGACTGTAGACCCAGGCTGAGGCGCGCGCCACACGGTCCACGGTCCAGAAAACAATCACCAAGCAGAAGCCCATCCACGACCCGACCAGCCACCACGTGAAAGCCCCTTCCATCAGAACGCTGCGCAGACTCGAGTCGGCGGGACCGGCTATATGACCCATCGTAGCCTGGTGAATCACTCCCAAGTGGGTGAAGCTGTAAGCGAAGAAGAACACATAGACACCACCCGTGATCACCGCGAGCCAGGCGCGCCGTGGCTTGCCGGGGATGAATCGCTCGCCAATGTCGAGGATGCGGCGAATCCAAAAGAGCTGGCTGGCAATAAGCATCGCCAAGATGGCAAGGAAGAGCAAGTCAAAGAAGCGTCCGTCCTCGTCTGGGTGTACGACCCGGAAAGCAGCGTAAGCAATGACCAACGACCAAATGATGATGCGCTTGTATGCTCGGAGGAAACTGATCACTCCAGCAGTTTTTGTGCCAGGAAAAGTCGGCGAGACAGCCATCAAGAATTCCCTCCTCCCAGCTGGCTGTTAGCTCCGGAGCCTCAAATCTTTATGCCGATAACAGCTCACCAGATGATCGTTGACCATGCCCGTCGCTTGCATGAAGGCGTAACAGATCGTCGAGCCCACAAAGCGAAAACCGCGCTTCTTCAAATCTTTGCTCATGGCGTCGGATTCCGAGGTCCGAGCCGGTACCCGTTTGTGTGTTTTCCAGGCGTTCTGCTTCGGACGGCCGTCCACAAATCGCCAGATGTAGGCATCGAATGTTCCGAATTCTTCCTGGATTTTCAAGAAGGAGCGCGCATTGCTAATTGTGGAGTCAATCTTCAGCCGGTTGCGGATTATTCCGGGGTCGGCGAGCAGCGTGCGCACTTTCTTTTTGTCGTACCGCGCCACCTTCTCAGGATCAAAACCGTCAAACACTTCGCGGTATCTCGCGCGCTTCTGCAAGACCGTGTCCCAGCTCAGTCCGGCCTGCGCGCCTTCGAGAATGAGCAATTCAAACAATTTTTGATCGTGATGCAACGGCACGCCCCATTCCTCATCGTGATAAGGAATATTCAACGTATTCTTCGCCCAGGGGCAACGCACTGGAACTTTGGTCAAGTCAGTCATAGAGGGGAATTTGCTCATTTGGCTCCTTGCAATGATTAGTAGAAGTAAATTATGTTCCTCTGGAGGAGACAGAAGATGGATACCCCCGTATTCAGGTTATTCATCATCCTTTTCTTGAGCTTCTATTTTCCTGCGATTTTCCTTTTTCACCCCATGGTTTACAGAGTGAACAGTCATCTTCCGCCCGACATGAAAATCCCGCATTCGCTATACTTTGGAGAATGGAAGAGACTCGCGAGAGAATACAAATTCTACTATCCGAGAAGCGTTCTTTACCCTCTGACCCTTGCCTGTGCTGGAAGCATCTTCGCTCTTGCCGCGGCCATATTCTGCTATCGTTTCTGGGACTTGGCGTTCGGAAGATAGTCCCCTCAGGTCAACCTACTGTCGAATCGCGTGAATGATCATCGTATTCCCGCCCAGCAGCACGGGATCGGAAGCTAACTCTTCCGTCCAACGGTCCCTGCGCCGCGCAGCCGGAGTCAGCTTCGCCATCAGCCGGATCACTGCCACGAGCGGCCAATACAACCATTGATTGGCCTTCTTCCGGTCGCGATAAACTCCCTGAATCGCGAATCCATTTTTCTCCAGGCAATAGCGCAGCTCGTTGTATCCGATAGGATTTGCATGCACCACAATTTCATCCATCCCCGCGCAGTCCTGGTGAATCTTCGCTTTATACTGCTCCGACAGGGGCTTGAAATGCGACGTGTATCCGTACAGCAGCCACTTGACGCGCTCTTCGATGTTCATGATGTTCGGCACGCTGAGGATCAGGTGCCCGCCGGGTTTCAGCAGTCGCCTGTATTCGCGGAAAGCTTGCGGCGGCGAATCGATGTGCTCCAGCCCGTCCAGCGAAGTGATGTAGTCAAATGATCCCGAGGAATACGGCAGAGTTCCCGACAAATCGCCGCGCTTGATCTCCACGCCATCTAGCCGGAAAAGCTCGGAGTAGAGATCGCAACAGCGCACATCGAATCCTTCGCGGAGCATGTCCTGCGCGAGCGCGCCTTCGCCCGTCGGGCAATCCAGAACCACGCCGCGCGGCAAAGGCCTCAGGATTTCCAACACCGTCTCATGCAGCCCCGGCCGCGACACCGCGATGGGGCCGCGCTCGCCCGCGAGCAACGGCGGATGATCCGCCGGCTTCACCGTGCGCGTCGTTGTTGCAGCTGTGCCGGGTGCCGCCAAGTTTCGTCCTCTCGTGGAAACGTCTCGCCTTCTCCGCAAAAACACAAAGGGCGTGCCGCCTAAACTCTACGACACGCCCTTGGGGACTTCAAAGCAATTACGCGAGGTGGCGTTCCAGCGCCTTGGTGATCTGATCCTTCGGCACCGCGCCTACGATCTGCTCGACGACCTGTCCGTTCTTGAAAACCAGCAGAGTAGGAATTCCGCGGATGTTGTAGCGGCCCGCCGAATTCATCGCCTCGTCGACGTTGAGTTTCATTACCTTCAATTTGCCCTCGTAGTCGTGGGCGATCTCCGCCACCGTGGGCGCCAGCATGTGGCACGGGCGGCACCACTCGGCCCAGAAGTCCACCATCACCGGCTTGGTATTGCTCGCCGTGAGAACTTCTGCGTCAAAATTTCCATCGGTCACTGCTTGAATGTTTTCAGCCATGTTCTTTGTCCTGAGCGACTTGCCAGAAGCTTGTCGCCATCTTCTCCTTCGCTAGCTTAATTAGATGTTCCAACAGGCATTTGGTTTCCCGAACCCGGCCCCGGGCCCCGAGCAGTTCTGTCCGGCCCACCAGGGGCTTGCTCCGAGCCTCGGAGCGTCCGCGCCGCTTGATACAGTTTCGCATAGTCGGCCGCCGGCGCCTCCCATGAAAAATCCTTGGCCATGCCATTCAATTGGATGCGCTTCCAGATGCGTTCGTCCGGGTAATGATGAAGCGCCTGCCTCACTGCATATAATAACGCGGCGCCTGAATACTCCGCGAACTTAAAGCCCGTCCCTGTTCCATGCTCCACGTCGAAGTTCTCGACCGTATCGTCAAGACCGCCCGTGGCACGAACGATGGGCACGGTACCATACTTCAAGCTGTAGATCTGATTCAAGCCGCAGGGTTCGTAGCGCGACGGCATCAGGAACATGTCCGCTCCGGCTTCGATCTTGTGTGCGAGCACATCGTCGTAGGCGATCTTCACACCCACGCGTGAGGGATATGCTTGCGCCAGTGCGCGGAAAAATTCTTCGTATTTCGGGTCGCCGGTGCCAAGCGCCACGAGCGCGAGGTCCTCGCGCAGCAGTTCGCGGGCCTTTTCCGTGATCAGATCGAAGCCTTTCTGATCCACGAACCGCGAGACAATCCCGAGCACCGGCCGCTCCACGTTCTCTTGCGGCAACCCGAAACTTTCCAGCAGCTCCAGCTTGCACACCTGCTTCCCGCTCAAATCCTTGGCCGAATACTTCATGGCGATCCATTTGTCTCTATCCGGACTCCACACCGCATAATCCACGCCATTCAGAATTCCCACGAGGCGCTCGCTGCGGCTTCGCGCCACTCCTTCCAATCCGAAACCATACTCCGGCGTTTGGATCTCGCGCGCGTACGTCGGGCTCACCGTCGTAAGATAATCTGAAAAAATCAAACCGCCCTTGAGAAGATTTACTTTACCGAAAAACTCGATGCCGCCTGGCTGAAACACACTCGCGGGAATCCCGGCACGCTCTAAAACTTCCTTCGCGAACAAACCCTGGTACCCCATGTTGTGGATCGTGAAAACCACCGGAAGGTCTTTCATCGCGGGATCATCGGCGTAGGACGTCCGCAGCAGCAAGGGCAGCAGCGCCGTCTGCCAGTCGTGGCAGTGAATCACATCCGGGGACCAAACATGCTTGGCAATCTCGATTGCCGCGCGGCAAAACTCGCTGTAGCGCTCCGCGTTGTCGGGATAATCTCCCGAGCTTTCTCCGTAGATTCCGTCGCGGTCAAAATACTCCGGGTCATCCACGAAGTAATAACGCACGCCGTGGAGCAGCCCGCCATCGGCAATCGACGGAAAACGCAGCTGCGTCCCGAGTGCAACGGTCACGCTCGGCTTCACGACGGCGGCAGTTTTCGTTCCCCGGTAGCGCGGCAACACAACAGCGACCTCGTGCCCCTGCGCCACCAGAGCTTTCGGCAGCCCCTCAATCACGTCCGCCAGGCCGCCTGTTTTCGAAAACGGCAATCCTTCCGATGCTACAAACAGTATTCGCAAGACATTCTCTCGGCCGCCTTTTTTGTTGCTTCGCAATGAGCTTACGCTACCGGACGCTTCCCCACGCGTCAAGCCAAGTGACAGATCGCTGGCCGCGAACCATGGGCCGCGCCTCCTCCGTCGCCTGCTACACTGTTGCACCCATGGCTCGTCAACGCCTCGGCCAACATTTCCTTGCAGACGCTAACTGGCGCGAGCAAATCGCGCGCGCCATTCGCGTTTCTCCCCACTCCATGGCACCCGGCAGGACCGGCGAAAATTTCTGCTGGATAGAAATCGGCGCCGGGCATGGCGAGATGACCGAGCAGCTCCTCTCCACCGCCGCACCGGTCTACGCCATCGAACTCGACCCGCCGCTCATCGCAGGTCTTCAGCGTCTCGTCAAGCAATTCCCCAACTTGACGGTCGTCCCCGGCGACATCCTCAAAGCCGATCTCGCCGCCATCGCCGCAGGCCGCCGCATCCGCATTTACGGCAATCTTCCCTACTACATTACTTCGCCGATTCTTCACCGGCTGTTTTCGTTCGCGGATCTCATTGACGAAATGCACTTCGTCATGCAAAGCGAAGTCGCCCATCGCCTCGCCGCGAATCCGGGCAGCAAGTCCTACGGTTATCTCTCTGTGGCTACGCAGCTTTACACGCGGCCGGAATTCGTTTTCGAAATTCCCCGCAACGCCTTTCGCCCGCCTCCCGAAGTCACTTCCGCTCTCGTCACTCTCCGTCTTCCGGGAGAACGCGCGCACCTCTCCTTACACGATGACGCGCACTTTCTCGATTTTGTGAAATTGTGTTTTTCTCAGAAACGCAAAACGCTTTTGAACAACCTGTGGTCTCTCGCTAAGGCGGCTCTCGTGCGTGAAGCCCTATCCTCGCTCGCCCTCCGCCCCGACGCCCGCGCGGAGCAGCTTTCCGTTTCTCAGCTTGCCGCGCTGTACCGAATTGTCAGTCCTTTTCTTCCTTCTTCTGCGCGGCAACCAGCCGATCCGGGTAATCGCTCATGATGCCGTCCACGCCCGCCGCCATGAGCATCCGTATATGCGCGGGATGGTTCACTGTCCAGCAAACGACCTGCAAATCCCTTTTCCGCGCGTCCTTCAGCAGCGAGGGGGTCACCAGGTCGCCGCGCACGGCCAATTGGCGCGCACCCACTTCCAATGCTTTCTCCAGCGGCTCCTCGATCTGACCGTCGTACAGCAAGCCCGTCATGAGCGTTGGCTCGATCCTGCGCACCCTCGCCAGAATGTCCGCATCGAACGAAATCACGACCGCGCGCGGAATCTCTCCCGATTCCCGCAGCGCGCCGACCAGCGCATGTTCCCCGCCCCAGGAGCCGCCCGGCTTCAGCTCTAAATAAAACACCACGTCGTTCTTTTTTGAAAACTGCAGAACCTCTTCGAGCGTGGGAATCCGCTCCCCGGCAAACTCGCTGCCGAACCAGGACCCCGCGTCCAGCCTGCGCAGTTCCGTCAGCGTGAGATCGTGCACTTTACCCTGGCCGTTGGTCGTGCGGTTAACGGTCGCATCGTGCATGGCCACAAATCGCGAATCCCGCGTGAGCTGCAGGTCCGTCTCGATGAACGTAGCCCCCAGCCCCAAGGCGCGTTTGAACGCCGCGAGAGTATTTTCCGGCGCGTAGCCCGAAGCCCCGCGATGTGCAATCACCAGCACTCCGACAAGCCTCCGTGGCTACGCTTGAGTCTAAGAAATGTTTTTAATTAAAATTCAGCTGCAAGTGTATGCTAACACCTGTCCGCACCGTAAGAGCATGCACCCATTTACTCCCGCCGCTTGAATCTAACCCGTAGATGGGATCAACATGCGCTTCAAGGAGGAAAGTATGAGAAAGGAAAGACGGGCCCTTCTTGCAGTTCTGATTTTTGCGCTCCCGCTCACCGTCGCCCCCTTGACCGGAGCTTCTCTACCCCTGGACTCGCAGCAAAAGCGCAGCGAGGAGAAATACCGCGAAAGGCTAGCTAAGGAAGTGCGCCACCAACTGGTTTTGCTTCCTTACTATTCCGTTTTTGACAATCTGGCCTTCAAGATCGATGGAGACAAAGTTACACTGCTCGGCCAAGTTGTACGCCCCGTCCTGAAGGACGATGCAGAATCCGCCGTAAAGAGCATTGAAGGCGTCGCCGCGGTCGTCAACAACATCGAAGTTCTTCCCCTCTCGCCGATGGATGATCAGCTTCGCATCGCCGTCTATCGCGCCATTTATCACGATACCGTGCTCTTTCGTTACGGAGAGTCTGCCGTTCCTTCCATCCACATTATTGTGAAGAACGGCAACGTCACCCTGGTGGGCGTCGTCGACAACGAGTCCGACAAAAATATTGCCTATATCCGCGCGAGCGGCGTGCCGAACGTCTTTTCCGTGAAGAACGAACTCACCGTGGCCGGCAAGTAGGTCCGTGCCACGCAGACCTGGATTTGCACGTTTCACAATTTCCAATTCACTCGGACCGCTCTGACGGGCGGCGCGTTCTCCCTATTTCTG
>Ga0307479_10002735_pt1 | contig 15963 bp, 18 predicted proteins | sample atmos_gasesECM4C_FD_203743 | JGI IMG/M metagenome (GOLD analysis project Ga0307479, IMG submission 203743) | Hardwood forest soil microbial communities from Morgan-Monroe State Forest, Indiana, United States - atmos_gasesECM4C_515 | ecosystem: Environmental > Terrestrial > Soil > Temperate... | reverse complement strand
CAGGTCGGCGCTCTTGACGCCCATGGCCTGCGACATCTCGGAGGGCGTGATGGTCTCCTCGATGCGCAGCACCTTCTTGTGCTCCGACATCTCGGTGATCTCGGTCTGCTTGCCCTTCTTGGCGCTCTTCTTCTTGTGGCCGCGGACCGGGACGTAGGCGCGCTGCCGCGCCAGGTCGACCAGGTCCTGCTTGGTGAGCGACTCGATCTTCTCGACCTTGGGGCCCTTCTTGCCGCGCTGGCCGGGCCCGCCCTTCTGGTCCTTGGTGACGTCGATGAACTCGCGGCCGCGGCCCGGGCCGCCCGAAACCACGGCCAGCTCGCGCACCTCGCCCACCGGCCGCGGACGGAAGCCGCCCGGAGAGCCGCCCGGCCCGCGCGGCGCCGGCCGCGCGATGGGAATCAGTGGCCGCGAGAGCACCACCGCCCGCGTGGCCGAGGGCCGCGCCTGGAGGTTCTCGGTGACCTGCACCGACTGCACGCCGCCCGGCCCCGCCACGATGGGTCCGCTCGGCTTGGGCGGCGGCGCGCGCACCGGCGCGCGAGGAGGAGGCGGAGGCGCCGGCCGGGCCGCCACCTTGGCGACTCCGGCAGGAACGTTGCTGACCGGAGGCGCGGGGATCTTGTGAGGCGCTGTTTGAAGCTGGGGCATTGGAGCGGGCTCGTGCGCGGCGGCGGGCTGCTCCGCCTGCGCCTGTCCGATGACTGGCTGGGGTTCTGCCGGCTTGTGCTCGAGTGCGACGGCGGGCTTGGCTTCTTCGACGGCGGGGGCCGCAGGCCGGTGCTCGGCCGCGATGGCAGCCGGAGGCCGCGCGTGAACGGGCTCGGCGGCGGCTTCAGGCTCCGCCTGCGGCTCGGCCGCCTCGGCGGCGGGCTCCGGCTCGTGAGCGCGCGCCGGGGCGGCCTCGGCATGCTCGTGCTCGGCCTCGGCGGCGGTGTCGGCGCGCTTGCGGCGCAGCACCACTCCGGTCGACGAAGGCTTGGGCGCGACCGGCTTGGGAGCCTTCTCGCCCTTGAACTTCTCCACCACCGCTAGCGCCTGGTCGTCCTCCAGCGAGGAGGAGTGGCTCTTGACGTCGTACTCATGAGCGTGAAGCCACTCCACCATGTCCTTGTTGGACAGGCCGAGTTCCTTCGCCAGCTCGTAAACGCGCTTCTTCGCCAATCGAAAATCCCTTCCAAGGCCCTTTGGCACCAATGAGGGGCCTGCTCTTTAGTCCGCGGTCTCCGTCGCCGTCAACCCCAACCAGTCGAGGAGGCTGTCGAGCGCCGGTGCAGCAGCCTTCCCTTTCAACGCCCGCGGGATTTCCCCCTTTCGGAGGGCCTCCCGCGCGCACTTCGCGTCGCGGCACAACCAGCAGCCGCGCCCCGGCCTTCCCTTGCCGGGCACCACCCGGCCTTCCTCCGCCACCAACCGCAGCAACTCCGGCTGCGGCTTCGTCTGCCGGCACCCCACGCACCGCCGCTGCGGCACGGCGGGCCGGACGTGCGCCGCCCGCCGCCCGCGACCCATCTACGCCGGCGTCGGCGCGGCAGTGCCTTCGGCCGCTTTCTTGGCGTCGAGGTCTGCCTTGAGCCGCGCCTCCTCCTGCAAGTAGTGCTCGACCGCCGCCTTCACCTGCTTGCCCTTCTTCACGCCCAGGCCGGTGGCCTCGCCGAACTTCACCACGTCGGGCTCGTTGTGGATGTCCTCCACCGTCTTGTAGCCGGCGTTGGCCATCTGCTCGATGTTGCGATCGCTGATGCCGCGCACTCTGAGCAAACGCTCCGCCTGCGTCAGCTCGGAGGGATGCCGCCGCGCCTCGATGGCCCGCGCCTCCTCGCGCTCGCGCTCAATGCGGGCCAGCTCCTCCTCGTCCTTGCCGATCTGGTCGCGCGCCGCCGCCAGGTACTTCTCCACGTTGTCGGCGGTGATGCCCGGCATCTGCAAGAGGACTTCCGTGCTGGCGTTGGCGAAGTCTTTCGCGCTGCGGAAGCCGTGCGCGTAGAGCAGCTCGACGGTCGCCTCCGGCAGGCCGATGGCGGTGAGACTCTTGCTGGCGAACTCGCGCATCTCCTTCACGCGCGACTCGGAGTTGATGTCCAGCTTCCAGCCGGTGAGCTGCGCCGCCAGCCGCACGTTCTGTCCGCGGCGGCCGATGGCGAGCGAGAGCTGGTCGTCGGGGACAATGATCTCCATCGCCTTGTTCTGCTCGTCGAGCAGCACGCGGGAGACTTCCGCCGGCTGCAGCGCATTGCAGACGAAGCGCGCCGGGTCCTCGTCCCAGGGGACGATGTCGATCTTCTCGCCGCGCAGCTCCTGCACCACCGCCTGCACGCGGCTGCCCTTCATGCCCACGCACGCGCCGACCGGGTCGACGTCGCCGTCGCGGGAAGCGACCGCGATCTTGGTGCGGCCGCCGGGCTCGCGAGCCACCGCCTCGATGACCACGACGCCCTCGGCGATCTCCGGCACTTCCATCTCGAACAGCTTGCGCACCAGCTCGGAGCTCGCGCGCGAGAGGATGATCTGCGGACCCTTGCTCTCGCGCAGCACGTCGAGCACGAAGGCCTGCACGCGGTCGCCGGCGCGGTAGCTTTCTCTGGGGGTCTGCTCGCGCACCGGCAGCACCGCCTCGGCGCGGCCCAGGTTGACGATGATGTTCCCGCGCTCGAAGCGCAGCGCGATGCCGCTGACGATCTCGCCCTTGCGGTCCTTGTAGTCGTTGAAGACGTTCTCTCGCTCGGCGTCGCGCGTCCTTTGGATGATGACCTGCTTGGCGGTCTGCGCGGCGATGCGGCCGAAGCCCTTGCGATAGGTCTTGAGCCGCAAGATGTCGCCGTAGCGCTCGTCCTGCACCCGCGCCTCTTCTTCATCTTCCGGCCGATAGAAAATCTGGAAGAGCAGCTCGTCGCCCACCTCGGCCTCGATGCCCTTCTTGCCGGCCTCCTCGAGCGAGATCTGGTTGACCGCCTTGATGGGATCCTCCACCTCGACGCGCGGCACGACGGTGAGGGTCTGGAAGACCTCCACCACCTGCTTGTCCTCGTTGTAGGTAGCCTCGATGGCACGGTCCTGGCCGAAGTGCTTCTTGGCCGCCTGGGTGATGGCGTTCTGCAGCGTGTCCACCAGGACGGAGCGCTCGATGCCTTTGTCCTTGGCCACCTGGTCGAGGACCATGTTGAGGTTGACGATCGGCGCTTGCGGTGCGGGCGATGCCATTTACGTCTCCTAATCGAATACCGGTTCGATGTTTGCTTTGCTGACCAGCGCTTGCGGGACGTGGAAGAGCTTGCCGTCCACGTCGATCACTATCTTCTCGTCTTCGTATCCTTTTAAAGTACCTATAAAAGTCTTGCGGCTATCGCCTTCGGCGATGGGCGCGTAGGTCTTCACCCGGACGCGCTGCCCGGCGTACTTCTGGAAGTGCTCCGGCGTGCGCAGCGGCCGATCGAGTCCGGGGCTGGAAACCTCCAGATCATAAGAGCCCTGCAGCGGGTCCTCCACGTCGAGCGCGGCCGAGACCGCCCGCGAGATGGAGCTGCAGTCCTCCAGCGACACGCCGCCCGGCTTGTCGATGAACAGGCGCAGCGTCTGCCGCCCGCCGGGCCCTCCCAGCTCGACGTCCACCAGCTCCATCCCCTCTTGCGCGGCGAGGGGCTCGGCCAGCGCGCGGACCTTCTGCAAGATTTCCTCTTTGCGTCCCATGGGCTGAAAAAAAAAGTGGGCCCCCTGCGGACCCACTTTCGGAAAAAACCTCCGAAAATGTGGGGCCTCGCATACCCAATGCCGTCTCGAAAGTCAAGCCGCTGCGGGCAGCCTGCCCGAGGCGACATCGATCGTGCCTTAGAATGAGGGGATGTTCCTCGCGGCCGCGCTGCAGATGACCTCCGGACCGGACCGCGCCGCCAACGAGGCGCGCGCCGCCGCGCTGGTCGAGCAGGCAGCCGATCGCGGGGCGAAGCTCGTCGGCCTGCCCGAGATGTTCGAGCACATCGGCCCTGCCGCCGAGAAGCGGGCCTTCGCCGGCGAGATCCGCGCGAATCGCGCGATTCGCGTGATTCGCGAGATCTGTGCCAACCGCGAGATCTGGTGCCTGGCCGGGTCAGTCGCGGAGTTGGCCGAGGGCGGGCGCATCTACAACACCAGCGCGCTCATCTCGCCGCAGGGGGAGATCGCGGCCGTCTACCGCAAGCTGCACCTCTTCGACGTGGACATCCCCGACGGCGCCCGCTACCGCGAGTCCGAGAGCGTCGCGCCCGGCGACGCCCCGCCGCCCATCGTGGATGTACTTGGTATACAAACAGGCCTGTCGGTCTGCTACGACCTGCGCTTCCCCGAGCTCTACCGGCGCCTCGATGCGGATCTGATCTGCGTTCCTTCCGCCTTCACCGCCTACACCGGCCGCGCGCACTGGGAAGTCCTCCTCCGGGCGCGGGCCATCGAGAACCAGGCCTACGTGTTCGCGCCGGCGCAGGTGGGCCGCATCGGGCGCGAGACCGAGAAGCGCCACGCCTGGGGTCACGCCTGCATCGTCGATCCCTGGGGCGAAGTGCTCGCCGACGCGGGAGGCGAGAGCGAAGGAATCGCGCTCGCGCAGATCGATCCCGCCCGCCTGGCCCAGGTGCGCCGCGACCTGCCGGCGCTGAGACATCGCCGCAAGGACCTTTTCTGAGTCCGACTCGCGCGCGTCCCCGAGCGCGCTCGCTGGCCGCGTTCCGCGGCGGGCTGCTCGCCCCCTGGTCGGCGCAGACCGCCGACCGTCGGCTAGTCGTTGACGATCCGCCACGGCGAAAGTAAGGTCGCGCGGAATGCTCCGAGGGGGTGCAATGCATCGTCGACTGCTCTTTTCCGCGCTCGCCGTGAGCTTCCTCTTCGCTCTCGGCGCGCCGGCACAGACCTCGCCGGATGCCGGCACGCCACCCTCGACGACCGCCAAGAAGAAGACCAAGAAGGGCAAGAAGACGGAGACGGCTCCGCCGCCGAGCAACGTCGATGAGGAGACGCGCAAGGCGCTGGAGTCCATGTCGGCGCCGGCTGCTCCGGCGACTCCGCCGGCGACGGCACCGGCAGCCACACCCGCTCCTGCTCCGGCTCCGGCGCCCGCGCCTGCGGCGCAACCCGCGCCCGAGGCTGCCGCTCCTGCCGCGCCGGCAGAGACGACGCCTGCCGCACCCGCAGATGAGGAGCCGCCCAAGCTCTCCGCAACACCGGTGACCAAGGCGACCAAGGGCAAGGCGTTCACCGTCACCGCGCACGCCTCCGATCCCTCGGGCGTCTTCGGGCCGGTGCTCTACCTGCGCAAGAAAGGCATGGCCGCGACCGAGTACATCCCCATCAAGATGACCCGCTCCAAGACCGGCGGGCCCGACGAATACTCGGTGGAGATCCCGGCGGCGCTCGTCTCGGTGGACGCGCTCGAGTACTACATCGAGGCCTGGGACAACGTCGGCAACGGCCCCTCCCGCGTGGGCAGCGCTGAGACGCCGCTCTCCATCAAGGTCGAGGAGCCGCCCAAGCCCAAGGAAGCGCCCAAGCCGCCGGTCGAGGTGGCGAGGCCCAAGGGCGCGCCGCCGGCCATCACCCACACCGCGGTGACGCAGGCGACCCGGGGACAGCCCATCGAGATCAGCGCGCGGCTGGTGGGCGACACCGGCGTGTCGGGAGCGGCGGTGATGTTCCGGCACGTGGGCGAGAAGGAGTACAAGGCGCTGCCCATGGGCAACATCGGCGGCGACGACTGGACCGCCTCCGTCCCCGACCGCATGGTCAGCCGGGACATCGAGTACTACGTCGAGGCCTTCGACAAGTACGGCAACGGCCCCGGGCGCTCGGGCGCGCCGGCAGTGCCGTACGTCATCAAGGTGCTCGAGCCGCACCTGGGGCCCGTCACGCAAGGCGGCGTCACCACCCAGGGGGCGCATCTGGTCAAGGCGCCGTTCCGGCCCAACCCGGGCCGCGCCGCCGCCTGGCTCTTCATGGGCAGCTTCGTGGGAGGCCTGGTCTTCGCCGGCGGCGAAGCGCTGGCCGCTGGCCAGGCCCACGACGCGTACACGCACACCTTCACCTTCGAGGGCCGCCGCGACGACGGCCTGCTCCACCGCGCCAACACCGACGGCAGCCGCGCCAAGACGGCGCTGATCATCTCCGGCGTCTCGCTGGCCGCCGGCATCGCCTTGCTGGTGGTCTTTCCCGAGTACTCCGAAACGATCGTGGTCGGCGGCGGCGGCGACGTCGGGGTGAGGTTCTGATGCGCGCCTTCACGCTCGTCGCGCTGCTCGCGCTCGCCGGCTGCTCGTGGGACCAGGAGAAGGCGAACATCTTCGTGGAGGTGGACGGCATCCCGGCCACCGCCGATCACCTCGACGTGACCTTCACGCCCAGCGACACGACGATCCAGCCGTCGATGTACCGGCCGTCGTTCCAGCCCGGCGCGCTGGCGAGCGGGTCGCTGCAACTCGCGTTCGCCGCGCCGTCGACGACCGGCACCTTCACGCTGAGCATCGAGGCCGGCGACATGAGCTGCCCGACCCCCTGCACCAGCGGCCTCGCCGCCGGCACCACGGACCCGACGGCCGAGCCCACCGGCACCGCCGTCGTAAACCTCCAAGTCACGCTGCATTAGCCGAAGGTCGCAACGGGCGGGCAGGCGCGCGTTTGACAGCCTGCAAGCATGGTTGTTACCGTCCTGAGTCGGAGTCCTCCAGCCGGCGCAGCGCATCCACGAGGTCGCATCATGGAGATCACCGAGGTGCGGGTCTTTCCCGTCAACGAGGAAAGGCTGAAGGCGTACGTCACCATCACCCTCGACAACTGCTTCGTGGTTCGCGACCTCAAGGTGATCAACGGCAATACCGGGCTCTTCGTGGCCATGCCGGCCAAGCGGCGCAAGGACGGCACCTTCAAGGACATCGCCCATCCGCTCAACAGCGAGACGCGCGAGAAGATGGAGAAGGTGATTCTCGCCGAGTACGAACGCGAATTGGCCCGCGGGACCCCGCCGGCCCCGGCCGCGGCGGCGGGCGGGTAGCTTGTCGGAGCAAGGCGAAAACGGATTCGTTGTCTTCTCCGGCAACGCGAGCAAGTCGCTGGTGAAGGAGATCTGCGAGTACCTGGACACGCCGGTGGGCCGCTGCGACGTAGGCAAGTTTTCCGACGGCGAGACCCAGATCGAGATCGCCGAAAACGTGCGGGGGCGCGACGTGTTCCTGGTGCAGAGCACCTCCACGCCGGTGAACGACCACCTGATGGAGCTGCTGATCATGATCGACGCCGCCCGGCGCGCCTCGGCCGCGTCGATCACCGCGGTGGTGCCCTACTTCGGCTACGCGCGGCAGGATCGCAAGGTCGCGCCCCGCACGCCCATCACGGCGCGGCTGGTGGCGGACCTGATCACTTCCGCCGGCGCCGACCGATTCGTCTCCATGGATCTGCACGCAGGCCAGATCCAGGGCTTCTTCGACATGCCCTCCGACCACCTCTACGCCGCGCCGGTGCTGGTCGAGGACATGAAGAAGAAGTACGGCGCGCGCACCGACGACTGCGTGATGGTCTCGCCGGATGCGGGCGGCGTCGAGCGGGCGCGCGCGTTTGCCAAGCGGCTGGGGACCACGCTGGCCATCGTCGACAAGCGGCGGCCACGGGCCAACGTGGCCGAGGTGATGCAGATCGTCGGCGACGTGCGCGGCAAGACCGCCATCCTGCTCGACGACATGATCGACACCGCCGGCACCCTGACGCTGGGGGCAAAGGCGTTGGCCGAGGCCGGGGCCAAGCGCGTGGTGGCGTACGCGGTGCACCCGGTGCTCTCCGGCCCCGCCATCGACCGGCTGCAGGCCTCGAACATCGAAGAGATCACCGTCACCAACACCGTCCCGCTGCGCGAGAACGCGCTCGCCTGCAGGAAGATCCAGCAGCTCTCGGTGGCCAAGATCTTTGGCGAAGCCATCCGCCGCATCTACTCGGCCGACTCGCTCTCGTCGCTGTTCGTCTAGGAGGCGCGCATGAAGAAAGCGCTGCTCTACCTGCTGCTCGCCGCGGCGTGCGCCGGGGCGCGGTCGGCCGGCGAGAAGAAGCTTCCGCCCGCCCAGGGGGCGGTGACCGTGGTGGACTCTCCCGAGACCTCGCCCATCGACGATCCCGCCGTGCAGATCAGCCATCGCTGAAGCGCTCGCCTGCTGCTTGCCATCCGCGCAGGTGCGTGCTAGACAGCCGCGCTCTTCGGGCGAAGGTCGAACAAGCCCCGGTACCGCCAAACCCATGCACGCGGCCTGCCCGCCGCGGCGGCGGAGTCCGGACACGAAGGAGAAGTCACATGGCCAACGACGTAAGCACTCTCGCAGCCCAGAAGCGCGAAAAGTCCGGCAAGGGCCCCGCCCGCCAGCTCCGCCTCAAGGGTCTCATCCCCGCCGTCTGCTACGGCCCCTACGACAAGCCGCTGCACGTCGCGGTCGATCCCGAGGCGATCAAGAAGGCCATCGCCACTCCGCACAAGTTCAACACGGTGATCAAGCTGCAGGTCGACGGCGCCGACGCGCGCACCGTGCTCTTCAAGGATTACGAGAAGGACCCTGTCGACGGGCACCTGCTGCACGCCGATTTCCTGGAAGTGCGGATGGACCAGGACGTGACCGTCAACGTCCCCGTCATCCTCACCGGCAAGCCCGAGGGCGTGACGGCGGGCGGCATCCTCCAGCAAGTCGCGCGCACCCTGCCGGTGCTCTGCAAGCCGACCGACATTCCCGAGAAGATCGAGGTCGACGTCTCGCATCTGCAGATCGCCGAGTCGTTGCACATCAAGGACGTGAAGGCGCCGGCGGGCGTGAGGTTCAAGGTCAAGGGCGACCAGACCATCGCGGTGGTCAACATCCCGGAGAAGGAGGAGGAGGTCGTCAAGCCGGCCGCCGCCGCCGTTCCGGGAGCCGAGGGCGCTGCTCCGGCCGAGGGTGCTGCTCCGGGAGCGCCGGGCGCTCCGGGTGCTCCGGGCGCCGCTGCTCCTGCTGCCGGTGCTGCGGGCGCTGCTCCCGCGGCTGGTGGAAAAGCTCCGGCCGGCGACAAGGGCGCCAAGAAGTAAGTGCGCCTCCTCGTCGGTCTGGGAAATCCCGGCTCGAAGTACGCGCACACGCGCCACAACGTCGGCTTCCGCATCGCCGAGGCAGCGGCGGGCAAGCTCGGGGTGGCCCTCGACCAGACGCGCTGGAACGCGCTGTTGGGACAGGGGCGGGCGGGAGGCGGGCCGGTGGCGGTGCTCTTGCCGCAGACGTACATGAACGAGAGCGGCGAGTCGGTGGGGCACGCCGCGCGCTTCTGGAAGGTGGGGCCCACGGATCTGGTGGTCGCGCACGACGACATGGATCTCGAGTTCGGGCGCGTGCAGGTCAAGGTCGGCGGAGGAGACGGAGGCCACAACGGGCTGCGCAGCTTGAAGCAGCAACTGGGGACTTCGGACTTCGTGCGGGTGCGGTTCGGAGTCGGGCGGCCGCCGCCGCAGTGGGAGGGGGCCGACTGGGTGCTGGCGAAGTTTTCCGCCGAGGAGGAGAAGCAGCTCGGCGATCTGGTTCCGCAGGCCGCCGAGGCGACGGTGGCGGCGCTGCTCGAAGGACCGCTGTTGGCAATGAACAAGCACAACCGCCGCACGAAGCAGGAAGCAAAGACGCAGTGAACCTCGCGGCCACAGAGGCCGCAAACCCATGAGGTAGACGCAACATGCAGACAGAGACGCAAGCAGCAGGAGGCCCGCCTCAATTCGCGCCGGGCACGCGCCTGCGCGAGTACGAGACGCTCTTTTTGGTGAAGCCCGACCTGGCCGAAGACCTGGTGGACAAGATCGTCGAGCGCATGCGCGGCATCGTGCACCGCGACGGCGGCAAGGTGATCAAGGTCGAGAACTGGGGCAAGAAGAAGACCGCCTACGAGGTGAAGAAGGGCTTCCGCGCCATCTTCATCCGCTTCCTTTATCTGGGCGGCGTGAAGGCGGTGGCCGAGTTCGAGCGCAACCTGCGCATGACCGACGACGTGCTCAAGTACCAGTCGGTCAAGGTCGCCGACGAGGTCGACGCCTCCGCGCGCGCCGTCGAGGCCGACGTGAAGCTGCCGGGCGATCCGGAGATGCCCGAGCGCCCGGGCCGCGAGGAGCCGGTCGGCTACGGCGACAGCTTCCGCGAGCGCGACCGCGAGCCCCTGGAAGACGACAGCATTCCCCCCGAAGTCGAGTAAGGAGACACCATGAACAGGACAGAGATGGCATTCGGGGAGCGCAGCGGCGGCGGCGGATTCGGCGGCGGCAAGAGCGGCGGCGGCGGGCGCGGCGGCGACAAGGGCGGCCGCGACGACCGCGGTGGACGCGAGGACCGCGGCGGCGACATGGGCGGCGGGCGCGGCTTCGGCCGCCGCAAGGTCTGCCGCTACTGTGCCGACAAGAACCTCAAGGTCGACTACAAGAACGCGGCCGACTTGAAGTACTTCATCACCGAGCGCGGCAAGATCGTGCCCCGCCGCATCTCGGGGAACTGCGCACGGCACCAGCGCGAGGTGGCCACCGCCATCAAGCGCGGCCGCAACGTGGCGCTGCTCCCGTACACCGTTCAGGCGCACCAGTAGCCAGGAGATATTGATAATGAAAATCATTCTCACAAAGGATCTGGAGAACCTGGGCAAGGCCGGCGCGCTGGTGGAGGTGAGGCCGGGGTACGGCCGCAACTACCTGTTGCCGCGCCAGCTGGCGGTGCCCGCCACCGAGAAGAACGTGCGCCAGCTCGAGCACCAGAAGTCGGGCATCCTGGCGCGCGCCGCCAAGGAGAAGCAGAACATGACCGCCATGGCGCAGAAGCTCAACGCCATCGAGGTGAAGTTCACCCGCAAGGTGGGCGAGCAGAACAAGCTGTTCGGCTCGGTGACGTCGAAGGACGTGCACGAGCAGCTCACCGCGCAGGGCTTCGAGCTGGAGCGCAAGCAGGTGCACCTGCCCGAGCCGCTGCGCGAGGTGGGGACGCACGAGGTGCAGGTGAAGCTGCACCCCGAGGTGTCGGCCAAGGTGAAGGTCACCATCGCTCCGGAGGGGTAGCCCGAATCGGGCGAATCGCGTGATTCGCGTGATTCGCACGATTCGCAACGGGGGGTCTTCATGGGTTACCCCCTCCTTCCGGGCGGGCTGATTCCGCTGCGGCGCGCGGGCAATGGCGGTATCTTTCGCGCCCGGATGCGGTCCCTCTTCACGGCGGCTTTCGTGGTGACGCTCGCCTGGCCGCTGCCCGCGCCGGCGTCGCACGGAAAGTCACCGCGTGCCGAAGGGACGGCTACGCCCGCGGCCCCCATCGCGCATCCCGACGTCACCACCGCGCTGCCGCCGTCGCCGGCCACCCAACCTTTGCCTCCCCAACCGCCGCAGGCAGCCAAGCCGCCGGCCCCGCCACCGCCCGCGGTGCCGCCGCGGCGGTTCGGCCGCTTCGATCTCGACCTGCCCTTTGCCCAGCTGCGCGCGCTGCCGGATCTGAAGTCGTGCGCCGACGCGCTCGCCGCGCCCGCCGGCCGCGCCGACTGCCCGCTGCCTCGCGCCGCCGACAACCTCGACCGCGCCCAGCTGGCGTGGGAAGCGGGCAAGAACGGCCCGGAGCTGATCGCGCTGCGGCTGCTCTTCGATCCCCAGACCGCGCCACCTCTCACCGACATCGAGTGGCAGCTGACGCGCGGCTGGGGGCCGCCGTCTCTGGAGCAGCTGCGCCGCGACCGCGAGCAGAAGTTCTTCACCCTCCAGTGGGAGGACCAGGAGCACCGCGCCACGCTCGAGGCGCAGGGCACGCTCTTGCAGCCCTCGCGCGCGACCGCGGTGGTGCTGGAGCGCAAGCAGCTTCCGCTCGGCGGCGAGTTCACCGCGCTCCACCCGCGGCCGTTCCCCGGATTCCGCGTGCGCTGGATCAGGCGGCTCGATTACGAAGGGCAGCTGCACGCGCTGCTCTGGGGCACCTCGCTGACGCCGGCGCAGGAAGCGATGGGCGAGAACTCGGCCGCCTTCGCCACCCAGCGCAACTACGTCGGGCTGTGGAAGCTCCTGCCCGCCACCGCCACCCGGCCGCGTCGCTGGCGGCCGCTCTGGGAGCGGACCATGGGCGGCGACTCCGACGACGAAGACCAGCCGCAGCACATCCTTTACGTCGACGCGCGCGACGTGACCGGCGACGGCTCGCCCGACATCGAGGTCGAGCTTTCCTGCGAGACCTGCGGCGCCACCGCGGACGAGCTGATCGTCAAGACCGTCCGCGCCGGCAAGCTGGTGGACCTGCTCTCCAAGCGCGACCTCTACAAGGCGCAGGTGGACCTGGGGAACCAGCTGGTGCGCATCCGCGAGCCGGAGGGCGAGGACGACCAGGGCGTGACCGTCTCCACTTACGCTTACGACCGCGGCAAGGGCGCCTTCGTCCTCGCCCGCGAGGAACGCGCGCCGGCCCCGAGCCGGTGATACGCTTGCCGCATGGGCAAAAAGCTTCCGCTGCCGCCGTGGCTGGTGCACGCCGGCATGGTGAAGAAGAAGATGAAGGAGCGCGGCTTCAAGATGGCCGACCGCGTGCAGATCTGCGAGAAGTGCGACGAGTACGCCGAGGAGACGTGGTCGCTGCGCGGCGGAGGCGGCATGGGCGGCCGCGACATCTGCGCCTGCATGAACTGCGGCCGGGCGCGCAGCTGGAAAGGCAGCGCCAACGGCCGCGTCCTCGAGGAGCCGTTCGACCTGATGGGATTCCTCGGCATCCAGAGCTGAGCTCGGGCATCCTTGGCTGCATGAACGAAACTCCCAAGTGGATGACGTGGACCGGCCGCGTGCTGAGCGCGCCGCCGGTGCTGCTGCTGGCATTCAGCGGCATCGCGAAGATCAGCCACAACCCGCAAGCGGTAGCGGCGTTCCCCGGCAAGTACGGCTGGCCGCTCGAGCTCTTGACGGCCATCGGCGTGCTCGAGCTGCTCTGCGTGGTGGTCTATCTCATTCCGCAGACGGCCGTGCTCGGCGCGGTGCTCCTCGCCGGCTACCTGGGCGGGGCGATGGCAACGGAGATGCGCATCGGCGGTCCGACGTGGATCGGGCCGCTGCTCATCGGCGTCTTCGCCTGGGCGGGACTCTGGCTGCGCGAGCCACGCCTGCGCGCGCTCTTGCCACTGCGCCAGAAGAGCTAACGCAACAGCTTGCGCAGCTCGGCGGCGCGCTTGCGGATCTTGGGGTCGCCGCTGTCGATCTCCACCGACGACAGCCGCTGCGTCAGCGCGGGCGGGACCTTGAGGGTGCCCGCCTTGTGCAACTCCTCCAGGCGGGTGAGCGCCTGCTCGAGGATGTCCTCGTCGGGGTGCATGAGCAGCCGGTCGAGCAGCCGCGGGTCGTCGGGCAGCGGGTTCTTGCGCAGGTACTCGCTGGCCGCGGCGTAGAACAGTTTGGGGTCCTCGATGGCGTACAGCTTCTTGCGCTCGTCATCTCGTTCGGCGGCTGCTTGATCCTGCGCGCCGCGCAGGTGCTCGGGCAGCGGCGCGCCGCCAGCGAAGAGGCGCTCCAGGTTAGTCTTATACTTCGTATACCCTGTACTCTGCTCGAATTTCTCGCGCTCGCGCGTGTCGCGGCGCGTGGACCCGCCGCTGCGGTCGCGCATCTTGTCGATTTCGCGCCAGCTTCTGGTGCGCTTCGGCTTCTCGTCGTCGCTCACAGGATCTCCACAGGCATCCACAGTTTAACAAGATTGCGCTCCACAGGCGCGCTCTGCGAGGAGTGTCGGACCCCTTCGGCAGGATGGTCCCGTGAGCGCACAAGCAACCGTCGTCCAGCTTCCCCATGGCCGCGTCCCGCCGCACAACCTCGACGCGGAGCGCAGCCTCCTGGGCGGCATCCTCCTCGAAGCCCAGGCGTTCATCGAGGTGGTCGATGTGGTCCAGCCAGAGGAGTTCTACCGCGATGCGCACCGCAAGGTGTTCGAGGCCATGCGCTCGCTCTTCAGCAAGAGCCAGCCCATCGACCGTATCACGGTGAAGGACGAGCTCACCTCGATGGGCGCGTTCGAATCCATCGGCGGCGACGAGTTCATCGACCTGCTCGACAAGGTGGTCCCCACCGCGGCCAACCTCGCCTGGTACGCCAAGATCGTGCACGACAAGGCGCTGGCGCGGCGGCTGATCGAAGCGGCGAGCGCCATCGTGCAGCTCGGCTACGAGCAGCACGGCGAGGTGGGCGAGTTCGCCGACGAATGCGAGCGGCGCATCTTCTCCGTCACCGAGCAGCGCACCAGCGTGTCGTTCGTGCCCTTGAAGCCCATCATCAAGGACGTCTTCAAGACGGTGGAGGCGCTCTACGAGCGGCAGGAGGAGATCACCGGCATCCCGACGGGATTCGCCGACCTGGACCGGCTGACTTCCGGCTTCCAGCCCGGCGACCTGGTCATCCTCGCCGCGCGGCCCTCCATGGGAAAAACTGCCTTCTGCTTGAACATCGCCACTCACGTCGGATGCCGCGCGCAGTACGAGAAGAAGCGCTGCGGGGTGGGAATCTTCTCGCTGGAGATGCCCAAGGAGCAGCTGGTGATGCGCATGCTCGCCTCCGAGGCGCGGGTCGATTCGCAGCGCATCCGCACCGGAAAGTTGATCGAAAGCGACTGGTCCAAGCTGGCGCAGGCGGCCGGCGTGCTCGCCGACGCGAACATCCACATCGACGACACGCCGGCGGTCTCCGCCCTGGAGCTGCGCGCCAGGTGCCGGCGGCTCTTCGCCAAGCACTCGGAGAGCGAGGCGCCCATCCGCCTGATCGTCGTGGACTACCTGCAGTTGATGCGCGGCAACGAGCGCATCGACAGCCGCGAGCAGCAGATCAGCGAGATGTCGCGCAGCCTCAAGGCGCTGGCCAAGGAGCTCCGCATTCCGGTGCTGGCGCTCTCGCAGCTCAACCGCTCGCTGGAGAAGCGCCCCGACAAGCGGCCCATGATGTCGGACCTGCGCGAGTCGGGCGCGCTCGAGCAGGACGCCGACACCATCCTCTTCATCTACCGCGAGGAGGTGTACGAGAAGGAGAAGGAGGAGGTGAAGGGCGTGGCCGAGGTGATCATCGGCAAGCAGCGCAACGGCCCCATCGGCGCCGCCAACCTCGCCTTCGTCCACGAGCACACGCGCTTCGAGAACCTGGCCCGCGACTACGCGGGGCACTGACCCGCTACACCTCGCCTCCGGCGCCGCCGCCGCCCGAGCGGCCGCCGCCGCCGCCGGAAAATCCGCCGCCTCCGCCGCCCCCTCCACCGCCGCCGCCCGAGACCACGGTGGTCATCTGTTTGCGGGGCAGCTCCTTGTCGAACTCGTGCCGGTAGCCGCACTTGCCGTTGGTGCAGCGCTGCGTGACGTGCGCGAGCCCGCTGCTCCAGTACGTGGGCGGGTCGATGACCTCCTCGTCGATGATCATCCACGAGCCGTCCTTGGGGCACTTGTGCGCGCGGATGGAAGCCCAGATCACCGCCACGACGATGAGGCCGATCACCAGCACCAGCCATCCGGCCCCGCTGCCCGCCGCGAAGAGCGAGATCACCGAGACGCCGGAGAGTCCCGCCGCCGCCAGCTGAGTCTTCTTGCCCGGGAACTGGCGCCGCGCTCCGGACGTCGCCAGCACCACCACCAGCGTCAACATGCAGAGCAGCGTCACCACCAGGCCGCCTGCGCTCTGCGGCGCGGCGGCGGCGGCCGTCCCCTGTCCGGTGCCGCCGCGGGGAGAGCCACGCGTCGGCGCAGTGTCGCCACCCGCGGCGGCGTCGGCCTGCAGCAGGGAGGCGACGGAGTCGACCACGTGGGCCGCGGCCGAAGAGTAGTCATCGTTCTTCATGTACGGAAACGCCTGCTCGCTGCGGAGCTGGCCCACCTTCCCATCGGGCAAGACGCCCTCCAGGCCGTAGCCGACCTCGATCCAGATCTGGCGGTGCCCTGGCTTTCCCGGAACGAAGAGCACCAACAGCCCGTCGTCGCGCTTGGTGCCGTGGCCCA
>Ga0307479_10002734_pt1 | contig 15973 bp, 19 predicted proteins | sample atmos_gasesECM4C_FD_203743 | JGI IMG/M metagenome (GOLD analysis project Ga0307479, IMG submission 203743) | Hardwood forest soil microbial communities from Morgan-Monroe State Forest, Indiana, United States - atmos_gasesECM4C_515 | ecosystem: Environmental > Terrestrial > Soil > Temperate... | reverse complement strand
CGCTGGGACGCGGGCTTCCATTCGAAGTTGAACAACGCGCGCTTCGAAAGGACGGCGAGTACCGCTGGTTCCTGATTCGTTATAACCCTTTCCGTAATGAGCAGGGGCAGGTGATTCGCTGGTACGCAACGGGAACCGACATCGATGACCGCGTTCGGACCGAAGAGAGAACACGAAACGAAAACCTGGCATTGCGAGAGCAAATCGATCGCGAGTCGATGTTTGAGGACATCGTCGGCTCTTCGGAAGCGCTCCGTCAAGCACTGCGCCAAGTCGCAAAATTAGCATCTTCCGATTCAACGGTTTTGATTCTCGGGGAAACTGGCACGGGAAAGGAGTTGATAGCTCGCGGCATCCATAAACGATCCAAACGCGGGGATCGTGCGTTCATCGCTGTAAACTGCGCCGCCATCCCGTCATCGCTGATTGCTTCTGAGCTTTTTGGTCACGAGAAGGGCGCCTTCACTGGCGCAACACAACGACGGCTGGGACGTTTTGAATCGGCAAATGGCGGGACAATTTTTCTGGATGAGGTCGGCGACTTACCCCTGGAAGTCCAAGTCGCATTGTTGCGCGTCCTGCAAGAACGAGAAATCGAGCGCGTCGGCAGTGATAAGGCCATTCCTATCGACGTCAGAGTGGTAGCGGCCACTCACCGTGATCTGAACGCACTCGTGGCTGAAGGGAAGTTCCGGGAAGATCTCCTATACAGATTGAATGTAGTTCCTATAGAGATGCCGCCGTTGCGGGAGCGCATGACCGATATTCCTTTGCTTGTTGAGTACTTTATTGATCGCTTTGGCAAAAAGGCTGGAAACAAGTTCAGAACAATCGATAAGAAGAGTCTCAAACTGTTCCAGGCGTACGACTGGCCAGGGAACATTCGTGAACTCCAAAATGTGATTGAGCGCGCCGTAATCCTCTGCGAGGGCGAAACCTTTTCGGTGGACGAGACGTGGCTCAGGCGGGCACTGCCCGTTGCCCGTCGCCGAACGAGCACGCTTAATCGGGTCCTCGTTAGGCAGGAGAAGGAAATGATCGAAGCCGCGCTAGCAGAAACCAATGGCCGGATCTCCGGACAATCAGGCGCAGCGACCAAATTAGGTCTGCCAGCGCGGACGCTCGATTCGAAAATTAAGCGTTTGAGAATCAACAAATATCGGTTCAAAGTCCCCTGACCCTCTACCGGAGCCTTCCAACTTCCGCTCAACTTCCATATCGGGCCGTCATCCACGCCTCACGGTGTCGGCACGACCGGGAGCACGATGTGTGAGGGATGCTGGTCGTCGTGGTAAATCGTATTCACAGCAGTCCTCCCCTGCCGATTGTCGTTAAGAGGTTCCCCGGTATTTGGATTAAGAACTATCTCATAAATGGATGGCACCCGATCTGGGCTCACTCTCGCACACACCTTCCGAATTGGGCGCGATGGATAGCAACTATCTTTTCTTGCGGTCGGCTTGCCCTGGTCTCGATCTGTATCACCGCGAGGCAGTCCCAGGGATACCGAATCACGTTCCAGTTGCGGGCACTTGCAGGATTTCAGCTCCGGTCGGCAAAGTGAAATGGAACGTTGCACCCCGTCCGTTGTTCGCCGTGGCCCACAAACGGCCTCCGTGCGACTCCACAATGGAACGGCTGATGGCTAACCCCATGCCGCTGCCCTGCGGCTTGGTGGTAAGAACGCAGAAAAGATCTGTTCCATCTTCTCCTTCGGCAGACCCACGCCGCTGTCGCTGACCGAGAACTGGAGTTGACCGCCCTGTAGTTCCGACTTCACCGTAAGCTCTCCGCCTGAGTCCTTCATTGCCTCAATCCTATTGACTATTAGGTTCATGAACACCTGGTGCAGCTGTACACGATCAGCCATGCTTTCGGGCAGGTCGGCCGCAAGTTCTGTGCGCATGGCAACCGAGTATCGATCGGCCTCACACTTCAGCAGCGTAAGCATTTCGTGGATGACTTGGTTCACGTCGACCAGTTCACGTCGTGACGGATGAGATAACCGGCATGTTCTGGCGGCAGGAAGAATTGTTTGGTGGCAGGTTCGAACTCAACCACGCCGGCGGTCAGAAGTGCGCCCAACCATTCGCGCACATAGCTTTCGTTGAGCCCGGCCCATTCTGCAATGTCTCTGGATGTTGCCGGTGGGGAGTCGCGCATAGCATCGAAGAGACGGCACGGTGACCGACCGAAATCGTCAGGCAAAGAGCGCCATGATTGAGAGCGGTAAGCAACTGCGCGCCGAAGACTTCGGCCTTCTGCCGATCAAAGATGGCTACAGTTGACATCGCTGTCCCCTCGAGATGGAATGCGCTCGGTCGGGAGTGGCTGGGGTTCTTGCGAACCCTAGCCTCTCGTCTACCAAATCAGCTTGACTCCCAGTTGCATCTGGCGGTTCCCTCCGCTGAATTCACGCGGCGCATACTTCTGCCGCTGCAGCTATTCCTGCATACCGAGACCCCTGGCGCTCTGATCCTGCTGATCGCCGCGTGGCGTCATGATCGCACTCACCCGGCGGTCGGCAAACTGGAAGACCCGCTCCACGATCTGCTGCTCTGTCGGTTCGAACACGCCCGTTAGTCTACCCATCCTGATCAGCCCGCGGACATCGGCTACCGTCACAGCTGGTTCGGCAGAGTCACGCAGCCGAAAGACCCTGAGGAGAGCGTCCGTGGAGAAGCTCAAAATAGCGACCAGGGCGCCCCAATCCTCGAGAGCAGTGACATAGGGCCGGCCACTGCGGCGGCAATTCGCTCCGGACTGTGCAAGGCTAAGCGCTTCGGGACAAGTTGACCAAGGACAAGAGATAAATAAGAGATGAGCAGCACAACCGCGGCTATTGCGATGGTCTCGCTATAGGGCGCGAGCCAAGGCTATCGGCTCAGGTGTTGGGCGATGGTCTCAGCGATCGTCGCTCCTCCTAACACTCCTGCGAGGACACCGACAAGGGTGACACCGACCTGGACCGTTGACAGACAGTGTTCGGCTGTTCAATCAAGTGCAGGGCACGTCGTGCCCGAGCATTGCCGCGCTTTGCCGTGTGCTGAAGACGCACCCGGCCGGCCGAAAGCAAGGCAACCTCCGACATGGCAAAAATGCCGTTGATCAGCGAGAGCACGATGATTATGGCGATTTCCAGGCCGAAGGCCTTCATCTGGGTAATGAGATTGTGTAAGCCTTTCCAAGATTGTCCCTCGTACCACCAGCAGCACGATTTTGTGACGGGTCAAACGCCGCTCGCACTCGCGCCTACGGTTAAGAAGATTTGCATCTTGCCTTAAGGAATTTGGAATTGTTTGCCGGCTGTTGAGGGCATCGAACTTAAGGCGATGAAGAATACGTTCAAAACCACGCGCCGGTTGACCGCCCTAACGGTATTCCTGCTCCTGGCAGGGGACTACGTTGGCGGACGCAATGGCTTGCTCGTGGCCATCATCGTTGCTGCGGTGATGAACTTTGTTTCGTATTTCTACTCCGACAAAATCGCGCTCGCCCTGTACCGGGCGAAGCCACTTGCACCCGGGCAACTCCCCCACCTCCACCACACAGTGGAGCGCCTGGCACAACGCGCAGGCTTGCCCATGCCCAAGATTTACGTGATCGTGAACGACTCCCCCCATGCGTTTGCGACCGGTCGTGACCCATGGCACGCCTCGATAGCCGTCACCCAGGGATTGCTGAACCTTCTGAGTGCCGAAGAACAGGAAGGTGTCCTGGCCCACGAACTTGGTCAGGTACGCAACCGCGACCTCTTGATCAGTTCCATTGCCGCAAATCTTGGCTGGGGCCATCACCCTCCTGGCCGAAATGGGCTACTGGGCAGCCCTGTTTCGGCGGCCTTGGCGGACGCGACAACGAGCGTGAACGAGGCGGAGGGCTCACGATATTGCTGATGATCATCCTGGCACCCATTGCCGCGATGCTGATCCAACTGGCGGAAATCCGCACGGGCTGGCCAGCGCGCTCCGGAAGCTTGACTCCTATCGCGGCGCGTCCATCGCGGCTACACCAACGACTGCTCATCTCTTCATCGTCCAACCGATGTTGGGCATGCACCTCGGCAGCTTGTTCTCGACCCACCCGCCGATTGCGAAACGAATTGACCGGCTCATCGGCCCTGACCGGGCGCTGGGCGGATTAAGAAGGATCTATGACTATCAGTGAGGCACTGGTGCTCGAATTCGACGAAGAGGTGGCTAAGGCCCGCGGGCTGCTAGAGCGTGCACCGGAGGAAAGGTTCGCCTGGCATCCACCCGGGCAATCGATGACCCTTGGGCGCTTGGTGAAATCCATTGTGGAAGTTCCGACCCAGATAACGACGGCGCTCCGCCAGGGCTCGCTGGAAGTTGCGCGAGTGGAGAGTCACGGGAGCGACGCAATGGTCGCACCCTGCTCGGGGACGCGTTACTTGGAGGCCTTCGACAGCAACGTTGTCGAAGCGCGAGACGGAATCATCGAAGCGAGCGCTCGGCATCTACTCGGGCCGTTGTCCTTCGAGGCAAACGGCGTTGCCCTCCTCTCTATGTCCCGCGATGCCGTAATCCGGCACGTGGTACTCGGTCGCTTGAAATGGCACCGTGCCCTGTTGGCCAGGTATCTGGAACTGGCTCGAGGCGCGCCCGCTCCATTACCAGGCAGAATACAGGACTGTAGTGCAGCGAAAGGCTCTGAATGCTGTCAAGCATGAGATCTCGTGGCGCGATGGCTCAGACGCTGATCATCAAAGCTATGCTCTGCAGCCTATCGCTCGTGTTTGCGACTTCGGCGGCCGCGCGACAGCCGTCCTCCACACCGCTTCGCCCCGACGAGCAACCTGGTCCTCAGCAGATTCAGGCATCCCCGAAGAACCAGTTGCCGCCAGACACAAATGCGCGGCGCTCGTTGTCTGCAGCCCGGGTCGAGCAGGAAATCCAGAAGAGGATCAAAGCGAACCCGGCAATGGCCACCGCAAACGTGACCGCTAGAGTCGATAACCATGCCCTGGTTCTCAGTGGAACGGTGGACAGCAGCCGCCAACATGACCTTGCCCTTCTCATCGCACACTCGTGGGCGGGTCAACGAAAAATCGTAGACCACATGAAACGACGGATGTGATCAGAGACTGAGGAGGCCCTAGTGAAAATTAAGGAAGTAATGAGCCCAATCCAATCTGTTGCGTGCCGGAGGACACGGTGCAGCAAGCCGCAACCATCATCCGCGATCGCAATTTCTTGCACTCGGGCGGCGGACCATACATATTTCAACACTAATCCTTAATACAGATGGATCAGTCCTGCTTCCTCTTCTGCGCAAACGCTCTCCAGTACGCCTCACAAATTGACAGCTAATTTACCGCCCGCTACACTTTCCCACAGCCGGGGAAATCTTAGAGGCCCGGCGAACCGTTAAGCAGAGGAGGAGCGAGCAATGAACAACATCGTTCTGGTCCACGGCGGCTTTGTGGACGGCTCTGGCTGGGAGGGCGTCTACCGGAGCCTAAAAAAGAAGGGCTACAACGTCAGCATCGTCCAGAACCCTACCCTGTCATTGGCGGACGACGTGTTGGCTACCAGGCGCATTCTTTCATCGCAGGACGAGCCCGCAATTCTCGTCGGCCACTCGTATGGAGGAGCGGTGATTACCGAAGCCGGTAACGATCCTAAGGTTGCAGGGCTCGTGTATATCACCGCCTTTGCTCCGGACAAGGGCGAGTCCGTGGCCACGCTTATCAAGGATCCGCCGCCCGGCGCACCCGTACCGCCGATACTGCCTCCGCACGACGGCTATTTGTTCCTCGATCGGGCGAAGTTCCGCGCTTCCTTCGCAGCCGATGTGGACGCAGAAAGAGCCGCTTTCATGGCTGACTCTCAAGTCCCGTGGGGCGTGGAGGCTCTCAGCGGTAAGATCAGTGAACCAGCGTGGAAGGCCAAGCCGAGCTGGTATATGATCGCCACCGACGACAAGATGATCCCACCTGATGCCCAGCGTTCCATGTCCAAGCGGGCGGGCTCTACGGTCGTTGAGGTCAAGGGCAGCCATGCCATCTACGTGTCGCAGCCCGAGGCTGTCGCAGCTCTTATCGAACAAGCCGCCAAGAGTGTGAAGACCTCCGCCGCAGCTTAGTAACACCGGAGGGATTGCCGCTCGATGCCACTGGTGTTTGTCACGGGGTGAAGTCTGCCCGAGCATTGCGAGAGCTCTGCTTGGGACTGCGGTTTAAACGCCCACTGCTGTAAAAAAGCGGCCTTCGATCTCTGCTAACCGTTTCCGCGCCTCCCCGCCGAGCTGCTGTGCCTCCTCAATCGTCCGCCGGATAAATCTGAAGTTGTCGGCTGTGACAGGTACGGCGTTCGGCGTAGAAATCGGGAGCAGATCGTACAACCGTGCCACGAACTCCTGTATCGAGGATCTAGCGGTCCACCACGGGTGCTTGCATCCATCCGACTCGGGCACGAGACCAACCTGACCCCGCGAGGTTGTCCAAATCACCTGTGGGCCTGCTATCATCAAGGGGTGGCACAGGGGTCCAATTGTCGTTTTCTGACTGTTCAACTTATCGGTCTCCTCGCGCTTACGTCTTGTATTTGCGGCCAAAACGGCGAGCTCGCCCCGTCCTCTGTCACTGCGTACGAACATAGCGCCACCCAGATTGACGCACTGTCTCGGCCGGCCCGCACCGCGAGCACTGCTGCCGCGTCGGGCGACGAAACAAGAGCTGCCGGCAAGCTCACAAGCACCTCCAAACTACTGGCCGCCTTGAGAACAGCCGGTAACCATCCTCCTGACGACCAGGGCAGGCTGATTTTCTCCACGCCTTCCCCGCGTTTCCTCTCGGCCTGTTTGCGATTCGTTTCCAGCCGCTCCCCGCCATCCGGATCCAACACCCGACTCTAGAAGACCTTCACCCCCAATCGAGCCATGGGCGTCGGATTTCTAGTCGGCGCATTCTCACATGTGAGGTGTTGAAATGGATTCCGGAATGATTCTTGTCCTGGCCATGATGTTGGCAGCGTTAGTGTTCCTCGTCTATGCCGAGAGGAACTCGCGGCTAAATGAAGCGAAACTTGAGGCTGAATTGCGTGCAAAGACAGAACCTGATCCGTCCTCGGAAAAATCCTTAGAGGGTAAGAGCCGCCCGGAGTCGAAGACGCCACAGTCTGCATAGAGTTCGATCGCTCAAGGCTGAACCTGGTCCGATTGAAATTGCTGCCCAGGAGAAGTGCCGTGGAAGCAAACCCACTGTTTTTTAGAGACCTCGCTTACGTTTTCCTTGCGGCGATCGCAGGGGGCATGTTGGCGTGGAGGCTACGTCAACCGATCATCTTAGGTTACGTGCTGGCTGGCATCCTCCTCAGCCCCTTCACGCCAGGCCCAACGGTTACCCATGTCCAAACGCTTGAGCTCTTCGCAGAGGTCGGAGTCATCCTGCTGATGTTTTCTGTCGGGCTTGAGTTCTCGCTTAAAGATCTCCTCCGCGTCCGATGGGTGGCTTTGGCAGGTGGAACGATTGGGATTTTGTTGTCGATGGGCTTAGGCCTCCTGATCGGACAAATACTGGGATGGAACCCAACGCAAGGGATCGTGGTCGGAAGCGTGATTTCCGTGGCCAGCACGATGGTGCTGACCCGGCTTCTGCTCGACCGCAGCGAACTGAACACAGAACATGGCCGAGTCATGGTCGCGATCACGTTGGTCGAGGACCTTGCGGTCGTAATTCTGATCGTTCTTCTCCCCAGTTTCGGAACTCTTGACGCCCACAGTTTCGTTCCTATTGCCAAAGCCCTTGGCAAAGCCGCCCTCATTCTTGTGCCCGCCTTGTTGGTGGCTGCGAAGATCGTGCCCCCTCTCATGCGAGTCGTTGCCAGAACCAGGAGCTCGGAACTGTTCTTTGGTGTGGTACTCGCGATTGGCCTGGGAACGGCCGCTCTGACCCAGGAGGTGGGTCTGTCCTTGGCGCTGGGCGCTTTTGTCGGCGGCCTGATGATCAGCGAGTCTGCCTATGCCCAGGAGGCCTTGGCGCACTTGTTCCCAGTCAGAGACTCATTTGTTGCTCTGTTTTTCGTGACCATGGGGCTGTTGGTCGACCCTAGAGCTCTAAGCTCTAACTTGCCCTTGCTGGGCGTGATGGTCGGTTTGATTCTGGTGGGCAAGTTTGTGATCTGGACCACGGTGGTGCGCCTATTTGGCTATTCGATTTGGACGGCCTTAGTCGTGGGCGTAGGACTGACCCAAATCGGCGAGTTTTCCTTCATCCTGGTGCAGGTCGCGCGCAGCTCAGGCCTGGTTGGATCCGATGTCTACAACGCCACGCTGGCAGCTTCCCTGGTGACGATTCTCGCGAATGCCGCGTTGGTGCGCTACGTTCCCACGTGGATCGGCCAGGCTCGCCTCGCGCGACATGCGGCACGGCGGGTCCGATTCCCACCGCAGAAACTTGAGAAGCACGTCGTCCTCTGTGGATTCGGCCGGGTAGGCAGCGAAGTGGGCGCCGCCCTGGACACCTTCCGTGTACCGTACGTCGTGATCGAAGTAGACCCAGACTTGGTGGAGACTCTGAGAAGTCGGGGAGTCTCTTGCCTGTTTGGTGACGCCACTCACGAGCGAATTCTGGAGGAAGGCAATACCCGGAATGCGCTTCTGGTCATCGTCACGCTGCCTGAAGATAGCAGGAATCAATTGGTTCTCCGTAATATTCGACATCAGAATCCAAGCGTTCCCATTGTGACTCGGTCCCATTCGCGAAGTGATCGCGAAGCTCTCTTGCAGGCAGGAGCAACGGAAATCATCCAACCGGAATTTGAAGCATCTGCCACCATGATCCGACATGCGCTCAACTACCTGAAGGTGCCCGGCGATCAGTCATCTGCGTATCTGGAACGCTTCCGTGAAGCTGTAGGGACCGCGCATTCGATTCCCTCCTTTGCTCAAGCGTCACTGCCCGATATCTATGAGCTCGAAGTGGATGGACCGCCCTTGGCGGACAAATCACTGCGGGAGGCTCGAATACGCGAACGTTACGGCATCACCGTTGTTGCTGTGAGGAGAAGTTCCGGAGAGACGCTTGTCAATCCACCGGCAGAAACGGTGATCAACACCGGCGACCGGATCCGAGTATTCGGCCTACGCGACCAGATCGAGAGCTTCATCCCCTCAGAGATCAGCACGAAGCAGCGACCGGAAAGCAGCCGATGAAGTCTGCAGAGTTGTAGTGCTTTCCTGCTCACCCCAGGCTCTACCGCGAACTCGATTCCGCCCCGTGCTGAAGCGTCTCCTCCATAGCTCGCTCGTTTTCCGCTGTCACGCGTTCCAGAATGTTTCTGGCGTACTCGGCCACCGCCTGGACCCCCGCTGCATAGTGAAGATTTGGATTGCGCGGACCGCCATTGTATGCTCCGACAGCTTTTTCCACGTCCCCGTTAAAACGGTTCAGCAGGTCCCGCAGCAGCAGTCCGGCGTATGTCGTCAGCACATGGGAATCGGTCAAATCCAGTTCCAGCGTTTTCGGTGGTCTCAACCTTTCCGGCAATTGCGAATAGTCTCTCTTGTCCGTCAGGAACAGGGCGTGAGCGTAGCGCAAGGTCTCCCGCGTGATCTGCCACACACCAATTGAATAGTCGCTCACCAAAACCCTGTGTCGGCCACGCTTCAAAATGATGTCGTCCTTCGCCGGCTTCCGCTTCCAGATGGCATGATTGATGTCACCACGAACACTCAGATAATTGTTCTCCATAGCGCCAATGCCAAGAAACACGTCCAGCGGCAAGTCGTAAAACTCAGCGACAGCAACTATGTCTGCCGCCAACTCCGTGGCCTGCTCGTGGCTCAGACTGCTGGGTCGCGATTCTGCTGCCCCGCGCACGCGCGGGTCGGTCCGTGACTTAAACCCTAAGAAACGCGCCGTTGAGGATAGGAGGTGGTTGCGTGGCAGTGTCTCCAGCTTTTTGCCAACCGGCCGTCGGTATGCAGCACGAAATATGCTTGTTTGCTCCCGTTTGTAGTCCACCTGCGCTGGCGTTGTGAACACAAGATCGAAACCTTCAATGAAACCCTTGGCTTCGAGATCGGCCAGAAACGGAATGGCGGCGAGAGCATCATTCGGCAGGACGACCTCAATCCGGTAGACAGGCACCTGTTCCTTCTCCCTCACGGTGAGCAATACTTGTGACTCTTCAACGCCTGAACGGCTCCGCAGATAGTCGAACCACAGATAGGCGGAGATCTCATCGTCAAACCTGCCCACCTCCGCAAGCAGGGCCTTTGTCGGGAGAGGGACAATCATCTGGTTGTGTTCGAACCGAACGGACGGTGAAGGCTCCCTGACGAGAATGCATGCGTCGCGGCCAAGTGCGAAATGCGACCGACCCCGAAACACTAAGTACTGTCGCTGCGCAAGAAAAACCCAGTACCTGAATGATCCTTCTGCCGGACACTTCGGACCTCCAGCAACCATACAACAGATCCGTTCCCTTAGATGCGGCCCGCAAAGGCCCGGCAGAGTGGGGCCACGTACTACCCGCAGGCCCGTGATCGTGCGTGATTGTTCGATTGACACTATGGACGTCAACTGCGTGGGCAGAGAATCTAGCCGGCACCGGAAGTCTAGCTCCGGCCTGGTCCACCTTTAGGTAGGATCGCGCCCGAGTTACGGAGTTCATCTGAGAGCCCCGGACGCTTAGGAGCGATTCGACAGACTTGCCCTGGAACCGACTTATGAGCGGCGGGTAAGGACGCGCTCGTCAGCAGTCATTCGACGGACACAAACCCTCCCTCATAAGGTGAGCCCAACGCGGCCGCACGACGGTTGCTGCTGGAAGCACCCACGCCGCATTGGGGTCGTGTCAACCGCCTCCGCCACTCGATGGGCAGTTCCTTCAACGGCGAAGTCAGCCCCAATGGTCCTGGCATCGGGCTATTGACTACCCAGAATGATGGGCAGCGCATCCTTGCCCCCGCCGATGATAACGACCTTTGAATTGCTGGACTCAGCAATTTTCAGCGTGGCTTCAATCCCTTTCCATCGCAAAAGCTGTTCGCTGATCACGGCTGCCACAATTCTTTGAAAGTCGGCAATCCCCTGCGCTTCAATCCGCTTGCGTTCAGCTTCCTGCTTCTCCTTCGTCAAGATGAATTCCATACGCTGACTCTCCTGATCCGCCTTCTGCTTCTGCTCGATCGCTTCAGTCAACTGGGGCGGCAAGCCGACGCCACGCAGTGGGGTAGCCTCAATAGTGACTCCCCGCGGTCCCACGACCTTTGCCAATTCCTGCTGAATCTGAATGGCCAACTGCTCTCGCTCCAGAGAATACAATGCACTAGCTTGGAAACTAGCAGTCGCTGCTCGACTGATCGAGCGAAACTGTGGCACTAGGATAATTTCCTCGAAGTTACCGCCTGCGATTGTCTTGTACACGTTAGCTGCCGAGTCGGCGTCCAGTCGATAAAGCACGCTAATTTCCAGCGCGATCGACAAGCCTTCTTTCGAGAGAACCTGCATTTGTTCCCTCATTTCTTTGGTCTGCACCGACATTTTGATAACTCGCGCCATGGGATTGACTATGTTGACGCCGGATTTCAACGTTCTATCAGAAACCAGCCCGAAGAAATCGATGACCCCAACGTGACCTGCTGGAATTTGCGTGATGCACTGAGAAAGCGCGATCAAGAGAGCGACGCCAGCCAAGGTTCCACTTCCGATCACCGCCGCCCGGTGGATGTTCCTTTGTAGTTCTAGGTCGCGAACGTCCGCGATCGAGCGTATGCCTCTCTTACGCAGAGACGACCAGACCACAAATGCCACAACTGCAACCAGGGAAGATAATATGAAGGTCATAAAGTTATCCTTTTCCGATTAGATAAAAATATAGGGTTGCTTGCCGGCCAGCGGTACTGTCCGGCAGCACTGTCGATGTTCCCGGTCCGTTACCCTACAGCAGGGTAGTAGCGCGATACTTTCGGGGAAATACAGCTGATAGGTGAGTTTCCGGCCACAAAGAAGTAACCAAGGGGATGTTTCGTCCGCGCAACCTTCACTCCGGCAGTTGGGCGCGATGGTTGAGCCCTTGGAAACGCTGAGTCTCGGCAGGCTGAGCGCTCCCCAGGGCGGCCTTTCTCACCTTTCAACAGAGGAGCAGCTTCTGAGAAACCTCTCGGGTGCGAGCCATTCCGCTACGCTGCGGACCCTAGCGGAACAACCCTGAGTCCTGTGCCCGCCTCGAATCTAACGGCCAGCGTTGTTGCACAGTCATGGCATAGCCAGGCATACCGAACTCCCCTTTCCCGGCCAACCTCGCGAGACGGCTTGCCTGACAGTGACATCACGAACAGCCTTCCCTCGCGGAGGTAACGAAATGGTGTGGGGCAGTCGGGGTTGGCGCACTTGGCGATCATGGATCCTCCTCGTTTGGACTTGGGGGTTGGTGTTTTCGCCCGGACGATGATCGCGGACAACTTGGTTAGCGAGTGCCTAGTCCCTCTTCCTTTTGGCAAAGGATCAGGCGGCACCTTCAAGGTGCATCGGCGCTCTTGAAATCTCCTGGACTTCCTCTATTTCGAGCTTTCTTACACCGGCCGGCACGCTGCACTCGACAACATCTCCCATCCGTCGTCCGAGAATCGCCGTCCCGATGCGCGCAAGAACCGAAAGCCTCAACGAATGGGGGTGCGAAGGTCCGGAAATGAACGCGGTTACGAAAGCAATCGACCGAGTATTGCTCCAGCACGAACCGCACTCGGCACTGGTGTTGGACCGTTACTGGAATGTGATCCGAACGAATGAAGCAGCGCCACGCTTCTTCGGCTCCTTTGTTGATCTGGAGGCTCGCCAACGCCGGCGTTGCTATCGCGAAGCTCCGGAGTGCGTTAGAGAGCCTAACAGAACCCCTAGGGGTAATGGCCACCATGATGGGCGCTCCAAAGACGATGGGGCAATAAGTACGTAAACCCCAGAAAAACTTCCCATTGAGTGGAAGTCTTTGTCAGCCCATGATCGAACCCTCCGTCTACCACTAAGTTCTTGCGCACCGGATACGATACCGCCCAGAGATTCCCCAGTGCGTTGCTGTGCTCGAATGGTTGTGAGAAATGCCATATCTCTCCGGAGATCGTGAGCTTTCTAAGCGGATGAGAGATGGAGAGGGTTTGTCCGAATTGTGCTCGACGTACGCCATCCTGGGCTTGCTCGGCAACTATTCCGTTCATATCGAAGTGGAATCCGTGTACGTCATCACTCAGAAGGAATATGCCTGATTGTCGAAAAGTACCAATGTCGAGTTCTGGCGCGACACTTACGTGAACCCGCCGAATATAGCTGACCGAAACGGTTGGCCGTGAGCCGCTACCAGAAAAGAGGACGCCTTGCACACCTGCGAAGACTTCTCCTTCATGCACGGCGGTTTGGCTTTCTGACTGGCTGATCGCTAGCGGCTCACTCTCCAAGAACAGCTCCAATCGCGGAAGTACAGCCAACTTGGTGACTAGGCTGACTCCGAAGCGATTCGAAAACTCTGTCGAATGTTCCGCGAAAAGCGTGCCATTCTCGAACTGCAGGTAACCGACAGGCGTGAGTGCCGCTGGGGTCGAAACGGTAGGTCGGCCCGGATTCGCGTCGGGCACTGCCGATGTTCCCGATTGTCCAGCGCTGGGTTGGTGGAAGACATACAACATCAAGCACAGCCAGATTGGTGTGAACTTCAACCGTCCTCCTCTGCTTCAGACTCCACGAATTCATTTCCGAAACAATGCGGGAGGTAGCAGCGCTCGCGTAGGTTGCCAATCCCGACAAGAGCATAAGCCACCCGGGAACGAGGACGTGAGGTTCCTCAGTTTATGCGCCCAAGTTTGGAGCTTATCGACACATCTATCCGGGCCAGTTTACGCCGCTTAGGAAGCCGCCCAAGTGCCCGGTCAGCGCCACGACACCGACGGCCAGAAATTCAATCGCCAGGCGGTAGCTTGGCAAAGCTTCTGCCCGCCGCCGTGCGCGGAAATTTATTCACCAGACCACCCAGATCATCACGCTCGAGACGCATGCAAGTACCAGGTGCAGCAGAAGGATGCCTTTTAGTTTCTGCCCTTCGAGTTGGTATTGCCACGCGAGGATACCCGTGGCGAGAACCGGGAGCGTGGAAATAGCTGCCCCTAAGAGGTTGTAGTAGGCTGTGTCCGCTAGGCCGCGGCGCTTCGTCCACTGCGCGGTCGGGTCGAAGGCCACGGCCGCGATAAACAGCGCAATTGGAAAGTGGATGAGGACCACATGTTGCGCGTGCTTGGCGAGCAGCACCGTCTTCAGATCAAAGGGATTCAACGGAGTCCGCAACAGCACTATTGCCATTTCGATGACCTCAGGTGAATAGAACTGGCCTCCCCATGAAATATTCCCGTGCCTGTGCTTGAAACGAGGCCGCCTAGGCGCATGTGTCGACCTGCGACATTCCAAGCAAATATTGCAACTCGCCCTGGACTCCAATGCCTCAGCAGGTAAAAGCAGTAGATTTTCCAGGCAATTCGCGGCAATGGTGTCGATGAGAAGAAGGGCGGCCTTCGGCGGAAGGGCCGCCCCGGTTTCAGTTCGGATTTCGACCCTAGAACGTGATGCTCGCGTGCAACTGAATCAGTCGCGGCGAAGCGTCCGCCCCCAGGAATGAGCCGAAGATGCTGGTTGGTGAGCTCACGGGGTTTACGATACTGCCAAACTGCGCTGTGTTGGCAATGTCGGCAACTGGCTGATCAAAGTGCGGGTGATTCAGGACGTTAAAAAACTGCGCCCCGACCCCTAGCAATGCCCCCTCCCAGTGCGGGATCTTAAAGTTCTTCGTCACCGCAAGGTCAGTATTGAAGTAGCTCGGCCCAGTGAATTGGTTGCGGTGTTGCTGGCCGAAGCCGTTCACAGCGGGGCTGAAATTAGAGGCCAGCAGGCAGGGAGTGGCCGGATTCGCGGCGCTCGCAGTGCATGTGTGGCCTCCAGTCCCTGAGAAGCTCGCGGGCACAGAGACCGACGTAATGTTGGTGAAGCCGTAGTTGAAACCTTGCAAAATGCCGAAAGCGTTCGAATCAACGACGGTAAACGGCAATCCAGTGCGTGCGAAGGCCGTGCCCGAAAGCACCCATCCCCCGAGCACCGCGCTCGGTCCGAATTTGTGGGGCACGTTGTAGACGTAGTTCAGGCTGAAGTACTGGCGAGTGTCGTAGTCGGAGTTGCCATAGTTTGACCGCAGGTTGAAGGGATCGAATGCATTGATGGGACTGAAGTTTGTATTCTGTCCGAATTGCAGGATACCGCCATTGGAGATCTCATCGAGGGCGTGGCTCCAGGTGTAGTTTGCCTGCACAGTTAGATTCGTGCTTCGGCGAGTAAAAGAAGCCGTAAGCCCGTTGTAATTAGATACGCCTACAGAGCCGATTTCGGTAACCGTCGAGAACCGCGGATCGGTCGCTGTCGTCGGCAGATCTCCGAAATGCCCTGCGGTAGTACCCAACTGTCCTTGACAATTGCTATCGCAAAACGCGTTCAAGCCCGGATTTTGCACTACCTCGTGAACTCCGTGATTTCCCACGTAGTTCAGCGAAAGCGACATCTTCTGACCCAGCGCCTGTTGCAATGCCAGATTCCACTCCTGGTAGCGCGGATTCTGGATCCGGTTCGCCACCGTGTTTATCGTGGGTGGGGTGAATCCTGGCACGCTGGCTTGAATGCTCGCTAGCGTCCCACCGTTCGCGAACCCAGCCTGGAACGCGGCGTTGCTTTGGGCAGCCAGTTGTGCCTGGTTTCCGCTGACTGCAGGCGAAAGAGCGCCACCGGCAATGTTGAAGCCAGCCTGCAGCGGCGGATTACTCAATGACTGGTCAGCGACAGTTCCGGGGAAAGAATCTGCGAATAATCCAAATCCTCCCCGAACGACGGTATTCCTAAGACCAAAGGGCGTCCAGGTGAAGCCAAAGCGCGGCAACCATTCGATCGCCGTGTAGTTCGGCAGAACCTGGTGCTGACCGGAGA
>Ga0307479_10002732_pt1 | contig 15982 bp, 10 predicted proteins | sample atmos_gasesECM4C_FD_203743 | JGI IMG/M metagenome (GOLD analysis project Ga0307479, IMG submission 203743) | Hardwood forest soil microbial communities from Morgan-Monroe State Forest, Indiana, United States - atmos_gasesECM4C_515 | ecosystem: Environmental > Terrestrial > Soil > Temperate... | reverse complement strand
TCTTGAACTAGTCGGATTCTGGGAAAAGACTGTGCTTAGCTTCTGGGCCTTGAGCTCCCTTGTCTGGTTGGAGCCGTGGCGCGTGAGTGATCCGCGCTCGCGTAAGTATTTCGGATTCGGAGCACTACAGGCTTTGCGGCGAAACGCCTATGAATCAATTGGCACGCACCGGCGCTTGGCGATGGAAGTTGTTGACGATGTAAAACTGGGGAAGCTGGCAAAGCAAGCCGGGCTTGCATCAGGCATCGCTATCGCCGGCGACAAAGTTAGCCTGCGCTACCTCGAAGGGCTAAAGAACATCGTCCGTAGCATCAGCAAGAGCGCCTTCGCCGCATGCGGCTATCGTGCGGGCCTCATCGCGGGAGGCGTATTTGCGACCATCGTGTTGTACATCTCGCCATTCGTCGCTGTCCTCTTAGCCACCGGCCTCCAGCGTGCGCTAGCTGCCATTTCGGTTCTCTGTTTACTCGTTCTCCACGCAAGAGGTCTCATTGCAGTGCGCGTCTCACCGCTGTACGCAGCCACACAACCGCTGGGCGCGGCAGTGCTCTCTTACATCCTCTTGCATTCGATGATCGTGGTGCTCTGGCGCGGTGGTGTCCTGTGGCGGGATACGTTCTATCCCGTCGACGATCTGCGGAAGGGTCTGACTTAAATCCCTATCTGGGGATGCGTGTGCGAAAGATAACAATTTCGGCCCAAGGATTAGCCCCGCCGCTTTCCTGAGCAGTTGCTACGCTGCAGCCAGTATCAGCCATCCTGCCAGGGTTGCGAGTTTCTCATCCTGTCGCCACGGAGGACCAATTGGCCGTCCCAGTTCGAGCATTCGGCCCTGGATTTCTTCGAGGCGGAGGCCAAGCTCGGCGACCCCACGGTTCAGTATTTCGCGCTCCTTTATGCCGGTCACGGGCAGCCCACATGTTTCGTTCGCGCGTCTGATCGCTGCACGAAAGAATTCGCCCTCCGCTGTATGAATCATGGCGTGTGACGCAAGTATCGATTCAAGAGTCCCCAGGGGTCGACCTGAGCCCACCAGGATGCACGAACCGATTGCCTGATAACCTAGCTGGCAGAGGTCGTCGATCAGCTGCCGCAAGGACTGCAGCGCCAACCCGTTTGTAGAATCGGCACGTCGCTTGATGAGCTCTTCCGCCGCTGCGGAATCCAGCCTGGCGGCTGCGTGGAAGGGTTGCAGAGAGCCTCTGATTGCCGGATCTGCCAGCTCTATTCTCCGGTGATCGACTACCGCGGGCAAGCTTGCGGACCCTTTCACTGCCACAACCGCGGCCCATCCCGAGTGCACTCGAAAACCCAGCCCGACGCTGGCTAGACTCTTCGTTTTCTTTGCCATGGTTTTTCCGCGAAGTGCCTAGATTATATCGGTCGGAGGCGAAACGGTTACGGCTTGCTTGTCCGCTTGTCCGAGAAGCCGACTACATGACAATTGAAGACCGAAGTGGGTCAAACACGGAAGAGAAAGCTCTATTGGATCGAACCGCCGACTGCTGAAAAAGCGTTGTTGGCGTCTGAACCGACTAGCCGTATCGGTGCCGATGACTATCACAAGTATGGCCGCGAGCATCACGGCGTACTCTGCGATGTCTTGACCTTGATCGTCTACCCAAAGTTCGGAAAGGATGGTCATAGACCACCTGCTTCGGGTCGGGGCTTTGGCGGGGGATGGTGGCTGGTCGCCCCGGCGAGAGGGCTGGTTGTGCTCACGGCTCCATGGTTTGTCAACCAGCCGCCGCAACCAACGCTTCGGTACGCGGACTCGGGCGGTTGTCGAACAGCTGACCCGTGTGCTGTTGCCCACGTGCACCCGCACACACGAAGCGCCCCAGGCGGGCTCCAAGCTCTGGGACGCATCGTCGAACGGTCTCTCCCCCGGACCGTTCTGTCCCAGCTCTACGCCGAAGATCCTAGGTCAAACGGTGTAGCGCCGTGCCTCGCGAGTGGCAACCTTTAGACCTGCACCGCCGATAGTGCAATCCCCCAAACGGATGAGATCACGGACGAGATACGACAGTTCACGGATTGACAGACAGGCTGCGGTCGATTTTGCCACAATCTTCGTCGCCCACTGCACCGATGCCGAAATCTCCGGGATAGCCAAGTCCCCTCGTTGGCAAGCTGGGCTCATGGCAAAGAGCAAACTGACCCCACGTTAAAAATCCCGCCAAGAACGCGAACGGCCAGCTTTTCTTTTTCATTGCCGCGGAGCAATTTCACGACCACTTTGCCCGTGTGATGTTGAAACTGGGTCGCGCCGACACTGAAATCGGACACTCCGTAATACGCTGCGGCAGCCTGCACTCTGCTTGAGACGTTTGGCCACCCCCCTTGCCCTCCAGGCCCGCGTTTTTATCAGCGGTCGCCACCAGCGCTGCAAGATGACCGCCCGCAGAAACACCTGCAACTCCGATATGATCGGGATCGATCCTGTACCTTGCTGCGTTTGCTCGCAAATATCGAATCGCACACTTGCTGTCTTCGACGTCTGCTGGGAACGGAGCATCGCCACTCAGGCGATAAAAGATGCTTGCGGTCACAAATCCGGAATCCGCGAGCATCACCGCGCCAGAATTGCCATTCTTATCGCCGCGTTCCCACCCTCCACCATGGAGCCAGAGAATCGCAGGAATCGGTGTCTTCGATTGTAGACTGGGGATAAAAGATGTCCATCAGCAGTGACTTTCCGCCCCCAGTGCAATACTGAACATCCGACACAGTGGTGAAGCCTGGCTGGGACAGCTTGCCCTGCTCAAATAAATCGCATTGTGTCAACAATAATGTTGACATACCACCAACGAGACAATACCCTGTCGCTGCATACACCTCCAGGGATACAGCTCCTCTGCGACACTCGGATGGATTGTCAGGAGAACAACGCACATGAATAGATTGACGTCGAGCTGGGGTTTCCCGGGCCGAGCTCTCACGTTCGGACTAAGTTATGCCTTGGCGATTTTTGTTTTTAGCGGCCGGCCGAATTGCCCCATGGCGGCCGCGTTGGCCGAGACGGGCGACGCTCACCACCCCAACGATTGGCTGAAAGAACATCTTTTGAATGAGAAGGCTCAGCCACCGTTCTCCTTCGCTTATGACAGGCAGGGATCAAGCACGCTGTTGAGTACATGGCCGAAGACAACCGAGAGCAAGCAGCTCGACGGCGAGCGAACGGAACATATCGTTCGCTGGACCGATCCAAAGACGGGCTTGCACGTCCGGGTAGAAGCGCTGGAGTTTGCAGGATCTCAGGTCGTGGAATGGACTGCCTACTTCAAGAATGACGGCCAGGGCGATGCGCCGATACTCGAGTACATTCAGGCACTTGACATTTCGTTCCGCGTCGCTGGCGAGGGCATACCGACCATTCTTTACTCCAAGGGATGCGGCGTGATGGATACGTATGCGCTGCAGAAAAAGCCTCTGAACCAACTTGAGTCCTTTCAAATCTCAAGCGAGAGCGGGGGGAAGACGGTTGAGACGATACCATTCTTCGATATTCAAAACGGTGGCCGCGGTTTGATTGGTGCATTGGGATGGCCAGGGACGTGGGACGTCAACTTTTCGCGTCCAACCGAAGCCGCGATTGCGGTCTCCGCCGGGATGGGAGCAACACATCTCTCGCTGCATCCTGGTGAGGAGATTCGAACTCCGGAGGTTCTGGTGCTGCCGTGGGAAGGAGACGACATCGACGCCCACAATATCTTACGGCGCCACATCCTCAAATATCACACCCCGCAATATGACGGAAAGCCAGTCGTCGTTCCTGTTTCTTTTACTGGCTGGGGCGGAATGAAGACATCCACGAGCCTGCGCCTGATTGATCAGATCACAAGGGAGAATATTGGGTTTGAGAACTTCTGGATGGACGCAGGCTGGTACGGTACCGACCGACCCGTAGAAGAGTTCCAGGTATTCGGAAGAGAAGATTGGTTCTTGCACGCTGGAAACTGGCGGGTCAATCAAATCCCTCACCCTAACGGAGGGTTGAGGCCGATCAGCGATGCCGCCCACGCGAAGGGAATGAAATTCCTGTTGTGGTTTGAACCGGAACGGGCCGTCGTGGGAACCCCGTTGACGATTGAACACCCCGATTGGTTTATCGGAGAAGTCACAACGCACTTTGAAGGAAGCACCGAGCGGCCGCTGGTGAAGTTTCGGATGTTTGATTTCGGTAATCCCATCGCTCGCCAATACATGATCGATTCAATGTCGGAACTCATCGACCAGCAAGGCATTGATATTTACCGGCAAGACTGCAACTTTGCTCTCGCTCCCTTCTGGGCGCAGGCGGACACCCCGGACCGGCAGGGGATCACTCAAATTCGTTACGCGGAAGGTTTGCTGGAGTTTTGGGACAGCTTGCGGCGCAGGCATCCGAACCTCATCCTCGATATTGTTCAGCGCGGCGACCTGGAAACGATTTCACGCGCCGTAGATCTCAGCCGGGCGGATTATCCCGTATCGCCAGATGCCGATCCGGTTGGAGCCCAGGTCAGCACTGAGGGCCTCGCCTATTGGCGGGCGCATTTTGGCACGATCCTCCAGATTCGACCGCGCGATACCTATCATTTCCGGAGTGGGATGGCTCCGGGCTTGGGTTTCGCTCTTTTTAACGGCGCCGGCCACCCGAACCAGGTCGGCAGTTTTATCCCAGAGAATTTTCCCTTTGACTGGATGCGCAAGATGGTCGCGGAGCTGAAACTCGCGCGGCCCAACTACTACGGTGACTACTATCCGCTCTTGCCCTGTAGTCTGAATTCCGATTGCGGCACCGATCCCAGCAAGGAGCGTAGCGCTGCCTTTGAATGGGCAGCCTGGCAGTTCAATCGGCCGGAACAAGGCGATGGCATGATTCAAGCATTTCGTCGGGACAAGAATGCAGAAACATCAAAGACGCTGGTGTTGCGAGGACTTGATCCAGCAGCGACGTATGATGTGACCGACCTCGATTTGAAAACGCCGAGAACGGTTTCAGGAAAAGAACTGATGCAGCATGGGCTGCGTGTGGAAATCGCGGCGCAGCGCGGAGCCGCGATCATCGTCTACAAGAAAACCCACTAGTCGGCTACAACTTGCTGGTTTTGCTGCCCAAGGCCTGCAATGCCCAGTTGCATGCGGTTGCCGGGGCGCAAATAAACGGGTGGCTTCAGGCCGAAGCCGACGCCCGGAGGCGTCCCGGTCGAAATAATGTCTCCGGTCCTCAAACTCATGAATCGGCTGACAAAGCTGATCAAGTGCGCCACTCCAAAAACCATGGTGCTGGTGGATCCATTCTGGTAGCGGTGGCCATCTGCCTCGAGCCACATTTCCAGGTCCTGCGGGTCTGGCACCTCGTCGGGAGTGACCAACCACGGCCCGATCGGGCCGAACGTGTCAGCGCTCTTGCCCTTCACCCACTGACCGGTGCCTTCCATTTGAAACGCACGTTCGGAAATATCGTTGACCACGCAGTAGCCGGCAACGTGCGAAAACGCTTCCTCTTCCTTGACATATTTTCCCGGCTTGCCAATGACTACGCCGAGTTCAACCTCCCAGTCGGTTTTCTTCGATCCGCGCGGGTTGACGATATTGTCGTCAGGATCACAAATCGCCGATGTTGCCTTCATGAAGATCACCGGCTCGACTGGCAAGGCCATGCCGGATTCCTTCGCATGATCCCAATAGTTCAAGCCGATGCAGATGAACTTTCCTAGACTGCCCACGCAGGGCCCGATTCGGTGTTGTCCTTGAACGACGGGCAGGAGTGAGAGATCCGTGTTTCGTAGTCTGTTAATCGGCTCAGGGAGCAAGGACTCCCCGGCTAGGTCGGGAACGATTCCGGACAAATCGTATATTTGACCATCCGCAGCCAACATGCCTGGCTTCTCTTGGCCCGGCGAACCGTACCGCAACAATTTCATAGTTCCTCCGGGAGGTGCGGATCTACAGACTAAAGCCCCCATCAATGATGTGGATTTGGCCCGTAGTGTAACTGGATTCATCCGAGGCTAAATAGACCACGAGTGCTGCAATTTCTTCTGGACGACCCAGGCGCCCGGTGGGCTGGCGCGCCACAAACTCGGAGCGAGCCTTCTCGACATTGCCGTGCGCTGCGATCCTTTCCTCCAGCGAAGGCGACTGCACGGTTCCGGGACAGATAGCGTTGCACCGAACGCCGCTGCGAATGAAATCGGCGGCGATTGCCTTCGTCAGCCCAATCACCGCGGCCTTGGTGGTTCCATAGACAAACCGGTTTGGCGCCGCCTTGATACTGGACACGGCCGACGACACATTGATGATGCTTCCCTTTCCGGCGCGCAGCATAGCCGGCAGAAAAGCGCGGCAGGTGCGATACATAGACTTGACGTTGACCTCGAAAGAGAAATCCCAGTCTTCCTCTGCACAATCGAGAATGCTCCCATGATGAACATAGCCGGCACAGTTAAACAACACGTCAAGCATGCCAATTTCTGCTGCACAGTTTGCAATGTCCTGCGAGTCGCGAACATCCAGCCGTCGGGTTTGAATGCCGGGCCAGTCATGTTTGAGCGCCGCAAGGGGCGCCTCGTTGATGTCCGTAGCCCACACCGTCCCTCCCTCTTCAGCAAATGCGACGGTAGTCGCGCGTCCGATGCCCTGTCCCGCCCCCGTGACCAGCGCAACCTTTCCCTCGATTCTTCCACTCATGTCTTAATCCCAGGGTGAAAACGATATAGAAGCCGAGATTTCGTCCCCACAATTCCCTCTCCCGCACGCGCTCAATTTTATGGTCGTGATTCGCCCAATTAGCTGTGGTAGGCTAGTCGAGGTCGGGCGTTAATGTCAACACTATTGTTAACACGCGAAGATGGGCGAACCTGTCGCATTGAGTTGCTCGCGGGCGCGAAGAGCCTCAAGTGATGACCGTAATCTCTGATCAGGACCAGGGACGATCCATGGAGTTTGACATCGAGGATTTCAACGCCCTTCGTGAGTACCTGGTGGCGCAAGGGTATCTGAAACTTGGCGAGACGGTATCGTTAAAGAAACTTGCGGGTGGTGTTTCGAACCGGACGGTTAAGGTTGCGTGGGAGGATGGGCGCGGATATGTTCTGAAACAAGCGCTGGCGAGATTGAGAGTCAACGTAGACTGGTTCAGCAGTCCGGAGAGGATTGGAGTGGAGGCAAAAGCCCTGCGTTGTCTCAATCGGTTGGCCCCGCCGGGGACCACTCCTGTTTTCCTCTTCGAAGACATGCCGAATCATCTCATGGCGATGGAAGCGGTCCCGGACCCACACCACAATTGGAAATCGGTCTTGCTTTCCCGGCGGATTATCCCGAATCATTTCGAGCAATTCGGCTTGCTCCTCGGGGCAATACACCGCCAGTCGTCCGCGGCTGGGCCAGAACTTCGCAGCACGTTCGCCGACACCATATATTTCGAGAGTCTCCGACTAGAACCGTACTACTTCTATACGGCTCAAAGGATCGCCGAAGCCAGCGTGTTCCTACGCGAACTGGCGCGGGCAACTCTCCATCACAAAGACAGTCTGGTTCACGGCGATTTCAGCCCAAAAAACACTCTCATTTACGGCGGCAAATTGATCTTACTCGACTACGAAGTGGTTCATTTCGGGGATCCAGCTTTTGACCCGGGTTTTGCGTTGACGCACTTTCTCAGCAAAGCGCATCACTTGCGTGGAGAACGCAATCGTCTAGCCAGGGCAGCCGAGTTATTCTGGCAGGTTTACTGGGGAGAGATTTCGCGACTGGAGTGGGCGGGCGAACTGGAGCCGCGGGTTGTTCGCCATACTCTGGGATGCTTGCTGGCACGGGTAGCTGGAAAATCACCGCTGGAGTATCTGACGCCAAAAGAATTGGCGCGACAGCGAGATGTCGTACTCGCGCTCATGGTGAGACCTCCTACTAGTGTTTCCGACTTAGTCACACAGTTCATTCTCAAAATCGAAGCCTATGCCAAAAATTGAACGACTCTCCGGCCGCGAGATTCTTGACAGCCGTGGCAGACCCACGGTTCTGGCAACATGCGTTCTTGAAGGTGGGGCTAGTGCTTCTGCGTCCGTCCCTTCGGGGGCTTCAACCGGGACCGCCGAGGCTTTCGAATTGAGGGACAAAGACCCGAAGCGATATCGGGGCTTCGGCTGCCGTCGGGCGGCAGCGAATATTGGCGGAGAGATTCATGCCGCTTTGGGCGGCTATCAGTTCACCGATCAGGCTGAAGTTGACTGCAGACTAATCGCGCTCGACGGAACTCCCACAAAATCGCGCCTCGGCGCAAATGCGATTCTGGCCGTATCGGTCGCCTTCGCGCGAGCCAGCGCAGTAGAACGCGGTGTCCCTCTGTATCTGCATTTCGCGGACCTGCTTGGTGCCGGCGCGAATGTACTGCCTCGCCTCACCGTCAATCTATTTAGCGGCGGAAAACATGCGGGGCAACAAGTGTCCATACAAGATGTACTGATCATTCCGATGTCTGCCCGAACCGTGGATGAGGCTCTGGTCACAGCGTTCGATGTTTATCAGGCAGCAGCCGACATTATTTTGAGGAAGTATGGGATGCGCCTCCTCACCGCCGACGAAGGTGGATTGGCGCCGCCTTGCCGGTCAGCCGAAGAAATGTTGGATTTGGCTGTGGACGCGACCGAGCAGGCAGGCTATCGCCCTGGCAAAGATGTTTTCCTCGGGATCGATGTTGCCTCCACACATTTTTACCGGGGCCATGAGTACCATCTCGACGAAGCGGTCCTCGACAGTGCCAGCATGATCCAAACCATTGCGCAGTGGCTGGAACGCTATCCGATCTTAAGCGTGGAGGACGGGCTGGCGGAAGACGATTGGGAGCACTGGCCGGAGCTGCGTCGCACCGTAGCCGGAAGGGCGTTGACGCTGGGAGACGATCTTTTATGTACTAACCCAGACCGCATAAGTCGGGCTATCGAAACCAATGCCTGCGATGCCCTATTGCTGAAGGTCAATCAGATCGGGACACTGACCGAGGCTCTCCATGCTTACCAGCAGGCCCGGGCAGCTGGCTGGGCGGTCACGCTTAGCGTCCGGAGCGGAGAAACCGAGGATAACTGGGCTGCTGATTTGGCGGTGGGCTGGGGGGCGGATCAGTTTAAGAATGGATCGATTCGGCAGTCCGAGCGTTTGGCAAAGTACAACCGGTTGCTCGAAATTGAAGAAGCGACACGCTGGCCACTTGCTGCGTGGCCTAACCGCCATTAAACCCCATCGAAATCGCTGTTGTGCAGGGAGACGAATCGAACTGCGATGCGCAGACCCATTGTGATCCAGCTGGTGATGCTGTTTTCGGCAGCTTCAATGTTGTATGCGCAGACTCGTCTCCAGAGCAGAGATGCCTACGTTCGCCGTGAAGCCAATGAATGGGTCATGGGAAACATCACCGCCGAAAGAAGGGTTCGACTTGACGGCGGCCAACTTCACCTGGTTTCGCTTCGCAACAAGGTGACAGGGCGCGAATATGAGGATGCAACAACTCCCCCTGAGGAGATCCGCTTTTCGGCCGATGGCCAAGATGTCAGCGCGTCAGGTTGGCGCTGGAAGCTTCTTGGCGAACACGCCATCCAGGCATCGCAGGGTACGCTACAACTTGACATCGAACTTGAATCGGCAGGCATTCATGTCACCAAACACTATGTGATTTATCCTGGGACTTCAGTCATCCGCGAATGGCTGACCCTGCAGAACTCCTCCGAGAGCTCCATCCGCATCAGCCAAATCGCATTCCTGCATACCCGCTTGTTTAGTACGATCGCGCAGGATCTGCAATTTAACTACTTGACCGGTGGAGGTAACTACAACGGCAGCCAGTTGCTCAAGACCGAATCCATGAGTCCCCCGTATCAGCGAACACTCGACTCCGACGGAGGGGTTCAGCCCGGGAACTACAGCAGTTTTCTTCCCCTCGTCTTCCTTCTCGATCGCAAGGGCACGGAAGGCGTCGCGATAGGTTGGGATTATCTGGGCCACTGGCGTTTCCAGATCGGTGATCAGGACGGAGCCTCGCTTGGCATAAATCTGGACTTGGCTGGATTCGAGAAAGACCTACGGCCCGGCGCTTGCATTGAAACACCGAAGGCGTTCGTGGCGACATTCTCCGGCGGAGTCGATGAACTCGGAAATCAACTGCTCGATTGGCAATATGCTTACCTGTGGGAATACACAAATCCGGAGTACTTCGCCAAGACCCGTTGGGCAGTGGATTGGCCAGATCCGTGGATCGGAAGCGGAGGAACTCCGAGCGCCGATAACTGGGGCAGGCGCTTGGCCCTTGATTTGCGCTACGTGGATCTTCTCCGCGAAACTGGTACAGATATTTTGTGGGACGATGCCGGTTGGTACGACAAGTGGGGCACGTGGAACGCGCCCGACTGGAAGAAAACTACTGACTACTTGCGCAAGCATGACATGCGATGGGTGCTCTGGTACCCGACTTTTCTGGCCACACCGGAATCCAAGGTCGCCCAGCAGCACTCGGACTGGATGATTCCGGGCCAGGCAACTCTGGACCAGTCAATCCCGGAGACCGCGGGATGGCAGAGCCGATTGTTGGATGACAGTGTTCACGCATGGGGGAATTATCAGTGGCGTTACGACATTGCGCCCGCCGCCAGTTCAAATGACACCGACGCTCTGGCGGCTGATCAAAACTTCCGCGGGCTGCTTGAACGCTTTAAGAACGACCATCCACAAAGCGGCATTGATGCTTGCGACAACGGGGGGCGCTGGATCAGCTACGACCTCGCTCGTCTGGCTGAGTCGGGCGAATACACGGACGGGGGCGTTGGCCCCTATAGTGCCTACTACACTTCCCTTCTAATTCCGCCCGACAAACTGCACAACGTCGTTGATTTCGATCATACCTATTACAACTCAGCCGACCGAACGCATTTGGCCATGGACCCGACATGGTATCGAGATCCCGGCGACGGGCCTGATGTGGAATCGATTCGAAAAGATTGGGAGGTCTATCACTATCTTGTTGCACAAGGCGTTGCCGGGCGCTGGAGTCACGTGTTCCGCCCCCACGTCGAGAATGATGACGCCATCTGGTATTTCCAGAGAATGAATCGAGACAGCTCGAAAGGTGTCATTCTTACAAAACATGCGAAGTACGGGTCAACTTTTTACGTGACCAGCCGCCTCTCGAAACCTTTCCCCGGGTCATCGGATCAATATCGAGGCGGACCGTGGGATATGAGCGTGATGACGACGACTTCCTCTGCCAGCCTTGAGACCGGGATCTACGAGGATCCGGTGGACAGAGCATCTCGTTACTACGGCGTCCCGGGACAGGGATTCGGTCCACTCAACGTGCGGTATCAGGTAGGTACAGGCGATGAGTCGCTCGTGACACAAATCGTTAAACCTGGCGTGGAACGGCGAGTGGCCAGCCAATTCTTCGGAATCGCGATTCAACTGCACAAGCCAATGAATGTCACCCAGCTGGGCCAATTCGATCCCGGGAACAACCGTGGTACCTACACGCTATCTCTGATACACGGGGACGACAACCAGGTGCTGGCAACGGCTGATCTCGACATGAGCCAAAGCCGTCCTGACACAATGGGATTCAAATACGTTCGCTTGGCGCAACCGATTCGGCTTGAGGACTCTTCCAAACCGGTGGTGATTCATCCCCGCGGACTTATAGCGGCGGCAACCTATGACGTACGCGCGAGCATCTCTGCCTTGCATGTTCACAAGACTGGATCTCAGCTGATGTCTGAGGGAATCGCACTCAACAAAATCGGTGGTGGAGAGCTGATATTTCTGAATTTGCCTAAGTATCCGGGCTCCGGCGGCGATCATTCTGCTCCCAGCTCCCCGGCCAACGTAACCAAGCGACTGGGAACCAATCTCGGTACTCAAGGCGTCGAACTTTCCTGGGATGCCAGTTACGACGACAATTGGATTTCCTACTACGAAGTTCACAAAAACGGAAAGCTTGTCGGAAAAGTGGCAAAGGGAACATTTTTCTTCGATCACTCCGACTTCGCGCGCGACGAGATCGACGCTCGGTTTGAAGTAGAAGCCGTGGATGGAGGCGGTAATCACAGTCCAGCTGTATCCGCGCAGATTACGGCCGGTGAACCGCGCTCCTATGAAGCGCTCGGGGATTTTTCTCCGACGCAGCATGGCCCCTGGGCCTACGAAGAAGCCATTGAGGATGGGGCCTACAAGCCCCTAACATGGGAGAAGGGAGGTTATGAAGGCCGCTGGACCGGTTCAGGGCTGGGCAGGATTGGAAGGATCTGGATGCAGCCTTCCGCTGAATACGATCTTTCGCGCACTTTCATTACTCCTGTGGCTGGCATTATCAGTGCGGCTGGATCAATCCGCAAAGATCCTAGCGCCGACAATCAGGTTTCGTGTTTTGTGAGAATTCTTCAAAACTCCACGCAGATATGGCCAGCCTCAGGGTGGGCCGAGGTTTCCTCAAGTTATGACCAACCGACCAACTACGCGATCGCGGACCTCCGAGTCGCGCCGGGCGACAAGATTCGATTCGTCGTAAGGCACAACGGCGAGAACCGTGCCGATCCGATTGTGTGGGATCCGGCTATCGTGTATCACGACTCGGACTCAACTCAACAAGAGCGGGCAGACGTTCATTAGCTGGGATGCATGCTGAAAAGCGTGGCCCGGCGCCCAGCTTGTTCCAATCTGCCTCGCACCGTCTAGGGTAACCGCCGGAGCAGCAAAATATCCGAGCCGTAGAGTTGCTGATCGGTGAATTCTTTGATCCCGCCGTCACCGCTGGCCAGCCATGGATTGGGAAGATGTACGGCGAGGCCAGTCATCAAGGCTTCTCCAGTCATCTCCCGATCGCGCCCCGGGCGGTCATTCAGACTTGTCACTCGATATTTTGCCTTCGCATCCAGTGCGCGCAAGTGAATCTTTGTATCAGCGATGTCAGATTTATCCCGAAAAACGTACACCACCGATTCGCTGGAATCCTCCTTAATGTATTGGACCGAACTCCATCCGGTGGCTTCAACTTTGGGATGGTACACGTCTTCCAATAAGAGATAACGGTATTGTTTAAGAAACGACAGGTTACGCTCCAATGCCTCGACGAAGCCGGGAGGAGCTGCGGAGAGAAACTGCGACGACATCCCGTTAATGTTGCCGAACGTCACCCCATGAGTGAAGTGCTTGCGGAAATAGTAGTCGAGCGCGGACGCGCTGTACCAGCGAGCCGTGAGGTATTCTCCCCCTGCATCGCCGTGCCCCGCGGTTGCCAGCGAACCCCAGACGTTCGGGCTGAGCATCGGACCGGTGATGAATTCGTTGATATATCCGCCGGGCAGAAGACTCTGGGGACCCGGATTGGTTCGCGCGAATTGCAGCGCCGGGTCGCACTCGAACCCGGATAAATTCGGAAAGCGTTCGAGCAGGTAACGCATGATCTCCAGCTGCCCTCGATAAGCGGCGTAGGCGCCATCGGTCTTTCCATGACCGTGGTCGGTGCGATTGCACTCGTAGCTTACCGTTGACGACGGATCCCATTTAATCCAATCCAGATGCCACTTTTCGATGATGTCGCCCAGCTGCTTCTCAATCCAGGCCACCACTTTAGGATCGCCCAAACATAACTGCTTGGTCGGCGCAAGCGAAGGATGAGTCGTGCCGATCGTCTTGCCGTCGATCATGGCGAGCCAGCCCGCCGCAATCTCGCCCGACGCCACCCGCGCCGCATCCACATTCCCGGGATCCACCCACAGGCCGAATTTCAAGCCCGTGGCGTGGACCGCGTCTGACAGGTCTTTGAGACCGTGCGGAAACTTCTCCTTGTCTTCCTGGTAGCTCCCGAGTCCCAGAGTCCAATCGTTCATTCCCGGCACAATCGATGCGCCTTCGTACCAAGTGGCATCATGATAGAAGACATCGAATCCCACTCGTTTCGCGAGCTTAAGTTCTTTAAGTAGAGATTCTTCGCTGTTTTTCTCCGTAAGCCATATGCAATAAGTGATCAGGGGAGAATCGGGCAAAGGCGCCTGGAAGACGTACTGTTTCAGATGGCGGAACGCCTCATTCCCGGCATTGTCGCTGTCGCCTTTGGCCAGCGCAAAAAAGCTGATCGGTGTTTCCACGGTCGCGCCGGGCGCTAACTCGAACGTTGGCGCAGCGCCGGATTTCTTATCCTTAATGAGGATGGTCCCGGCGCGAACCACCGTGCCCGAAGCGTCGGGCCGGACATTCGCTTTCCAGCCCAGCACGCCGAGGCCGGGCTCACCGCCGACCAGCATTGATTCACCGGCATCTTCATTTTCGAGAACCAGCCAGTCCGTAAAGTCGGGCTTCGTCAAAACACCGGCGGCCGGACGAAACCCGTGTTCTCCTTTAGCTGAGGAAAAGAGTTTGAATCCCTTTGCCGGATTCCTCAGGTTCAGAAATAGAGGATCGATGCTTGGATCAAGGAACAAAACATGCTGTCCGTGATTTTCGATTTGCAGAGCTGTCTGAATCACAGCGCCGGTTGGGTACAGTATGAGCTCAAGAGAGCACAGCCCTCCATCATCCGACTGAAAACGGAGCGTGAGTTGCTTGCCGCCTTTGGCCAGATCGGAAATGACGTCCTCCGAGTAATGGAATGGCGTGGGGGATTTATTGGGAAAGGCGACCAACGGCTTGCCCATTAGTGCCCATTCGCCGCCGTGCTCCTGACGCAAGGACTTCAGAGAGACTGCATCGGATGAGCGAGCCAATTCGAGATGAATATGTCCATTTGTGAGCTCCCAGCCGGCTGTGGTTTTGGTAATGGCTACTTGCGCCGTTGCGAGGCTAGCTCCGCCCGAGATCAGGCAGGCCATGAGGAGGAATGCTTTCATCGCGTCAACCTCGATGTTGGTTAAGTTGTCGCGAGGCTACGGTTGCGATAGAGCACTCTGCGTACCTCGCCACGCAAGTCGACGTCAACAACACTTGCCTCGGTGTTGAGCCGAGGCAAGTCTAATTTGACCGGGGGAACAACTCCTAAATGGGTATCGGTCCCTTCGCCACCGAGACCTTCCAGAAGCGTTCGCTGTCCAAGCGTGACATTACCGGCATCAGTTCCCGCCGTCCGTCTTCTTGAGCAAAATAACCTGGGCGAAGAGGCCTGTCGTGTCGCCGGAATTCGTTTTGTCCTTTCCATAGCCGACGGCAAAGGTGACCGTGTCGTTGGCCTTCATTTTGATTTGTCCGGAATACTTCGCCGTTGGGCTTGCTCCTTGCACCTTGTGGAACACGGGGTCTCCGCCATAGCCGTCGATGTCGGCGTCAAACAGACTCTCGTCATCGTGCAGCACATGCACATCGGTCGTGGATAGACCGAAATGGATGCCTTCAAAGTGGGCGCTGATCTTGTAGGTGCCCGCAGATGGAGCTACAAACCGGACCAAGCTGTATTGGCCGGTATTGCTGGCTTCCATGGCGACCTCGCCGGCCCGCACAGCCCATCCTTTGCAGCCCACCTGCGACTGCTTCGTGGTGTTGTAAGCAACGTACGGATAATAGCCGGGGCCCGGCCCGTTATTCGTAGCCGGGTGCCAGAAACCAATCGAACCAGTCGAGTCACATTGCATGTCGACTCGATCGGATTGCGTGTCGAATCGAAATTGGTCTGGCGCTAAAGAATTGGTTGCAGAATATCCATACTGCCAAACTTTGTGGGGATTCTCCTGAAAAGAGAAATCAGCAGACAAGTCGAAAGTCGTTTGCGCCCGTGCCAGCAGGCCAAGGAACATGATGACGACCGCAATTTGCCCCACACTGACTCCTCATTGAATAAACTAAGCTTCCTAACTAACTTGCCTCGGCATGGAGCCGAGGCAAGTCTAGATGACGGAGAGAACAACTTTTAAAACGTGAGACGGGCTCCAATCTGCATACGCCGTCTGAAGTCAACAATGCTGCAAATTTGGCCTGCGTTTCCGATATCAACAAATGCCGCACCGGAACACGTTGGTTGTCCTAAATTCTC
>Ga0307479_10002731_pt1 | contig 15985 bp, 11 predicted proteins | sample atmos_gasesECM4C_FD_203743 | JGI IMG/M metagenome (GOLD analysis project Ga0307479, IMG submission 203743) | Hardwood forest soil microbial communities from Morgan-Monroe State Forest, Indiana, United States - atmos_gasesECM4C_515 | ecosystem: Environmental > Terrestrial > Soil > Temperate... | reverse complement strand
TGATTCCCGATTTTCCGCCGATGCCCGACGACGAGCGGCTCAAGGGCGAGAAGGAGCTGCTCGGGTTATATCTTTCTGATCACCCGTTGCGACGCATCGAGCAGGAGATGCACGCCAAGGTCGACACTTACGCCAACCAGGTCACGCCCGATATGGAGGACTTCGAGGTCCGCATCGGGGGCGTCATCAAGGCGGTCCGTCCGATCGTCACCAAGTCCGGGAAGCCGATGGCGTTCGTCCAGCTCGAGGACCTGACGGCGACGATCGAGGTCATCGTGTTCACCAGGGTGTTCGAAGAGCGGCGTCATCTCCTGCTCTCCGACAACGTCGTCATCGTCCGCGGCAAAGTGGATGCGCGGCTCGGCGCCGGCGACGACGAGGAGCGCGGTGAGGTGGCCAAGGTCATTGCCGATGAGATCCTCGCCTTCGACGATGCCGATCACGAGAGCTGGGTGCGCAACCAGATCGTCCACCTCGACGTTCCCGCCGACGCCACCCCGGAGCAGATGGCGACGCTTCAGGAGATCCTGGGCCGCTGCGCCGGCCCCGACCGGGTCGTGCTCCATCTGCAGCGCGCCGATCAGGTCGTCGACATGGACCTCGGCGAGAAGTTCCGGGTCCAGGGCGGAGGGCTCGCCGGTGACCGCGCCCAGCGCGAGATCGATGCGCTCTTCAGCCGGCCGGTCTGGCGCCTGGAGGTCATCCGGCGTCGCGCGCCCGAGCGCCAGGTCAACGCGGGCCGGCAGCCACGGACGCTGGTCGGCTCGGCGAGCTCTTAACCGATCCCGAACCGGTTCAGGCTGTTGACGAACAGGTAGACCGCCAGGACCACCACGAAGGCGGCCACCGGTGCCCAGTCGAAGACGCCGGGGCGACGCGGAAACCAGCCGCGGAACGGCCGCGCAAACGGCTCCGTCGTCTGCATGATCATCTGCGTGATCGGGTGCCAGGGATCCATCCGGAAGAAGCCAAAGAAGATGCGCACCAGCAGCAGGATGATGATGAAGACGAGCGCGTAGCCCACGATCAGGATCAGCGTGCTGACGATGTTGCCCGAGCCGATGAATGCGGCCAGCGCATAAAGAATGATGATCCCCACCAGGAAGGAGAGGTCGAGGCCGCCCACCGGAGGAATGACGCGCCGGATGGGCGCCAGGTACCACTCGGTGGCCAGCAGGATGTACCGGCCCGCCTGGGTGTAGAGCATTCCCGGGAACCAGGAGAAGATGGCACGCACGATCAACACCAGGATGAACAGGTTGATGAGCGTGACGATCAGCGACGCCCCGGGGAACATCGCAGGCTAGTTTACGAGGTTGCGGCTAAATCCAGGCTAAGAATCAGCGACGGCGACGGCGCGCCAGCAAGTCACCGGTCGGGTCATCAGGCGGCTTCTTCGGCGCCCGCGGTTGGGCGGCGCGCGCGGCGCGAATCCCCTCGACTCGCTCCTTTAGCCGGGTGACCGTCGCCTCCGCGGGGACCGCGGGCACCGGCCGGCGCGCCACGGCGGCTCGCCAGGCGGGCATATCTTCCAGCCGGAAGATCAGGCGTCGCAGCGCCACGTCGACCGGAAAGAGCAGGATCGCCAGCACCAGCAGGAGTTCGCTGATCGGCAGGGCGGCCCGCACATTCGGCACTGGAACCCTGAAGGCCTGCGAAATGTCGGTCAACAGCGCGCCCCCTCCGGCCTGGGCGATCGCCTTCAGGGTGGGGACGTCGGTGCCGAGATCCCGGTACTCCGGCGAGTAGGGAACGACGAGCCCGGTGGTCGTCGTATGGCGAACCACGCCGCCGGCCGACTCGGTGACGTGCAGCAGGTAGCTGCCCACCTGGTCGGTCGCCAGGTCGCCCTCGAAGCGGCCGGGGCCGGTGGACGACAGGATCAGGCTGGTGTCGGCGAGATCCGGAGTGAGGGCGTTGACCGTCACCGTGGCGCCCGAGGTTGCCGGCGCCGTCACGAGAAGGTGGGTGTCGTCGCCCTGGACACGAGTCTCGACCTGCAACGCGGGATCGCCCGGCTGCGGCAAGCTGGCGTGCACGATATCGCCGAAGAAGCGATTCGCCGACGGCCATTGGAGCAAACCGGCGGTCCAGCGGCCCTGGGCATCGCTGGTCCAGGCGATGACCCGGCCGAGGCCGTATTGCCAGGTCGCCAGGAGCGGATCGCCCTGCGGGCTCTTCAGCACGACGTCGGCGGCGGCACGCGGCGTCGTCGCGACATAGCCGGTCAATGACGGGAAGCTGTCCAGCGGCACGCCGGGAATGATGTCGGCCAGCGAAGCGAGCTGAGGCGCGATGCGGCCCTCGACGATCCAGGGCTTGAGCGCCTCGCGCGTCTCTTTCAGGAAAATCTGCGGCACGTCCGAGAGGCTGTTGCTCTGGTAGAAACGGCCGTGCCCCCAGCCCGCCATCGCCTGCATCGTCGCCGCATCCGACGCGTTGGATGCGATCGCGACGGTCGACACGGTGATCCCGTGCGCGTGCATGGCGGTGATCACGGGCTGATAGGCGTCGTTGGCGTCCCCGTCGCCAAAGAGGATTACATGCTTGATCGCGGCGGTCGCGTGCGACAGCGCCTGGTCGGCCGCATTCAGGTCGGGCGTGTACGTGGGCGGATCACCCAGGCTCATCGCCTCGATTTTTTTCTTGATGGCCGCCTTATCCGTCAGCGGTCCCAGCGGGACGACGATGGCGCCCATGTTGCCGCCCGTGACCCCGACCAGGTCGCGGGGCGTGAGTTGGTCGACGACCGACTCCGCCGCGCCGCGCAAGACCTGGTCGCCCTGCATGCTCTCGGTCGACTCGAGCGCGAGCATGACCGCGACCGGCGGCTTCTGCATGTCCTGGGGGAGCTGGATCTGGACCGGGAGCGTCGTCTCGAGCGTCGTCCCAGCATAACCGCCCGGGCCGTAACTGTCGGCGCCGCCGATGACCACCAGCCCGGTGCCGAGGTCACGCACCGAGGCCTGCAGCAGCGTCATGCCGTCGGCGCCCAGGCTGGCGGCCGGGATATTGACCAGGACGACGGCCTGATAGGCGGCGAGGTCCGCCGCCGATCGGGGCAGCTGGTCCGGGGTGATGACCGAGGTCCCGATGCCGGTCGACCGCAGCGCCGATTCGAGGCTCGCCGCCTCACCGAGGGTGTTCTCGACCAGCAGCACGCGCGGCGGTCCGACGACCTGGATCAACGCCTCGCCCAGGTTGTTCTCGGCGTAGGTGTCGCGCACCGGGTCGATCACGACACGGACCGCGTGGAATCCTGGCTGGTCGGGCTTCACCGTTTGCTTGATCGTGGTCTCGCCCGGCGTCAGGTCGAGTGGGGTCGTGCTGATGAGGGTGCGGTCGAGATACCAGCGCGCCGTCGCATGGGTGGTCGTGTTGCTGACGATCAGCGCTTGCGCGTCGGCCTGCTGACCCTGGGTCAGGGTCTGCGGGGCATCGAGGCGGTCGACGTAGACCTCTGCGCCGATCGGCACGGGAAGCGCCACTGTGTCGACGCGAACGCCTTCGGCACGAAGCAGTCGCGCTTCGCCGACCGCGTCGCCAAGATTTCCGCGGCCGTCGCTGACGAGCACGATGTGCTTGCGGCTGTCGTCGGGAAGGATCGATCCGCTCAACTGCAGCGCTGCGGCCAGGTCGGTGTAATGCGGATTCGGCTGGCTCTGGAACTCGCCGAACTGTGGGTCCTTACTGAGATTCACCTCAACCTGCGGATCGCGACCGAAGCTGACGACGCCGGCGCGATCGTCGCCGCGCCGCTGCTGCAGGATTCGCCGGACCATGGCAGCCTCGCTGTCGAGCGCGCTCTGCACGCTGGCCGACAGGTCCGCGGCGACGAGCAGCGATTGATTGGCCGGCGCCGTCTGGACCTGGAAGCCCGCCAGCGAGGCGGTCAGCAGCAGCACGATGAGCGTGCGCAGGCCGAGCGACAAACGTGCGCGTCGGGGCGGCAGCGGCGGCGGAAAGAGCCGCCAGATGGCGACGATGATCGCCAGCGCCAGGACGCCCGCCCCCAGGAAGAGGGGGCGGCTGACTTCAAAGCCCACGGTGGAAGGCCAGCCATTCGGCGGTGACGACCGCGAGCGCCGCCAGGGCGATCCACGGCCAGATCTCCAGCTGGCCACGGTGGGTTGCTTGGATTGCCACGGCCCGCGTCGGTGGCAGTGTCAACCGATCGGGTGGCTTGAGCTGGGAGATCGAGTCGGAGAACAGGTTCACGCTGAACCATGAGCGCTGGACCTGCCCGGCGATCACCTGCTCGACCGTGTACAGACCCGTCGGATCGGTCTCGGCGAAGGTGGCGATCGCGCCGGTCGCCAGCGTGCGGCGGCTGCCGTCCGGACGCACCACGCTGACCGACGTGGCACCGGGTTCCGGCACGATCGTGACGGGCTCGTCCGGAGAGAAGCTGTGGCTCGGGACGCTTGGCGGCAGCATCCACTCGCTGAGGTTCTGCATCAGGATGGGGAACGCGATCCGCAACGGCAGGTCGGACTCGTGCAAGTCGAAGCCGACCAGAACCTGCCGGAACGGCTCGTCGCGGACCAGCACCAGCGGCGTCTGCAGGCTGCCGATCAGCGGCCGCCCGAACGTCGACGCGCGCAGGTCCTCGCTACGTGCCACGTGCACGTCTTGCAGATCGACGTTGGCTAGCAACGGGTCGCCGGCGTCGACGGCGCGGACGCGCCCGATGCCGACGGCCGGTCCGCCGGCCAGGGCCGACCCCACCGGCGGATCGACGATCAGGACCGGACCGTCGGGCAACAGGGACGGCGCGAACCGGTCCAACACGGTCATCGCGTACGCGGAGCTGGCGTGGTACGCCGCCGGTGCGACCACATCGAGTTGAAAGTCCGATCGCAGTCGCAGCGCCTGCTCGAGGAACACGTTGCCCGGCGTCACCAGCAGCACCTTGAAGGCGCGCGGCGTTCGGGCGACGGCGGTCGCCGTGTCATCGACGGCGAAGATGTCGCCGGCGCCGAGGCGCGCCGTCACCGAGATCGCGTCCGACGGAACCGGCAGGACGAGGTCCTGCCCCTGGCCGGGCGGCAACGTCAATGGCCGGACGTCGAGCAGGTGGCCGTCGGCGCGCCATTCCAGGCTGACCGACCGGACCTGCTGGCCGAAGTTTTGCAGGTGCAGGTACGCCGCGCGCGCCTGCGCACTGGTGCGCACCGTCAACGAGGTCAGCCCGACGTTTTCTCCCGAGACGCCGACCCGGTGATACTCGACGGGAAAGGGCAGGCCGGCGGCGAACGACGAGCGCAGCGGCTGCACGATGCCGTCGGAGAAGAGGTAGGCGCGCGCGTCGTCGCCGGATCGAACCAGGCCGGCCGCCAGTGCCAGGGCGGAAGACAGGTCGGCCGGCCCGTTGCTTGGCGTAATGCCGTTGACCGCCCGATGCAGCGCGTCGCGGTCGCCGGTCACGGACGCGATGATGCGCGACGTCGGTCCGACCGCGATGACCGTCATCCGGTCCGACGGTCCGAGCTGGTCGATCACGGCGTTGACCTGGCGTTTCGCCTCTGCGAGACGCGATGGCGTGACGTCCGTCGCCTGCATCGAGGCCGAGGCATCGAGCAGGACGATGCTGTGACGGGCGAGCGAAGCCCCCGCCGGCAACACCGGCTGAAGCGCAGCGGCAACCAGCGCGGCGGCCGCGAGCAGTTGCAGAAAGAGCAGCCAGCTGGGCCGCAGGCGCTGCCAGGGCACATTCGCCTGGCGGTCGCGGATCTGGCTCGGCCAGAGATGCAGCGCCGGAACCACCCGGGTGGGCCGGCGGATCTTCAAGAAGTACAGCCCGATGATGACCGGCAACGTGATCGCCAGGACGGCAGCCAGTGGGGCGAGGACGGTCATAACACGCGCGCCTTTCCACGCCGGGGCGCGCTCATTGCAGCAAGCCGATGCGCCGCAGGGTGATCTGCACCATCTCGTCGATCGGCTCGGACGTCGAAAGCCGCGCGAACCGCAGACCGCGCCGATGGGCAGCGCGCTCGATGTCATCGGTCCGCTGCGCCAGCAACTTGAGGTAACTGCCCTGGGTCAGCGGCGTCGCCGTGAACTCTCGCTCCACCCCGGTCTCGGCATCTTTGAGGCGGGCATCGCCGGACCAGTCAAGGGTGAGCTCTTGCGGTGCCAGCAGCTGCAGCACCGCGCCCTCCTGGTGGGCCCGCTGCAGCGCGCGCAACGCCGGATCCAGCGGCGACTCGCCGAGGCCGTCGGTGATCAACACGGTCATGCCCGGCCGCTGGCGCCCGATCGGCCAGACCAGCTTCTCGTAATTCGTCACACCGCCGGCTGGAAACGATTGCAATCGGGAAAACAGCGTTGCCGCCGCCCGCCGACCGCGGCTTGGCGCGCCGCCCGAGGTCTCACCCTCGGCGAACACCGTCAGGCGCACGCGGTCGAGCGCCGCGAGCGCGACGTAGGCGATCGCGCCGGCCAGCTGTCGCGCGGTGTCGGCCTTGTTGGGCTTGCCCCAGTCCATCGACCCGCTGAGGTCGACGAACAGGCTCAGCGGCAGTTCTTCTTCGGCGACGAAGAGCCGCAGCATGAAGCGATCGAGACGCGCGTAGGCATTCCAATCGATCAAACGAAAATCGTCGCCAGGGGTGTAGTTGCGATAGTCCGCGAACTCGACGGATTGACCCCGGCGCCGTGAACGGCGCTCGCCACCCATCTGGCCGCTGACGGCGCGTCGAACCTGCAGCGCCAGCGCCTCGAGCCGGCGCAGCAGAGCGGGCTCCAGCAAGGGGGCCATGGCGGCCTACTCCCGGCCGGGTTCCTTGGGCGTCTGCTCCAGGATGTCGCTGATGATCTTGTCGGCCGCGATCCCATCGGCCTCGGCTTCGAACTGGAGGAAAATCCGGTGCCGCAGCGCCGGCGCCGCCACCGCATGGAGGTCGTCGAACGCCACGTTGTAGCGGCCTTCCAGCAGGGCGCGAACTTTCCCCGCGAGGATCAGGGTCTGCATGCCGCGAGGGCTGGCGCCCCAGCGGACGTAGCGCTTCACGCCATCGAGCTGGGTGCGGTCCGGATGGGTGGCCGTGATCAGCCGGGCGGCGTAGGCCAGCACGTGCTCGGCGATCGGGACCTCACGCGCAACGCGCTGCGCCGCAAGGACGGCGTTCGCATCCGCCACCGGCTTGAGCTGCGGCGTCGACTCGCCCGTCGTGCGTCGCGCGATCTCGAGGAGATCCTTCTCGCCGGGGAAGGGCACGAGGATCTTGAAGAAGAATCGATCGAGCTGCGCCTCCGGGAGCGGGTAGGTCCCCTCGAGTTCGATCGGGTTCTGCGTGGCGAGCACGAAGAACGGCGAGGGCAGGGGCCGGGTGTTGGTGCCGACCGTCACGGTGCGCTCCTGCATGGCCTCGAGCAAGGCGCTCTGTGTTTTGGGAGTGGCCCGGTTGATCTCGTCGGCGAGCACGAGATTCGCAAAGATCGGACCGGCCTGGTAATGAAACTCGCGGCGGCCCGCCTCGTCACCGATGACGTTGGTGCCGACGATGTCGGCGGGCATCAGGTCGGGCGTGAACTGGATGCGCGAAAAGCTCATCGTCAGCGCCTGCCCGAGCGAACGAACCAGGACGGTCTTGCCCAGCCCGGGAACGCCCTCGAGCAGCACGTGCCCGCCGGCGATCAGCGCGATCACCGTGTCACGCAAGAGTTCTTTCTGACCGACGATCAGGCGCGCGAGCTCGGCCTCGAGCGATTGCGCTAGCTCGGTTACCTGGGTTGCGTCAACGCGCGGTTCTTCGGCGATCATGATCCTCCCTGGCGCATAACGTTATTTCGGACCGGGTCCAGTCTGTTCCCCGAGCTGCGAGAAGTACTGGCGCACGAGGTCGCGCTCACTGCCGGGAATGAGGCTCTGGTTGGTGGCATCGAGCGCCGCCTGCTGGTAGGCCTGGATCACCTGGCTGTAGGGGCTGAGCGGCACGTCCTGGCCGGGCCCGAGCGGCGTGGGGTCGTTCTCCGACTGACCGGGCACCGGCTGTCCGGGCACATAAACGCGCTCGGTGCTCTTCGCGCCCGATCCGCTTCCCGTGCCCGAACCGTTCGAGCCCGTCCCACCGGTGCCGCCGCTGCCATTGCCACTGCCTGATCCGGTGCCGCTGCCGGTTCCGGTTCCGTTGCCGTTCCCGGTTCCATTGCCGGTCCCGTTGCCATTGCCATTGCCGTTGCCGCTGGCACCGGGGGATGCGCCCGCGCCTGGCGACGTGCCGGCCCCCGGGGACCCGCTCGCACTCGCGTTTGGCTGTCCGCCCTGCCCTTTGGCGTCACGGTCGGCCTGGGTGGCCAGCTCCTGGCGCGCCGCCTCCAGACCGTTGATGGCGGAAGCGACCGCCTGGTCGGTGTTCTGTTGTTGCTGCAGCGAGTCAAGCTGGCTGGCGACGTCGTTGAGCGCTTGCGCGGCCGAGCTGGCGTCGCCGTTCTGCAGCGACGACGAGGCTTTGCTCAGCGAATCGCGCATCTGGCTGTTCTGCGCTTGCTGCGCGGCCTTCGCCAGCGCCTTGGCCAGCTCCGCGCGATCTTTTGGCGACATGTTCTGAAGCTGCGAGGCCAGGTCGCGCACCGACTGCGCACCCTTCGCCGGGCTGGTGCTGATCGCCCGGGCGGCACTATTGCCGGCGGCGGTGCCGCTCAGCGCGTTGGCGAGATTCTGGGCACTACTGCTCAACGCCGGCGTCCCCGGGTCGGTCAACCGCTGGAGTTGCTGCTCCGCCGGCGTGATCGACTCGAGGGCCTTGCGCGGACTGTCGGCCTGGCGGATCTTCGCCTGCGCGTCCTGCAGAATTTTCTGCACCTGCGGATCGACCGGCGTCGGCTTGGCGCTGTCGGCGACTTTCTTGGCAGCGTCCTGGACGGCTTTCGCGGCGCGGGCCTGGCTGGTCCGATCCGCTTTCTGCTGAGCCAGCACCTGGTCCATCGGGTTGGGCAAGATTGCCAGGGCCAGCGCGAAAATCGCCAGGACCGCGACCAGCGACGCTTCACCGCGGTTGACCCGAACCGGGAAGGCGGCCGCCAGCCGGGTCCGGGTCGCGTGCTGCAGCGCGTCGCGCCGCTGCGCGTCGTCGAGTGCGCCGGACTCGGTGCGCCGTTCCCATGCGGTCGACAGCCGTTCCTTCAAATCGAGCCGGATGTCCGCCAGGCGCATCAAGATTGCCGCGCTCGGCCGGCGGAGCAGCCAGGCGATGGCCGCCACGACCAGCGCCACCGGAATGCCGACCACGGCCACGGTCGCGCGCCGCTCAAAGGGCGTGAGTCTCGCGATGAGCAGGACGAGGGCGACCCATGCGGCCGCCGCCACCAGGCCATGGACCGCGTAGCGCGCCGCCCGGGCGCGGGCCGCGGCCCGACGAAGCTCGCGGATGATCGCGTCGAGGGACCTCATGCCATCACTCGAGGCCGCCGTCGCCAGGGGAGGTGGCGGATGGGCGGCAGCAGGATGGCACTCAGGATCAAGGCGACGAGCGAGATCGCGAGCTGCATGGTAATCGTCGCCTGCCAGTATTGCCAGCCGCTGAAGAGCCCGCTCGGGATCGTAGTGCCGCTCGGCTGCGGCGGCTGGCCGACAAAGCCCTTGCCGTATGGCACCGTGGTCGAGTAACAGGACTGGACGCCGTTCGGCCCGCTGCTGCACGCCATCCCACCGCCCTGGGTCAGGAAGATCCCGCTGTTGCGGATGCCGTAGCCGTTGACCGGCCCATTGGTCCCGACGACCAGCAGCGGCAGGATGGGGCTGAGGTAGGTCACGGCCGGTGGCGCCGGCGCCTTGGTGGCGTTCGGGTTGATGTCGGTGGGGAAGAGCAGCCCGAAGAGCAGACTGCCCGCCAGCAGGATGAAGGCCGCGCCATAGGCGGAGACCGTCGCCGGTAGCGTCCGCTTGAACGCGGTCGAGCAGGCGAGGCCGATGATGCCCAGCGTCAGGGCGGCGACCGACGTTACGAGGAAGGCGATCAGGACCTGGTCGAGCTCGATCCCGCCAAAGAGGAAGACCAGGCTGAAGATCGGGACCGAGAGCAGCAGGAGCAGGATCACGAACGACATCGAGGCCAGCAGCTTGCCCCAGAGGATGGAAAACGCCGGCAGTTTCGTCACGAACAGCAGGTCGATCGTCTGCCGCTCGCGCTCGCTGCTGACGGCGCCGGCCGTGAGCGCGGGCGTGATGAACGCGAGCAGCACCATCTGAAACAGGATCAGCCACAGGAACAGCACCTGGCCGTAGTTGGCGGCCTGCGCGCCGTTGAATGAGTTGCGCGCCGTCGCAGCGGTCGAGGAAAAGATCGCCCAGCCGACGCCGCCGAGCAACAGGATGTACACCGTCATCGCCAGCGGCGACCGCCAGGTGCGCATCCGGGATCGATACTCCTTTGCGACGATCGGGTTCCAGAGCGCGACGGCGATGCGGTTCATCAGATGTCCTCCGACGTCGCTTTCATGAACGCGTCTTCCAGGCCGCCCTCGAGCTGGCTGAAGCCCGAGACCTTGATGCCGGCCGCGGTCAGGGACTGCAGGATAGCGGCGGCGGCGGCATCGTCGCCATCGTACTGGGCCTCGATCGCGCCGTTGACCATCGTGACGTCGTGAATCGCGGCCAGGGGCTTGAGCACGGCGACGGCTTCTTCCTTCTGCCCCAGGACCGTGATGCGGAGCCGCCGGCCCGCGGTCAGCTGCCGGATGACGTCCTGCACGGGCCCGGTCGCCCGCATGCGACCCTGGTCGATGATGCCGATCATGCTGCAGAGCTCGGTGAGCTCGGGCAGGATGTGGCTCGAGATCACGATCGTTTTGCCCATGGTCTGGAGTTCTTTCAAGATCTCGCGCATCTCGACGCGGGCGCGTGGGTCGAGGCCCGAGGCCGGTTCGTCGAGGAGGAGCACGGTCGGATCGTGGACCAGCGCCCGTGCCAGGCAGAGTCGCTGCTTGAGGCCTCGGGACAGCGTGTCGACCGCCTGGTCGCGACGGTCAGAGAGTCCGACCAATTCCAGCAGGTCGTCCGCGACCTTCTTGCGTCGCGCCCTGGGCTGTCGGTAGCAGGCGGCGTAGAAATCGAGATATTCGCCGGCGGTCAACTGGTCGTAAACGCCGAAGAAGTCGGGCATGTATCCAAGCCGATCGTGGATCAGGTCGGGATGCTCGATGACATCGGCGCCGTCGACCAGCGCCCGGCCCGACGTCGGCTCGAGCAACGCGGCCAGGATGCGTAACGTGGTCGTTTTGCCGGCGCCGTTGGGACCGACAAATCCGAAGATTTCGCCCTTGGGCACCTCGAACGAGACATGGTCGAGCGCTGTGCGACTGCCATACACCTTGGTCAGTCCCTCGACGGTGATCATTGAACCGTGCCTAAGAGCGAGATGTTGCCGGCCAGCAGACCGCCGTTGGTGGTGGTCAGGCGCAGCCGGATGAGGCCCGAGGACGGATCGGCCGCGCTGTCCGGCACGGCGGTCGTCCCATTGTCCTGGTAGGCGATGTCGGTCCAGGTGGCGCGGGTCCAATCCCACACCTGCCCGGTGACCGCCGGCCCCGTTTGCGAGGTGGTACCGGGTGGCCCAAACTTCGGCCCATAGGGGTTGGTGGCGCTGATCGACACGCCGGTCAGGTGGGCGCTGCCAGCGAGCGCCGGGGCAAACTCGTAGGTGACGCTGCCGTTTTGTAGCACGAGCATGCCGGGCGGGCCTTGACCCTGGGTATCGCCCACGACATCCACGATGCGGCCGCTGACGACGCCGGCCGGCAACGGTCCGGTACCAATCTGGTCCACCGGCAGCGACAGCACGACCGCGGCGAGTGCCGTCGAGCGCGGGTGGCTGCCATTCACGCTGAGGTCCTGGAACGACTCGTGGGTCCAGGCGACCAGCATCGGCGCGGCATCCGACGAGATTCCTTTGAAGCTCGCGCCAGTTGGCAGGAGCGACATGATCTGAGTCTTGGCAAAGTTGTCGCGGTCGGCCGCCGTCATGGTCGGCCCCCCCGGGCCGTAGCCGCCCTGGTAAATCCCCGACTGGTTGTAGATCCGCATATAGAGAGGTTGTCCGAACGACGTCGCCAACTTGGGCGTAAGGCTCAAGTTCGCCGACGCGCCCGGCTTGAGCGCGCCGATGGTCTGAAAGCTATCGCCCGCAATCAGCACCGCGTCGGTAAACGTCAGGTTCGATTGATTCTCGACCGTTCCCTTGAGCTGGCCGTTCACCATGGTCACATGCGCGGTCAATTTGGGGGCCGCGGTCACGCCTTCCGTGGCGAAGCCACCCAGCGCGAAGGCCGTCATCCCGGAGAGCGTCACCTTGTTGGTGGTCACGTTCACGCGCACGCTTCCGGCATAGGCGAATCCGTTGTTGGTCGCGATCGGGCTGATCAGCAGCCGCTCGCCACCCGCGGTCGCCTGGTAATCGCCGCGGCTGGGCGGAATGATGCCGGTGTAAGTCTCCTGGTAGGCATGGTCCGATCCTGGCTGGAGGTGCACGATCGCAATCTGGTTGCTCTGCACCGACCGGCCCTTGGTAAAGATGCCCGCGCCATAGGAGCCTCCCGCCGCCAGCAGGGCGATCAGCGGCACGGTCACCCAGGCCAGGGCGCGGCGCCGCATCGCGCCCAGCACGAGATAGTTGACCGGACCCACGAGCAGCACGTAGATCACCACCAGCGCGCCGGTGAGTTGCAACGACGGCAGATCAAGGCCGGGCAGGTTGCCAAGCACCGGTGTCAGGACGCTGCTTCGGGTGGCGATCGACCCCTGGGAACCGAAGCCCATCGGTGCCGGTCCCATGACGGCGTAGGGAACGTTCTGGTTGGCGATTCCCTGCCCGTAGAAGGCGCGAGACATGACCTGGCGGAGGATGGTCCGGCTGGTACTCGCGACCGCCACCGGCTGCTGGTTCCAATCGAAGGTCGACATGGTGACCACGCCGGCACCGTAGGGGCGCTCGAGGATGAGCGGCCGGCCGGCGTCGCTCAACCAGGCCACACCATTGGTCACGGTTCCGGTCGCGATCTCGACGGCAGATCCGCCGACGGCCGTACTGTCGATGACGGACGTGCCGGTGACTTGCATCGGCAGGATCGCCGGCGGAAGGTCCGCGAGCGTTTTGCGCCAGGCGGCGCCGGTCCCGACCAGCAGGTCGCCGCCGGTCGCCACAAAATCGCCGATGGCGGCGCGCTGGCCCGACGTCAGGCTATCCGTCGCGAAGTCGTCGATCGCCAGGATGTCGAAAGCGCGAAGGGGAATCGACGAATCCGGCATCTCGTCGGGGCGCAGATGCACGACGCGGGCGGCGATGCCGCCCGGATGGACGGCGGCGAAGTCGTCGAGCGTGACACTCTGATCCGAGAGCACCCCGATCAGCGCCGACGTGGTGGAGCCGGTGGCCGAATCCTGGGAAACGACGGCACGGCCCTGCTGGGTGATGCGCGCGGTGATCGTCGCCCCCGTCGTGTTCTCGACCAGGTAGAGGCGCACCCGCTTGCTCGCGCCGCTGGCCAGGCTGATGGGCTCCTCGTAGACGGTGAAGCCGCTGACGCCGGGTTGGGCGTTCAGGGATTCCTGCACCTCGAGCATGCCGTCGACACCGGCGCCGGTATTGCGGGCGTCGATCGTCACCGGCATCCAGCCGCCGGTCTTGACCACGTCCTGGTAGCCGACGTGGACGGTCAGGCTGATCGGGTTGCTGGCCGCCTGACCCGGGATGGCGGCGATCGGGAGGGCGACCGCGGCTAACGCGGCAGCGAGGCCGATCCGCGCGGGCAGGCGCCGCCCCCAGAGACGCATCTCGCTCATTAAGACGCCCGCGGAGCTGAAAAGTTCCGTTCGGGCAGTATGGTCGGGACCCGAAAGGGCGTCAATCGGCATCCGGCCCATGCGAGCGAACCGAAATGGACCGAGAGTGGCGCGCCCCAGGGCTATAAGCGAACTGCCGGAGGAGGGACTCGAACCCACACGGACTTACGCCCAGGCGCTTTTGAGGCGCCCTCGTCTACCATTCCGACACTCCGGCGAGCCCCGGCGAGTATATCCGAGTATGTGCGTTGGGAACTTATTAGCAATGGTTGCGTCTAAAGGCAGGAATCGCTAAATGGACGATCGCGACCTGGTGGGCCGGGCCCGCCGGGGCGATCCGGAGGCGTTTACCCAATTGATGATGCAGTACCAGGTGCCGCTCTACAACATGGCGCTCCGGATGGTCGGCAGGCCGGACGATGCCGCCGACATCGCGCAGGAGGCCTTTACGCGCGCCTGGCAAAAGATCCGCACCCTGCGCGACGCGCCCTTCAAGTCCTGGCTGTTCCAGATCGGGGCCAATCTCTGTTACGACCATTTCCGCCGCGGCAAACGATACGGCGAGATGCCCGACGAAGAGACCAACAAGGTCGTCGGCCTGGGCATCGCGACCCCGGATCCGCAGGAGCGCGCTGAGGCGAGCGAACGCAACCGGTTGGTTCGTCAAAGCATCGAGGCGTTGGAGCCCGACATGCGCCTGGCGATCATCCTGCGCGACGTGAACGGCATGGCTTACGACGAGATCGCCGGCGTGCTGCGCGTGCCGCTGGGGACCGTGAAGTCCCGGATTGCGCGCGCGCGGGCGCAGGTCCAGGAACACCTGCAGCGCTACCCGGATTTCTTTCCGTCGACTCGGGAGGACGCCCATGCCGAGTGAACCACGCATCCCCATTGAGCCGACGCTCGAAGAACTGTCGGCCTATCTCGACCACGAGCTGGACGACGATGCCAGGGCACGTGTCGCCCAGCATGTCGCCGGGTGTGCGGACTGCCAGGCCCGCCTCGATGGGCTTCGCGAAACGGCCTTCGCCATCCGGGCGCTGCCGATGGAGACGCCACCGCGGACATTCACGATCCCGGCAAAACGGCGCGAGACGTTCCGCTGGGCGCCGGTCGCCGGCTGGATCGGCGGCCTTGCGGCCGCAATGCTGATCATCGTCGTCAGCGTGCAGCATTTGCCCTTTTCCCCAGCCGGCATGAGTACTGCGGCCCCGGCGCAGCCGGTCAGTGGTGGGCTGGGCCAGGGTGGCGTGCCCTACGCGCAGGGCGCGCCTTACCGCGAGGTCGCGCCGCTCGGACAGTCCACGCAGAATGACTCGTCTCTCGGTGCGTTCTCCAGCAACTCGAAGACGGTCGCCGGCGCCAAGGGGTCGTCGAGCTCACTCACGATCAGTACCGATAGCGCGTCGTACCCTGCGTCTGGCGTCATCACGCTTCATGTCACGACCAAAGGGCTTTCCTCCGCGGAGGCGTCTTCGGTGCGAATCTTCGTGATGCGCGACGGGCAGGGAGGCTATGCCGTCAGGCTCGTGCCGCCGTCAAACGCGCCGGCATATCCCTTCGATTACCAGGCGTCGTACTCGATCCCGCAAATGCAGTTGCCGGCGCCGGTGGCGGGCAAGTACTCGCTGCAGGTCACGATCGACACCAGCGACCACTCCGGCCTCGTTGCCTGGCTGCCGCTGACGATTACGCATTAGCTCTTCTCTGGCGGCGGACCTTCCAGATCTGGTAGGTCCATGCTGTTGATCAGCTCTTTGAAGATGGAGAGCCGCTCCTCTTCTTCCTCTTCTTTTTCGGGGAAGACGCCAGCCTTGTCGAGGACGTCCTGCGACACCAGGATTGGGCAGGTCATGCGCACCGCGAGCGCGATCGCGTCGCTCGGCCGGGAGTCGATCTCGACTTCCTTGCCGTTCACGGCGAGAAACAGTCGCGCGAAGAAGACTTCGTTGGTCAGCGACGTCACCTGGATTTTCTTCAGCCGCATCTCGGCACTCTGCAAGATGTTGGCCAGCAGGTCGTGTGTGATGGGCCGCTCCGGCGTGATGCCGGTGATCTTCAGGGCAATCGCATTGGCCTCATAAATGCCGATCCAGATCGGCAGGTAGCGGTCCGTTTCTTTTTCTTTCAGGATCACGACGTGCTGCCCGCTGGGCATGTGGACACGGATGGAGTCGACTTGCATTTCGACGAATTTAGCCA
>Ga0307479_10002728_pt1 | contig 15992 bp, 11 predicted proteins | sample atmos_gasesECM4C_FD_203743 | JGI IMG/M metagenome (GOLD analysis project Ga0307479, IMG submission 203743) | Hardwood forest soil microbial communities from Morgan-Monroe State Forest, Indiana, United States - atmos_gasesECM4C_515 | ecosystem: Environmental > Terrestrial > Soil > Temperate... | reverse complement strand
GGTGGCCGTGACAGAGAGGCCGACGATCTGACGCGCGTCAAGGACGCTCGCATGATTCTGAGGCTTGGCTGCGGACCTCCCATCAGTTTGAGCAAACAGCACGGCAGAGGCCGCGAGCATGACCAAGAAGACTTCCACCCGCGAATTGGCCCGGATTTCCATTTTTGACTCGAAGGAAGATGAAGACCCCGCAGAATCAGGATCCTTGAGAAGACTAATGCTTCGAGAGTTGCGCGTCTGTGCCAAAAGGAACAAGTTTAGACGCGTGCGAATTGGGACAGATCAGTGTTCATCTTCTTCAGGCCTGGGCGAAGCTAGACCCCGTATTTCAGGAACCTATTGCGATTGATCCATTTCAGTTGTCTGCGGGCTCCTGGGTGACGATGTGCACGTCAACCGGCGGAGATTCGCGGAGGAAACGGTGGACCGCCGAAAGATAGAGATACTTACGCCAATCACGAACCAGGGCGCGCCCAAACATGACCTGGGTGATGTGCTTGTTGCGCACGAATTCGGCGATGGCGTCGGCAACGCTCTTCCCTTTTAGGCGCGTGATATGCGCGCCGAGATTTTCTCCGAAACGTAAATTGGCTTCGAGCGCCTTGCCGTCTTCCTGGCGTTGGCCGAACTCCCGATCCACATGCAGTACATAAAGCTCAGCATCGATGCGGCGGGCCAGACGAGCAGCGCGCGCGATGAGGTATTGGCCCGACGGATTCCCGGAAACACAGACCGCGAGGCGTTCGCGCACGCCCCAGTTCTGGCGGATGTCGTTGGAGTCCATGTAAGACTCCAAGCTCCGGTCCACCTGTTCAGCGACCTGGCGAAGAGCCAGTTCGCGAAGAGCGATTAAGTTGCCTCGGCGGAAGAAATTTTTGAGAGATTGCTCCACCTTCTCCTGGCCATAGACGTCGCCGCGCTTCATGCGGTTCTGCAAGGCTTCGGGGGTGAGATCGACCATCACGGTTTCCGACGCTGACAGTGGAACCCAGTCCGGGACCGTCTCGCGAACTGTCACCCCGGTAATAGCTCGGACCGTGGGTGCGATGCTTTCGATGTGCTGGATGTTGAGAGTGGAAAGGAGGTCAATCCCGGCGGCAAGAAGCTCCTGCACATCCTCGTAGCGTTTGCGATGTTTGCTGCCTGGAATGTTGGTATGAGCAAGTTCGTCGACCAGGACCACAGCGGGGCGTCGAGCGAGAATCGCGTCCACGTCCATCTCTTCGAACAGTGTGCCTTTGTATTCGATTTTCTTGCGAGGCACTGCTTCGATCTGCTGAGCAAGTTCGGCGATCCCCTTGCGGCCATGCGTTTCAACAACGCCGATGACCACGTCTTCGCCGCGACTCTTGCGCCGGATGGCCTCGCTGAGCATGCTGAAGGTTTTTCCAACGCCCGGCGCGTAGCCCAGGAAAAGCTTAAAGATGCCCCGTGATTTTGGCGCGGGAGAGACCGCTTCGAGCCATTCTTCAGGTTTCTTCGGCAAGGAACGATCTGCTCCTCTGAAAAGAGATTCTCTGCGTTAGAATACGAGCATGATACGGCTCTTGGTCGGCCGGGGCACGGGTTTCCTCGCGGCCGCTATCGTCCTCACTCTCACAACCTATTTTTATCGCGTCATCCTGCCTGCCAATCAGACCACCGTGGCCCTGACGTTTCTCCTGGCGATTTTAGCAGTTTCCGCCGTCTGGGGAATGGCGGTTTCCGTTTTCATGTCGGTCACGGCAATGCTGTTGTTTAATTACTATTTTCTGCCGCCCCTCGGAACCTTCACCATTGCGGACCCGCAGAATTGGATTGCGCTGTTCGCGTTTCTCTTTACCTCGATTATGGGCAGCCAGCTTTCAGCAAAGATCCGCAGGGAGGCGGACGCTGCGAACAGTCGGCGGATGGAACTCGAGCGGCTGTATGCTTTCAGCCAAAAGCTGCTGGGCGAAGGGAACGTGATCCAGCTGATGAACGCCGTGCCGAACTACATCGTCGAGTGCTTCGAGGCCGGAGCCTCAGAGCTGTTTATGCCGCAAAAGGACAAGTATTACCGCTCGGGATATGGAGCGGCGCAAATCGATGAAGAGCAGTTGAAGGCGGCTTACCTGCGGGATGACGCCGTGGTGAACAGCCAGGAGGCGCTATATTTCTTGCCAGTGCGATTGGGCGTGAAACCGATGGGAAGCCTGGGGATTTCCGGAGCAAAGCTCTCGCGGCAGACTCTGGATGCCATCGGTTCGCTGGTGGCCATCACCATCGAGCGCGCCCGGGCCATCGAACAATTAGGCGAATCTGAAGCGGACAGGCAAGGCGAGAGATTGAAATCGGCCTTGATGGATTCGATCGCCCACGACTTTCGGACGCCGCTGACTTCCATCAAAGCTGCGGTGACCAGCCTCTTAGCGGCGCCCCAAGCCAAGCCGCCGCAAGACCGGGAATTATTGACCATCATCAACGAAGAATGCGACCGCCTGAATCATCTGGTGGAAGAAGCTTCCGAGATGGCCAAGCTGGAGGCCGGCGAATTCGAGCTGCACTTCGAGGCCGTGCGCATCGAAGATGTGATTGAGCAGGCGCTGCAACATCTGAAGAAACCGCTGAACGACCGTGAGGTTCAGGTGCGAGTGAACCCCGGCTTGCCTCCGGTGCGCGCGGATATGATCCGGACCAAAGAAATCCTTGTCCAGCTGATCGACAATGCGAATATGTACTCGTCGAAAGAAGAACCTATCACGATTTCAGCGGAGCTCAGCGGAGACAACGTAACGACGAGCGTGGCAGACCGTGGGCCGGGGATCGACCCCTTCGAACAGGGACTGATTTTCGACAATTTTTACCGCGGCCGCGACCAGCGCTATCAGGTGCGCGGAACGGGGATGGGCCTGGCGATTGCCAAGGCCATCGTGAACGCTCACGGAGGATCGCTCTCGGTGACCAGCCAATTGGGACATGGGTCGGTATTCTCGTTTACCCTGCCGATTGCCGGCACGAGTGGTGCAGCGCGATGACCGCGGAAAACATTCTGGTCGTTGATGATGAGCCGCAGATCCGGCGGGTCCTACGCTCGACGCTGACCAGCCATGGTTACGTCATCATCGAAGCGAAAAACGGCGAGGAAGCGATCGAACTCGCGCGCAAGTCGAAGCCCGACCTGATTCTGCTGGACGTGAACATGCCCGGAATCAGCGGAATCGAGACGTGCCGGGAGATTCGGCGCGGGAGCCATGCGCCGATCATCATGCTGACAGTGCGGAGCGCCGAGCGCGACAAAGTGCTGGCGCTGGATGCCGGTGCGGATGACTACGTAACGAAGCCCTTCGGCATTGAAGAATTGCTGGCGCGCATCCGGGCGGCGCTGCGGCGATACTCGACCGCGGAGTCGATCCCCACCTTTGAGTCAAAAGATTTTTCGGTGGATTTTGAGAGTCGGCAGGTGACTGTGTCGGGCGAAGAAGTGCATTTGGCGCCGAAAGAATTCGAAGTGTTAAAACAATTGATTGCCAATCAGGGTAAGCCGTTGACGCATCGGCGTCTGCTCCAGGCTGTGTGGGGTCCGGACTACGGTGAGGAGACGGAAAATTTGCGCGTCGTCATCAACCAGCTACGTAAAAAAATTGAGAAAGATCCGGCCCGGCCGAAATATATCCATACCGAGCCGTGGGTGGGCTACCGCTTTGCTTCGCCGAAGAGCGGCGCAGCCAAAGCGCCGGGAAGATCACCAAGATAACAGCAGTTAATTGCGGACGGGAAAAGCAGCATCTAACTCCAGGTTCAATTCCAAGACATTCACGCGCGGTTCGCCCAGCAAACTGAATTGGCGCGCCTCGGTGTGTTTTGCAACGAGCGTGCGCAGGGCGTCCGAGGAAATACCCCGGGCACGGGCAACTCGCGGGACTTGGAAATCCGCCGAGGCAGGAGAAATGTGCGGATCGAGGCCGGAGCCGGAGCTTGTCACCAGATCGGCGGGAATGGGTGTGCCCGGATTTTCGGCGCGGAGTTTCGCAACATCGCCCAGGACGCGGTCGATTAATTGGTGATTGGTTGGCGCGAGATTCGAGCCGCTGGAGTTCGCCGCATCGTAACCGTCGCCGGCATTCGATGGACGGGAATGGAAGTATTTATCTGAGGTAAAGGTTTGGCCGATGAGCTGCGACCCGACCGTTTTACCGTCGCGAAGGATAAGGCTCCCGTTGGCCTGCCGAGGGAATAGCCAGCGGCTAAGGCCAGTGATCGCGAGTGGGTATGCGAGGCCGAAAAGTATGGTCGTCAATAGGGTGAAGCGCATGGCGATTTGGATTTCTTTTTTCATGAGCGATCCTAGGCCAAATGCAAAAAGCCAATGAGAATGTCGATCAACTTGATGCCAAGAAAGGGCACGATAACCCCGCCAAACCCGTAGAGAACCAGATTGCGGCGCAATAGCGACGCCGCGCCGAGGGGGCGATAGCGTACGCCCCGCAGCGCCAGCGGTATCAAGGCGATGATGATCAGCGCATTGAAGATGACCGCCGAAAGAATGGCGGATTCCGGAGTACGCAGGCGCATGATGTTCAGCGCATTGAGCAGCGGAAAAGCACCGGCAAACATGGCCGGGATGATGGCGAAGTATTTGGCAACGTCATTGGCGACGGAAAACGTCGTAAGCGCGCCGCGCGTGATGAGCAACTGTTTGCCGATCTCTACGATTTCAATGAGCTTGGTGGGATTGGAATCGAGGTCAATCATATTCCCCGCTTCCTTGGCGGCCTGTGTGCCGGTGTTCATCGCGACGCCGACATCGGCTTGAGCCAAAGCCGGGGCGTCGTTGGTTCCGTCACCCGTCATGGCCACAAGCTTTCCTTTAGCCTGTTCGCTCTTGATCAGCGCCATTTTGTCTTCGGGCTTGGCTTCGGCGAGGAAGTCGTCCACACCGGCTTGCCTGGCGATAGCCGCGGCTGTCAGAGGATTATCGCCGGTGATCATCATCGTGCGAATGCCCATGGCGCGGAGGTGATCGAAGCGCTCGCGCATGCCGCCTTTGACGATGTCCGTGAGTTCGATGACGCCGAGAACTTGTCGATTCTGCGCCACGAGCAGTGGCGTGCCGCCTCCGTTAGAGATTCGTTTCACGACGGCCTGCGTTTCCGCGGTGACCACGCGGCCCTTCTCGCTGATATAGCGCGCAATGGCTTGCGGCGCTCCCTTACGAATCTCTTTTTCGTCCATGTCCACGCCGGACATACACGTTTGTGCCGAGAACGGGATGAAGATGGGACTGTGAGGAGCCAGTTCCCTGCCCCGCAGTCCGTATTTCTCCTTGGCGAGGACCACAATGGAGCGCCCCTCGGGTGTTTCATCGGCGAGCGAGGCTAGTTGTGCGGCATTGGCGAGTTCGGCTTCGGTGATTCCTGGAGAAGGATGAAAAGCAGTGGCTTCGCGATTGCCGAGTGTAATCGTTCCGGTTTTATCAAGCAAAAGAACGTCCACATCGCCGGAAGCTTCCACGGCGCGGCCGGACATAGCGATGACGTTGCGCTGAATCATGCGATCCATGCCGGCAATTCCGATGGCGGAGAGCAAACCGCCAATCGTCGTGGGAATGAGACAGACCAGCAAGGAAACCAGCGCGAAGATGTTCTGTGGCGCACCCGAATAGATCGCAAAAGGCTGAAGCGTGGCGACGGCCAACAAAAAAATAATCGTCAAACCCGCAAGCAGAATATTGAGTGCGATCTCGTTCGGAGTTTTCTGCCGGGAAGCGCCTTCAACGAGGCTGATCATGCGATCTAGGAACGTCTCGCCGGGATTCGAAGTAATGCGCACCTTGATTTCATCGGAGAGGACCCGTGTGCCGCCTGTTACCGCAGAGCGATCGCCCCCCGACTCTCGAATGACCGGAGCCGACTCACCGGTAATGGCGGATTCGTCGACGGACGCGACGCCTTCGATTACTTCCCCGTCCCCCGGAACAAATTCCCCGGCGGCGACAAGCACGAGATCACCGGCGCGGAGCTTGGAACTGGGAACGACCTCTGTACAGCCATCTCCCTTCAGGCGGCGCGCCTCGGTCTCCGCGCGGGACTTGCGCAGCGTTTCCGCCTGGGCTTTGCCGCGGCCTTCGGCCATGGCTTCCGCAAAATTGGCAAATAATACGGTGAACCACAACCACACTGTGATTTGCAGGCCAAACGCAGAGTTGCCAGCATGTCTAAGAGTGTCACTCACCAGCACGATGAGCGTCAGGACCGCGCCAACCTCTACGACAAACATCACCGGATTCTTCACCATCAGGCGCGGATTCAGCTTCGAGAAGGAATCAAGAATGGCAGTCTTGAGAATCTTGCGATCCCCGAGAGAAGCGGACTTGCCCTGAGTGTGCGTCGTCATGCGGTCCTCAAAAAGTCTTGCCGGCGCCCATCAGCAGGTGCTCAAGGATGGGCCCCAGGCTCAATGCCGGGAAAAAAGTAAGAGCGCCGACGATCAAAATGATCGACACCAGCAGGACTGTGAATAGCGGTCCAGTAACTGGAAATGTGCCAAGAGACTCCGGAACTGTTTTCTTGCTGGCAAGACTTCCCGCAATCGCCAGGATGGGAATCACTGCAAAGAAACGGCCAAAGAGCATGACCACTCCCAAGCTCGTGTTGTACCAAAGCGTGTTGGAATTTATGCCCCCGAACGCGGAGCCATTGTTGCCGGCGCCTGAAGTGTACGCGTAGAGAATCTGTGAGAATCCATGCGGGCCGGGGTTGGTGATTCCGGCGAGCCCAAATTTTGTAACCACGGCGATGGCAGCAAAAAGGAGGATTACGAAAGAGGAGACCAGAATTGAAAGAACTGCCATTTTCACGTCGTAAGATTCAATCTTCTTGCCAAGGTACTCCGGCGTGCGCCCAACCATCAGTCCTGCAATGAACACTGAAAGGATGGCGAAAACCAGAATCATGTAAAGGCCGGAACCCACGCCACCGAAAACCAGTTCGCCCAGCATGATGTTGACCAGGGGAACCAGGCCCCCGAGCGGCGTGAGCGAATCGTGCATGTTATTGACCGCTCCGCAACTCGCGTCCGTCGTCACCGTCGTGAACAGCGCCGAGTTGGCGATGCCAAAACGGACTTCCTTGCCCTCCATGTTGCCGCCGGTTTGCACTTCGGATGCATGCGTGTCCACACCCGCCAGCAGCGGATTGCCGCGCGCTTCCATCGCGTACACCACCACGACGCCCGCGAGGAATAGCACCGTCATCGCGCTCCACACCGCCCACCCGTGCCGCGGCGATCCCGTCATTCGCCCCAGCGTGCTTGTGAGTCCCGACGGAATCAGGAAGATCAAGACAATTTGCAAGAAGTTGACGAAAGGCGTTGGATTCTCAAAAGGATGCGCGCTGTTTGCGTTGAAAAACCCTCCGCCGTTTGTCCCAAACATCTTGATGGCTTCCTGCGAGGCCACCGGACCTTGCGCGATTCTTTGTTCCGCGATGACTTTGTGCACAGGTTTGCCGTCGGAATCCTGAGAGTCGACCGTATGCGATTCGATCAGCGAAACGCTCGTATACGGTTTCAGGTTCTGGACCACGCCTTGCGACACGAACACGAAGGAAGCAACCAAGCAGACCGGCAACAGAATCCAAAGAAAACTGCGGGTCAAATCCACCCAGAAATTCCCAATGGTTTTCGTTTCGCGGCGCGCAATCCCGCGCACCAGCGCGATGGCCAGACTCATTCCTACAGCCGCGGAAGCGAAGTTGTGATACGCGAGTCCAGCCATCTGCGTGAAATAGGACATGGTCGTTTCCGGCACGTAGGCTTGCCAATTGGTGTTCGTCGTAAAGGACGCGGCCGTGTTCCAGGCGAGATCAGGAGCTATGTTTGTGAGTTTTTCCGGATTCCAAGGTAGCCACTCCTGCAAGCGTTCCATGAAATACAACAGCAGCATCGAAACGCCGCTGAAGAGCAGCATCGAAACGCCGTATTGCATCCAGGGCATTTCCTGCTGGTCGTCCACCAGGCACACACGGTAGATGAGGCGCTCGATGGGCCGGAAGACAAAATCCAGAAAGGTGGACTCGCGCTGATATACGCGCGCCATATAAACGCCCAGCGGCTTGGTAGCCGCCACAATGACCACCAGAAAAAGGAAGATCTGAAACCACCCCATTCCCGTCACGGCTAAAATTCCTCCGGCTTCAAGAGGGCATAAAGCAGGTAGCCAAACAACAACACGCAGATGACAATCAGTACGATGTTTCCCAGCATTTTGGTTTCCGTTTTATTTCAAGCGCTCGCAGCCGCGCAAATAGAGGATGGCGAGAACAAAGAACACTACAGTCACAAAAACAAACGCAATATCCTTCATTAGAAGCTCCGCCTATTTCCTATTCTTCCTTCTCTTCCTAAGTAACCGATGAGCAGTTTATTAGAAATTTGTAAGGGCCTGCTGCGGCCCAGCCGCACGCTTCATTTCGGTGGAATATGCGTGCTAACTTCCTCATTCATCGGGCGTTAACAATCAATGGAGGCGAGTATGGATGCAGTTAGTTCTTGACAAGACCGTAGTAAAGGAAGTATCTCAGCCACCGAAACGCCTGGGTTCTGGGATTGCTGATGTAGTTTCTCCAGGCGTTTGTTCTTTCCAAATTGATTCTGAGGCGACGGCTCACCCGAAAATGTAAGTACTGTAAGTTGGAGGTCCCGCTGTGACTTGGACACAAGTTTACGACCCCTTGGGGCATTGGTGGCTCTCGGCGCTGGTAGCCGCCCTTCCCATCATTGTTTTGTTCACCTTGTTGGCCGGTCTGCGTGTCAAACCACATTGGTCCGCTCTGGCGGGCGCGGCCACGGCGATCCTGGTGGCGATGTGGGTCTTCCACATGCCCGCACGTCTCGCTGGAGAAAGTTTCCTCTACGGCGTGGCTACGGGCCTGATGAACATCGTGTGGATTGTCGTTGCCGCCGTTTATCTCTACGACATTTCAGTGAGCACGGGGGACTTCGAGATCATGAAGGCTTCCGTCGGTGGAATCTCCTCGGATCGCCGGCTGCAACTGCTGCTGGTGGCTTTCTGCTTTGGCGCATTCATCGAAGGCTGCGCGGGATTCGGATCACCGGTTGCGATTGCCGGGGCGTTCATGATTGGCTTGGGGTTCAAGCCGTTCCATGCGGCCGCGCTGAACCTCATCGCCAACACCGCGCCCGTCGCCTGGGGAGCGATCGGCACTCCCGTGCATATGCTGGCTGCTGTTACGGCGTTGCCGGAAGCCGATATGAACGCGATGATCGGGCGGATTCTTCCTATCACGGCCGTCATCGTGCCGTTCTGGCTAGTGCGCGCGATGGTTGGATGGAAAGAAACTTTTGAAGTGCTGCCGGCAATTTTGGTGGTGGGCATTTCTTTTGCGTCCATGCAATTCTTCTGGTCGAATCACATGGACAGCAACCTGGTCGATATCACCGCGGGGCTGTTCTCACTTCTTTGCACCGTGCTATTCCTTCTTTTCTGGAAGCCAAAGCGCATTTGGCGGTTCGCGGAAGATCCGGAAACAAGCGGCCCATCCGCGGAAGCCGGCAAGCACTATACGAAGGGCCAAATCTTCAAGGCTTGGGTTCCGTTCCTTATCCTTTCTCTTTTCGTTTTTCTGTGGGGCTATAAGCCGGTGAAAGACTGGATGAACATCCATACTACGCCCGCCTGGGTGACGGCAGATGGAAAGCCCAACGGAGGATGGAACACGCCTCTGCACCGCATGATTTCGCGGGACAAACCGGTTGTTCCAAAGCCGACGCCTGAAGGCGCGAAGTTTCCCTTCATCTGGCTTTCCGCCACGGGCACGGGCTGTTTCCTGGCGGCCATCGTGGGAGGAACGATTCGAGGAGTCAGCCCCTTAAAACTGATCCGGTTATTCGGGCACACGGTCTTTCGAATGCGATTTGCGGTGCTGGCGATTTCCGCCATGCTGGGTCTTGGATTTGTCACCCGATACTCAGGAACCGACGCTGTCTTAGGCCTGGCGTTCACCCATACCGGTTGGTTCTTTCCGTTTTTCGGGACGTTTCTGGGATGGCTGGGCGTGGCTCTGACGGGCAGCGATACTTCATCGAATGCTCTGTTCGGCAGTCTACAACGTATCACGGCCGAACAATTGCATTTGGATCCCATCCTGATGACTTCCGCCAACAGTGCCGGAGGCGTGATGGGCAAGATGGTGGACGCGCAATCGATTTGCGTGGCCACTGCGGCGACCAACCAACTGGGCAACGAAGGCATTATTTTCCGCTTTGTGTTCTGGCATTCGATTGCGCTGGGTGCGATCGTCGGAATCATCGTGATGCTGTATGCCTACGTGTTCCCGCAATTCGTGCCGCATGGGTTGAACTTCATCCACTGATGGGGCAAGCTGCTCGTGTAACTCTGTAGCTCAGCCCTTTGGGGCTGAGGCTTTTCCAATTCCGCTAGCAACAAGTTTCAACCATGGATGCCTCCACCCTCAAAGAATTTCGCGCCATCGTCGATGACCGCGGCCTGATCACCTCTCCCGAGGAGCTGCACACCTACGAATGCGACGGCTTGACGAATTTTCGTGTGATGCCCCGCGCCGTCCTCCTGCCAATTTCTGTCGAGCAAGTGCGGGCCATCGTCCGCATCTGTCACCGTGAACGAATCCCGTTTGTCGCACGCGGCTCCGGCACGGGTTTGAGCGGCGGAGCGCTCCCCGTGCACAACGGCATCGTCATCAGCCTCGCGCGTATGAACCGTATTCTCGAAATCGATTTCCTCAATGCCCGCGCGGTGGTCGAACCGGGCGTCATCAATCTGGACGTCACAGGCCGCGTCGCCCCCGAGGAATATTTCTACGCTCCCGACCCTTCCTCGCAATCCGTCTGCAGTATCGGCGGAAACGTCGCCGAAAATTCCGGCGGCGCACATTGCCTCAAATATGGTTTCACCACGACGCACGTCCTCGGCCTCGAAGTCGTCCTTCCCGATGGCTCGCTCATTCATCTTGGAGGCAAGACTCTGGACACGCCGGGCTATGACCTCTCCGGCGTGTTCGTTGGCTCGGAAGGCACTCTCGGCATCGCCACGAAGATCATCCTTCGCATCGTGAAGCGTCCCGAATGCATTCGCACGCTTCTCGCCGCTTTCCCTTCCACCAACGATGCCGGTGCCGCCGTCAGCGGCATCATCGCGGCTGGGATGCTGCCTGCCGCGATCGAAATGATGGACAATCTCGCCATTCAAGCCGCGGAAGCCGCCGTCCACCCAAACTATCCAAACTGCGGCGGCCTGCTCTTGGTGGAACTCGACGGCCCGGTCGCCGAAGTCGAATCCCTGATGACTCACGTCGACGAAATCTGTCGCACCCACGGTGCGTCGGAAATCCGCATGGCGCAGTCGGATGCCGAGCGCGCTCTCTTCTGGAAAGGCCGCAAATCCGCTTTCGCCGCCGTGGGCCGCATTTCGCCAAACTACATCGTCCAGGACGGTGTGATTCCTCGCACTGCGCTGCCCCAAGTGATGGGCGAAATTGCGCGCATAAGTCAGGAAGCAGGCTTGCGTGTGGCCAATGTTTTTCACGCCGGCGACGGCAATCTGCATCCACTGGTTCTTTACGATCGTCGCATTCCCGGACAGGAAAAGGCCGCCGAAACTCTGTCTTTCAAGATTCTCGAATTGTGCATCGCGGCGGGCGGCTCCATCACCGGCGAACACGGTGTTGGTGAAGAAAAAAAATCCATGATGTCGAAGATGTTTGCCGAGCCGGACCTGGATACCATGCAGCGCGTGCGTTGTGCCTTTGATCCATTCCTGCTTTCGAATCCCACGAAAATCTTTCCCAGGCCGCGACTCTGCGGCGAAACGCCCGGCGAATACGCCCCGCATCCGCTCGAAACCTCTGGCATCGCGGAGCGTTTCTGATGTTCTTTGGAGTGCGGGGCGGGCGGTTCCGTTTTGGCATACCGCTCTTTGATCTATGAAAGCTCACACCAAATCCGAATCAACCGTCCTGCACTCCGCCCTGCGTTACAAGCTCGCGGCTCTTGTCGGCACGGAAAATGTCCGGCCCGCGAGTGCAGCGGACGCTGTCGCCGGCGTGGAGTCAAAACTCGTCGTCTCTCCAGGCACGGAAACAGAGATTGCCGAAGTCTTGCGGCTTTTCAACGAAGCGGGCTTTGCCGTCATTCCTCGCGGCAATGGAACCAAACTCGGGTGGGGCAACCCACCCTCGCGTGCGGAGATTATCTTGTCCACCGTACGGCTCAACGAAATCATCGAGCACGCCTGGGCGGATCTTACCGTCGCCGCCGGCGCCGGCTGCACCATTCAGCAGATACAGGAAACTCTCACGCAGCACGGCCAGCGCCTGGCGCTCGACCCTCTCTGGCCGGAAAAAGCCACCGTCGGCGGCATCCTCTCGACCAACGACAGTGGCGCCCTCCGCCTACGCTTCGGCGCATTGCGCGACCTCATCATCGGCGTCACCCTCGCGCTTCCCGATGGCACCCTTGCCAGCAGCGGCGGCAGAGTTGTGAAAAACGTCGCCGGCTACGACTTGCCGAAGCTCGTGACCGGAGCTCTCGGAACTCTCGGTATCATTACGCGCGCCGTCTTTCGCCTCCATCCGCTTCCGCACCACTCGCGCTCGCTTTCCATTTCCACCGCCCAACCCAAGGAAACAGAAAAGTGCGTCCTCGCCATACAAGATTCGAAACTCGCGCACATCTTCTTGCAATCTCATTTTTCCGATGAGACCTCGCCCGTCTCTGACATTCTCTTCGAAGGTACCGAGGCCGGCCTCGCCGCCCAGGAAACCCAATTGCGAAATTTGGCCGCGCCTGCAATCGTTTCGGAAGTTCCCTCCCCCACTTGGACTGCGCGCGAGGAGCTTTGGAATTTCCCTGACCCGGAGAGCACTGCCATCGCGAAAATCAGCATCCTGCCCTCGAATTTGGCGACCACCGTCCAAAGGATTGACGGTGCCGCACGCGTCCATCATCTTCGATGGAAAGCGTTGATCTATGCCACTGGCCTCGGCTGGCTTCGCCTGGAATGCCAGGCGCCTGCCAAAAATGATCCGGCGGAGAGAGCACGCACCGCCCTTGTCCAGTTGCGTGGCGCACTTCAACTCTTGCGCACAGAATTGGAGAACCAGGGCAGTTCTCTTGTTGCACTGCATGTTCCGGAGAAAATGCCCACGTTCGATGCCTGGGGAGATCCCGGCGACGCCCTGCCCTTGATGAAATCCGTTAAGCACCGGCTGGACCCGAAAAATACGTTGAACCCGGGCCGTTTTGTAGGCGGTATCTGAAGTTTTGGAGTGCGGGGGCCCGGCTCCCGCTTTTACGATGAACAATTCACCTCCCAACTCAAACAAAGCATCCGCCTTTGACGCTCATCATCCCCCTTCGAATGAGCTCATCGAAAAGTGCGTCCATTGCGGTTTTTGTCTCCCGGTCTGCCCCACCTACGTCTTATGGGGCCAGGAAATGGATTCGCCACGCGGCCGCCTCTATCTGATGAAACTTGCCGCCGATGGCGCCGTGGAAATGAATTCGAATTGGGTCAGCCACTTTGATTCCTGCCTCGGCTGCATGGCCTGCATGCCCGCGTGCCCTTCCGGCGTGGACTATGGAAAACTCATCGAAGCCACCCGTGCCCAGATCGAAAGAAACACTCCTCGCTCCTCGGCCGAGAAATTTCACCGCCGTTTCATACTCGAAAACTTTACGCGCCCGGATCGTTTGCGCCGCATGCGCCTGCCGCTGCTTATTTATCAAAAAACAGGATTGCAGGCCGCCGTGCGCGGATTAGGTTTGCTGAACCTGCTACCGAAAAAGTTGCAAGCGATGGAAGCGCTTCTCCCTAAGCTTCGTCGGCGCGAAGCCGTCGCGGAATTCACGCCGGCTGCCGGAACAAAGCGCCGCCGCGTCGGTCTGCTCCTCGGCTGTGTTCAGCGCGAGTTTTTCTCCCAGGTCAATGCTGCAACCGTCCGCGTGCTCACCGCAGAAGGCTGTGAGGTTGTTGCTCCCCGAGCACAATCCTGCTGCGGCGCGTTGCCGGTGCATGCCGGTGAGGAAGCCGCTGCTGTGGAGTTTGCAAAAAAGACCATCGACACTTTCGAACAGGCTTACGTGGACACGGTCGTTACCAACGCGGCCGGCTGCGGCTCAAACGTGAAAGAGTACGGCCACCTGCTCAGGGATGACCCAGCATACGTCGCGCGAGCCAGAAAATTTGCCGCCAAATGTAAAGATATCAGCGAAGTATTGGCAGAACTTCAGCCCCGCGCCACCCGCCATCCACTTAAACTCCGCGTGGCATTCCACGATTCTTGTCACTTGCAAAACGCGCAAGGCGTGAGGGCGCAACCCCGCGCTTTACTCACTGGCATTCCCGGGCTGGAACTCGCCGAAATTCCCGAAGCCCCCATCTGCTGCGGGTCCGCGGGCATCTTCAATCTTGTCCAGCCCGACACCGCCAAGACACTCGGCGACCGCAAAGCGGACCTCATCGCCCCGTTGAATGCCGACGTCGTGGCGACGGGGAATCCCGGATGCATTTTGCAAATGCAATCCGCCCTCACACGCCATGGGCAAAAGATGCCCGTCCTTCATTTCATCCAACTTCTCGATGCTTCTCTTCGCGGCAAGTCAATCGATTCTCTCCGCCGTTAATCCTCGCTCTCTCGTTTTCATTCGAAAGGTATGCCCGTCTTCTGCGAAATGTCTCGCAGCTCTTCAATAACCGGCATAATTAGCGGTACGCCTTTTTTCCGCCGTAATTCTTCCGCTTCTCGTTCTGGATCGCCAGGGATCAGCGGCCCGTTGGTTCCCGGCGCCGGCTTAGTCGCGCGAAACACGCGAATGTAGTCGTCCACCTGCTGTTTGAATGAATCGCCGTCGATGAATCCATCGATGCGCATCGCACCGAAAAAATGCCCGATGCCTTTACCCACACTCCGTTTAGGAATCTCTTGCCGCAGCGCGAACGGCGGCACAAACGGCCCCCAATTCGCCCCGCTCAGCACGCCGCTCAAAATGTCCACCATCATTGCCAAACCGTAACCCTTGTGCCCCCCGCGTTCACGGTCCGACCCCAGTGGCAACAGCGCCCCGCCATCAATCATTTCCTGCGGCTTGATTGTGCCGTGGCCCTCGCGGTCAATTCCCCACCCTTCCGGAATCGCCTCACCCCTCCTGCGCGCGATCTCAATTTTTCCGTACGCGGCGGCACTGGTGGCCATGTCAATCACGATCGGTGGTTCTTCCTTTCCAGGAAACGCGATGGCAATAGGATTCGTGCCGAGCATCCGTTCCGCTCCCCACAAAGGCGCGACAAGCTTCGTCGAATTGGTCATCGCCCATCCGATCAGATCCCGCTCCAGTGCTTTCAACACGTAGTAGCCCGCGATGCCGAAATGGTTGGTATTTCGCACGCTGACCCAGCCCGAACCGCATTTCTCCGCCATCTCCATTGCAATGCGATTCGAATGCGGGCCCACAACCAATCCCAATCCGTTGTCGCCATCGACTGTCGCCGTGCTCGGCATCGGGCGCACCACTTTAATCTCCGGCTTCGGATTAATTCTTCCCTCGCTGAGCATATCGAAATACGTGTGCAGCCGTGCCACGCCGTGCGAATCGATGCCGCGCAGGTCCGCGCAAGCAAGTACGTCTGCTGCCTGCACCGCATCCTCTTTCGGCACACCAAAGTGTAGAAACACGCGAGTGCTGAATTCTCGCAGCGCTTCGATGGGAAAGGTTTTGATTTTCACTTCGGCCATATTCTTTTCGCCTGTGGAACTTTCGACGTGCGCGGCCTAGGCTGGCAGAACCTGCCCGCGGGTCTCCGCTCCAAACGGGATCAGCAGCAATCCAATGGCAAACGCAATAGATGTCAATGCCACGGGAATTCCCAGTGACCCGTAGTGCTGAACGCCCACGCCAACCAGGAACGTGATTCCCGCACCGCCAAAGCGCGCAAACGACGTGCAAAAAGCAAACGCGCTCGCGCGGCATTCCGTGGG
>Ga0307479_10002727_pt1 | contig 16001 bp, 12 predicted proteins | sample atmos_gasesECM4C_FD_203743 | JGI IMG/M metagenome (GOLD analysis project Ga0307479, IMG submission 203743) | Hardwood forest soil microbial communities from Morgan-Monroe State Forest, Indiana, United States - atmos_gasesECM4C_515 | ecosystem: Environmental > Terrestrial > Soil > Temperate... | reverse complement strand
TATAGCCCGCCTGCAGCAGGAGTTGCGCCTGTCCCACCACACCCACACGGTTGTCGGCGACGCCATGAAAAACAAGCACCCAATTGCCGTTGGGCTTCGCGGAACGAACCTTCCAGCCGCGTAGGAGAGCGCCGTCGGCGGCGCGCACCTCAAAGTCTTCAGGATGCGTGCCGACTTGTGAAAACGCGGAGTCGGCTTCCTTGATGACGTCGGGGGAGAGTTCCCTGCGCACCGGATGCAGGAACGACGGACCCGCGAGCCAACCCATGCCTGCTGCTACCAGCGGCGGCGTAAACGCCAGAATTAGAAGGATACGCAGGAAGCGTCGCATTCTTTAGGAAGATACGCGATATCGCAGGCGTAAGTTCCACCCGCTAGAATGCCCATTGCGCAGAAGCACACTAATTCGTAGCCCTTCTCCGACCTCCGCGCCTCTGTGGCCAATCCTTCTTCGCCGAATCTAGGACCAGCAACTCACGACCGGAACAGCACCGACTCGCGCTGAAACGTCTTGAACGCCAGAAACAGTGCCGCACCGGCATACACGCAGGTCGAAGCAAAGATGAGCGCGATCGAGTTCCAGTGATACGTGCCGCTGATAATCTCCTTGCAAACCAGGCTGGTATTAAGCACCGGGATCAGCGCAAGTTTCGGCGTCAGTTCGACCCCCGGCATTATGGACGCAACAGCCGGAATCACGATCACGAATGTCATCGGCGTCAGGTAGCTCTGCGCTTCCTTGTAGCTCTTGGCGAAGAGCGCGATGGTCATCAGCACCGCGGAGAAAAGAAACGCCAGCGGCAAAGCCATGACAAAAACGGAAACCACCGAAAGCAGTCCGAGATTCAGCGCCAAAGTCTGACCGCCGGAGGAATTCATCAGGTTGGTGTGGCCGAGGATCGCAAACGATGTCCCCATGGAGATAACGGAAAGAATGGCTGTGGCCAAGGAAGCAGAAAAGACCAGCAGAAATTTCCCCAGCACTAAGTCCATGCGCGAAATAGGGCTGGAAAGAATCGTTTCCATCGTGCCGCGCTCTTTTTCTCCGGCCGTAAGATCGATCGCCGGATACATTGCGCCCGTCATGCACAGTATGATCACCGTGTAGCCGATGAAGCTGCCGAACGTCGCGCCGCTGACCTTTTCCGGCGGCGCCACATTTTCCTGCTTAATCGAAAACGGCGACAACACCGACGCGGGCAGATTCTTCGCCGCCAGGCGGTCCTTCACCACCGTATCGCGATAGTCTTTCAGAAATTTTTCCAAGCGATTGGCGCCGAACGACGATTTCATCTCCCCATCGTAGAAATAAATCTTCACCGTCTCGGATCGACCGGTTTCCAGCGACTTCTCGAATCCCTTGGGAATTTCCACCGCCGCGCGAATATCCTTGTTGGAAATTTCGTCCTTCCAGTTTGCTGCATAAGGTACGATTTCCAGGGAGTCGAGCTTCTTGATGCTGCTAATCAATTGCGGCGAGTCTTCGCCGCCCAAAATCATGATCTTTGGCGTTTCCTTTTCCGCTTTGCCGACCATGACCACTGCCAGCGCGCTGAATCCCACCATCATCAGCGGAAACAGAAAAAGCGGCACGAGCACGGTGGAAATCAGCGTGCGCCGGTCGCGCACCCATTCCGTGAATTCCTTGCGGTACACGATGCCAACCGCGTTCAGATTCATAGCGTTTCTACGCCTCCGCCTTCGCTTGCAGCGAGCCCACAACCTTCACGAAAATCTCCTCCAGGTCCTGCTCCGCGTATCTCTCGCGCAACTGCGCGAGCGTCCCCTCGGTCAACAGCTTTCCGTCATGAATGATCCCGATCACATCGCACAGCTTCTCGACTTCGCTCATGATGTGCGTGGAGAAAATCACCGTCTTCCCGCGGTCGCGGCACTCGCGAATGAACGTGGTGATCGTCCGCGCGGTCATGATGTCCAGGCCCAGCGTCGGTTCGTCGAAGATCATCACCGGCGGGTCGTGCACCAGCGTCCGCGCAATCGAGGTTTTCTGCTTCATGCCCGTGGATAGCTTGTCGCAGCGCCGGTCGCGGAAGCCGTTCATGTCCAGCCGGCTGAAAATATCATCGACCCGCTTCTTCAGCGTGGCCTCGTCCAGCCCGTTCAACCGCCCGAAATATTCCACCAGCTCCTGAGCAGTCAACCGGGGGTACAACGCCGTGGCCGTGGAAAGAAATCCCACATTGGCGCGCACTTTCTCCGGGTCCTCGACGACGTCATACCCGCACACCAGCGCCGTCCCGTCCGTCGGCTCCAGGATCGTGGCCAGGATGCGCAGTGTCGTGGTCTTTCCCGCGCCGTTCGCCCCCAGCAGTCCGTAGATCCGCCCGGGCTCGCACCGAAAACTCACGCCATCGACGGCGCGAATCTCTCCGCGCTTCTTGTCCTGGAAGCGTTTCGACAGGCCACGAGCCTCAATCATCAAAGACCCCTCGCGTTGGATTTCCCCGGCCGACACTCACACCCGAGCCACAGTCTACTACGCGCCCGGCGCATCGAATATGACAGCCGCGCGATCGAATCCCCGCCGGCCTGTGACCCAGACAGCCTGCACACCATCAAATCCCTATGGATTCGCGACTCCCCTCTACGTTCTCTGGCGCCGGCCTCGCCTCACCGGCATCCCCGCGCCAGCTCGTCGCATCTATCAAGGGGAATCCCTTGCGCATTGGCATCATCTCTAGTGGAAGCCCAGCACCTGTTGTTACAATCGAGTACTCTGGTTTACTCCGGGCGGGGGCCAGCAAGCCACGCATATACAATGGGACTCACTTCGTGTGAGTGTGCCCGCAATGAACAGAACGGCAGGGCAATCGGACTAGGAAGCAATGGACCGCAGGCTGCGAAACCGCATCTTGATTTTTCTCGTGTTGGCCGCTGTCGTGGCTATCGTGCTCGTGCGTCTGAGCGGCCGCCAGCCCGTCGCCAAAATCTCTGCGGTCACGCCTGTTCGCGAAAACCTGGTCTCTTCCATCTCTAGTAACGGAAAAGTTGAGCCGATCGCCCCCTTCGTCGTGCGCGCGCAGCTCGATACCTTCGTCGAAAAAATCAGCGTCGTGGAGGGGCAAGCCGTAAAAAAGGGCCAGCTCCTGCTGGAGTTGAACGTCAAGGACGTCGCCGCCCAACTTGCCGAGGCGCGCTCCAAGCTCCTCCGCGCCGATGATGATCTCCGTGCCGCTAAAGCCGGCGGCCGCTCCGACGAAGCCGCCAAGACCGAGGGCCAGCTAGCCGCCGCCGTGGCCCTGCGTGATCGCCTGCAGCGCAATCATGATTCCCTCGAGCGCCTCATCGCTCAGCAAGCCGCCACCAAAGACGAACTCGCCTCCAACGATTTGGATCTCGCCAAAGCCAATGCGCAGGTCAAACAACTCACCGCCGCCAAGCAGGAGTTCGAGCGCGGCGTGAAGCTCGATGCCAACCGCACCACTCTGCAGGTCGAGCAGCTCCGCAGCGAGGTCGCCGCCCTGGAAGAAAAAGTTCGCGACGGCCGGATCGTCGCTCCCGACGCCGGCACGCTTTATTCTCTGCCTGTCAAAGCGGGTGACTACGTGAAAGTCGGCGACCTCCTCGCCGAAATGGCTGACCTCCACAAGGTCCGCGTGCGCGCCTTCATCGACGAGCCCGAGTTGGGCGGCCTCGAACCGGGCGAACTCGTGCGCATCACCTGGGACGCTCTGCCCAACCGCGCCTGGATGGGCAAGACCCAAGTGATTCCCAAGCAAGTAGTGGCGCGCAACGCGCGCAGCGTCGGCGAACTGCTCTGCGAGGTCAACAACGACAAATTGGAGCTGCTGCCCAACATCAACGTCAACGTACGCATCAATTCCCGCGAGCGCATCAACGTCCTCACCGTGCCCCGCGGCGCGGTGGAGGCGCAGGGCGGGCAGAGGTTCGTCTTTGTGGTCTTGCGCAACGCTCTCGGCGTGGGGAAAGCGACTCTGGAGAAGCGCGAAATTCACGTGGGCATCGCCGATGCCACCAATTACGAAGTCCTGGGCGGTTTGCAGGAAGGCGAGATGGTTGCCCTGCCCGGTGATGTGGATCTCAAGGACGGCATGCCGGTCAAAATCGTCAATACCGATGCGAGTTACATCCGTGGGCGAAGTGAATCCGATTAAAATCGCGCTCCTTGCCGGGCTCCTGCTCCCGGCCGCTTTGCTGAGTGCCCGGGCAGCCGCCGACGGTGTGCGCCACGATGATAACTTCCAGGCCGCCCACGAAGCCTACGAAGCCAGCGACTACGCCAAAGCGGCGCGTCTTCTGCAACTAGCCGTCGAGCAACATCCGCGCGACGCCGAAATCCATCTGCTCCTCGCCAAGACCTACTACGAGTCCCAGCGTTATGACGCCGCTGTCGCCAGCGCGGAAAAAGCCGTCGCTCTCGATCCGCAAAGTTCGCTCTACCATGAATGGTTAGGCAAGGTTTACGGCGAGAAAGCCAGCCACGCCTCCATGTTCTCCGCCCTTTCACTCGCCAAAAAGGCTCGCAAGGAATTTGAAAAGGCTGTCGAGTTGGACGGAAAAAACTTTTCCGCTTACCAGGCGCTCATTGAGTTTGATTGCAGCGCTCCGAGCATTGCCGGCGGTGGTGAAGACAAAGCGCGCCCGGAAATTGCCAAGCTTGCGTCTCTCGATCCCGCCGAGGGTCATTACGCGGCCGGAAATTGCCGGCGTCAAAAAAAGGACTTCGCAGCCGCTGACGCCGAGTTCGCACAAGCTCTGGAATTGCATCCGAAATCTACCGAGCTCATCTACGATATCGGCGACTACGCCATGAAGCAGAGCCAGGCCGAGACGCTCGTTATCGTGGCCGAGCAAGGTGAGGCGATTGCTCCCTCCGATCCGCGCTCGCAGTTTTACCGCGCCGTTGCGTTGACCATCAAATCTGAACGCCCTGGCGATTCCGAGCGCTTTCTCCGCGAGTACCTCAAACGCGCGCCCCTGCGCACCGGCTTTCCTCCTTCCTGGCGTGTTCATGAATGGATGGGCCGCCTCTACGAAAACCAGCAGAACTCGAAAGCCGCCATTCAAGAATACGAAGCGGCCCTGAAGTTGGAACCCAAGAACAAGAATGTCCGCGAAGCTTTGAAGCGGCTGAAAAAGGGTTGAGCATAGAATGCTCCTGAGATTCGCGCCATGATGGACCTGCGGGAAACGCTGTCTGTCGCCATCGACGCCCTGCGTGGCAACAAGCTGCGCGCCATTCTCACCTCCTTGGGCGTAATCATCGGCAGCGCCTCCATCGTTCTGGTGGTCACCGTCGCCCTTACCGGCCGCAAGTTCGTGCTAGGCCAGATTGAAGCTACCGGCTCCAACCTGGTTTGGGTCGAGCTCGTGCGTTCTGGGGCTGAAGGAAAGCCGCTGAGTTACGAGCTGACCATTGAAGACATGAACGCAGTGAAGGCCTCCATTCCCGGTGTGCAAGAAGTCGCCGGAAACCGCGAGCTGCCCATGACCATCGTCGTAGACGGCGTGGAGCGCTCGGTGACCCTCATCGGAGTGACTGAAGGGTTTCAAGCTATCCGGCGTCTGGTCATAATCCGCGGAAGATACTTCGATTCCGCCGACATGGAAACGCGCAGCAAGGTTTGCCTGATAACCAGGGAGCTTTCCGATCGCGTCTTCGGCCTGGAAAATCCTATCGGCGGGACCATTCGCATGGGCGAGCTCACTTTCACCGTCATCGGCGTCTTTCGCGAGCGCGTGGCGACCTTCGGCTTGTCCGATATCCAGCGCGATACCGTGATCATTCCGTTTCCACTGATGAAGTACTACACCGGCGTTGACGTGCTGCGCTCTCTCAGCGCGCAAGCCGCGCATCCGGACGATGTGCCCGGCGTGCAGCGTCAGATGGAACAGCTGCTGCGTAGTCGTCATCCGGCCGAGGCGGAGTATGACGTCCAGACGCTCGCCGCCATCTTGAGTGCCGCAAAAAACATTTCGCTGGCGCTGACCATCGTGCTGCTGGTTGTCGCCTTCATCGCGCTGCTCATCAGCGGCATCGGCATCATGAACATCATGTTGGTCACCGTCACCGAGCGCACTCGCGAGATCGGCATTCGCAAGGCCATCGGCGCTGCCCACCGCGAAATCCTTTACCAATTCTTGATCGAAGCCTTCTTAATCAGCGGCGGCGGCGCTGTCGTCGGCATCCTTATCGGCCTCGCCATTCCAGTTTTGGTTCAGCCGCTACTGCCGGGGAATCTTCGCGTCCCCATCTCTCCCCTAAGCGTGCTGATTGCTTTCGCGGTTTCCTGTTCCACTGGTCTTTTTTTTGGCTACCTGCCGGCCAACAACGCCGCGCGCTTGCAGCCAATTGAGTCTTTGCGTTACGAATAATCTTGGAGTGCGGCGGCTAGCCGCCGCTTTCACGATCACAGCCACAACGAGGGCCTTTCGCATGACATATAAAAATTTCATCAGCTCGAAACGCGGCTCTTTCCTGAGCGCCCTGCTCGTGGCGTTGCTTTTCTCCGCCGCCTTCAGCGCGCGCGCCCAACAAACGCAGTCTATTCCAACCGAACCCTCTGCTGTCTCTCTCACCTTGAAGCGCGCCATCGAACTCGCCCTGCAAAACAGCAAAGACATCCAAATCGCCAAGCTGCAAGCGAGTCTCGCGAACCGCTCCGCCCTGATCACGAAAGCGCAGTTCATGCCCAATCTCTACGCCGGTTCAGGAGCGGGCTACACCTTCGGAATTCCCGAGACTCCCGGCGGCCGCGCCCCCGCGCTGTTCGATGTCACCTACACCGAGCAGGTCTTCAATGAGCCGCTACGCGGGCAAGGCAAGGAACTGCAAGAGCAAGCCAAGTCGCAAAGGATTCTTCTGGACGACGCTAGAAACAGTGTCATCGTCCGCACCGCTTCCACCTATCTCGAGCTTGCCATGGTGCGCCATTCGCTCGACTTGCTGCGCAAGGAGCAGGAGAGCGCGGACAAAATCCTCGCCGTTACACAGCAGCGTGAAAAAGAAAATTTCGAGTTGCCTGTTGCCGTGACCAAGGACCAGCTCACGAAGGCCCGCGTTGTGCAGCGCATCCTCCAGCTCGAGGGCCGTCAAGATGAGTTGGAGGTCACGCTGCGCGGTCAAACTGGGCTAGCCGAGAATACCCAGATCGAAATCACGCCCGAGGATCTTCCCGGGACGGCCGAGCAAGAGGGGGCAAATTTGGTGGCTATGGCCCTGCAGGATAATGTCGCGCTGCGTGTCGCCCAATCCGATGTTCGCGCCAAGGAATTTCGTCTGCTCGGCGAAAAACGCGGATATTACCCGACGCTGCAGCTCGTGGCGGTTTATAGCCGCCTGGCCAACTTCAACAACTATCTGGATTTCTTCAAGAAATTCCAACCCAATAACTTCAATGCCGGCGTGCAGATTCAAGTTCCGATTTTCAGCGCGCAAACCAGGGCCAACATCGCGCTAGCCCAGGTCAATCTGGACGTCGCCAAGGCAGAGCTGGCGAACAAGAAGAGTGAGGTCAGCGCTGCCGTGCGCGTGAAGACGCGCCGTTTGCGCGAGCGTGATGCCGCAAAAGAAGTCGCGCGCCTGGAGCTCCAACTCACGCAGCAAAACCTCACTGTACTGCAATCGCAATTCGCCGAAGGCCGCATCAACTTGCGGGAAGTGGAGAAAGCGCGTCTGGAGGAAAGCGACAAGTGGATGGCCTATCTCGACGCCAATTTCCAGCGCCAGCAGGCGCAACTCGATTTGCTGAAAACGGCAGGACAGCTTGCTAAAGTCTGGCAGTAAGAATCGCGATTCGCGACTAGCGCCCTGTGACCGCGATCTCCTCGCCAAAATGGATTGGTGATTCTTGCAGCTCGAACAAAAAAGCCTGAATGCGTTTTTGGAAGCCGTGAAGAGATTGGACGGCGGCTTCGCTAGCCTTCCCGAGTTCTCTCCGGCCGCTTACGACGAAAGTCGTCTGCTCGACGTCCTCAGGGACACCGCCGAACGCCTACACGACAACTATCCCTATTTTCACCCTCTCTACGCCGGCCAGATGCTGAAACCCCCGCATCCCGTCGCGCGGCTCGCTTATGCCCTGGCCATGTGGATTAATCCCAACAACCACGCGCTGGACGGCGGCCGCGCCACTTCCGCGATGGAAAAAGAGGCTGTCGCGGAAATCGCCGCGATGTTCGGCTGGAAGACTTTTCTCGGGCATCTGTGCGGTGGCGGCACCATGGCCAACCTCGAGGCCCTCTGGGTCGCGGGGCAAGTGCGGCCCGGCAAGAAAATTCTGGCCAGCGCACAGGCGCATTACACGCACCATCGCATCAGCAGCGTCTTGCAGCTCGAATTCGAGTCTGTGCCGGTGGATTCGCAGGCGCGCCTGGACATGGACGCGCTGCGAAAATGCGTGGAACGCGGCGATGTCGGCACGGTCGTCGCGACACTCGGCACAACAGCGACGGGTTCAGTCGATCCGCTGCCCGAGATCCTGGCGCTGCGCGAGAAGCACGGGTTTCGCATTCACGCCGACGCCGCGTACGGCGGATATTTCGGTCTCGTCGGCAATCTTGCCGAACATGCCCAATCCGCTTTCGCCCACATCGCCGAAGTCGATTCCATCGTCATCGATCCCCACAAGCACGGCTTGCAACCCTACGGTTGTGGCTGCGCGTTGTTCCGCGATCCCAATGTCGGCAGTTTGTACAAGCACGATTCGCCGTACACCTATTTCAGCTCCGCGGAATTGCATCTGGGCGAGATCAGCCTGGAGTGCTCGCGTCCGGGCGCTTCCGCAGCCGCATTGTGGGCCACGCAAAAGTTGTTGCCGCTTGTGAAGCGCGGCGAATTTGCCCAACGCCTCGAGCGCAGCAGGTCCGCGGCGCTTGCCTTGTACGAAAAAGTCAGAGAAGACGGCCGCTTTGTTCCGGCACTTGCGCCGGAGTTGGACATCGTTGTCTTCGCTCCTCGCGCCAAGAGCCTGAGCGAAATGTCGGCGAAGTCGCGAGCCATCTTCGCCTCCGCTGCCCAGCGCGGCCTGCACCTCGCCGTCGCTGAGCTCCCCGCCAGCTTCTTCGTGTCGTTGGAGCCCGGCGTTCGTCGCGACCGCGAAACGTTGACCTGCCTTCGCTCGGTCCTCATGAAGCCCGAACACCTCGACTGGATTGATCGCATCTGGCAAATCCTCGCCAGCGCCGCCGAAGCCTCGCAAACCCCCAAAAGCGCCTCCCGCTCCCTCGGCCGGCCTTAAAAATCATCGCTCACAACCCGATCCAGATCCTTGAGGGGTGATCGGCTGCGAGGTCTTGGGGAGGAAACGAACTCAAAATGCGAAATTCACCCAAACTGGGATCCCCGTTTAATGCTGTATATCGCCATTCAATGCACAGGAACGCCGTTTAGAGAAAGGTTTGGAGCCATAAAGCCAACTCCGGTAGACTAGATGCTGATCTTGGGGGGGGCTCCGCGAGGCAAATCCGTCTTTGGGCACACCTGTGCCACGGGGGCGGCACAATCTTACGAAGTAACTGAGGGTAAAGAATGCCGGATGTAATGAAGACATTGCTGCTGAATCCGCCGAGCTTTGAGAATTTCGACGGAGGTGCGAGTTCGCGCTGGCCCGCGACCCGCGAGATTGAATCCTATTGGTATCCCGTTTGGTTGACCTACCCGGCGGGCATGATTCCGGGCAGCCGCCTGCTGGACGCTTCGCCGGCCAAAATCAATTGGCAGCAGACGGTGGAGATCTGCAAAGATTACGAATTCCTGGTGCTGTTCACCTCCACGGTCGGATTCGAGAGCGACGTCAAGCTCATCCGCAAAATCAAGGAAGCCAATCCGAGCTTGAAGATTGCCTTCGTTGGTCCGCATGGACACATCAAGCCGGACGAAACTTTGAACGCCAGCCAGGACATCGACTTCGTCACGCGCGGCGAGTTCGATCATTCCGTAGTGGAGTACGCGCACGGCAAGCCGCTCGGCGAGATTCTGAGTGTCAGCTATCGCAAGGACCACAAGATCGTGCACAACGCGGAGCGCCCGCAATTGCACACCGAAGAGCTGGACGCCCTTCCGTTCGCCACCGACATTTACAAGCGCGACCTGAAGATCGAGAACTACAACGTACCGTTCCTACTGCATCCGTTCGTCTCGTTCTATACGACTCGCGGATGCCCGGCGCTGTGCACCTTCTGCATGTGGCCGCAAACGATTTCGGGGCATGCCTGGCGCACGCGTTCCACGGAAAATGTGGCGCGCGAAGTGAAGCAAGCCATCGAATATTTTCCGCAGATGAAGGAAATTTTCTTCGACGATGATACCTTCAACATCCGCAAGGACCGCGTGCTCGATCTGTGCGGCAAGTTTAAGCCGCTCAAGTTCCGCTGGTCGTCAACAGCGCGGGTGCACAGCGATTATGAAACGCTGAAGGGCATGGCGGATGCGGGGGCGCGGCTCTTTATCGTGGGCTTCGAGTCCGGCGACCCGCAAATCTTGAAGAACATCAAGAAGGGCGCGACGGTGGAAATGGCTCGCACGTTTATGAAGAATTGCCGCAAGGTCGGCATTCGCGTGCATGGCGATTTCATTATTGGTTTGCCGGGAGAAACGCGCGAGACGATTCAGAAGACCATCGACTTCGCCAAGGAGCTCGACTGCGAGACAATTCAGGTTTCCCTCGCGCACGCCATGCCGGGCACGGAACTGCATGATTCCATGGCCAAGCAGGGCTTCTTGAAAGTAGAAGCGCTGGCGGATTCTGGCGGGCACCAGTTGCCGCACATCGAATATCCGCATTTGTCCAAGCCGGAGATGATGGGCGGTGTGAACCGCTTCTACGACGAATACTATTTCCGTCCAAAGGTCGTCTGGCGCATCGTACGCGAAGCGCTGTGGGACAGCAACGAGCGCAAGCGGCTCTATCACGAAGCAGTCGATTTCTTGAAGCTCCGCTCGGAGCGCTGGAAGTGGGTCCGCGAAGGCGGCGATATCGAGAAGCCGATGATTGTCGTGCCTGCGCCGCCGTCCGCTTCCGGAAACGATTAAGTTTCACAACATGGGACACGAGTTGAGGATCCGGATCAAGACTCTCGTCATGATCCTGGTGATGGTCGTGTGCGCCAACGTCGGCGACCTGATGTTGAAACGCGGCATGACCCAGATCGGCGCGGTGGAGATTTCCCCTGCAGGATTGCGCCATGCTTTTCTTTCCACCATCTCGAACGGAACGATCTGGATCGGGATCGTGTTCCTGGTTGGATTTATGGCCAGCTACATGACCGTGCTGAGCTGGGCCGATTACAGTTACGTTATGCCGGCTGGCGCATTTGGCTACGCGCTACTCACTCTGCTCGCGGTGGTGTTTTTACATGAGAATGTCTCGCCGCGGCGCTGGGTCGGCGTCGTGCTGATTTGCGTTGGCGTTTTGCTCGTGGGGCAAACGCGGCCGCGCACCACGGAAGTTGCGGTGCGAGAGGTGGCAGCATGATTCGTGTGGCGCTGCTGCTCGCGGTGCTGATCCTGGGGAGCACCGGAGGAGAAATTGCAATTACGCACGGAATGAAAGCCACCGGTGAGCCGGCGCGGCTAAGGCCTCGGGAAATCCTGTCGTTTCTTGCGCAAGCGCTGCGCAACGGATGGTTTTGGGCGGGCGTGCCACTGATGGCGCTCTCGTTCTATTCTTTGCTGGTGCTGCTTTCCTGGCAGCCGATCAGTTTTGTGATTCCCGCCTCGGCGCTGAGCTATGTGGTGGGCACGCTGGGCGCGAAATATATTTTGCGCGAAGACGTAAGCCCTGCGCGCTGGATTGGCGTGGTGCTGGTGTGTGCGGGAGTTGCGCTTGTTGCGGCAGGTTGAGTACGATTCTTCGGAAGCGGCCAGTCTTTCGGGGGAAAGGGCCTTGGTCAATTCCGAATGGAGCCGCACCGCCGCTGTTTTTCTGCTGATTTTCCTCTCATCTGCGATCTACCTCGGAAATGCCGCTTTTCCCGCGCTGCTTGATGATGCGGACGCTTCGCATGCAATCGTGTCGCGCGAAATGCTGCAGCGCCACGACGGCGTAATTCTCTACATGAACGGCATTCGCTATTTGATGAAGGCGCCGCTGCACTATTGGGCGGTGGCGTTGAGTTACGCGGCGCTGGGCCAAAATGAATTTTCCACACGCTTGCCGGTGGCGCTGGCGATGATCGGTTTGGTGCTGCTGGTGAACGACTTCGCGCGGAGGTTTTTTGGAGTTCGCGCAGGACTGTACAGTGGGTTGGTGGTGTGCTCCGGTGCGGGGTTTTTTTTGTTTACGCGCATCATGATTCCGGAAGCGATTTATGCGCTGGAATTCACCGCGATTTTTTATCTTTTTCTGCGCGGTTGGACCGGATCGTTGAATCCCCGTACGGCTTACTGGGGCGCCGCGGCCCTGACGGGGCTGGCGATGCTGACACGCGGGCTGGTCGGCGTAATTTTTCCTGCGGCCATTTTGTTTTTGTTCGTTGCCTCGACACGATCGTGGAATCGATGGCGCGAGCTGCGCCTGTTTTCGAGCGCGGCGATTTTCCTGCTGGTAGCGGCGCCGTGGCACATTCTTGCGAGCTTGCGCGCCAACTCCTTTTTCTGGTCCTACTTCATCAACGAGCATATAAAGCGAGCTATCGGCACGCGGTATCCTCCAGATTATGAAGCCGTGCCCCTATGGTTGTGGCTTGGCGCCCACCTGGTGTGGTTTTTTCCATGGAGCATTTTTCTTCCCGCTGCTCTGAAGTGTATTCCGCGACCGCGAACCTGGCAGAGTTTATCGGCGGAAGGGCAAGCGCGATTACTCCTGGTCTTGTGGGCCGGATTCATTTTGCTGTTTTTCTCGCTAACGTTTGGTTCGCGGATGGAGTATTACAGCTTTGGAGCTTGGCCGGCCATTGCCATGTTGCTGGGAATCGGACTCGCGAAAGCGGAGGAACAGGGCAAGCGCTGGCTCGTTCGCATGCAAGCTGCGCTGGCGGCGGTGGGCGCGGTGCTGGCAACCATGCTGATCGCCATGCTATGGATTTCCGCAAGGGTGCAGGTAAACGGGGATATTTCGTCGCTCCTAAAGGAGCACGAAAATAATTTTTACCGCGTGTCGATGGCGCACATGCTCGACTTGACGCCGCAGGCTTTTGCGCTGCTGCGCCTGCCCTCGGCGCTTGCGGCCGCCGCATTTCTCTTGGGGCTAAGCGCGGCATGGTGGCTACGCCGCAAGCGGCGAGAGCAAGCCGCGGCAGTTTCCCTGGCAATTACGATGGCGGTGTTCTTCTTCGCTGCGAATATAGCTCTCGGCGTTTTCGGGTCGTATCTGTCCTCGAGGCCGTTGATGAGCAAGGTTTTGCCGCAGGTCATATCCGCGGACACGCTGGCGCTTTACGGCGAGTTTGACGCGCTGTCCGGCGTGGCGTTTTACAGCCATCGGCAATTGCTTTTGTGGAATGGACGCTATAACAATTTGGCGCCAGGGTCGTATTATGCAGATGCGCCGCACATTTTCCTGACCGATCCGGAATTTCTGGCCTTGTGGCAGGGACCGAACCGCGTGTTTCTGTTCGTGCCACCGGAACATCGCGCCGCCGCGGCCGAGCGGCTTCCGGCCGCCGGAACATTTCTGGTGGCGGAAAGCGGCGGCAAAGCAGTGTACGCTAATCGTCCGGCCGCTTCGCGATAGGTGTCATGATCGAAACAGCATTGTCGATGCTGCGCTTGGCCGTGCTAGTGCTCGCGGCCGGCCCGCTGGTGTATTACCTGCTCTCGCTATATTGCGTGGTTGAATATTTTCTGACCCTTCGCAGATCGCCTCCTCGTGATGATTCGTTCGCGCCGCCGGTCAGCATACTGAAGCCGGTGCGCGGGGTGGATCACGACGCGTATGAGAACTTCGCGAGTTTTTGCCGGCTCGAATATCCGGAATACGAACTCGTATTTGCGATGGCCGACCCGCATGATCCGGTGATTCCAGTAATCGAGAAGTTGCAGCGGGATTTTCCCCGCCGCGTGATTCGATTCGTGACCGACGTCCCGCGGGTCGGTGAAAACGATAAGGTGAACAGCTTGTGCAGGCTGGTTGCGGAAGCGCGCCACGATTTGCTGGTGATGTCGGACAGCGACGTTCGCGTGGAGCGCGATTATTTGCGCGAAGTGGTAGCTCCCTTTGCCGACGCGGGCGTGGGCGCGGTCACGTCGTTTTATCGTTGCGCGGGCGGAGGCACGATGGCCGCCGATTTGGACATGCTCGGAATGTGCATGGACTCGGTGCCCAGCGCGCTAGTGGCGCGGAAGCTTGAGGGCAAAGTGCAATTTGCGTATGGCTGGACCATGGCGACGTCCAAGGAACGGCTGGAGGAAATCGGCGGCTGGGAGGCGATGGCCAATCATCACTCTGACGATTTCGAGCTGGGAAACCGGATCGCCGGCAAAGGGCACCGCGTGGAATTGATGCGCGACCCGGTGTGGATGGTTTTTCCACGGCAAACCTTCAGAGGATTTTTGCGACACGAGTTGCGCTGGGCCATTGGGCTTCGCAACGTGCGGCCGGCGGGCTACGCGGGAATGATTTTCGCGCACGGCCTGCCCTGGGCGATCCTGGCAGCGTGCCTGGCCGGGGCTTCGGGCCGGGCGGGCATGGCGGCGTTTTTCATTGCGGCGTATCTGATCTTGCGAATTGGCTTGGCTTATGCGGCAGGAGTATGGGGTCTGCGAGACCGCAACATTATTTCGAAGCTTTGGCTTGCGCCGGCGCATGATGCGGTCAGCGCGGCGGTATGGTTCGCCGGGTTTTTTACGGACAGGATTCTTTGGCGCGGCCTGGAATTTCGCGTGAAGAACCGGCTGTTGGAGCCTGCCGGAAATGCAGCGGCCGCGAGAGTAGCCAGGCAGCAGAGTAACCCGCGGGGAATCAAGTGAGCGGAGGGGCTTTCGCGGCGCTTTCTTTTGCGTTGCCGGGCTGGCGTTTTATTGTGCTGGTCATTGCCGCCACGCCACTCGCTTACTACATCGCGGCGACACTTGCCGCCTTGCGATTTTTTCTACGCGAGCGCAAGCGAAAGATTGCTTGCTATGCTCCCGCGGTGAGCTTGCTCAAGCCTGTGCGCGGCGTGGATTTTGGCTCGTATGAGAATTTCGCAAGTTTCTGTGCGCAGGAATATCCGGAATACGAGATTCTTTTCGGTGTGGCCGACCTTGCGGATCCCGCGGTGCCATTGATTCATCGGCTCATTGCCGAGTTTCCGCGGCGGAGAATTCGTTTGCTGGTGGGTTCGGAAGAACTGGGGGCGAATCGCAAAGTGAACAAGCTGGCGCGGCTGGCGCGTGAAGCGCAGTACGACGTGCTTGCGCTCACGGACGGCGACGTTCGCGTAGGCCCGGAGTATTTGCGCGAAGTGGTTGCGCCCTTCGCAGACAAGAAGGTTGGCGCAGTTACTTCGTTTTACCGGGGCATAGCGGAGAAAAATCTTGGCGCGGAACTCGAGACGGTCGGTGCAGCAAGCGATTTCTTTGCGGGCGTGCTGATGGCCAATTGGATGGAGGGAATCACGTTTGGACTGGGCGCTTCGATTGTTACGACGAAGGAATGGGTCGCAAAAATTGGGGGCTTCGCGGCGATTGCGGACATGCACTCCGACGATTACGAGCTTGGCCATCGCATCGCCAAGGCGGGCGGCAAAGTTTTGCTTTCACGGGAAGCGGTGTGGACGATGTATCCCGCGCAGACCGCTCGCGGCTTTTGGCAGCATCAAGTGCGCTGGGCGCGCACCGTGCGGTTGTGCCGTCCGCTCTCCTTTGCGGGGCTGATTTTCACGCATGGGCTGCCGTGGGCAGTGCTCGCCGCGCTCATCGCGCCAGTGTCGTGGATTGCCGCCGCGTACCTGTTGGGATATCTCGTACTGCGCTTGACAATGGCATGGACGGTCGGCGTCTGGGGTGTCCGAGACGACGTACTGCGGCGCAAGCTCTGGCTGGTGCCGCTGCGGGATGCCATTTACTTCGCGGTGTGGCTGGCGAGCTTCGGGTCCAA
>Ga0307479_10002726_pt1 | contig 16009 bp, 20 predicted proteins | sample atmos_gasesECM4C_FD_203743 | JGI IMG/M metagenome (GOLD analysis project Ga0307479, IMG submission 203743) | Hardwood forest soil microbial communities from Morgan-Monroe State Forest, Indiana, United States - atmos_gasesECM4C_515 | ecosystem: Environmental > Terrestrial > Soil > Temperate... | reverse complement strand
CGATTGGAGCAAGTATTGAAGGCCGGCAATCCGCTGCTCTTGAAAGCACGCGTTCAGGTGGAAGAAGCGGGGACGCGGCTGTCCTTGCAGGAGGCCAGGCGGCTTGAAGAGATCGCTGAGCGCCCAGCCGCGCCTGAATTTCGTGTGCGCCTTGAAATGCGAGTGCTGAGCGAGGGTATTTTGGATCAGCTGGAAAAACTGTTTGCCGGGTCTCCTGGCTCGTGCCAGGTGGTGTTTGAACTTTGCCATCCGGACGGCTCCATAGCCCTGGTGCAGGCGCAGCAGCGCGTGAAGACGACGCCCGAATTGGCAGAAGCGATCCGGCAAGTTTGCGGCGAGCGAGCCGTTGCGGTGGTGGCCGGATGAGCCCCAAGGAAAAAAACAAAACGGGGACTCTGCCTCCTGAGCGGCAGAAAGAGATGGAACGTCAAAAGGAAATTGAGCGGCTCGAAAAGGACGTCGAAGAGCTGCGTCAATTGGCCGGGGACGCTGATGCGGATGTGGAGCTGGAACGCATTCGCGAGCAGGTCGCAGAGTTGCGGCGAGAGTTTTATGCGCACCTAGGTCCGTGGCAGCGCGCGCAAATCGCGCGTCACCAGCAACGGCCGTACACGCTGGATTTTGTAAGCCTGCTTTTCACGGATTTTATGGAGTTGCACGGCGACCGCGGGTATGCGGATGACAAAGCCATCGTTGCGGGCTTGGCAAAATATCGCGGACGACCCGTTGCCGTCATTGGCCACCAAAAAGGCCGCGATACCAAGCAGCGGCTCATTCGCAATTTCGGGCAGCCGAAGCCGGAAGGCTATCGCAAGGCCCTGCGCGTGATGCAACTTGCGGCGAAGTTCGGCCGCCCCATCCTCACGTTTATCGATACGCAGGGCGCGTATCCCGGAATTGACGCCGAAGAGCGGGGCCAAGGCGAGGCGATTGCGCGTAATTTGCGGGAGATGGCCCGGCTGCCAGTTCCGGTCATCGTCACCGTAACCGGTGAAGGGGGCTCCGGCGGAGCGCTAGCCATCGCCGTTGGGGATCGCGTGAACATTCTGGAGAACAGTTTTTACTCGGTGATTTCGCCGGAGGGATGCGCGTCGATTATTTGGCGAGACCCGTCGAAGGCCGAGGTCGCTGCTGCGGCTATGAAGATTACGGCAAAAGATTTGAAAGAGCTGGGCATCGTCGACGAAATCGTGCCCGAACCTGAGGGCGGCGCCCATAACGATCATGAAGCGGCGGCACGGTTTCTGGATGATGTCCTTGACCGTCAGCTAGTGACGCTCACAAACCAGCCGATTCGGGAGCTGGTCCAGGCGCGCTACGAAAAGTTCCGTAAAATGGGACAATTCTTCGATTTGGGCAACTAGCGGCTTCGTTTACTCTGGTTCAATTCCGTCCCACCGTGCGAGGCGCAACTGCTTCCCAGATCGCTTCTTAGAGAACCTCGCCCCGTACCTGTGACCCCGTAGCACATTGGAAACGCCGGTTGGACGCAGCGTTGTGCGCGCGCGAGCCGCGGTCTACTCTGAGGTGGCAATCATCCAGGCGTGCCGGTGCAGGGGAATATCATGGAAGCACAGGCCGGTTCACGGAGAACAGGAATCGTCATGTCGGAACCCTTCCGTCCTTACGAAAAGCTTGTCGAGATTACGATTTTCGGGAAGAAGTTTCAGGTGCCGGAACGCAATTCACTGCTGCGCTGTTTTCAGTTCATCAGTCCCGAAACGATTCCATATGGGCGGTTCTGCTGGAACCAGGATTGCCAGTATTGCCGCGTGAGCTGCCAATTGCCGGATGACGACGAACCGCGCGAGATGTTGAGCTGCAAGTTTATCGTGATGCCCGGGATGGAAATTACGGAGTTAAGCCAGGAGTTGAAGTGGTGCTTGCGCGCGAAACTGCCATCTGATGCGACGGTTTCATCGTAAGAACTGCATTCGGCAATTTCATACTCTTCGGCTCTGCCGCGCAAGCCACCAACGATTCATTTGCGCTCTCCCCAGCTCTGCACTACATTCCTAAATGAGTTACATGAGTAACGCAATCGCAATACTTTGCGACGGATGCGGCCAGATGGCATCGCCGGAGCACATGGCGCGGCGACTGCAACGCCTGGAATGGTCCACCCGCTACCGTCCCGTACATATCGGCACACTGTTTCTCGGCGCGTTCTCTCCGCTGGAAGAGAAAGATTTCTTGTATTCACCTGGCGGTGAGTTTCATGGTGAAGCCGGATCGTTGCTTACGGCGCTGGGTATCGTGGGCGGGGGCAGAGCAGTAGACGTGGTCCACGCAGAGTTTCAACGGGCGGGATTCTTTCTCACACACGTCCTGGAGTGCCCGCTCGAGAATCCTTTGGAGAATCGAGCAAACGAGGCATCTTTGTTGGCGCAGCGACTTAAGCCGCTCGCCGCAAGGGTACGCCGATCCCTGAAGCCTAAACGCGTCGTGTTGATTTCACAAGCACTCGGGACGGTCCTCGAGTCCATTCAAGCCCTGGATCTGGGATGTCCCATCCTTCTGGATACGCACAAGCCGTATGAATTGAATTCATCCCTGAGCGAGACCGCTGTCGCGTTGCTACGGGAGAGACTTTCCGGGCCAGCATAGTACTGGCCTGCTGGGCAGCGAATGCCTGTTCATCCGTCACATTGACTTGTGCCCACCATCACAGCTAGACCGCTCTGGTGGCTGTGATAGAATCAATCGCATAGACGCACTGAGGGCGCCGCAGGAGTACCGCCGTGAAAAAGCAAGCAAAGTTTGGCGTAGGAATCAGCGTAATCGTGATCTCGTTGGGGTTTTTGGCCTGGCTGGGCTATGGCGAGAGCAAGACTTATTACCACACCATTGCGGAACTTTCGACGTTGAACGGCTCTGCGCGAACTCAGCGCATGCGCGTCGGTGGCACCGTGGAACCCGGAAGTATTCGCCGCCTTTCCGGCCGGGTTGATTTTGTGCTCGAAGGGGAGGGCAAAAAGCTCCCTGTCAGCTACATCGGCAGCGATCCTCTGCCCGATACGTTTGTAGATAAATCGCAGGCACTCGTGGAAGGTCGCCCAGCTTCGGACGGCCGGTTTGTAGCAGAGCATGTTCAGGCGAAGTGCGCTTCAAAGTATGAAGCAGCGCCGGGGGGAACCAATGGCGCCGCGACCAGCTCCACCCAGCAAAGCAGCATGTAGCAGACCCGGGTTCGCCGGGGGAGAGGCGAGGTCCCCGTGGATGTATTCGGCTCCTTTGCACTCATTCTAGCGTTTGTGTGCGCGGCATACGCCTTCGCCGGCGGCATTGCGGCCATCGTTACGCGGCATCCTCTGCTGATTAAAAGCACGCGCCAAGCCGGGATCGCCACCTGCTGCCTGATTTTCCTCGCCACCTTCAGCCTGGAATATCTGTTCTTCACCGACAATTTTTCCGTTGCGTACGTGGTGTCGCACAGCAACCGCGACTTGTCCACCTTCTATAAAGTTGCCGCGTTATGGTCGGGGATGGAAGGCTCGCTGCTGTTCTGGAGCCTCCTGCTGGCCGTCTATGTTTTCTCGGTGCTGATTGCGTACCGCAACAAGAATGGGGAATTGATGCCGTATGTCGGCATGGTAATGGCCGGCGTGCAGCTGTTCTTCTTGACGCTGAATAACTTCGTGGAGAGCCCGTTCAAGGCCCTGGGAGCGCCGGGGGCTGACGGGATAATGAATTTCGTTGCGCGGAGCGATGGCAATGGATTGAATCCGCTCCTGCAATACCCGGAGATGGTGATTCATCCGCCAAACCTTTATTCGGGGTACACGGGATTCACGATTCCATTCGCGTTTGCGCTGGGAGCGCTACTGGCCCGCTACCCGGGGGAAAAGTGGATCCACCTGACGCGCAAATGGACCATGATCGCATGGATGTTCCAGTCGGCGGGCATTGTGCTGGGCGCGCACTGGGCTTATGCGGTGCTGGGCTGGGGCGGGTACTGGGGCTGGGATCCGGTGGAGAACGCCTCGCTGCTGCCGTGGCTGACAGGCACCGCGTTCCTGCATTCGGTGATGATGCAGGAGAAGCGCGGGATGATGAAAGTGTGGAACGTTTGGCTGGTGTTCTGCACGTTTCTGCTGTGCATCCTGGGAACGTTCCTGACGCGCAGCGGCGTGGTGAGCTCGGTGCACGCCTTTGCGCAGTCCAACATCGGCCCGTGGTTCTTGGGATTCATTGGGTTCGTGTTGGTGGTCTGCCTGGGCGCGTATCTGAAAAACCGGGATTACTTGAAAAGTGAGAATCAGCTGGATTCGGTGATTTCGCGCGAGTCGAGCTTTCTCTTCAACAATCTGGTCCTGCTGGTTTTGTGCATAGCCGTGCTGTCTGGCACGCTCTTTCCGGTGTTTTCCGAATGGTTCACCGGGGACCGCATCAGCGTGGGCGCGCCGTTTTTCAACAAGGTGAACATTTCCGCGGGATTGTTGCTGCTGTTCATGACGGGCGTGGGGCCGCTGCTGGCGTGGAGGAAGACGTCCACGGAGAGCATGAAGCGGAATTTCGGGTGGCCGCTGGCGGCGGGTCTTTTGACCGGAGCGATTGCGTTTGGGTTTGGATTCCGGGCGTTCTACTCGCTGATCTGCCTCATCCTGTGTATGTTCGTGGCGGCCACGATCGTGCTGGAATTCTACCGGGGCTCGAAGGTGATTCGCGCGCGCTCCGGAGCTTCCTTCGCGGCCTGCGTTATCGACCTGACGATGCGCAACACGAGGCGCTATGGCGGGTACATCGTTCACGTGGGAATGGTCTTTGTGTTTATCGGTCTATCGGGGGCGGCGTTCAACCGCGACGTCCAAAAGGGCATGCAGATCGGCCAGAGCATGCAGATCGGGCCGTACACGCTGGTGCTGCAAGGCGCGGACAGCAAGCCGGAGAAGAACTACACGGCGCAACGCATGCTCGTGGAGGTGCTGCGCGACAACAAACCGATGATGATGATGTTCCCGGAAAAACGGCGCTTCGTTACCAACCAAGAAAACGGCACGATGGTGGCGATTTATTCAACGCTGAAGGAAGACCTGTACGTTGTGTTTGCGGGCGAAGATCCCGAGACCAACCTACCGGTGATTCATGCTTTCCTCAATCCGCTGGTCAAGTGGATTTGGTTTGGCGGGGTGGTGGTGGTGTTTGGAACGATCGTGGCGCTCTTGCCGAACCGGCGCGCCGTATTGGTTTTGGCAGGCGCGCCACAGCCGACGGCTCATCCTGCTGGCCATCCGTTGCCATCGTCAGTGACGTTGCGAGAGGGCCATGACTAGGCGCGGCCCGCTGGTTGCGATCGCCGCGTTATCGGCTCTGGCTACGCTGCCTGTGTGGATTTCACCCGCCGGAGCCCAACAGACGGATCGCGCGAAGCAAATTGGTGGAAAACTCGTGTGCGGCGTGGGAACGTCTGTGTGCAATTGTCGGCAGATTCTCACGCAGTGCAATCACGTTGGCTGCATGAATTCCTCAGCGATGCTGAAGACGCTGGACCAGAAGGTTGCGAAAGGGGACTCCGAGGAGGCCATCCTTCAGGCATTCATCCTCGAATTTGGCCGGGAAGTGCTTGCCGAGCCGCCAAAGTCAGGATTCAACATGATTGCGTGGCTCATGCCAAGCTTTTATCTTCTGGGTGGAATGGTACTCGTTGTTTTGGTGATTTCACGCTGGCGAAAGCGTCCGGCCGCGGAGTCGGCGGGGGCAGCCCGTGCTGCGAGTCAACTTTCTCCGGAATTTCTGGAACGTGCCCGCGCCGAAGCGGCACGTCAAACTGAGGACTAGAACGTGACGCTGGTGTTCATTCTCGCCGCAATGGCGATCGAATCCGGGGATTGGGCCATCCTAGGCGCGTGCTTTGCCTTGGCGCTAGCTACGATGCTGTTCATTTTTTACATCCAGCCGGACGCCTCGGATCTTGCCCCGCGTCGCACCAAACTCGATCAACTGCTGGAGCGACGCGACACCATCTATGATAATCTGCGCGACCTTCGTTTTGAGTACCGTTCCGGAAAATACTCGGAAGGCGATTTTGAGGCCATGAAGACGGCGCTTGAAAATGAAGCGGCAGTTGTTCTTGCCGAGATCGAACAGGTCACGGAATCGCAGGTGCGGCGGCCACGCGGAGCTCACGCGGCCGACCGGAGCTCGCAATGATGCGAAGTACTTCGCGATTTGCTTTGGCCGCGGCACTCGTTCTTGCCGTCGTCACGGCGGCCCAAGCCGGGACGGTCCACGGCACGGTAAAGAACGGGACTACCGGACAGTCGGTCGCGGGCATCGAGTTGGCCCTTCTCCAGCCCATGAGCGGCATGCAAGTGGTAGCGCATTCCAAGAGCGGAGCCCAGGGTGAATTCACGTTTGACCATCCGGGGCTAGGCACGCAGCCGATGCTCGTCCAGGCCGACTATCAAGGCATTCATTTTAATCAGATGGTTCCCCCTGGCCGTGATGGCGTGCAGGTGGACATTTTTGAAGCTACGAAGGATCCAAAGACGATTACGGTTTCATCGCACGTGGTGGTTTTTCAACCGAACGGGTCGACGCTGATTGTCGGCGAGCAATACCAGGTGGAGAACAAGTCGCAGCCGCCGCGAGCATTCTTCCGCGCGGACGGGAGTTTCGATTTCACGCTCCCGGAAGCGGGCCAGTTACAACAAGTGGCCGCCAGCGGACCGGCGGGGATGCCCCTGACGCAGCTTCCGATGGACAAGAAAAAGAATCGATATTCCATCGCGTATGCGTTTAAGCCGGGTGAGAGCACGATCCGTCTCTCTTATGAACTTCCCTACCTGGGCAACAGCGCAACGATTAAGCTCCCCACGGTTTATCCCGGGACGCGGCTTCTGCTGGCGGCGCCGCCAACAATGCAGGTGAGTGGCGATGGGTTTGCGCCGGGTGGGCAGGAGCAGGGAATGAACCTGTACGGCCGCGAAGATGTTCCTGCGGGCACGCTAGTGGCCGTGAGTCTTTCAGGGACGGCGCCGCCGCCCAATTCGAGCGGAGGCGGAGAGCAAACGCAGCAAGGACGCGACGCGCAGCAGGGCGGCGGGGAATCGGCGGGCGTGAATATTCAGGCCGTTCCTGGGCGGCTGGACGTCTTAAAATGGCCGTTGATTGGGGGCTTTGTTTGCGTTTTTGTGTTTGCCGCGTTTCTCCTTTCACGAAAGCAGGTGGTGGCCGTCGCTGGAGTGGCGGGCACTGAGGAAGAGGCCGCGCCCGCCACATCTAAAAAAGCAAAAGCGAGCGTGGCGCCATCATCGGCGGCGTCCACTGCATTGCCGCCGGTTCCCTCGAATGGAACGTCAAGCCTCGCGGAAGTTGATGCGGCGATCGGCACCAGTCTGGATGCGCTGAAGGAACGTCTCTTCCGGCTAGAGCTGCGCCGCCAGGCCGGCACAATTTCCGAGGATGAATACGCCCAGGAGCGCGCGCGCGCGGAAAAAATCCTTCGCGATCTCGTGCGAGGCTGAACTTTGGAACGGCGTAGGACTCTTTTTGTTCCCGAGGTCGCTCGGTGACCGCACCGGCTTTTTCTCCTACAGGAATCCGCTTCGAAAACATTGAAAAACGCTATGGCGGGCTTTACGCGCTGCGGCGCGTCTCCCTGGAAATCGCTTCCGGCGAATGCGTGGTGTTTGCCGGCCGCAACGGTTCCGGGAAGACGACGCTCCTGCGTATTGCATCGCGCCTCGTGCGGCCTTCCTACGGGGAGGTGAGTTACTCGAATGGCCAGGGGAAAACCTCTGAGGTGCCGGCGCCAACTGGATTTGTGGCGCACGCCACGATGGTCTACGACGAGTTGACAGCCGAAGAGAATCTGCTGCTCTTCGCGAAATTGCAGGGAATTGCGGAGCCAGCCTCGCGCGCTGAAACGCTGCTTGGTGAAGTGGGACTTTTGGAGCGGCGCAGTTCACTGGTGCGGACGTTTTCGCGTGGCATGCGCCAGCGCGTGGCGATTGCCCGCGCCCTCTTGAATGAACCTTCGGTCTTGCTCCTCGATGAGCCCGCGACCGGGCTCGATCCGCAAGGAATTACCTGGCTGGCAGAGTCGCTCCGGCGCATGCGCGACGCCGGCCGCACCATCGTGATGAGCTTGCACGGGGAATCAGAAATGTCCGCGTTGGCCACGCGGGGGATTCGCCTCGATGCAGGTTCCGTGGTTGCCGACACACGGACGGGCGCGAGCCTTCATTCCATTCTGACGTTTGCGGGTTCCTGAATGGCGCTGCTCTCCAATACGGCCGTGTTACTCGGAAAGGAACTTCGCACAGAGTTTCGCTCGCGCGAGCTGCTCACGACCACAGTGGTGTTTGTGTTGCTCATCTTCATGATTTTCAGCATTACGTTTCACCCGACAACGACCGAATCGCAGCAGTTTGGTCCAGGCTTGCTTTGGGTTGCATTTCTTTTCGCGGCTTCCTTGATGCTTCAACCATGTTTCTTGCGAGAACAGGCCAACGATACGCTGAGCGCACTGCGGCTTTCCGTAAGCGATCCTTTTGCGATTTTTTTCGCCAAACTGACAGCAAATACTTTTTTCCTGCTTTTGACGGAATTGCTGATGCTGCCGTTCTTTGCAGGTTTCTTTAACGTCCGCGTCTTCGCGGTCTTGCCGCAACTGATTGTTGTTTTCTTTCTCGGGAGCCTGGGAATTGCCATTCCAGGGACGGCGTTTTCAGCGATTTGCGCGCAGGCCCGCATGCGAGAGCTGATGCTGCCGTTGCTGCTGCTTCCCGTGCTCACACCGATATTGATTGCCACTACCGAAGTGACCGCGGCGCTTCTTCAACCCGAACCGAGCATGAACTTTGCTGGACTTGCAATTATCACCGGTTTCGACGTGGTTTTTTTGACCGCCTTATGGCTTTTCGGCGAATATCTATTGGAGGAGTGAGGGAGATGCGAATCCGCAGGCAGGGAAGTCGCTGCAGTACCGGAGGTCTGGCGTGTTGAAAAGCACTCTCAAGGCAAGCATTCTGTTTGTCTTGCTTGCCGTTACCGCGTACTTGGCTTTTTATTACGCCCCTATTGAACGAACGATGGGCATCATTCAGAAGATATTCTATCTGCATGTTTCCAGCGCTCTTAGTTCCTTCGTGGCCTTCTCAGTCTGTTTCTACGCGAACCTGAGATACGTCTTCACGCGACAAGCGAAATCGGATTGGCTGGGCGTATCCGCCGCTGAGGTTGGCCTGGCCTTTATATTTGTTGTGCTCATCACCGGTCCTATTTGGGCGCACCCGGTATGGGGAATTTGGTGGACCTGGAGCCCGCGCCTGACTCTAACGTTTGTTCTTGGCTTGCTCTATGTTTCCTACCTGCTGCTGCGCTCGATGATCGAAGAACCAGACAAGCGAGCGCTCTTCAGCGCAGTATTTGGTATTTTTGCCTTTCTGGACGTGCCTCTCGTGTATTTTTCGATCCGTTGGTGGCGGGACCAACATCCGACTCCGGTGATCATGGGCGGACCGGGTTCGGGACTAGAGCCGCGGATGCGCGTCTCGTATCTTCTGATGTGGGGTGCGCTCACGGGGCTGCTGATTCTGCTGATGAATGCGCGGTACAAGCTGGAGGCGTTGCGCGCCAGTGTGGAAGAATTGCGAAGAGAGGCGGAGGTTCAATGAAGAATCTGGATAGCGTGCTCGCGGCATATCTCGCCGGATGGGCGATCTTCTTTGTCTACTATATCTCAGTGGCGCAGCGCATGAGCACGCTGCGCGAAGAGGTCGAGCGGCTGAAGTCGCTGCTGACCAAGGGAAAATAGCTTGGCAGGGAAGAAGCGCGTTGGGATCGTGCTGTTCCAGCTTGGCGGGCCGGATTCGCTGGCGGCCGTCGAGCCATTTCTGCTGAACCTGTTTCTCGATCCTGACATTATTCCGCTCGGTCCATTTGGACTGCTTCGCGGTCCAATCGCGCGGCTTATTTCCTCGCGCCGCGCCAAGCCCGTTGCGGAGCGCTACGCGGAAATCGGTCGCCGCTCGCCCATTGCAACGTTGACCGAACGTCAGCGCGTCCGCCTGGTGGAAGCCGTGTCGCCGCACATCGAGCCGGTGGCTGTAACGGCCATGCGTTATTGGCATCCGTTTACTTCCGAAGCCGTCGCCGCGCTGAAGAATCGAGGCCCGCTCGACGAAATTGTGCTCCTGCCGCTATACCCCCATTATTCCTACGCGACCACGCTGAGCAGCCTGAAAGAATGGCGCCGCGTGTACGGCCAGCCCGCGGGAGGGCCTGCGGAACGTACGGTGGATCATTTTTTCGATCACCCGCTTTACATCCAAGCGCTCGTTCAACGGATTGGTTCCGTACTGCGGCAGTTTTCGGACAGTTCGCGCATTCACCTTGTCTTCAGTGCCCACGGCTTGCCGATGAGCCTGGTCGAAAAAGGCGATCCCTACCCGAAACAGATTGAGGCAACGGTGCGTCTTGCGGCTGAACTCGGCACAAAGCAATTTCCCGGCTGGCCAAAAACGCATTTGCTCTGCTACCAAAGCCGCGTCGGGCCGGCCAAGTGGCTGCAGCCTGCGCTCACGGAAACGATCGAGCGGCTCGGCCACGAGGGCGTGAAAGAAATGTTGGTTGTACCGCTTTCCTTTGTCACCGAGCACATCGAGACGCTCCACGAAATCAACATTGAAGCGCGCGAGGAAGCGGAGAACCTGGGAGTCGAGAAGTTCCGGATGATGCCTGCGGTTGGCGACTCGCCTCTCTTTATCGCCGCGCTGAAAGATCTCGTGTTGCGGGCCGTGGGCATCGATGCCAAGGAACCCTCCGGGCTGCTTTCCACTCCAGTGAGTTAAATGTATAATTCGCCGCTGGGACAGGGGCGATGACATCCACTTACCATCCGGGAGTGCACCGGTTCTCCGTTTTTGTTGTGTTTTGGACCATTCTTCTTTTCGTTGCCGGGGCTCTCGTTACATCCAAAGATGCAGCCCTTTCCGTGACAGACTGGCCGACTTCGCATGGCACGATGGTCCCCCGGCTTTCCTCGCTGCAGGGTGGGGACCTATTTGAGTTTTCGCATCGCGCGGTGGCGGGCGGTTTGGGGATTCTGGTGCTCGTCCTGGCCGTGTTGCTGTGGGTGAAGGAAAGCCGGGTGTGGCTTCGCTGGCTCGGATTGGTTGCTGTGCTTGGAGTCGTTGTCCAAGCCGTTCTGGGCGGCCAGGTGGTGATTCGGCTGCTTCATTATTGGCTGCCGGTCATCCATGCCTGTTTTGCGCAAATCGTTTTTGCGGCGGTTCTCGGCATTGCCGTTTTCACCAGTAAGTGGTGGGTTTCCGAACGGCCGCAACTGGAAGACAGCGGCGCGCCTTCGATTCAATCCCTGAGCATCCTCAATGCGGCCGTGATCTACGTGCAGGTGATACTCGGCGCGGGCTTCCGGCACAAAGACATTCCGGTCTGGCCGCACATCGCGGGGGCGATGGTCGTACTTGCGGTAGTGACCTGGACCGCGGTGGCCTTGCGCAAACGGTTCGGGCAATCGCGCGAACTCTCGAAAGCGCGGATTTTGTTGCACGCCATCTTTGGTGCTCAGTTTCTCTTGGGATTTGCGGCTTTCTGGTCACGGACCAGCACAGCGGATGCGCCGCAGCCAATGCCGGTGATGGTCACGTTGACGGTGATCCACACGGTCGTGGGCGCGATCCTGTTCGCGTTTTCGGTTCTGGTCGCACTGATGTGTTACCGCTTGATTCCGCGTGGAAGGGAAGCGGCTGCCACGGAACCGCAGGTGACCACCGGATGAACACGGCGCCAGCCACGGACCTTACGGTTTCTGCTCGCGCGGGTGGCTACGTCGCGCTGACCAAGCCTGACGTCTCTTTTCTCGTACTGATAACTACGGCTGCTGGCTTTTACATGGGTGCGCGCGGCCCCATCGCCTGGCTGCACATGATCCACGTCGTGTTCGGCACCATGCTTATCGCCGGGGGAACGGCGGCGCTGAATCATTACATCGAGCGTGATTCCGATGGGTCCATGCGCCGAACGGCCTCTCGCCCGCTCCCGAGCGGCTTGCTGCAGCCCCGTGAGGCGCTGTTGTTTGGCGTGGCGCTCTCCATCGCTGGAGCTGTGGACCTTTATTTCGTGGCAGGAAAGCTTGCCGCGGGACTGGGTGTAGCGACCTGCCTGAGCTACCTGCTGGCTTACACGCCGCTGAAAAAACGCACGGTCTGGGCGACATTCGTGGGCGCGTTTCCCGGAGCGATCCCTCCGATGATCGGGTGGGTGGCCGCTACAGGTTCGCTCGACCGCGGAGCGTGGTTGCTTTTTGCCATTCTGTTTCTCTGGCAGTTCCCGCACTTCCATGCGATTGCCTGGATGTACCGCGAAGATTACGCCCGAGCGGGGATCCTGATGTTGCCGGTAGTCGACCGCGAGGGGACACGCACGTTCCGGCAGATCATTTTGTACGCGGCCGGCCTTGTGGGAGTGAGTCTGCTGCCGGTTCTCCTGGGACTGGCCGGCGTCGTTTACTTTTTCGGCGCTTTGGTGACGTGCACAGCCCTCGTCCAAGTTTGCCTTTGGGCCGCCAGCAACAAGACAAACACTCGCGCCAAGTGGCTGATGCACGCCACGGTCCTGCACATCCCGCTGCTGCTGGGCTTGATGATCTACGACAAGATCCCGCGCTGATCCAGCAGATTCAAAAACAACCGCTTCAGGAAAGGACAAACATACTCCCATGTATTCGCAACCGGCACTCAATGCCTGTCTGAACGCAACCAGCGCGCTGCTTCTGGCGGGAGGCTACGCCGCGATACGAGCGGGAAAGCGGGACGTACACAAGAGATTCATGGTGTCCGCGTTCTGGGTTTCCGTTATTTTTCTGGTGTCGTACGTGATTTATCATATCCGCGTAAAGCAAGTTGTCCTTTTTCAAGGGCAGGGGTGGATCCGGCCGGTTTACTTCGCGCTACTGCTTTCGCACACGATTCTGGCGATCGTGATTGTGCCGATGATTCTGGTTACGCTGCGGCGAGCCTGGATGGAAAGATTCGATAAGCACAGAGTTATCGCGCGCTGGACGCTGCCGCTGTGGTTCTACGTGTGCGTGACGGGCGTGATCGTGTATCTGATGGTCTACCAAATCTATGTGGGAAAGAATGGTTGAGTTGCGGCGAATTGCTGACGCGCGAACTCTCTAGAATTGCGGAGAATTATCCTGTCGGAAGCCCGGCGGCACGAGAGCTCCTGTTTGCGCGGAGCGCACGGCTGAACGTGTACCGGATTTGGGAAATACGATATGCCAAAAATCGATGTTGGGATTGGCAAAAGCAACTCCTACGAATCGTCGCTCGCGCTTCTCCCGCAGGGAAGTGACAATGCAGTCCGTGGACTTGGCGGTATGCTCGTTAAACACTTTGACGATTTGCCCCGGAATCAGCGGCGTATCCATGAGGAGCAGGGCGCCGTTGGCGCTCACGATATACGTAGAGGCCTTCAAGTCGATGGTTTCGCCTTCAGGCAGGCGGCAACGCACCGTGATTGGTATTTGTAGCGAAAGGCGTGTGGTGCGCCGGCGTTCTGGATAGCGCGTTCTTTGCATAGGCGAGGACTTCCCTTCGGGACAGGGGCCTAATACTGGCATGAGTACTCGCCAAAACCAAGAGAATTAAAGGTTTGGAACTCCCAGTACTAGGACGATCCTACGGCAGGGGAGCTACTAGGAATCGAGCTTGGCGATGACGGCGTCAGCGAACTCGTCGGTGCCGGCTTTGCCTTTGACGTCCCGGGTGGTGTGTTTTCCTTCACGGTAGACCTTTACGAGAGCTTTGTGGATGCGCTCGGCAGCAGTCCGTTCCCCGAGGTGATCGAGCATGAGGGTGGCGCTCATGACCAGCGCCGTGGGATTGGCGAGGCCTTTGCCGGCGATGTCGGGGGCGGTGCCGTGGACGGCTTCAAACATGGCGCAATCGTCGCCGATATTGGCGCTGGGGACCACACCCAACCCCCCCACGAGGCCGGCGGCTAGGTCGCTCATCACATCGCCATAAAGGTTCGGGAGCAGGAGCATATCAAATTGCAGTGGATCCATGACGATTTGCATGCAGGCGTTGTCAACGATGAGCTCTTTGAACTCGATCTCCGGGGATTGCGCGGCTACCTTGCGAACCGATTTCAGGAATAACCCGTCGGAAAGCTTCATGATGTTGGCTTTGTGGATGGCGTGAATTTTCTTGCGCCCATGGCGTTTGGCGTAGTCAAAGGCAAAGCGGGCGATGCGCGTGGAAGCTTTTTCGGTGATGATTTTGAGGCTCTCGACGACGCCGGGGACGACTTCGTGCTCCAGGCCGGAATACAAATCCTCGGTGTTTTCGCGGACGAGGATCAGGTCCACATTTTCAAAGTGGGATTTTACGCCGGGCAAGTTCTTCACTGGTCGCAAGTTGGCGTAGAGGTCGAGCGCCTTGCGCAGAGCCACGTTTACGCTGGGCGCCCCGCCGGCGATAGCCGTCCCCATAGGTCCCTTAAGAGCTACGTGATTCCGGCGCACGGATTCGATGGCAGCTTGATTGACGGACTGTGCCTGGTCTCCGGAGTCCCCAGTTCGCCCGGCAATCTCTTCCCAATCAAACTGGACACCGGAGGCCTCCAGAATGCGGCGAGTGGCCGTGGCAACTTCCGGGCCGATGCCTTCGCCCGGGATTAGGGTAACTTTGTGTTTCATAGATGCATCTTATTGTAAGCGATGCGTCCGTGGCTGTCGAAATCGGGCAGTGAGCCCTATTTCCTGGTAGGAACCGGACTGTTGTGCAGGCAGGGAAAAGGTTTGCTATGATAGAAGCGTTGGTAGCATCGCAGGTTCGCCTGCGAGCGGAGGCTAAAGGAATTTATGATTAATTTGACGCCGGTTGCGAGCACCAAGGTGAAGGAAATCATGCAGATGCAGAGCCCTGTACCGACTGCCCTTCGGGTGGCGGTTGTTGGCGGGGGCTGTTCCGGTTTCCAGTACCACATGGCGTTTGAGAACCAGACTTCCGAAGCAGATCAGATTTTCGAATTTGACGGCTTGAAAGTGGCTGTCGATCAGATGAGCTCCATGTATCTGGACGGCATTGAGATTGATTACATCGAGACGCTCGAGGGAGCGGGATTCAAATTTAACAACCCGAACGTCAAGAGCACCTGCGGCTGTGGCAGTTCGTTCAGCGTGTAACTTCGAGCAGGGAAGCGCTCACTGCGCTTTGACGGTTTCTTCAGGCTCCTGAGCACTTCGTTCAGGAGCCTTTTTTATGGCGACAAGCCCCTTAGAGTGGGACGAAAAGCACAGACTCTCGGCTCAGGCCTCGTCCACCGAGCCCGCTGGCATTGTGCGAGAACTGCTGCCTCTGCTGCCGATGGGGCCCGCGCTGGACCTGGCGTGCGGCACGGGAAGACATGCTCTGCTCTTGGCCGCGCGCCATCAACATGTTACGGCGGTGGACTGCTCGGCCACGGCTTTGGAAATCCTGGAAGCGAAAGCACGCGCCATGCCGGCCTCCGTGCGCCGCATCCATAGCCTTGAGCCGGCCGGGCGGTCCTCGCGTGGCGGCATCGATCTAGTGCAGGCGAATCTTGAAAAGATCGCGATCCCGGAACGATCACACGATCTGATACTCTGCATCCGCTACCTGCAACGATCGCTTTTCCCTCTGATCTGCCGTGCTCTTCGCCCGGGTGGAATGTTGCTATTTGAAACTTATACGCAAATGCAACTGCAATTTGACGGAGGTCCGCGGGATCCAGATCATCTGCTCGAAGCGGGTGAATTGCGGAAAGCGTTCCCCGAGCTCCGCGTGCTCTTTTATCGTGAACTTTGCGCGGGCCAGGGAATTGCGAGCCTAGCTGCCCAGCAGCGTGGATGAAGAGGCCCATTCCAAAATGTCGTCTAAGAAGTCACATTTCGCAGGCGCACGGTTTGCAATCTTAGGAAACCATCCGTATCCTAAAGCTCGGGCATGAAAATAGCGCTCGCGCAGTTCAATCCCACCATCGGCGACTTCGCAGGAAATTCGGCGCGCATCCT
>Ga0307479_10002725_pt1 | contig 16011 bp, 11 predicted proteins | sample atmos_gasesECM4C_FD_203743 | JGI IMG/M metagenome (GOLD analysis project Ga0307479, IMG submission 203743) | Hardwood forest soil microbial communities from Morgan-Monroe State Forest, Indiana, United States - atmos_gasesECM4C_515 | ecosystem: Environmental > Terrestrial > Soil > Temperate... | reverse complement strand
AACGAGCGATCACGTGGCGAAGCGCAGCTATGCCCTCCTCTCTTTGGCCAAGCTCAATCAGGGCGTATCCTTTTTTCAATTCGGCAGATGCCGCCTTGTTCCCTGTTGGAAAGTTTTGCAGGACTTGATCGTAGTCTTTAGCGGCTACTTGATAATTGCCCTGCCGATATGCAATTTCCGCCAAATAAAAGTAAGAGTTGCCGGCTAGATCGGTATTCGGATAGTACTTCACGTAATCCGTGAATTCCTGCATCGCAAGTTCGTTGTTCCCACCGTTGTAATCGCGCAAAGCATTGTTGTAGAGGACATCTGGAGGAGGCGCTTGTGCCGGCGGTTGTGCAGCGGCTTGACCCATTTGAGCGGACTGCGCATTAAGATTCTGCTGCGCCGCCTGCATGTCCTCGAGCTGTTTACTAACTTTTGCAAGCCGTGCTTTCAGCTCGTCCAAGCTATCGTTTAGAGCCTGAATCTGCGTGGAAAGCTGATCGACGCGACCCCCGGAATCGCTTTGCTGCTTTTGCAGAGTCCCCTGAAGACTGGTGATGGCCTCGGTTACTTTGTTCATACTGTCAGTGTTTTGGTCCATCAGGTTTTTCATCACACCCATGCGCTCGTCAAAAGACTGCTGCATGTGAGTCATCTGATCCTGGAGCGCCTGCACTTTAGTCTGAAGTTCAATGATTTCCCTGCTGACGCCCCAAGCGGGAGTGATGAAGAAAAGCGCCAAAAGCGCGGTTAGGATGAAGTATCGTTGGATTTTCATAGTTGTATTCACCGAGAATTTAGATGCAGCTGGTTCAATCGCAGCGAATCCGATTGGGAGCACACGACTTCCAGTCGTGCCGCAACTCCGCCCAAAATAGTCTGTCGGCACGGCTGAAGGTTGTGCCCTTCCCAGTCAGAGCGTACCAACTCTATTGCGCGTAAACGAAGTGCCCACGCCGGTTCTGCTGCCAGCATTGTTCGTTCGACTCGGTGCAGAAAGGCTTTTCCTTCCCGTAGCTGACCGTCTTGATGTTGCTCCCACTGACGCCAGCCGAAACTAACGCACTTTTAACCGCAGCGGCACGGCTATCGCCCAGAGCCAGGTTATATTCAGTGGATCCGCGCTCATCGCAATGTCCCTCAATGGTGAAGCGAATGTTGGGATGCTGTTTCAGGAATTCAGCGTCTCCCCGAATGGCGGATTGTTGATCGGGAGATATATCCGACTTGTCATAGGCGAAGTAAATGTCCTTCACGTTCTGTGAGAACAGTTCTTCCTCCGTGGCCGAAGATTGTGTGGGCGGCGGAGGTGCCGCAGGCATGTTCACTGTAACTCGTGCGGTAGCCTGTTGCGTTCCGCCCGGACCTTTTGCGGTCAGCGTATAGGTGGTCGAATCGTTTGGCGTAACTTGCAACGATCCGTTCGTTTGAACCGCCCCGATGCCAGAAATGCTTACATCGGTGGCGTTGGTGGTCTGCCAGGTTAACGTAGTGGGTTGGCCGCGATCTACGGTCTCCGGATTTGCCGTTAGAGATGCTGTGGTCGAGGCTGGCGGGGGTGGCGGGGGCGGTGGCGGCGGTGCTGTTTTCTTGTGGCAAGCGCTCAGGAACATAATCGCACTCAGCGCGAATACAAGGCTAAACCACTTCATTGTGAGCTTCTTCACTTTCTCCTCCCAAGATCAGACATTTTGTAATTGAGTAATTTAGTAATCGGGTAATTGAGTAATTTTAAAATCGGTCCTTTTTGCTCTGGGTCCCAATTACTCAATTACGAAATTGCTCAATTTCCAATGACTTTATTTCCAGCTCCAATTTGGTTGGCTGTTTCTTCCGGAAAACGTTAACCGTTTCTGATTCGTTCCATCGGCCAGCATGCTCCATATTTCTTCGCTTCCTGAGCGGCTGGATTGAAACACAATGTGCCGGCCGTCGGGCGCCCACGAAGGGAAGTCATTTCGTCCACCATCGTGCGTGAGCTGCACCCACTGTTTGCTGGCCACATCCATAATATAAAGATCCTGAGCGCCGGGAGCGCCAGGTCCGTAGTGACGCATCCACGCGAACACTAAGAACTGTCCGTTTGGCGACCATGATGGAGAAACAGCGTAACCCTGGTCACTAAGCTGTTGCACGTTGGTGCCGTCGCCTTCCATCGTATAGATTTCCGGCAGTCCGGTGCGACCGCTTACCCAGGAAATTTGCGCGCCTGTCTTGCGATTCCAAACCGGCGAAACATCAGGCCCTCGCGAGGATGTAAGTCGCTTCAAATTCCCTCCGGAAGCGTCCGCTGAGTAAATTTCGGAATGGCCGGATCGCGAAGAAGAGAACGCGAGCTTCGTGCCGTCGGGGGACCAAGCGGGAGAAAGATTCGTGCCACCAAATCGCGGGAATGAGACCAGGCGATTCAGTTCGATCGAATACATTAAAATCTCCCATCCCGATTTCACCAGGGAACTGAAGGCAAGGTGGGTACCATCGGGCGAAATTCGCGGAGACAGAGAAATCGAGCCCAAATGGGTGACCTGGTGCTGATTTGCTCCGTCATAATCCATAGCCCAGATTTCCTTGTGTCCGCTGCGGCTGCTCACAAAAAAGATTTGGCTCTCGGCAATGCCGGAAATGCCCCCGCCCAAACGAAAAATAATCTCGTCGGCAAATTTGTGAGCGATGATGCGTGTGGCGTCACTTGTGGCGGCGTCCTGGTACTGCTTGCCCAGAACTTGAGGCGAGGCGACGTTCTTTACATCGTAAAGCCACCCTTGCACCGTAACGTTGTTGTTGGAAACGCCGAGGTTGCCGAACGCCAGCATCGCCGCATTCGGCGGTGGCGCGCTCCAGCTTTCAAATTTCACATCCGCGGGCGAACCCACCGCGCCAAGAGGATAGAAGCTCTTCGAAACCATGTCGAAAATGCCGGCATTGTCGAGGTCATTCCAGAGAGTGTCGTTGAAGACTTTGAGCAATTCGGCATTTTTCAGGTCCTGACTGGAGGCCTTGAAATCCGACGAGGCCAGGCGAACTTTTTCAACGCCCAGGCCCGTTCCAGTCTTGATCCAGTCCTGAGCCGATGAGGGGAGAGAAGAAAAAACGGTCGCGAGCGCAATCAGAAACAGTTGCACACAAAAAAGTCTCGTGTCGCATAAACTGCGCTTGCGGTCTTCTTCAACTCTGATCCCGGACTTCCGTCCGGGGCTAAGATGGTTCGCTCCTACGGAGCTTGTTTCGTAGTTCTCCATTTCGCTGTATGTCGTCGATGAAGTTATCAATCTCACAATCCTTTGAAGGCTAGAAGCTGACATCTGATGGCTGACAGCTCAGATGCTTCTATCGTTTGTAATCGAACCAGAACTCGACCGAGACCTTATTTCCGGAATAATCCGACGGTAGAGGACCGAAAGTATCAATACGTTGCAACGCCCGCGTGGCCGACTGATCGAGAGAAGGAACGCCGCTCGATTGCTCTATCTGAACGTTAGTCGGCCGTCCGTCGCGGGTAATATCAAACGTGACGAAAACTCGCTGTGCCTGTCCGATCCGCGGGTCTACTTCATATTTCAACCAGTTCTGAGAGACTTTCTGCTGCACTACGCGTACATACCAGGCGTACCGTGTTCCAAAATCGCCGCCGCCCCCGGTAAATCCGAAGCCACCTTTCGCCCCGCCTGCGTTGAACATGCCGTAAGGGCCTTGAACCGGGCCACCTTCACCGAATGGCACTTGGTTTTCCGCCTGTTGCGCAGGTTGTGGCATGGGCTTTTGATGAGTTTCAGTCGTGACGAGTTTGGGCGGTGGCTTTTTCTTGGTTTGCTTGTCCGGAATTGGAATGGCCTCTGGAGCTTTCTCCTCGGGCTTGGGTTGCGATTTGGCCAGGCCTTTGGATTCACTGGCGAGAACATTCTGAGTCTGCTGCGGATTCGCAGGAAGTGGAACCGTGCTGACCAGCGTCACGCCAATGGCATCTCCACCTCCGCCAGCACCCCAACTGCTGCCGCCTCTTCCCGGTCCGACTATCGCGTACAAAGCAATGGCGCCCGCGAACGCTGCATGCAGCGCCAAGGACCATCCTAAATTGCGGCCCCAGCTATCGTGCTCAAAAAATATTTCAGGGTTGGCTGCCATGACTTTCGAGAGGCTGGGTGACGATGCTGACGTTTGCGATTCCTGACTGCTTAACTGCGTCCATCACCGTGGCAAAAGCACCGAACGGCACATCTTCATCGGCACGAACGAAAATGGACTGATGTTGAGGATCACGAATCTTTTGCCGAAGCTTGCTTCCAATTTCGTTGATGTTAATGGGATCGTTTCCAAGGAAAACGCGCTGCTCCTTGTTGATGCTAATCACAAGACGCTCTTCCGTAATCTCTTTGACGGTGCGGGTTCGCGGAACACTTACTTCAATTCCGGACTGTAGCACCGGCGCGGTGACCATAAAAATGATAAGCAACACCAACACCACGTCCACCAGCGGCGTAACGTTGATGTCAGAAAGCGCAAGCTGTGTGCGTCCATTCGGAGCGGTAAAAGCCATTACCGCCGAACCTCGCTGGTTTCGACAGCACGATAGGCAGGCACCGCTTCCTGACGCTCAACTGTGTTGAGCATCTCCAAAGTAAAGTCATCACCTCTGGACGCAAACTCTCTGATCGAGCCGCCAATCAGGTTGTACGCGATAACCGCTGGGATAGCGGCGGCAAGTCCAGCGGCGGTCGTAATGAGAGCTTCCGAGATTCCAGGCGCGACCGCGCGCAGAGTCGCCGCGCCCGCTGTGCCCAAGCCATGAAACGCATCAATGATGCCCCACACAGTTCCGAACAGACCAATGAAAGGAGTCACCGCAGCGGTGATAGCCAACCAGGGAAGGTTTCGTTCAAAGCGAGTCATCTCTTCCGAAGCAGCAATCTGCATCGCCCGTTGAACCGCAACGGGATTGCCGATGGCGCCACCTTGACGTCGGTATTCCTGGAATCCGCTCTCGAAGACTCCGACCAGCGGGCTAGGCCTAAACTGCTCCGCAACGGCAGAAACATCCTGCAAGCGTTGAGCCTTTCGGAACGCCCGGACAAACCGCCCGCTCTGGACCCGTGCTCGACGCAGCAGACTCCACTTAGAAAGAATAATTGCCCACGATATCAGGCTGAAAATCAGCAGGATCAGCAGGACGACCTTAGCAACTGGGCCGGTTTCGCCTACCAAATCTAGGATTTCTCCGCTAACAACTAGAGTAAGGAATGGGGGGAAATACATTGGATTTAAAGGACGCTGTGGTCGAATTACAAACCCTGATTATAAACCAGTCTGATGGGCAAGTTAGCGGCGACGCACCCCATTCATCAACACCCGTTAGGGGGCTGTGATGAGCGCAGTGTGTTCGCATCACAGTGTACATTCGCACAGGACCGATGCCGCATCATAGAGGTGGATGAACAGGAGATGCATTCGCCACTCGTCGTCGCGAGAAAAATCTATTTGGAGGACGCCTTATGGCGCATTACGGCAGGCTACGCGATTACAACTTTCTCGATAATGATTCAAGCGAAGCGGCGAACGATATTCGAGGCGCAAACGTCTTCGGTCCGGACGGCAAGAAACTTGGGAAGATTGATGACGTGATTTTTAACCACACCACCGGCCACATTCATTACATCGTGATCAACACCGGAGGCTCGCTGTCTGTTAAGAGGTTCATTGTGCCACCGCAGCAACTTCAAGCCTCCACCGAACATAAAGACGATTTCGTAATTAACGTCACCAAGGATCAAATAGAGAGGTTTCCTCCGTATGACGACTCCGCAGTCGAGTCTGAAGGAAAATGGCGCGACTACGAAAGCCGCTATCAGGAATCATGGGTAAGCGGCGCGGTTGAGCATCGCGAAGGCGGCGACCACAACGTCACTTCTGCGGCGCACGAAATGCCGGCCCAGCCAGGATCTTTAGGCAGCGTACTTAGTCCTGACGAAATCGCAAATGCGACGCCAGCTCGGTTCATCACAGCCGGCGCCGATGAAGTCATCACTCAAAACAGCGCGGTTGGAATTGGGAGCCGATGGTCGACGTTCGAGGACAGGTTGCGGAATCGCCGTCGTGACATCACCAGTCAGTGCGAAACCTGCAGAGCCGAATCGGCTACAGGGACAGCTTCCGAGCGAGAACGGAACGAGCTGCGGAAGGCTGGATAGCAGCTTACCCCACACTTTAGGATGTCCCGTAAAGCTCTTCTGGGCGGGGATTTTGTTGGTCTCACGCAACACCCTAAAGATCTCGCAGTTTTCTGCTATCCTTCGCACAACTCTTCTTCTTAGCGGTCTCTGGGACACTAATGCTCCTCGAATTGCGGCTCGAAAATTATGCCGTCATTGACAATCTGGCAGTAGAGTTCGCTCCTGGGCTTAATTTATTAACCGGCGAAACCGGCGCCGGTAAATCCATTCTCATTGATGCGCTTGCTCTTCTCTTGGGAGAAAAAGCCTCCTCAGACCTAATTCGCGCAGGTGCGGAGCGCGCCGTAGTCTCCGCAGTGTTTGAACTTCAGGATGGGACTGAAACTCCGGCTTCCAAAATCCTGGAGGCTAACGGGATCGACAGCAACGAGGACGCAGCCACCGTCATCCTGCGCCGGGAGATTGCCGCCGGCGGCAAGGGCCGCGTATTCGTCAACAATCAACCCGCCACTGTGTCAGTTCTCCGGCAACTGTCACCACACTTGGCGGCCATCCATGCTCAGAATGAGTCAATTCTTTCTTTTGACAGCGACGCGCGATTGGGCCTGCTCGATACATTTGCCGGCATTCATCTCGACGCCGTTCGTGACGCCTTCGTACGCTGGCAATCAATCGCCCAACGAATTAAGGAACTTGAACAAGGCGAGCAGGACAGGCTCCGATTGCTCGATTTGTGGACTTTTCAGAAGCGCGAAATTGAACAAGCCACGCTTCAGGCGGGGGAGGATGAACAACTTGGGATCGAGAAACGCATACTCACGAATGCCGAGAAAATCTATGCGGCTGCGCTCGGTGCGTTTGATCTGCTCTACGAGAGCGAAACTTCAACATCATCTTCCTTGCGGGCAGCCAGCAAGCATCTGGAAGAACTTGTCCGCTACGAACCGAAGTTTCGAGACGCATTGGCAGCTCTCGAGACCGCTCGTATCAGCGCGGAGGATGTTGGTGTCACTCTGCGGGATTATGCAGGCGGAATCCACGCATCTCCCGAACGTCTGGCGGAGATTGAGGAGCGGCTTTCTGTCTTAGATCGACTAAAGCGTAAATATGGCGCAACTTTGGAGGAGGTCGCAACGTACGGGGCTGAAGTCGCGCGCAAGCTTTCGGAAATGGAGAATAAAGACGAAATCTTGCGGCAGCTCCACGCTGACTTGCTCGAAGCGGCCGAGGGATATAGGACCATCGCCCGGGGGATCTCCAAGAAGCGCAATGAAGCAGCGCGCAGGTTGGAAAGATTGGCAGAGTCTGAGATCAACGATTTGGCGATGAAGTCGCATTTCCATATTGAAGTCACCGGAACCGATGAGGAAGGGAATTGGACTGCTTCAGGTTTCGATCAGGTGATTTACATGATATCAACCAACCCCGGCGAGCCACTGAGGCGCCTGGAGCAGATTGCATCCGGTGGGGAATTGTCTCGCGTGATGCTTGCCTTAAAGGCCAGCGTCGAGGCCAGTTCAGTCGGCCAGAAGAAGAAGGCCGCCCCTCAGCGAACGCTAGTGTTTGATGAAATCGACACCGGCATCGGCGGAAGTGCGGCCGAGGCGGTAGGGAAAAAGCTGAAGGATTTGGCGCGCTCCAATCAAGTGATTTGTGTGACCCATTTGCCGCAAATCGCCACTTTCGCGCATCATCATTATCTGATCGAGAAGAAGGATTCAAACGGTCGAGCGAAAACAACCGTCCGCCTGATTACAGGAAATCACAGGAACGAAGAAATAGCCCGAATGTTAAGTGGCGCCAAGCTAACCGAAGCCTCGCGCAAAAACGCCGAACAGATGTTGAAGACAAACGCTTGAATTCCGTAGTACAACTCTAGAAAGGACTGCGAATTTTAAAATCTTGGGTGCCCCATGTTTGCCCGGTGTTGGCAAACGTCGGACCCGCCACAACGCCACGAATTTTCCTTCACTTCCAGACTCGCGCGAACACATCGCGGTAGAATCGCTCCATGCGCATTACCAGCCGGCGGCGGGCCATCATTTTCTTCATATCGCTTTGTGCATGTCTGGCTGCAGTAGCCGTTGCAGTGGGTTTTGGATGGATCATCCTGAACTGGCGCGAGGGAATACGCGTCTTCCTGGGAATCATTTTCTTCGGCGCCATCGTTGCCGGCCTCATCTTGAATACAACGTTTCTGGTCCGAGAAATCCGCCGCAACGAACAGCACGACAGTTTTATCAACGCTGTCACTCACGAACTGAAGACTCCTATTGCATCCATCCGGCTCTATTTGCAGACCTTGGAACGGCGTGATGTGGAGGAATCGCAGCGCCGCGAATTCTATCGCTTGATGCTGGACGATACCGATCGTCTTATGGGCACTGTCGAACAAGTCTTAAAAGCGGGAACCGCGACGGTTAGAAAGTCTCGCCGAACCCCAGTAGACTTTGGCAAATTAGTCCGAGACTGTGTCGAGATCGCGCGCATTGGGTATCATCTTCAGCCTGATGCGCTGGAATACGAACAGATACAAGGCGACCGAGCCCAAGTAAATGGCGATTCGGAAGAACTGCGCACCGCGGTCTCCAATGTGATCGACAATGCGATTAAGTATTCAGGAGAGAAAGTTGCCGTGTCAGTGCGTGTCGAAGTGCGTGATGAAAAGCACGTAAGACTGAGCGTCCGTGACGAGGGCGTTGGCGTGCCTTCCGAAGAACTTAAACGTATCTTCAAGCGCTTTTATCGAGTTCCGCACCGTTCACTTACTCATGTAAAGGGCACCGGCTTGGGCCTGTTCATTGTTCGCACGATTGCCAAAAAACACGGAGGAAAAGTTTACGCGGAGAGTCGCGGGGACGGCCACGGGACGACGGTCATTTTGCAACTGCCTCGGAGTCTGACATGAGTCATGTCCTAATTGTTGAGGATGAAGTCCACATCGCCAATGGGCTTCGGTTTAACCTCGAAGCAGAAGGACATGCGGTGGAAGTGGTCGGTGACGGAGAAAGTGCGTTGGAATTGCTCCTGGGCGTGCCAGTAGAGAGAAAGCAGAAGGGGGAGAGTCCGCGCACTGAACCTGTGAACTTTGACGCAATGGTCTTAGACGTTATGCTCCCGGGAAAAGATGGTTTCGCCGTTGCGACGGAGTTGCGCGCCGCAAAGAACTTCATTCCGGTGCTGATGCTCACTGCGCGCGGCCGCCCTGAAGATGTGCTCAAAGGATTTGCTTCGGGAGCTGACGACTACTTGCCGAAACCCTTTGAACTGCCGATTTTACTCGCGCGACTCCAAGGTTTGCTGCGGCGGCGCGATTGGATGAATCTTTCTGCCACGCATCCCGCCGTCTCGGTAGTGGGTGCCCACGGGCAAAGCGAGTCCCCAACCGCTGCGGAATATGACGTCTTCTCTTTTCAGGGACGAACCATTGACTTCGGAAAATTAGAACTTCGTGTGAACGGAATTACCATTCGCTTAACCCTGATGGAAGCCGAACTCTTGCGTCATCTGATCCGCAATAGTGGACGCATCGTTTCCAGGAAATCGATTCTCGAAGAAGTCTGGGGTCTGCACGAAGACACCGATACCCGAGCCATCGATAACTTTATCGTGAGGTTGCGTCGCTATATCGAGGAAAATCCATCAAAACCCCAGCACTTACTAACCGTGAGGGGTGTAGGCTACAAGTTCTTGCCGGAACCGGAGGTCCCATAGGAGCGGACGCGCCCTCGTCCTCCCGCAACGAAAAGCTCCGCTGTTTAAGAGTATTCAATCTGACCTGCACAGCCGAGGGGTGTGCCTACGAGTTCACTGTGATATTTGGGAGATGTTTTGGAGAGCATGCCATGGGGATCGCATTAGATGACAACGTTAAGCAACTCCTGGACAGTTCTAATTTCGCTCATTTGGCCACGCTCATGCCCGATGGGTCCCCTCAAAGCGTGCCGGTTTGGGTAGGACGCGACGGAGACCGAATCATAATATGCACCAGCGAGAAATCCCTGAAAGCGCGAAATACTCATCGCGATCCGCGAGTTGCCATATCGCTAGTTGACTTACACGATCCTTACCGCGAAGTACAATTGCGCGGACGCGTCGTCGAGCGTCGCCCCGATCCAGAGCTGAAGTTCATCGATCACATCTCCATCAAATACACCGGCAAATCGTTCCCCATGCGTAGTCCAGAAAATCGCATTGCTTTATTCATCGAGGTCGACAAGGCTCGTTACACGAAGGTCCCGTTCGAACACACTCCGCCTAGATCGTAAAATGTTCCTATGGAACTACTTATGATCGGCCGATGGGATTCTTGCCCACGATAATCCTTATGCACCCGAAAAGAATTATGTATTGGACCGCTATCCGACGCAGCGTTTACGTTATTGCATGGATAGCACTCATCACATTCCGGCAGCACCAAATAAAACTACCTCAGAAGCCGAGTTGGAACTTCTAATCGCCAAATATACCTTGGAATATCTTTACCGCTGGACGAATCAATTCGATCCGATCCAACTGGCGCAAATAAAACAACTCCTCGACAATGAGGCCGAACCTAAAGTACTTCTCAGGAAGTTCGTAGGACAAGGCTCTGCTTTACCCAGCTGAATCTCGGCCTGTAGCAACTTCTGATTTTTTTGGAGGTTCGGCCGGAGGTGTAGCGGCAAATCTAGTCGGCTTGGCTATGCCCTTCATTCACTTGAGGCAAGGTCGCAGAAAAGGTGGGTCGAGTCGTGGTGTGCACGCGCAGTCTGTCCATATACAGATAGATGACTGGGGTCGTGAAGAGGGTAAGGGCCTGGCTCACGATGAGCCCTCCAACGATGGTTATTCCCAGAGGTTGGCGGAGCTCAAATCCCGTTCCTCTTCCAAGCGCAAGTGGCAGACCGCCCAGCAAGGCGGCCATTGTTGTCATCATGATCGGACGGAAGCGCAGCTGGCAGGCTTCGAAAATCGCATCCGCGGGAGATTTGCCTTCCAGACGCTCGGCTTGAAGCGCAAAGTCGATCATCATGATCGCATTCTTCTTCACGATCCCTATCAGCAAAATAATCCCGATTGTTCCAATAACGTTCAATTCGTTGTGGGTGATCAAGAGCGCGAGCAACGCGCCGACTCCGGCGGAAGGCAACGTCGAAAGAATCGTGATGGGATGAATGTAGCTTTCATACAGTATCCCGAGCACGATATAAACCGTGAGAACCGCCGTGGAGATTAACACCCACTCGTTGGCTGAGGCGTCCTGAAATGCGGCGGCAGCGCCTTGAAAACTAGCTAGAATTGTGCTGGGAAAATGAATTGAACGTTCTGCATTCTCAATGTCCTGTGTAGCCTGCCCCAATGACACATTGGGCGCGAGATTAAACGACAACGTTACAGACGGGTATTGGCCCTGGTGATTCACTGCCAGCGACGTGTTCGATGGGCCGAAGTGACTGATCGTCGAGAGCGGAATCATCTGCCCGTTAGAGGAATGCACGTACACGCTATTGAGGGTGTCAGGACTTTGCTGAAATCGGGGATCAACCTCCATCACAACATGGTATTGATTGAGCGGTTCATAAATGGTTGAAACCTGGCGCTGGCCAAAGGCGTCATAAAGCGCATTGTCGATGTCCTGAGGAGTAACGCCAAGCCGGGCTGCCGAGTCACGATCGATGATAATGCCGGCTTCCAGTCCCTTGTCCTGCTGGTCCGTATTCACGTCCCGCAAGTTTGGTAGCGTCCGCAACTTCTGCAACAATAGTGGAGCCCAGGTATTCAGTTCCTTCAGATTTTCCCCTTGCAGACTGTACTGATATTGCGCCTGGCTCTGCCTTCCGCCGATCGTCAAATCCTGCGACGACTGCATAAACAACGTGGCGCCTGGAACTACCGCAAGTTGCCGCCGCAACCGGGCGATCACCAGATCGGCACTTATTTTCCGCTGATTGAGCGGCTTCAGCATGATGAACATGCGGCCCTGATTGAGCGCGGTGCTGCCTCCTGCAAATCCCACAATGGTCTCTACCGCTGGATCCTTCATCACGATGTTGACGAACTGGGTCATCTTCGCGCTCATGGCGGGAAATGAAATGTCCTGCGAGGCTTGCACCGCCCCCTGGATTCTTCCCGTATCCTGTTGCGGGAAAAATCCCTTGGGCACAATGACGTATAGATAGACCGAAAGGCCTGCCGTCAAAATCGTGACCAAAAGCATCACGGGCTGATGACGCAGAACCCATCCTAGCCCGCGGAGGTAAATCGACTGCATACCATCAAATAGTTTTTGGCTCCATTGATAGGCTCCGCCGTGTTTCTCACCTTTCGTGGCCTTCAGCAGCTGAGCGCACATGGCTGGAGTGGTGGTCAGCGACACCAGAAGCGAGACTGCGATCGCCATGCTCAACGTGACGGCGAATTCCCGGAACAATCTCCCGACAATCCCCCCCATCATCAATATCGGAATAAAGACCGCGATCAGCGACGTGCTCATCGAAAGCACGGTAAAGCCAATTTCACGGGCACCACGAAATGCTGCCTGGGTTGGCGGCATGCCTTGTTCGAGATAACGGGTAATGTTTTCGAGAACCACGATCGCGTCATCCACTACGAATCCCGTTGAAATAGCGAGCGCCATCAATGACAAATTATCCAGGCTGTAATGGAGCAGATACATGCCCCCAAAAGTTCCAATCAGCGAGAGTGGAACCGCGATGCTTGGGATGATCGTTGCACGAACCGTGCGGAGAAAAACGAACACCACGAGAATGACGAGAACGATCGACACCAGCAGGGTGATTTCAATGTCATGGACCGATGCCCGCACGGTTGTTGTCCGATCCATCACGACACCAATCTTGATTGCGGGAGATATCGACGCTTGAAGTTGTGGGAGCAGTCCCAGAACATTGTCGACCGTCGCGATGATATTGGCTCCGGGCTGGCGAAAAATGATGATCAAGACAGCTCGCTTACCATTGGCCAGCCCCATGACATGCGCGTCTTCAACCGAATCCTGAACGTCAGCTACGTCTTCGAGCCGGACTGCCGCACCGTTGGTGCTGTTGTAGGCCACGATCAGGGGACGGTACTGATCCGCTTTAGTGATCTGATCATTGTCGGTAATGGACCAGGCGTTGATGGGGTTGCCGACTTCACCCTTGGGACGGTTTGCATTGGCCGATCCAAGTGCGGTCCGCACCGCGTCCAATCCAATGCCCAGCTTATTGAGTACAGTTGGGTTCACCTCCGCACGCACTGCTGGGTTAGCACCTCCACCAACGTAGACCTGTCCCACTCCGCCTACCTGGGCCAGCTTCTGGGAGAGAATTGAATTTGCCTGATCATAGATATTGGGCAACGTGACGCTGTCGGAAGTGAGCGATAGGATCAAAATCGGCGCGTCCGCGGGGTTTACTTTGCGGTAAGTCGGATTTCCGGGCATGTAAGAAGGCAGCTGGCTTCGCGCCGCATTGATCGCAGCCTGCACGTCACGAGCAGCGGCGTCGATGTTCCGGTTGAGATCGAATTGCAAAACAATGCCGGTTGACCCGTACTGACTGGTCGAAGTCATCTGGTTAATGCCAGCGATCCGGCCAAACTGCCGCTCCAGTGGCGTTGCGACAGCCGAGGCCATGGTTTCAGGGCTCGCACCCGGAAGCCCCGCGGTGACTTGGATTACGGGGAACTCAACTTGAGGAAGCGGCGCGACCGGGAGAAGGGTGAAGGCGAGGACTCCGGACAGTAAGAGTGCAAACGTCAGCAGGGACGTTCCGATCGGCCTCTTAATGAAGGGAGCGGAAATATTCATGGCGAGAACCAGCTAATCTCCGGTTGCGGGCGCCTCAACCGGATGTTGGAGTCCTAGTCGTTCGAAACGGTGCGCGACCCGATCAAACCATAGATAAACCACGGGCGTCGTGTACAGGGTAAGAGCCTGGCTGACCAACAACCCGCCGACGATGGTGATGCCGAGCGGATGGCGTAGCTCTGACCCCGTGCCGCCACCCAAAGCCAAGGGGAGGCCGCCCAACAATGCCGCCATCGTCGTCATCATGATGGGACGAAAGCGCAGCAAGCATGCCTGAAAGATAGCTTCCTCTGGCGGCTTATGTTCCACCCGTTCAGCTTCGAGCGCAAAATCAATCATCATGATGGCGTTCTTCTTGACGATACCGATTAAAAGAATGATTCCGATGAGACTGACCACCCCGAGATCATTTTTCGTGATCAGCAATGCAAGAATCGCGCCCACTCCCGCCGAAGGAAGAGTCGACAGGATTGTGATCGGGTGGATATAGCTCTCGTACAGAACTCCTAACACTATGTACACAGTTACGATTGCCGCCACAATCAACCACGGTTCGGTGGAAAGCGAATTCTGGAATGCGGCTGCGGTTCCCTGAAAACTGGTGTGAACACTGGCTGGCATATTGATTTCCGCTTCCGCGGCGGCGATTGCCTTAGTTGCGTCGCCAAGCGATTTTCCCGGCGCAAGATTAAAAGAGAGCGTCACCACTGGAAACTGTCCCTGATGATTGACCGCAAGCTGAGCGTTGGACGTTTGTATTTGAGTAAACGATGAAAGAGGGACCTGCGGACCGGTGCTCGACTTTACATAAAGATCTTTGAACGCGCCGGGGTTTTGCTGGAATTGCGGGTCGACTTCCAGAATTACGTGATACTGATTTAGCTGCGTGAAAATGGTCGAGACTTGGCGTTGACCGAAGGCGTCGTAGAGAGTGTTGTCGATCATGGCCGGCAAAATTCCCAGGCGCGATGCGGTGTCGCGATCGATGGTAATGTCTGCCTGTAGGCCTCCGTTTTGCTGGTCGGTCGCCACATCCCGTAGTTCCGGCAGGGTGCGCAACTTGTCGGCCAATTGCGTCGACAATCGGTCTAGCTCAGCCGCGTCCGCGTCCTCCATGGAGTACTGGAATTGAGTGCGGCTCACGCGATCCTCGACGCTGAGATCCTGAACCGGCTGCATGTAAAGAGTAATGCCCTCGACCTGCTGCGTCAGTTGTGGCTGCAAGCGGCGAATCACATCGGATGCGGTATCGTTACGCTGGTTGCGCGGTTTGAGATTGATCTGGATGCGCCCGCTATTGGGAGTCAGATTCGTGCCATCCACGCCAATAAATGAAGACAAGCTCGCAACATCGGGATCTTTGAGGATGACACGAGCAAGCGCTTGCTGCCGCTGTGCCATCGAGGTGAACGAAGTATTTTGCGGCGCGTCTGAAATGCCGAGAATTAGGCCCGTATCTTGCACCGGAAAAAATCCTTTGGGAACTATTACGTACAGCAGCAGGGTGAGCACGAGTGTCCCAGCTGTGATTAGAAGAGTTATGGTTTGATGTCCGAGAACAAACTTCAGGGTGTGACCATAGAACGCGATGACCCGGTTATAAAAGTCTTCAGATTTTCTGTAAAACCAACTTTGCTGCGTTGGATCTTTATGTCTGAGCAGCTTGGCAGACATCATTGGGGTCAAGCTCAGGGAGACAGCAGCGGACACCATAATCGTGACGGCAAGGGTTACGGCAAATTCACGAAAGAGGCGTCCAACAATATCGCCCATGAACAAAAGGGGGATCAACACCGCGATTAGAGACACCGTCAACGAAACGATGGTGAAGCCAATCTGTCCCGCGCCCTTAAGCGCCGCGTCGAGCGGCGAGTCTCCGTCTTCCAGGAAGCGGTCGATGTTCTCGATCATGACGATCGCATCGTCCACAACGAATCCTGTGGAGATGGTCAGCGCCATGAGAGTAAGGTTGTTGAGGCTGTAACCGAGCAGGTACATTACTGCGAAAGTTCCGACAATCGATAGAGGAACCGCGACACCGGGAATGATGGTCGCGTAAAAGTTTCGCAG
>Ga0307479_10002724_pt1 | contig 16012 bp, 12 predicted proteins | sample atmos_gasesECM4C_FD_203743 | JGI IMG/M metagenome (GOLD analysis project Ga0307479, IMG submission 203743) | Hardwood forest soil microbial communities from Morgan-Monroe State Forest, Indiana, United States - atmos_gasesECM4C_515 | ecosystem: Environmental > Terrestrial > Soil > Temperate... | reverse complement strand
GCCCGCCCGGATGCCGCAGCTTTTCTGCGCAAGATGTTCAGCTACATCTTCGAACCAGACTACAAATATGGCGGTCTGCCCCAACTTGAGTTGCGCCCCATCGACGGCTCCATCGAGCTATTTGGAGCGCGCTTCGAGCCGGTGCGCTTGATTCATGGCGAGGCAGAGATTTACGGCTTCCGTTTCGGAAGTGCGGCCTACCTCACCGATCACAGCGAGATTCCAGAGGCGTCGTTCCATCAGTTGGAAGGGTTGGACATTCTTTTTCTGGATGCGTTGCGGCACAAGCCGCATCCCACGCACTCGACAGTCGAGAATTCGCTGCGCGTTGTGGAGCGTGTGAAGGCGAAGCGGGCCTTCTTCACCCACATTTGCCACGATCTGCCACATGAGGCCACGAATGCGGCCCTGCCGTCACACGTGAGGCTGGCTCATGACGGGCTGAAACTCGAGTTTGAGATCTAAAACCAGTGGGCAGTGGGCAGTGATCAGTGGTCAGCGAAATTCTTGAAAACCACTGTCTTACTGGCCACCGGCCACTGACCACTGGCCACTGCATGCAAGTCTTTCACAAACTCGAGGACGTTCCCGCGGGCTTTGGCCCCTCGCTGGTCAGCGTGGGAAACTTTGATGGCGTGCATCGCGCGCACGCGCACGTGTTGGGCGAGATTGTGCGGCGCGCGCGCCAAACCGCCGCCAAAGCCGTGGCGGTAACGTTCGAGCCGCATCCGGCGCGCATCCTGCGCCCCGACTCGGGACTGAAGCTGCTCACTCCCATGCCGGAGAAACTGCGTTTGCTCGAAGCCACAGGCATTGACGCTGCACTGATCCTGCCCTTTGGCCGCGACCTCTCGTTGATGACGCCACGCCAGTTCGCCGAGCGCATCCTAAAAAAGAAATTACATGCGCGCGAAGTGCATGAGGGTTTCAACTTCCGCTTCGGGCACAAGGCCTCGGGCGACGTGACTCTGCTCACTCAACTGGGCGAGGAGATGGGGTTTGCAGTGCATGTCTACCCTGAGCAGAAGCTGCGCGGCGAGCCGGTCTCGAGCAGCCACATCCGAAGGTTGATCGCTGAGGGAAGAGTCAGCCGGGCACGGCATCTGCTGGCCCGTCCATTCTCCGTTCTCGGAAGCCCCGGACGCGGACGCGGCCTCGGTTCGAAATACACCGTGCCCACCATCAATCTGGCACGCTATGAAGAACTTGTTCCCAAAGACGGCGTCTACATCACCTGGACACGCGTGGGAAGCGAACGCTTCGATTCGGTCACGAACGTTGGCAATCGGCCCACCTTCGGAGCAGATTCGTTCGCTGTTGAAACACATCTCCTGAACTTTCATCCCATTGAACTGGCGCCCGAGAGTGAAGTCGAAATCTGTTTTCTAAACCGCATCCGTGATGAGATTAAGTTCCCGTCGGTCGAGGCGTTGCGTGAGCAAATTGCGCACGACGTTAAGAAGGCCAGAAGGTATTTCCGGATTACCAAGGTTGAGGGCCGAAAGACAGAGACCGCACCCGGTTCCTTATGAATTAGTCAGCCCGTACGTAAATTCAAGTTCTGATTGACACGCGCCGAATCCTGGGTGTACAAGGAAGGCATTTCACCCAGAAAAATGGAGGAGCTCATGAGGACTTACAGCCTTGCTTTCGTTCCGCTCTCTCTATGCTTTCTCGCCTCGGCGGTATGGGCAGCTGGTTGTCCCGGCGTGTCGCGATCATTCCAGACGACTTGCTGTGTAACGAAAGATGGTCAATACAACCACTTGCGGAGCGTGTCTGGGCGGCGACTGCCCTAACTGTTCGATACAGTCGCCCGGGCGCCTATGCGACGCGGTGGACGACTGCTACGTTGGCTATGCAATCCCCGGCTGCAGCGGGATAGGCCAGCGTCGCACCCCACCCGAGTGGGCTGATCAGCTGCTTGCCGATGGCCTTCCAGTCTTCGATCTAGCCCCCAAACTCCCAACACGCTGTGGGGCTACTCCGCAACCGTCGCCTTAGTTTTTTCATTGAAAGGGGTGAGCCCTTGAAGAGTGTCATCGTGCTGTTGCTTGCGTTCTTCGCCTCGGCAGCCAGCGGGTCGGCACCCGGCAGAGGCGTTGTCAACCTCACCGTTGCCGAATCGCATCGCCTATCCACCGCGGGGCAGGAGGCGTTACCTGCAAAGTGCGACAGCGCCGGTAACATCTACAGCCGGTTTGGGCCGGGTGTCGGCGGCCTTTTTCAAGTCTCGAAGTTCGCTCCCGACGGATCTCAAAAATCCAGCTACCGCTATCAGTCCATCCCGGACCTGAGGGAGGCAGCATTTCTGGAGGATTTCGCGATCGGCGAGGGCGGCGAGGTCTATGAGCTACTGTCGGTATGGAAGAACCGCACCTTTCTTCTGGCTTTCAAGTCAGACGGAGAGATCGGTGAAAAGGCAGAAATCGAGGCTGGACGGTCCCTGAATTTATCTCATATCGTCGCGCTCGCGGGCGGACGCATTTTCGTTTCAGGGAGCATGGCCGGAGACGATCTGGGGCGAAACGCAGGCAAACCTCTTAACGCTATCCTGGACAGCAACGGGAATCTGATTCGCGAAGTCACGCTGAAAGATGACGCTAGGCCGAACGAGGCAAAAACCGCCGACAGCAACGGCGACGCCAACCCGGCCGTGCATTGGGGAAGGACGGTCGGGGGCGACGACGGGAACATCTATGTAATGCGCCTGGGACCGCAGGCGGTGGTCTACGTGGTGTCGCCCGGTGGGAGCCTGATCCGGAAGCTGAAGATTGCTTCGCCAGTGGCAAAGGCTCAGGCCGTCGAGCTCAAGGAAAGCCGGGGGCGGTTGGCCATCGAATTTTCGGTTCCTGATTCCAAGGGCGTGAGTGACACAAGAATCCGCGTGGCAGACGCTTATACGGGGCAGAGTATCGCCGATTATGCAATCACACCGGAAATGGGCGAGGCTCTCGCCTGTTATCGGAATGATGGGACCGACCGGTTTACATTCCTAAGTTCGATCGACAAGTGGCCGGCAATTGTGCAGGCGTCAGCCCCATAACGGTCCGCAACCCTTCTGCCGGCCAGAGAGAGTTCGCCATTACGCAAGCGCGGGGCCTCGTTCCCGGCGTCCTGCTAATGCGGCAAATAGCCTGATTCCATTGGCAGTTTGCCGTCCACCCGCACCACATTGATGGTGTTGTCTACGGGGCGCACGTCCACGAAGCCGATTGCGCCGGGCGTGGATTGCACAATCCTGAGTACGTCCGCATCGGAGTCGCGCGCGACGTGAAAAAAGCGCGAAGGTACTTCCACCTACTGCGTGTGAAATAAGACACCTGGGATGGCAATGCGCCTCGCGCAGGATTAAACTCACAACGTGCCGCCTCTGTGTTTACGCATTGTTGCGAGTCTGGCCCCAAACCGCCGCTGGCGCTTTCTTACCCTGATCGCAGCAGTCGTTTCTCTTTGGTTGATTGCCCCGGCATGGCTGAGTTCACAAACCATCTCTGGAACTGTCCAGGACCCATCGGGTGCTGTCATCGCCGGCGCGCGCATTGAAATCACCGGCGAAAACTTGACCCAGCCAGTGGTGCTTGCGTCGGATGGACTGGGCAAATTTACATCACCCGACCTCAAACCCGGAACCTATTCGTTGCGGGTGACAAGGGATGATTTCGAACCCTTGTTAAAGACAGTGGAGCTGCGAGAATCTATCCAACTGCAACTCACTCTGGCTATTGCCAAGCAGCAGGTGAATATTTCGGTCGCTGGAGCAAGTCTGGCCTTCGCCAATTCCGACCCGGTTTACCGGCAACTCCGCGAGGCCGGACTCGGCGAGACTCACCTCGTCGAAAACTTCACTTTGACCTGGGACGTCGGAACCTTCCATCTTCAGAAAGGAACGCTCACAGCCTTGAGTCCGGTGAACGGAGTTGTCACCGGCGTAATTTTCGTTGGAGAAGGACATTTCAATCTAAAGCCGGTGCTTATGCTCGACGGCCTCGAACTCAGCCGCCGCGCCGGCGCAGCCGAGGTCAATGAAGAGTTTACCGAAGCCGTTTTTCGCTTCTGCGGAGATGCGTGGTCGAAATTTCTTCCGGCACTAGGAGATCGAATCGAAACGCCGGCGGATGCGAGCACCATCCTGAAACATTGGCGGGAGAAGTTACGTCATCGGCCCGAGCGCCCCTTGAGTTTGACCCAGTACCTGCTGGAGGGGGAAACCATGGACAATGTCGATGCCGACCTCCTCTCAGCCCTCTACAATCCCGGGCATCCACAATTCTTCAATGCGTACCTGCGCGGAAAAAAGCATAAAGATCTGCGCTACTTCGTGAGGAACAGGGTCGGTGCGCTGCCCCAGATGGATTCGCCGGAAGAGGTCGCGCTCATCAACAGCGATCCGGAAGGACTGGACGACGGCGTCTGGTATCTGGCTCACTTAAAGCCTGAATTTTTGAACCGCACCGCGAGTTCCGGGGAAGATCGCCGCCTGTTCGCCACACGCCGCTACAAAATCGAAACGGTAATTGCGAAGAACGGGCATTTGTTCAGCAGCGCTACCATCACCTTCGTTCCTCTCGTAGCAGGCGAAAGAGTGCTGAAGTTTGGGCTGCTGCCGAATCTGCGAGTCACGCGGGTTGCAGATGAACAAGGCAAAGACCTTTACTTCATCCAGGAAAGCCGCAAAGACGACGGTTCGTTTTACGCGATTCTTCCCGAAGCCCCGCTGGCTGGCCAGGAACGGTCCGTCACCATTGAGTATTCCGGCGATAAAGTTTTGGAGGAAGCCGGGGAAGGAAGTTACTACGTCGGGGCACGCACCTCGTGGTATCCCAATCTGAATGGATTTGGCGAGCACGCCCTGTACGACCTTACCTTCAAGGTGCCGAAGAAATATAGAGTCATCAGCGTCGGCCAATTGAAAGAAGAATCGGTTGATCAGAATCTCGCGGTCAGCCACTGGGTCACGCCGAATCCGGTGGCGGTCGCGGGATTCAACTATGGCGAATACAAACAGATGGACTTACCGGATGAGATAACCGGCTACAAGATTTCCGGCTACTACCTCGAACAGTTGCCCAGCAATCTGCGCTTTGCGCGGGCGCTGCAATCGATGGCGCCACGGGCCATGACGAAGTACGTCCTCGAGCAAACGCGCGCCCAGTTGCAACTCTGTAATTTTTATTTCGGCAAGATCCCCTACGAAGAGATCCACATCACCGAACAGCCGAATTTTAATTTTGGGCAATCGTGGCCCAACTTGGTCTACCTTCCTATCTCCGCTTACACGGACTCGACCCAGCGCTGGATGTTGTTCGGACAGATCAACAGTAAGTTCACCGGTTTCGTGCAGGAGGTAACCCCCCACGAAGTCGCGCACCAGTGGTGGGGCCACGCTGTGGGTTGGGCATCTTACCACGATCAGTGGCTCTCAGAGGGCTTTGCGGAGTTTTCCGCGGGGCTGTTTTTGCAGCAAGGTGTGGGCGGGGACTGGCGGAAGGACTATCTCGAATTTTGGGAGCGCTTACGGCAGCGCATCCTGGAAAAAAATAATTTCGGCATAGCTCCCAACGACGCCGGCCCTCTCTGGATGGGGCTGCGTCTAATCTCTCCGCGCACCGAAAGTGCCTATCAGAACATAACCTATCCCAAGGGCGCCTATGTCCTGCAAATGCTGCGCTCCATGATGTACAGCAACGAGGATAAGGACAAAGCATTCATCGCCATGATGCATGAATTTGTAGAGACCCACCGCGATCGGCCTGCCACCACCGAAAATTTTGAGGCCATCGCAGAAAAACACATCACCAAGGAAATGGATCTTACGAGAAATGGCCGCCTGGATTGGTTTTTTAAGGAATGGGTCTACGGTACGCAAGTCCCGCGATACCATTTCGAATACCAACTCACTCCGGCGGAGGAGGGCAAAGTGAAGTTGCACATCGCCGTTACCCAGAGCGATGTGGATGAACACTTTGCCATGCTGGTTCCAGTATTCGCCGATTTCGGTAAAGGCATGGTGCGCCTTGGCCAGGTCGCGATCGCGGGCAACGCCACTCGCAGCGGCGATCTCCTCCTACCCAGCCAACCCAAGAAAGTTGCTCTCAACGCGTATAAAGACATTCTGGAACGCTAAGGCCGGAGTCGGCTCAAGAAACAGCTGTTATTCGCTGGTCCACGTCTCCTGGTTCGCCACGCATTTCCACTTCCCATTCAAAATAACCCAGGTATCCGTGAAACGTCCGTGGTGGACAAACGGCTTGCCGTGGTCCGTTCCTTTAGTGCGGTAGGCGCTGGTGACGATTGCAGTGTTCCCATAGAGGTAGACAGTGGCGTCGGTATTGGAGATTTGTTCGGGATTAAAAGAAGTGTCCTTGAGGTCGGCAATGTACTGCGCTTTGGTCTGGAGGCGGCCGTGATGATCGATGCTGATAAATGTCTCCGCCACCAGCGCGTCGACTGCGCCGGCATCGTGATGCAGTTCCGCCTGGTTCCACGCATTTTCCAGCGCGAGAATCATGCTCTTGTCGGCCGTCTGGTCGCCGGCTTTCGTTTGCGCGGCACCCGTGACTGCCAGAGCCAGGAGCATGAAAAACAGAAGTTTGCGTAGCATATCCGCGCCTCCGTCGGTGTGCCATGTACATCCGCTCTGGGTTACGCCTTCCTTCAATCGGAGCCTTGCTTCGGTCATTCCACGCCGCTCATAACCCAGATGTCGCCTCCCAAGGGTCGAAAGCGATCGAACAGCACCCAATTTCCATCCGGCGACCATACCGGATAGTCGATCCGCACGTCTGGGTCGGGGAATTCGTAAACCTTTTCCGGTTTGCCCCCATTGACCGGCGAAACCCACAGAACCTTGTGCCCCGCCACGTCCATGATGCGCGAATGATCGGGTGAAAACGACATGTGCGCGCCGCCCATGATTTCGGCAAAGAGTTGCGGCTCGCCTCCGTCTACAGACACTTTCATCACTACCGGTTTCCCTCCGCAGGGACAGCGAAAAATCACGGTCCGGCTTAACCAGCGCATGAAATGACCTGAGACTCCTGCATTACTCAACTGACGCGGATTGCTGCCATCGGAGTTCATGACCCAAACCTCCAGCCTGCCGCTCTGGTCCGACTGGTAAGCGATGAATGCGCCATCGGCGGAGAAGAACGGGTTGATATTCATGCTCGCGTTCGAGGTCAAACGCCGCAATGCCCCGCTGGCAACTTCCACTTCCCAAATGTTCGGAGTCCCCGACCGCGAAGAGAAGAAAGCAATCTTCCTTTGATCGGGCGACCAGTTCGGTTGGAAGTCGCCCCCATCCCCGCTTGTAAGTTGCCGCGTAGTCGAATCCTCGAGCGAAAGCAGCCAGATGTTCATGGCTCCGGCTCGATCAGAGTTGAAGACCACGATCTTCCCATCGGGCGACCATGCTCCCCGACTGTCTTCCCGGGTCGTGCTGACGACCGCCTCCGGCGATCCACGAACCTGCCCGGTTTGCGGAAACACTGGCAGCTTCCAGATGTCGGCATTCTGGCGCAGCGTGGCAAAAGCGAGACCCTTGCCGTCGGCTGAAGTTGCTACTTCAACGTCTTGTCCAGCCCCGGTGGTCACCTGTTGCAACGGACCGTTGAGCGTCCCATCTTTCTTAACGGGCGCTCGCCAAATGTTGATACCGCCGCTTCGATACGAAGAGAAATAGATAAACTTGCCCGAGGGCGACCACGCTGGACGTATGTTGCTGAACAGATCGTTAGTAATCCAACTCATCTCTTTTGATTCCAGATTCACTACCCGAATATCGAACTTCGTGCGAACCATATTCTGGAAAGCGATCTTCTTGCCGTCCGGCGACCACGAGGGCGCTACATGGACAACTTCCTCGCTGGTATCGGTCGTAATCTGCTGCGGATTGTGGCCCTGGCGATCCACCATCCAAATACGCCGGGAGGCGGCCCAGGAGGCATCCACTGCAATGTTCTTGCCATCCGGCGAATACACCGGATTAAATGCGTTATCGATCAATTTCCTTTCTTTGCCGGACGCAACATCCAGCACCCACACATCCGCATCTTGAAATTCGCCGAAAACGTCGCCGGGTTGCATCTTTACGCCGGGCTGGCGAGCACGCACAAACACAACCTGTCTTCCGTCTGGCGACCAGGCCGGTTGTACTTCGTCGAAATCACCCTGGGTCAGCTGTGAATCCTGCTTCGTCGTCAGGTCTTTGCGAAAGATCTTGCGGATTTTGCCCACTTCCCCTGTGTACAGTAGATTTCTTCCGTCAGGCGACCACGCGGGATATTCCTCGACTCCCTCCGCGAACGTCACTTGGGAAAGAGTGGTCTGCAAAGCAGCCCCGGAATTTTTCCCGCGCAGGCCGATCAGGATGACGGTAAGGATGAGAACAACTATCGAAACCAAGGCGGGGATCAGCCAGGGTGCCTTCTTTACCGGTCGCGCCGGCGAATGCACCGCTGCGATCGATGCCGAATCTGCGTCGCGCTTCAAGCGTTGCAGATCGGTCCGGACCTCCGAAGCCTGCTGGTAGCGTAGCTCCCGATCTCGTTCCAGGCACTTGCATACAATCCGTTCCAGCTCCGGAGGAGCATCAGGATTTAGACGAGTAATTGAGGTCCGTTCTCCGTCCAGAATGGCTTTGCATATCACTCCGGCGCTTTCTCCCTGGAACGCCAGCGTCCCCGTCGCCATCTCGTGCAGCACCGCACCGAAGGAAAACACGTCGGTTCGCGCATCGAGTTCCTTTGCGCGCACTTGCTCCGGTGACATATACGCCACCGTGCCCAAGGTTGCACCCGGATTCGTCAACTGCTGCTCATCAACCGTCATGCTCTGCGTGTTAGACGAGGCGTTTTGGCTCGACGAACCGTACGAGGCTGTGACCTTAGCCAAGCCAAAGTCCAGAACTTTGGCGTGTCCGCGCTTGGTGACAAAGATATTTGCCGGTTTGATATCGCGATGCACGATGCCGGCGAAGTGGGCCGCGTCCAGCGCATCGGCGATCTCAATTCCGAGCGCCAACAGAGTTTCCCTTTCCAGCGGACGCCCCGCAATTCGGTGCTTTAGCGTCACGCCATCCAGGAATTCCATTGCGATAAAAGCCCGGCTATCCTGCTCGCCGATGTCATAAATCGTACAAATATTGGGATGATTCAGCGCGGATGCTGCCTGGGCCTCGCGTTGAAAGCGAGCCAGGGCTTGAGGATCGCGGGCGACTTGTTCCGGCAAAAACTTGAGCGCGACGAAACGGTGCAGCCGGCTGTCTTCCGCTTTGTACACGACACCCATCCCTCCACCGCCAAGCTTTTCGACGATGCGATAGTGAGAGATGGTTTTGCCAATCACTGGAGGAGAATCCTACGTCGCTGAGCGGGGCAAGTCAACGGAAGGCAAATGGCTTTGCTCGGCTCGCAAAAACTGGAATTGACAATTCCCCGCCGCGCCGTACAATCCGCACTTCATGGCAATCAGTCCTATCCAACTGATTCGGCAAGCCACGCCCGGGCAGCGCCGTACTCTGCTGGCGGCAGCGCTGGGCTGGGCGCTCGATGCTTTCGATGCCATGATCTACGCGCTCGTGTTGGCCCTGCTCATGCGGGATTTAAACATGAGCAAAACCACCGCCGGATTCCTGGGGACGCTGACGCTGCTGGCTTCCGGTATCGGTGGCGTGCTGTTTGGCTTTCTGGCCGACCGCATCGGGCGTAAGCGGGCTTTGATGGCGAGCATTCTGACGTATTCGTTGTGTTCGTTTGCCTCGGGGCTCGCGACCAGCATCGCAATGCTGGCGGTGGCGCGCTTCATTCTCGGCCTCGGCATGGGCGGAGAGTGGAACACCGGCGCCACGCTCGTCGCTGAGAGCTGGCCGACCGAGTTGCGAGCCAAGGCAATCTCAATCGTGCAGAGTTCCTGGGCCTGGGGCTTCGCCGCGGCGGCGCTCGTGGCTGGACCAGTCTCGCGCTATTTCGGATGGCGGGCGGTCTTCTTCGTGGGAATTTTGCCAGCGCTGCTGACATTGTGGATTCGGCGCGGGGTGCCGGAATCCGAGTTGTGGGCCGAGCGGAAGTCGCAGCTGCAATCCGAAGAGAGCGTCACTGGCACTGGCGATCGTAGCAGTGGAGCACCAACTTATGCCTCTGCCAGGTTTTCCGTCATTTTCCGGCCCCCGTATGTGCGGCACACATTCGCTTTACTGTTGTTCAACTTCTGCGCACTGTTCGCCTGGTGGGGCTTGTTTACCTGGATGCCGCCTTACCTGTCGCTGCCGGTATCGCAAGGGGGCCGCGGCTTCGGTGTGATGGGCACGACTACTCTGCTGGTGGTATTGAACTTGTTTGGAATGTTTCCTGGTTACGCCAGTTTCGGCTGGTTTGCCGATCACTTGGGCCGGCGCAAGGCGTTCCTAGTCTACAGCCTGACTGCCGCGCTTCTGATCCCACTTTATGCCGCGGCGCGCTCGCCTGCAGTGATCATGTTGCTGGGAACAGTGGTGGCGTTCTTCGGGACCGGACTATTCTCCGGCTCCGGAATCATCGGCAGCGAAATTTTTCCTACCTCGGTGCGGGCGCGTGCGCTGGGATTTACTTACAACGGTGCGCGGGCCCTGAGCTCGCTCGCCCCGCTGACCATTGGGCGTGTGGGTCAACTGAAAGGTTTGGGTTGGGCCTTCTATTTGTGCGCAGCCGCATACCTGCTGGCCGCGCTGGTCACAATGCAATTGCCCGAGACCAAAGGGAAACAGTTGCAGTGATCGAGCATTCTCATCGGAACACTCAAGCCAGAGCCATCTTCACCGAAGCCGCAGTGCGGTCGTCACAATCTCGCAATTTCACTCCATCGGTTCGACGACAACATCGCCATCTGCCGTAGCCGCGGCTCCGGGGCGCTGCACAATCACGATGGCCGCGAGCACGAAGATGATTCCCAAGGTCTGAATGGGGCGCAGCATTTCACCCAACAGCATCGCCGCGAGAAGAATGGAGAACACCGGCTCAAGACAGCTGGCGATGATGGCGCGCGTGGGCTCCAGGTGCTGCAGTCCGAGGAAGTAGAGTGAGAACGCGCCCAGCACCGAGATCATCGAGAACACGAACAGGAATATCCACTGTGCCGGCGCGTAGTGCGCCGCAACAACTTTCCAGGGTGGATTGAGAACTAGCCAGAACACTGAGGCCGCAGCGAGTGTCCAGACCAGCACGCGCCAGCGGTCGTAGCGCGCCAGAATACGGTGTCCGCTGACGTTGTAGAAGGCAAACGAAAACGATGCCAGCAGCGCGGCGGCAATGCCATACACGTCGAGGCGAAGCGTCTAGCCAGAACTGGTTCCGACGAGATTGATGACCAGCGCGATTCCAATCACCGCCAGAGCGACGGCGGCAATTTTTTGCGCGCTCAACTTTTGCTGGCCGCGCGCGACCACATAAATCAGAACCCAAACGGGTGCGGTGTACTGCACGGTGATGGCGGTGGCGACATTCGTTCTCTGGATGGCGACATAATAGAAGTAATTCGAAACCGCAACCCCGAGCGTTCCCAATAAGAAGCAGTAGGCGAGATCGCGCGCGGGCAGCTTGATCCGCTGCCAGCCTTTCGCAGCCACGAGAAGAGGAATGAGCACGAACAGCGAGAACGTGGTGCGAGTCTGCGAAAGAATAAGCGGATCGATGGGACGAAGGGCGGCGCTGCTCAAGGGAAGCCGGCCGGTGAATACGGCGCGGCCCAGCGCCGCGGACACTCCCCACAAAAAAGCGGCGGCGCCGATGAAGAAGTATCCCCGCAGAGGATGCGGTTGTGAGCTTTGGTTTAACTTTGGGATCGTATTCCTCGGGAATCGTCTCGATGGATTCTACGCGTCCAGGTATTCAATGTGGCTGGTGATCTTCGCGGTCTTTTGCAGCATGGCCGAGACCGAACAATATTTTTCCTTGGAGAGGCGGACTGCATCCTCGACCGCCTTGCGGGAAACTTTACCACCGACGCGGTAGATTAATTTTATTTGTGTATACACCGTAGGCGGTTCAGCAGCACGCTCCGCTTCGGCGCGGACTTCGAGACTGATAAAGGGCTCGCGCTTCTTTTGAAGGATAGAAACGACGTCATAACCCGTGCAACCGCAGAGGCCGATCAGCACCAACTCCATCGGGCTGTTCCCTGCCGCTTTGTCGCCGTCGATAACAATCGTGTGGCCACTGCTGGCGACTCCGTCGAAACGTTTTTTCTCTATCCAGGTCGTCCGAGCTTCAGTCATAGACTCCCTCCTAGCGCGCACCTCAGCATCACGAATGCAATCTCCACGCGGGAATCAGTGAATCGAAATGGAGCAGTCCGCTTAACACGACATGGAACACGATGTAGATTGCCCAGATCGTGGGATACGCGACCAGCATCTTCCGCGGACTTCTTAGAACATACCAGAGAAGAAAGATATCCAAAGGAGCCGGCGCCGCTACCACCGCCCAAGGCGGCGCGCCGACGCTCTCGACGCTGTAGCCGAACAAGCAGACGAAGCAGCCGATGGCGAGCGAGGCGAACACGTGCGCTTTCTTGTCGGCCACGTACATGCCCAATCCCCAAGAGAGAGCGGTGAAGAAGATCGCGATGTCAAGCAGGATGGGAGCGGGCAAGGTGTTGAGCATGTTTTCCTTCTTACCTGCGATTGTCGGTGCTCGGTTCGGGATGAATTAGCACGCGGAATAATTCCGGGGCGGCTTGCTTGAATCTGATTTCGAGGTCGGTCTGAATATCGTGGACCCGCGCGAGCGAGAGATCGTCGGAAAATGTGCAGTGGCAGGAAACGTACACCCGTCCGCGGACTTTTTTGACTTGGATGTCGTGCATATCAACGATTTCTGGAAAGTGTTTCGCGACCGACTTCAGTTTCCGCTCGAGGCCAGCGTCGCGGGCTAACTCGTCTCCGGTTTCGATTGTCGCGGGTTCGCTTTCAATGTGCGTGAGAATGTCGGCGATCTCGGGCACATCGCGGCGCATATCGGCTTCCAGTTCGGTGACTTGGTCGTGAGCGGTCTTTAGCGTCAAGGTCTCGTCGAGTTCGACGTGCTGTTCGACATGGAGGTGTCCGTGTAGATCCTGCACGCTGATGTCGTGAACGTTGAGATTATGCCGCGTGGCCACGGCGCGAATGCGGTCAAAAATATTCTCCGAACGCTGCGCGCGGGGCAGCGGTTGAACAGTTACGTCGGCGTCGGGAAGTATTGTGTGCACAGCGGCGGTTACCGCTTCCACTAGTTGTTCGGAGCGCTGAAACGTAACCGTGCGCGCGAAGCCGACGGCCAGATCGGCGAAGTATCGGTTGCCGGCGCGGCGGATGCGAACGCGTCCAACTTCGAGCACGCCATCGACTCGGGAGACGGCGTCGATGATCTGAGCACGGACGCCGGCGGGAGCGGCGTCGAGCAAAGCATCGATGGTGCGGCGCGCCAGTCGCCAACTTACAGAGACGATTACGCCCGCGACGAACAACGCTGCGATGGGATCGGCGTCGCGCAGCCAATCTACGTGATAAATCCGGCCAAGCAGAATTAGTACGAGACCAAGAACGACAACTCCCGCGGACCAGACGTCGGTGGAGAAGTGAAGCGCATCCGCTTCGAGGGCTTGACTATCGTATTTGCTGGCGATGCGGCCGAGTGCGCGTGATCGCCACCAATCGACCGCCATCGAAATTAACATCACAGCGAAGGCCCAGATCGATGGCTCGACTTCAACGTGGCGGTAAAACAGGCGCATCACCGCTTCGTAAATTACCCAGGCGCAAGTCAGCAGCAGCAATCCGGTTTCGACGAAGGCGGAAAAGTTTTCGACTTTGCCGTGGCCGTACTGGTGGTCGGCGTCGGCGGGCTTGTCGGAGACTCCGACGGAGAAGTAGGTTAGCAGCGCGGCAATCAGGTCGAGCGCTGAGTGCGCTGCTTCAGAGAGGATTCCGAGGCTGCCGGTGGTGATTCCGACGACGATTTTTCCGGCGGTGATGAAGAACGCGGCGACAACCGAGTTGCCCGCGACGGCGCGCTTTTCGGCGCGCATGGCATTGGGCGAGTAGAGGGCCGGAGTCCCGGACATGATCGGCTAGTGCGGGTGAGGCTGGGCCGCGTTGAGGTTGTGGGGTGGTGTTCCGAAACGGGATTTTTTTTGGGTCGGGGTATACCCCCCGTCCCCCCGGTCTATTGGAATCATGGAGTTAGCGCCAAAACCCGATTTGATCTATGTGCTGCAATAAGTTACGGGCAAAATCTTCCATCCAAAGGAGTTAGCTGGCCCTTCTTGGGGCAAACGGCAATATCAGGTTAGTGCTCACAAGTGAGCGAGGTCAAGCAGAATCGGCGGGTTCTATCCAGTAAGAAGGCGCAGGGCCCGCAAGTCAATAGCTTTGAACCTTTGAGATCACGGAGACGGCCGCGAAGCTCGCTGAGAAAATACGCTACACCGAGATCTCCGCTGCTTAATTTTCCTTGGCAGCTGCGGCTTGCAACACGATCTGTTGTTCGTCCCCGGTGCGCACGGTTTCGAAGAAGGATCGCAGCGCGGGATAGTATTTTGGGTCCAGGATCAGGAAATTCAACTTCAGCTTGCGGGTCAGGTGCAAGGTATCCTTGCCCTCTACCTTCAGATTGTAGGCAACCACATGGGCATCGTTGTCTTGAGTGGGCGGAACGCTGCCAACCTGCCAAGAGGTGGGGAGTTCGATGGTTACGTCGTCCAACTTTTCGTAGGGATATTCGAAGTAAATGGGATGGACGCGGTTGGCATGCTCGAAGGTGTGTTTTTCCGCCGCGGTAAAGACGCCGGCGGGAATCAAGACGCGCTTACCGGCGTTGGATGCCCACCCGGGAATCTTTAGGTTGAACTCGGCCACCAGAGGAGTTTCCGAACTGGTCCAGTCGGGTTGATTGGTCAATTCCGCCTCGGCGGGTACGGGCAATGCTCCCCGCGCACGGTCTTCCAGAAATTTCTTTCGTGCGACCTCATCGGCGTGGCGGACGTTAAGGCGGTGGTACATGGCTTCGAGGCCGGTGTAGGTGATCGTGAGCTTGCCTTCGAGGTCGCCGGTGCCAGAAAGCTTCAGCACGGCCTTGCGTTCGAGGCGCGACTCCGAGCTTTCCGGCAGCGTGGTCCTAATCCACGTTCCACCCTCTTTATCCAGCCGCAATCCCTGCACTCCGGTTTCCGACCATTCCAACAAGCCAAAGGGAGTGAACTCGCCTCCGGGATCGAGGTAAAGATCCTTGCCGTCGAGCTTCACCAGAACAACATTAGCGTCCAATTTTCCGCTTTGCATCGTAACCGGATTGAAAAAATACTGTCGACGGTCTGAGACCCAACAGCCATAGGCCTCAAAGCCGGCGGCGCGGACCAGCGCAAGGTAAAGCCAAGTCAGTTGCTGGCCGCTGCCATAGCCGCGTTTCCAGATGTCCTCGACGTTCTCAAGCGCTTTCTCCTTCTCGCGCTTCTGCTCCTGCTCAGTTTTTCGCAACTCATAAGAGGTATTGCGGACCTGCTGAACCCGGGCATAGATTTTCCGGAGTTTCACTTCCGGCGAATCGTTGGGAGAAATGATCTGCGCTACCGCTTCTTCCATCGCCTTGTGCTTGCCCACAAAGGTTTCCAGTCTTCCGTTCCGCTTCTTGCCGACTTCTTTCCAGAAATGGTCTGCATCCTTCTCGGGGAGTTCCTCGGTATAAATGAAATCCACGCGAGATTTCAGTTCATTCGCCGGCGGCATGAAATCTTCGGCCTGAAATGCGGGGATGTTGTCGGCTTCCATCCGGACTATCTGATCGGGACCCTCTTTGGGAAGGGCGCCGGGTGGCAGGTCGTGCCAGCTCCAGCGAAGGTTCATGGGCCAGTAGTTGCTTTTGTAGGGTTTTAAAGAGAACCTGGCTTTTTTTGTGAAGAGGCTCTCGCTGAGGATCCAGTTCGAAGCGAAGATCCTATGCTCTTGCAAATCGTAGGTATAGAAATACTCGAGTATTGCGCCCACTTCGACGCTGGGAAG
>Ga0307479_10002723_pt1 | contig 16013 bp, 13 predicted proteins | sample atmos_gasesECM4C_FD_203743 | JGI IMG/M metagenome (GOLD analysis project Ga0307479, IMG submission 203743) | Hardwood forest soil microbial communities from Morgan-Monroe State Forest, Indiana, United States - atmos_gasesECM4C_515 | ecosystem: Environmental > Terrestrial > Soil > Temperate... | reverse complement strand
TGCGGGTGGATGCGCCGCTGGCGGTCCAGATCCTCTCGCGGCCAGGCTTCTTCCCGTTCAACAAGTTCAGCAGCGTGCCGCTGGCGATCGACGGCGCGCGGCGAGCCTATGCCGAGGCCACCAACAAGGGCGGCGACACCTTCAAGCGGTTGATGATCGTTCCCGACTGTCATGTCAAGGGCCTGCGCACCCGGACCTACGGGCTCGCGACCGGTGCGACGGTGCAGGAGATCGACGGCATCTTCGTGCGCAGCAAGGACACCGGCGACGACTTTCTCGATCTGAGCGGGCCGGTGCAGAGCAATGCGCAACGCCGGCCGATGGTCGTCCTGGCGCTGGGAGCCATCGAGAGCGCGCGGTTGGCGCTCCTGGCGCCGGGCGTGGCCGCCGCCGCCAATGGCGGCCTGGTCGGCAACAACCTGATGGTCCACTTGCGCAAGAACTCTCAGTTCACCGTGCCGATCCCCGCGGTCCTGGCGCTGCAGGACCTGGAGCTGACCGCGCTGCTCGTGCGCTGCCGGGCCAAGCTCAATGGCGCCAACGTGCACTATCACTTCCAGATCTCGGCGTCCGCGCAGCCCGCGGGTTCAGGCGCCGGCAGCTCGGATGGCCTCCTGTTCCAGAGCGTTCCCGACCTGGACAACATCCGGCACTTCGCCGACACGCGGCCCGGCGAGATCGACGTCTCGATCCGCGCCGTGGGCGAGATCCTCCCCAACCCGCAAAACGCCGTCACCGTGCCGACCGCGCCGGGACAGGCGGACCCCGACGACACCCAGGTGCCTCGCGCCTCGGTGACGCTCGTTCCACGGACGTCGGGCGCGAACGCCATGGAGTCGCTGCTTATGAACCAGATGGACCAGGGCATCGATTTCCTGGCCCAGAACCTGTTCGGGGCGGGCCCGGCGACGAAGTACACCCCGGCCGCGAGCCTGCCGCCGGACGGGCTGGGCACGACGTTCCACGAATCCGGGACCCTGCGGATGGGCGACGACCCGCTGAGCTCGGTCACCAACCCGGATGGCCAGTTTCACTTCGTCACCAACCTGTACTCGGGCGACGCGGCGGTGCTGCCGACGTGCGGCTCGGCGAACCCGGTGATGAACGGCGTGGCCATCCGGCGGCGGCTCGCGCGGCGCCTGGTGCCGGAAGGCGACGCCGCACAGCCCCAACGCCCGTTCGTGCCTTACCTGCCCCCACCGGCGCCGCCGCCGCCGGGCACGGTGATGACGCTCTTCGACGGCAAGTCCTTCGCCAACTGGCGCATGTCCGGGCGCGGCACGTTCCACGTCGTCGACGGCGCCCTGCAATCCGTCCCGAGCTTCGATCTCGGCCTGCTCTGGTGCACGAGTCCCATGCCCCAGAACTACGTCCTGGAGCTGGAGTTCTTCCTGCGCACGCTGCAGACGAACAGCGGCGTCTTCGTCCGCTTCAGGAATCCCGACGGGGTGCTGGCGCCCGATGGCACTCCCTTCTCCAATCCGGCATGGTCGGCCGTCTACACGGGCTTCGAGATCCAGATCGACAATACCGGGGCCGGGCAGCCCACGCCGGGCATGGCGATCCACCGCACCGGGGCGGTCTATGCCGTCAGCTACCCCGGCAACCCCAGCGAGATCGCCGGCTTTCCGCCGGCGACGCCAGGCGACTTCGTGAACCCGCAGGACGCGATCGTGCTCGGCTGGAACAGCTACCGTATCGAGGTGGTGAACCACGTGATCAAGGTCAGGCTGAACGGAGCGGACACCGCCCGGTACACGATCCCGGACCCGGCGGCCGTGCATTTCCCGCCGCCTTACGATCCCAGCCGCGGCCGCTTCCCGGCTGCGGAGGCGACGTTCATCGGGCTACAGTCCTACTCGAACTACAGCTACACCACGGCGTTCCGGAACATCCGCGCGACAGCGGCCTGAGGCGGCCCCCGCCCGCGCTCTTTGCCGCGGTCGTCGCCGAGGCCGCGCCGGCTCCGGGCGCCGGGGGCAGCAGTGCGGCGGGGCCTGGTGGGGTGGTGCGGGCAGGTCGGGCGGTGCTGGGTCGGTCTGGCGCCGCTCGCGCCAGGCGGCGCCGCCCTCAGGCCCGGCTGATGTCGACGTCGTCGGGCGGCTGGTCGGCGGCGGCCGCGGCGTCGTAGGGGTAGACGTGGGCCAGCTCGCGGCCGGCGGTCTCGATGCCGTGCACCAGGCCGCCGGTGAAGTCGCCGGCGCGGAAACGCTCGGCGATGGCGGCGGTCACGTCGTCCCAGAGCTCCTGGCCCACGTGGGCGTGGACGTCCTCGTCGCCCAGCACCACGAAGCGCCGCCGCGACGGCACCACGAAGATGAGGACGCCGTGGCGCCCCAGGCGGGTGAAGGCCCGCTCGGCGGCGCGGCGCACGTCGCCCCAGAAGAAGGGCGCGAGGGACACATGGATGCGGCCGGACGTCTGGCGCTCGGCGGCGGCGATCGCCTGGCGCACCTTCTCGACGTCGATCTTGCGCAGCAGCCGGGCGCGTGCCAGGAACATGGTCGGACCTCCTCCTCCCTGCTCGGTCGCTCGGCCCGGTCAGGCCGCCTCGGCGGCGGTCCGCCGGCTCACCAGGACCCCGAGGCGCCGCCGCCCCCCGAGCGCCCGCCGCCGCCCGAGAACCCGCCGCCGCCGCCCCCACCGCCGAAGCCACCGCCGTTGCGGCCGCCACTCGAGAGGCTCATGAGCAGGAAGAAGGCCAGCCTGGGGTGGGTGATGAGGAACAGCAGGACGGCGACGATCAGGATTCCCTTGAAGATCGTGCCGAGCAGGGTGTGGTGGACCGGCGGCCGCGCCGCCCCGCCGGCGGCCCCCGGCGCCGGCTGCTCGGGCGACGACTGCTCGGGCGCCGCCGCGCCCGGCGCGCCGCCGAGGTTGGTGCCGGTGGCGGCCTGCGCCTCGATCGTGCTCCACGGCTGGCCGTCGACGACGCCCAGGGTGGCCTCGACGCCGTGGACGACCGCGCCGTCGTGGTCGCCGGCCTTGAGGCGCGGCACGATGACCTCCTGGATGATGCGCGAGGCGATGGCGTCGGGGACCTGCCCTTCGAGGCCGTAGCCGACCTCGAAGCGGACCTTGCGGTCGTCGGCGAAGAGGAAGATCGCCAGGCCGTCGTCGATCCCCTTGCGGCCGACCCGCCAGGCGGCGAAGGCGCGCACCGCGAAGTCCTCGATCGGCTCGACGCCGGTCGAGCCGCCGATCCAGACCAGCACCTGGTGGCCGGTGCGGGCCTGGTAGGCACGCAGGCGCTCGTCGAGCTCCTCGCGCACGCCCGGCGACAGGAAGCCCACCTCGTCGGTGACCCAGCGGGTCGGCGCCGGGGGCGTGCGGCCCGCGGCCGCGGCGCCGGCCGCGGCGAGGGCGCTCGCCAGGATGACGCCCGCCAGCGCGGCTCCCGCCCGGCTCCTTCCAGGGGAACGAGACCGAGTGGAAGAGGGGGCGATCAGTCGCCACATCGCAGCGCCAGCTCCTTGCGTCCGGGTCGCCAAAGCTGGGCTAGAACTTCACTTTCGGCGCGGTCTCGGCCCCCTCCTGCGCCTTGAAGTAGGGTTTGAGGTCGAAGCGCGAGCCGAAGAGGCCGGCGATAAAGAGGGTCGGGAAGCTCTGGCGACTGGTGTTGAAAGCCTGCGCCGCCTCGTTGAAGCGCATGCGCTCGACGGCGATGCGGTTCTCGGTGCCCTCGAGCTGCGCCTGCAGGTCGCGGAAGTTTTGGGTGGCCTTGAGCTCCGGGTACTTCTCGACCACCACCAGCAGGCGCGAGAGCGCGTTGCCGAGGCCGGCCTGGGCCTGCTGGAACTGGTCGAGCTGCGCCTGCGAGGCGGGGGGCTTGGCGGCCACCTGGTTGGTGACCTGGCCGACCTTGGCGCGCGCCTCGGTCACCTGGGTGAAGGTCTCCTTCTCGAAGTTGGCGGCGCCCTTGACCGTCTCCACCAGGTTGGGCACCAGGTCCGCCCGCCGCTGGTAGACGTTCTGCACCGGCCCCCACTGCTGCTGCACCCCCTGGTCGAGCGCCACCAGCGAGTTGTACGCGCTCACCGCGGCGCCGCCGACGATGAGCACTCCCAGCACCAGCACCACCAGACATCCGATCGCGAATTTCATGATCCCCCTTCCGCCCGGTCGGGACCGGGCAGGTTCACCGGCGCTGATCGCCGAGGCCGTCCAACTCGCCGCCGCCGGCGGCGGCCGCCGCGGCCGCCTCGACCTCGAAGCGCCGGAAGGCGAAGAGGTTCTGGCGCAGCCAGCTCTTCGGGAAGTCGACGTAGGTCAAACCCTAGCCCGTCGGCCGGCGGTCGCGCGGCAGGTAGAAAGTGCCGAACAGGTGGTCCCAGATCGCCAGCTTGGTGCTGAAGTTCATGCCCGGCGGCTCGAGGTCCACGGCATGGTGCCAGCGGTGCGCCTCGGGGCCGTTCAAGACCAGCTGCAGCGGGCCGCTCTTCACGTCGACGTTGGAGTGGATGTACATGCCCCAGACGGCGCTGATCATCCCCTTGATCACCGGCACCACCGGCGCGGCGCCGAGCAGCACCATCGGCGCCGCCTCGATCGTCTGGTTGATCAGGATCTCGAACATGTGCGACCGCGCCCCCGCCAGCCAGTCGACGTGCCGGGTCGAGTGGTGGGCCTCGTGCAGCCGCCACAGGAACAGGTTGTGGTGCTGCCAGCGATGGAACCAGTAGATGTAGAGGTCGTGGGTGACGACGAAGAAGCCGACCTGGGCCCAGATCGGCCAGCCCGAGATCAGGTGCAACCGCGACAGGTGGGTGGTGCCGTCGATCCAGGCGATGAGCTTGCCGATCACCACCGCCAGGATGAGGTTCTGCAGGATGGTGTAGAACACCAGGTCGGTCCAGAACCCCTCGCGGAAAAGGTGCTCCCCCCGGTCGTAGGGGCGCACCCGCTCGAGCAGGATGAGCACGCCGACGGACCCCAGGATGACCGCCGCCGACAGGATCGTCCAGCTGTTGAAGTTCATGCGCTCGCGCCTCCCTTGCCGCCCGTGCCGTGCGCGCCCGGCGTGGCGACGGTCTGCGTGGCCGACCCCCGGCCGCTCATGCCCCCGCCCCCGCCTTGGCCGGCTCGCCCGCCCTGCCCGGCATCTCCGGCCTGCCCGGCCGGCCGCTCATGATCCCGCCCCCGCCTTGCCGGCCGCCTTGAGGCAGCCCTTCACCCGGCGCAGCTTGGCGATCTGCGCCAGCTCTCCATCGTAGACCCGCTTGACGCCGTCGCCCAGCGACTTCTCGATGTCGCGGATGTTGGACACCAGGCGCAGGAAGCCGCCGATCTCGACCGACGCCGCCTGGTCGCTCCCCCACAGCGCCCGGTCGAGGGTGATGTGGCGCTCGACGAAGGTCGCCCCGAGCGCCACCGCCGCCCAGGTCGGCGCCAGGCCGGTCTCGTGGCCGGAGTAACCTATCGGGCACTCCGGATAAAGGCGGCTCAGCGTCTCGAGCATGCGCAGGTTGAGGTCGCTCGGCGGGCAGGGGTAGGTCGAGGTGGAGTGGGCGATGAGCAGGTCGCCGCGGCCCAGCACGTTGACCGCCGCGTCGATCTCCTCGGCGGTGGACATGCCGGTCGACAGCATCGCCGGGCGGCCGGTCGCCCGCACCTTGCGCAGCAGGTCGTGGTCGGTCAGCGAGGCGGAGGCGATCTTGTAGCACGGCGGCTGGTAGCGCTCGACGAAGTCCACCGCCTCCTCGTCCCAGCAAGATGCGAACCAGAGGATGCCGCGCTCGCGGCAGTGGCGGTCGATGGCGGCAAACTCGGCGTCGCCGAACTCCATGCGCCGCCGGTACTCGATGTAGGGGATCCGCCCCCAGGGCGTGTCGCGCTCGAGGTGCCACTGCTCCTTGGGCACGCACAGCTCGGGGGTGCGCTTCTGGAACTTGACCGCCTCGGCGCCCGCGACGTAAGCGCCGTCGATCAGCTTCCTCGCCATGTCGAGCGAGCCGTTGTGGTTGATGCCGATCTCCGCGATCACCAGCACCGGCTCGCCGGCGCCCACCGGACGCCCGCCGATCGCTACGGTTGCCGGCAGCGCTGCGCTCATCGCTCCTGGTCCTCCTCGTCGATACGGTTCACGGGCCCGGCGTCCTCCGGGGCGGCCTGCCGGGCGGCCGGCGGCGCAGGCGGCGGCGCTTCCCGCGGCGCAGGCGGCGGCGGTTCCCGCGGCGCAGGCGCCGGTGCATCCCTCGGCGCAGGCGGCGGCGCATCCCGCGGCGCATCCCGCGGGTCGACCGGCCCCGAGGCGCCGCCGCGCAGGCCCAGGATCCACTCGGCGAAGTCGCGGAAGGCGCCGTGCCCGCCGCGCGCCGCGCAGCGGTAGTGGCAGGCGGCCAGCAGCTCGGGCATGGCGTCGGCCGGCGCCGCCGTCAGGCCGCGCTCGCCGACTGCCGCCATGATCCCGAGGTCGTTCACGTCGTCGCCGATGTAGGCCAGGGCATCGAGCGCGAGGCCGGTCTCGGCGAGCACCCGCGGCAGCTGCGCGGCCTTGTCCTGGACGCCCAGGAACAGGTGCGGCAGGTGCAGCTTGGCCGCGCGCCGCTCGACGCAACCGCAGCGCTCGCGGGTGATGATGGCGGTGGCGACGCCGGCCTCGCGCAGGCGCTCGACCCCCATGCCGTCGCGCACCGAGAAGCGCCGCAGCGCCTCGCCGGCGTCGGAGTAGTAGACCCCGCCGTCGGTCAACACGCCGTCGCTGTCGGTCAGCACCAGCTGCAGCCGCCGGGCGCGCGCCCGCAGCTCCGCCGTCGGCAGCGCGGTGCCGGCGGCGACCGGCGGGTCCAGGATCGTCGTCATCCCGCTCACCAGGCCGTCCAGCCGCCGTCGACGATCAGGTTGGCGCCGGTCATGTAGCGCGAGGCGTCGCTGGCCAGGAACACCAGCGCCCCCTCGTAGTCCGAGGGGTCGGCCATGCGCCCGAGCGGCGTGCGCGCGGCGTAGCGCGCCACGAACCCCGGGTCCTGGCCGTTCTCGACGCCGCCCGGCGAGAGCGCGTTGACGCGCACGCCGGCGCGACCCCAGTAGGCGGCGAGGAAGCGGGTGAGCGCCAGCACCGCGCCCTTGGTCGTCGGGTAGGCGGCGGACTTCCAGAAGGTCTGGGTGCCGTCGGGCTGGCGGTAGAGCGCCTGGTCGGGGGCCACCACGGCATAGGTCGAGGCGAGGTTGACGATGCTGCCGCCGCCGCGCCGGGCCATCTCGCCGCCAAGCAGCTGGCAGCAGAGGAAGGTGCCGGTGACGTTGACCTCGAGCGAGCGGTTCCACAGAGCAAGCGGGAAGTTCTCGAAGCGCAGCGCCTCGCCCGCGGGGGCGGCCCCGGCGCCGCCCCCGGCGCCATCGACGCCCGCGATGCCCGCAGCGCCCTCGCCCCCGGCGCCATCGCCCGCGGCGCCCTCGACGCCCGCGCCGCCCTCGGCGCCCGCCGGCGGCAGGTCCTCCACCTTCTCGTTGATCGCCGCGTTGTTGACCAGCACGTCGATGCGGCCGCAGCGCTCGAGCACCGCGTCGCGCAGCGCCGCCACCGACTCGGGCGAGGTGATGTCCGCCGCCCACCCCACCGCCTCCCCCTCGAGCTCCCGCGCCACCGCCGCGCAGGCGGCGGCGTCGAGGTCGGTCGCCACCACCCGCGCCCCGGCCGCCGCCAGCGCCCGGCAGTGACGCCGCCCCAGCAGACCGGCCGCCCCGGTCACCACCGCCACCCGGCCGGCCAGGGAGAAGTCCGCCATCGTGCCGCCCGCGCCGCTCATGCCAGGTACCGCATCCGCCCGCTAGCTCCTCGCCGCCGCCCGCGGCTTGAGGTTGAAGCCGGTGGTGCGCCGGAAGACCGGCTCGACCGGCTCGCCGCGCAGGCGCCCGCGCACGTCCCCGGCCGCCACCGCCTCGCGCACCACGGCGAGCGCCTCGCGCCAGGCGCCGAGCGTGTACTCGACGTCGGCGTCGGCGTGCGAGAACGACAGGTTGTGGAAGCCGCCCCACAGCACGCCCTGGCGGATCAGCTCCTGCTGCGCGAGCGACTTCAGCTCGAGCGGGTCGCCCGCCCGGGCGTCGAAGGTGACCAGCGAGCGGCAGCCATAGCCGACGCAGCGCGTGTAGTCCATGCCGAGCTCCGCGGCGAGCGCGTTGTAGCCGGCCTTGAGCTTGTCGCCCTGGCGCTCGAGCTGCGCCGGCACGTCGTGGGCGCGCAGCTCGCCGATCGTCGCCTTGGCGGCGGCCAGCGACAGCGCCTCGCCGCCGAAGGTGGTGAAGAAGAAGACCGCCTTGTCGCACAGCGCCATGACGTCGCGGCGGCCGGTCAGCACCGAGAGCGGCATGCCGTTGGCGATCGCCTTCGAGAAGCAGGCGAGGTCGGCGCGCACCGCGAAGCGCTCCTGCGCGCCGCCCAGCGCCAGCCGGAAGCCGGTCCACATCTCGTCGAAGATCAGCAGCGCGCCGTACTGGTCGCAGACCCGCCGCAGCTCGGCGAGGAAGCCGTCGCGCGGCTCCTCGAAGGTGACCGGCTCGAGGATGACGCAGGCGGTCTGGTCGTCGATGGCGTCGAGCACCGAGCCGAGGTCGTTGTAGCCGAAGGTGGCGGTGAGCGCTCCGACCGCCTGCGGGATGCCGGCGTTGCGGTCGGTGACCGCGATGTACCAGTCGTGCCAGCCGTGGTAGCCGCAGCAGAGCACGCGGTCGCGGCCGGTGAAGGCGCGCGCCAGGCGCACCGCCGCGGTGGTCGCGTCGCAGCCGGTCTTGCTGTAGCGCACCCCCTCGGCCCCCGGCACCAGCTCGCGCACCAGCTCGGCGACCTCCACCTCCAGCGGATGCATGAGCGAGAAGGTGATGCCGTCCTCGAGCTGGGCGCGGATGGCAGCGTCCACCGGTCCGTAGGCATAGCCGAGCGACAGCGGCCCGATGCCCATCTGGTAGTCGATGTACTCGTTGCCGTCCACGTCCCACACGTGGCAGCCCTTGCCGCGCGCCAGGTACTTGGGGGCGACGCCGCGCACGTATTGGCCGGGGCCCTTGGCCAGCGTCTGGGTGCCGGCCGGGATGAGGCCGGCGGCGCGCGCGTACCAGGCGTCCGAGCGGGCGATCTCCGGAAACGACTCGTTGCGGCGGACTCCGTTGGGCATCGGCATCACCTCCGGCCGGCGGGGCGGTGGCTCCCGCTCCCGCGCGGGTTGTCGATCAGGGTCTCGTCGAGCACGCTGCGCGCGCCGAGCTCGCCGATCTCGGCCAGCACCTTGCCGGCGATGGCCGGCCCGGTGAAGCCCTCGTGCGCCAGCACGTCGGGCAGCAGCGCCGGCTTGAACCAGCGCTCGCCGAGCGAGATCGATTGCAGCCGGCAGGGCACGCCGTGGCGCACCAGCACCTCGGCGAGGATCGAGTAGAGGCCGCCGGTCTGGAAGTGGTCCTCGACCGCCACCAGCAGGCGCGAGCGGCGCGCCGCCGCGATCACCGCCGGCTCGTCGAGCGGCTTCAGGCTGCGCAGGTTGAGCAGCGCCGCCGGCACGCCGCACTCCTCGAGCACCAGGCGGGCGGCCTCCGCCTCGCGCAGCAGGAAGCCGTAGGTGAGCAGCGTCACGCCCCCGGCGGCCCCCGGCGCCACCAGCTCGGCGCGGCCGAGGGCGAACGGCGTGGTGTGGGCGACCGCCGGCCGCATGGCGTTGAAGCGCACGTAGCAGGGCGCGCCGCTGTCGAGGATCGCCGGCAGCGCCGCGATCAGCTCCTCCTCGTCGGCCGGGCAGACCACCTGCATGTGCGGGATGCCGCGCATGAGCGCCACGTCCTCGAGCGCCTGGTGGGTTGGGCCGTTGCCGTCCGAAAGGAAGCCGGGCACGGCGCCGACCAGCGTCACCGGCAGGTTGGCGATGCCGACGTCGGTGCGGATGAACTCGAAGGCGCGCATCACCAGGAAGGTGGCCAGGGCATGCGCCACCGGCGTGCGGCCGCGCAGCGCCAGGCCGGCGGCGGCGCCGATCATCGTCTGCTCGCAGATGCCGACGTCGACGAAGCGGGGGCCCAAAACCGGCGGCAGGTTGCGGATCGCCGCGCGGTTCTCGGCGGTGAGCACCACCAGCTCGGGGCGCACCGCAGCCAGCGCCACCAGCGCCGCCTCGTAGGTGCTCGGCGCCGGACCGCCGGTGCCCGCCCAGTCCTCGCCGGCGGCGGCCGCCGGGGCCGGGGCCGTGGCGGGAGCGGGGGCCGGGGCCGGGACGCCGGTGGCGGCGGCCGCCGGGGTGGGGGCGGGGGGCGGGGTCGGGGCGTGGGTCGGGGTCGGGACGCCGGCGCCGCCGCCGCCGGATACCGCGCTCATCGCACCACCAGCCCTTCCGAGGTCAGCCCGCGCGACGGCCCGCCGTGCAGCTCGGCGAGCAGCCCGGAGATCTCCTCGGCGGTGAAGTTGGCGAACCAGCGGTCGGCGCGCGCCTCGATGCTCGGCAGCCCCTTGCCGCGCACCGTCCGCGCCACCACCACGCTCGGCCGCCCCGGCGAGAAGGGGGCGTCGCGCAGGGGGGCGAGCACCGCCTCGAGCGCGGCGAAGTCGTGGCCGTCGGCGGTGCGGCAGCTCCAGCCGAAGGCCTCGAACTTGGCGGGGATCGGCTCGAGCGGCACCAGCTCCTCGGTGCGGACGTTGGCCTGGAACTCGTTGCGGTCGACGATCGCCGTCAGGTTGTCGAGGCGCAGGGCGCTGGCCACCAGGCAGGCCTCCCACACCGAGCCCTCGTCGAGCTCGCCGTCGCCCAGGACGACCCAGACGCGGTTCGCGCTGCCGCACAGGCGGATGTCGAGGGCCACGCCGAGCGCCACCGACAGCAGGTGGCCGAGCGACCCGGAGTGGAACTCGACGCCGGGGACGGCGCGGTTCGGGTGCCAGTAGATCGAGTCGGAGGTCTTGAGGTGGTGCGCGAGGCGCTCGCGCGGGATGTAGCCGAGCTCGGCCAGGGTGCCGTAGAGCGCCGGCACGTCGTGCCCCTTGGAGAGGAAGAGATAGTCGCGTCCCGGGTCGGCGAGCGTCTCGGGCGACAGCCGCAGCACCCGCGTGTAGAGGTGGACCAGGAGGTCGGCGCAGGAGAGCGAGGCGCCGATGAAGCAGCCGCCGCCGGTCGCCAGGCGCACGATGTGCTCGCGCACGCGGAGCGCCAGGGCCGGCAGCTCGGACAGCTCCCAGGCGGCAGACGGGGCGAGGGCAGGAGGGGCGGCGGTGGCCGCGACGGTCGGGGCGCCCCCGCCCGCGGGTGCGGGCGACGGCGCAGCGGAACGCGGCGCGGGTTCGGGCTTCATGTGGCTCGCGCCTCCTCGGGGCTCCGCGTCTCGCCGGCGCCGACGGTCGCCAGCTCGTCCAGGTGATGGCGGTACCAATTGACGCCGGCGTAGCGGCGGTTGAGCTCGAAGACGTCGGGGCGCGCCGCCAGCAGGTCGAGGATCTCCTGCAGGCCGAAAGGCTGACGCTCGGGCGGCCCGGGGGTCCACAGGGCGTCGTAGACGGCGCTGACGAAGGCGTAATCCTCCGGATAGTCGATGGTGAAACGATGCGTCATCGAGAGGTCGCAGCCGGTCTCCCAGCGCACGTTGCCGAGGCGGAAGCGCTGCGGCCGGTCCCAGATGAACGGGGTCGTGTGCTCGCGCTCGTGCGGGCGGCTGGCCTCGCGCCAGGCGGTCGCCAGCACCGGCAGCGGCACCACCTCGACGTCGTTGCCGTCGGGCCAGGTGGCGGGATGGAGGTTGCTGACGAAGTCGTAGCGGTCCGGCCGCGCGAGATAGGCGCCGATCACCCGGTCGATCACCGCCGGGTCGATCAGCGGGCAGTCCGACGGGATCTTCACCACCACGTCGGCCGCGCCCGGTGCCGGCCTGTCCATCGTCTGGTCGGACCCGGCAGCGAAAGGCGGCGCCGGCGCCGCCCCGCCGGCCGCCTGGTCGGCCCCGGCCGCGCCCGGCGCCGCTGCCGGCGACAGACCGCAGGCCAGGGCCGCCTGGTAGTGGCGGTCCAGGAGGTCGGTCGGGTGGCCGCTGACGCAGCGCACGCCGGCTTGCCGGGCGAGCTCGCGCACCGGCTCGTCGGCGGCATCGGTGGTGGTGGCGACGACCACCTCCGTCGGGGTGCGCGCGGCGCGCACGCGCTCGAGCATGCGCACCAGGAGCGGCGCTCCGGCCACGGGCAGCAGCACCTTGCCCGGCAGGCGGGTCGACCCCGTCCGGGCCTGGACGACGACGAGGACCTTCACCGCAGCCTCGACCGCCCGAGGAGAGACGCCACCCGCCCGCGGCGCCAGCGCCGGCGGAGCTTGGCCGGCGTGCCGGACGCGGCGGCGGGGCCGCGGGCGCCGGAGGCCGCGGAGGGGCGGGCCAGGCGCGCCAGGCGCGACTGCGCGGTGATGCGCTGCAAGGCCGTCGTCCAGCGCTCGGGGAGGGCCCAGGCGGCGGCGGCACCGGCGGCGGCACCTCTCGCATCGGCACCGGCCGCGTTGACACCGGCGCCCGTCGCGGCGCCGGGGGCCGCGGCGGCGGCGGGCGCGGCCGCGAGCAGCTCGCGGCAGACCGCGGCGATGTTGCGCGCCGCGCTGCGGTTCTGCAACGGCAGCAGGCGGCGGATCTCGGCCAGGTCGTTGTAGGAGTAAACCTCCTTGCCGAGGGCGACCCCGACGAACACCGTCGAGGAGTACTGCGTGATGAGCACGTCGCAGTTGGCGATCATCTCCTCGGCGCAGCCGGCGGCAAAGACCAGCGCCCGCGGGGCCAGCATGGCGATCTCGCGCCTGGCGCGCTCGGCGTTCTCGTTGGGGTGGAGCTTGAAGATCAGCTGCCGCCCGGCGGCGATCTCCAGGCAGCGCGCGATGAACTCCCGCCGGTCGTCGCGCTTGAACGTCTCCCTGGCGTCGGACGAGCAGACCAGGACGAAGTGGCGGTGCGGGAAGTCGTTGCGCTCGTACCGGCGGCAGTCGTCGAAGTTGGGGATGCCGGTCACCACCAGGCGCTCGGCGGGCGCGCCGTTGGCGATGAACAGCTCGCGGTAGCCCTCGCTGGCCACGCAGAAGCGCTGGTAGCGGCCCGACAGGCCGGTGGTCGAGGTGCCCGCCAGCCAGAGCGGCAGCACCTTGAGCGTGCGGCACAGGTGGAAGGGGATGCCGGCCGGATCGAGGATGCCCTCCTGCACCAGCACCACCGGCCGCTGGCGGATGTTGCGCGGCACGATCAGGTCCGAGCAGGTGACGACCAGGTCGTAGCCGCCGGCCGCGCCGTGCAGGTCGATCGGCAGGCGGTGGCGCTCGAGGTAGTCCAGGCAGCGCCGGCGCAGCTTGTAGCCGAGGACGGTGAACTCGAGGCAGCGCGCCCGCCGCAGCGCCTCGATGTAGCCGTGGCCATAGTAGGGGGTGAAGGCGTGGTCGTGCTCCGGGAGCTGCTGGGCGATCTGGTGCATCTGCGTCGTCTGGTTGAGCGACCCGCAGATGAGCAGGACCTTCTTGCGCGGGCTGGGGTGGGCGGATTGGCTCATGCGTTTCCCGCCGGTCCGGGGCCTTCCCCTGCGCCCACGGACGGTCGCCAGGCATGCCTCGCGAGCAGCAGGTAGCCAATGATAATCCAGAAGATCTCCTTCCCGCGTTTCACCAGCACGAAGGCGCCCCAGACGTTGATCGCCTGCGCGACTCCAAGTCCTTTGAGGAAAGCGTGATAGCCCAGATCCTGCACCCCCAGCCCGGAGGGGGTGAAGAAGGCAAGGCCGCGGGTCAGGGTGAGCAGCGGGTCGAAGCAGAAGACGGTGCGCCAGGAAAGGCCGGCGCCGAGCAGGGTGAGGATGAACCAGGTCTCGCAGGTCTCGGAGATCCAGATCCCGAGATAGCAGAGGGTGGTCAGGACGGGGCCGCCGCGGCGCCCCCGCAGCGACGCCTCGACCTGGCGGTCCACCTCGGAGAAGGAGTCCGCTCGCCGCTCTAGCCAATGCCGCAGTGCGGCAATCGGCAACACGCTCAGGCCGCGGAACATGCGCCCGGCAAGCTCGCCGCCGAGCAGCGCGATGCGCAGCCCGAAGGCGACGAGCAGCATGAAGGCCGCGGCCAGCGGCACCGCCCACTCGAGACCGCCGCGGCCGATCACCCGCGGCGAGATCGCGCCGAGCAGGGAGTAGCCCGCCGCCGCGCTCGCCGCCAGCACCAGGCCGAAGGAGAAGAAGATGAAGAAGCGGCGCGCGGCGAGGCTGGCCACCGCCAGGCCCGGGCGGACGCCGCAGACGCGGCGCAACAGGTAGACGGCCATCCCCTCGGCGAGCACGCCGCCCGAGGGCAGGCTCAGGCCCAGGCTCTCGGCCGCGGTGCGCACCTCGAGCAGGCGCCAGAAGGACACCGGCCGCTCCGCGCCCATCACCAGGCGCCGCCAGCCGAGCGCGTCGCAGGCCAGCACGCCGAGGTAGAACAGCGGCGTGGCGAGTAGCCAGGGAGCGGCCGCGATCAGGGCGCGGACCCGCCCGAGGTCGGCGCGGCGGAAGAGGAACGCCAGCAGGGCGAGGGCGGCCAGCGACCCCGCCGCCCGCACCGCGGCGAGCGCCCAGCGCCGCCGGCGGGGGCCGGCGGGGCGGTCGGGGGCCTCGCGCGTCTCGAGAGAAAGGCCCGCGCGGCCCTCTCGGCCCTCTCGGCCGCCGCGCTCCTCGCGGCCCTCTCGCTCCTCTAGACGCACCGGCGCCCCCGGCAGGTCGCCCGCGGCTGCCACCCCGGAGGGCGCCCCCGGCAGGTCGCCCGCGGCTGCCACCCCGGAGGGCCCGCCCGGCAGGTCGCCCGCGGCTGCCGCCCCGGAGGGCCCGCCCGGCAGGTCGGCCGCGGGAGAGGAACGGAGGGCCTCAGAACGTGAGCTTGTTCGCCGCGTCGAGCGCCGCGACCTTGTAGCACTCGGCGAGCGTCGGGTAGTTGAAGATGGCGTCCAGGAAGTAGTCGAGGCCGCCGCCCAGCGCGAGCACCGCCTGGCCGATGTGGATCAGCTCGGTGGCGCCGGTGCCGATGGCGTGCACGCCGAGCAGGGTGCGGTCCTCGCGGTGGAAGAGCATCTTGAAGAAGCCGCTGTCGTCGCCCAAGATCTGGCCGCGCGCGATCTCGCGGTAGCGCGCCTGGCCGACCTCGTAGGGCACCTTGCCCTCGGTCAACTGCTGCTCGGTGGCGCCGACCATCGAGACCTCGGGGATGGCGTAGATGCCGTACGGGAAGTGCGCGGAGAGCGGCTTGGCCGGCAGACCGAGGGCGTGGCTGGCGGCCAGGCGGCCCTGCTCGCTCGAGGTGGCGGCGAGGCTGGGGTAGCCGACCACGTCGCCGGCCGCGAACAGGTGCGGCACCGCGGTGCAGAAGCGCTCGTCCACCGCCAGGCGGCCGCGCCCGTCGGCGGCGAGGCCGGCGGCCGGCAGGTTCAGGGCGTCGGTGGCGCCGGTGCGCCCGACCGCGAAGAGCACCAGGTCCGAGAGGATGCGCTTGCCCGATTCGAGGTAGATCACGGCGCGGCGCGGCGGGCCGGCGTCGACGTCGATCCGCGCCACCGCCTCGCCGCCGCGGAACAGCACGTCGCGGTCGCGCATCTGGTGGATCAGCTCGTCGACGATCTCGGCGTCGAGGAACTCGAGCGGCCGGGCCTGGCGGTCCACCAGCGTCACCTCGGTGCCGAGCGCCGCGAACATCGAGGCGTACTCGATGCCGATGACGCCAGCCCCCACCACCGCCATCTGCTTGGGGATGCGCTGCAGCTGCGTCACCTCGTCGCTGGTGATGATGGTCTGGCCGTCCACCGCCACCCCGGGCGGCGGCGACGGGCGGGTGCCGCAGGCGATCACCATCTTCTCGGCGGTGACCTGGCGGTTGCCGAGCTCCGAGGCGATCGCCAGGGTGTGGGGGTCGACGAAGCGCGCTTCGCCGCGCAGCAGGTCCACGTCGTTGCGGTTGAGCTGGTTCTCGACCAGCGCCGACTCGCGCCCGACGACGGTCGCCACCCGGCTCATCAGGTCGGCGGCGCTGGGACGGCCGCCGTTGCCCCCCTGGCCGCCGCCGAAGCCGCCGCCG
>Ga0307479_10002722_pt1 | contig 16016 bp, 12 predicted proteins | sample atmos_gasesECM4C_FD_203743 | JGI IMG/M metagenome (GOLD analysis project Ga0307479, IMG submission 203743) | Hardwood forest soil microbial communities from Morgan-Monroe State Forest, Indiana, United States - atmos_gasesECM4C_515 | ecosystem: Environmental > Terrestrial > Soil > Temperate... | reverse complement strand
TAAAGGAACGTCAAAAGCTTGCGCGCCAAGTTCCTCAGTGAAAAGCTCACCTAATGCCCGGTCTGCCGCAATCCGGTCGTCGTGTAGACTGCGCTGGTTTCGAAAGGTAGGTACATAGCTGCCGGGTCGATAGTCGATAAGGACTGAGTCGTCCTTACCGACGGATTCATAGTATTCCCTTAATTTATTGCGTAGCCTGCGAGCCTCGCTGCGAACAATGGAGTCCGCACCGGGGTGATATGGAGGCTTGCGATCGTATACCTCTGTGCCGATCAGATATTCCTTCAACGTGTCCGCTTCGCCTGCTACAGTCGCTTCGACTGTGAATCGAAGAAACCGGCTAAGCCTGTCCGATTGGATGAACATAGCGCTCTTCAGAATGCGTGCGAGCGCTTCACGAATTGCTTCTTCGGAGATGGTCTGTCCGCTCCTGGAGTCGCTGATAACTAAGTTTTCGCTCATAACGGCTCCCTCCATCAGGCGTATCGATCGCCGGTATGCCCCCTTGCGACTTCAGCCATTCCAGCCGAAGGGTTTCCAGTCGTGTTCAACTTCAAATCTTCTCATCGAGACCGTCGGCGCCTGGTTCCATTTTTTACCCGCTCGATCCACACTCGGATATACGCAGGACAATTCTCAAGCTTGACGCTATCGGCCTCGCAGCCGGCAAGAAATTTCACCGCGCCTTCGTTGACGAGTGTCACGTCCCTCAAATCCAGCGCCAAGTGCTGCCCCGCTGCCTCCAAGGCGAGCAGTTGCCGGAGCTCCTTGACATCTTCTGCTTCCATTCGGCCGCTGAGCGTGAAGAGGACTCTGCCATTGGCTGATCGCTGAATCTTGAGCATGCAAACTCCCAATGTTTGAAGCGAATTTGATAATTCTGCAGCAACCTCGTCCCGACTCACCTGAAAGAAGCGCCGACTGCCCGACTCGTCTTTGCCGTGGCATTTGAAAGTGTGCGAAATCCATCGCTGCGCTGCGGAAAGCGTGACCTCAGTCCTGCCAGTGGTCCGCAGGTCGCGCAATACCAAGGCGCTTCATCTTGTAAAACAGCGTGGTGCGCTTCAAGCCGAGTCTGGCGGCTGCTCCTCGCGGACCTGCGAGCTTCCAATTAGCGCGCTGGCAGGCAACGAGGATCTCTCTACGCACCTTATCTTCAAGCGTCGGATTCGCAATCTCCGGCTCCAGCGGCTCGCATCTCTCGAGTGGCCCTGGTTCAAAGATGCCGTCATTGGAAAGGATGACGCCGCGCGCAATGTAGCTTTGCAGCTCTCGAATGTTGCCGGGCCAGTGGTGGCGAACCAGGGCGCGCATGGTTTCATCAGGGATGGTTTCGATTATTTTGTCCATGGAGTCTGCGAACTGTTGAACGAAATGTTCCACGAGCTCGGGGATATCGGCTTTCCTTTCGCGTAGTGGCGGAAGAAAAATCGGAAAAGCATTCAGCCGGTAGTACAGATCCTCGCGGAATTCACGGTCGCGAACCATTTGCTTCAGGTCCTGGTTGGTCGCAGCAACGACGCGAACATCGACTCGCGTTGTACGCGTGCTACCCACGGCCTCAAACTCACGCTCCTGGACCACGCGGAGCAGCTTGGGTTGAAGCTCCAATGGCATGTCTCCAATTTCGTCGAGGAAAAGAGTGCCACGATCCGCCAGCGCAAAGCGGCCGACATGAGAATTGATGGCGCCCGTAAAGGCTCCACGTTCGTGTCCGAAGAGCTCGCTTTCGAGAAGGCCGGCTGGCATCGCCGCGCAGTTCACCTTGACCAGATTTCGGTTTCGACGTGGGCTGAGCTCGTGAATCGCTCGCGCAATAATTTCCTTGCCGGTGCCGGTCTCTCCGGCAATTAAGACGGTTGCGTTCGTGCCGGCCACGGCCTCCACCTGGTTGAGAATTGAGCGCAGGCTGCCGCGGCACCCTACGATCGTGTCTAGGAACGAGGATTCCTTGCCTTCTTGCCTGCGGGCCGTCCGGTCCTCACGGTAGATAGCATTTATCGGCGCGCTTTCCGCGTACTCCATAACTGAGTCTGATGCTGTACTCATGTTCTGCTCGTCTTTCTGTTCAGCTGATGGGCACTTCCGCAGCCCTGAGCTGACCGGTATTCCCGCATGTGGGAACAAATAGTGAATTCGAAAATCGGCTTTTCGTGTCGCATAAGAAAGCCAAACCGTTTTCGCCAGGGTGCCTATCAATCAGCAGCACATCACCCTGGTGCACTTGTGCAGTGTCCAGCAGTCTTGCAACTGGGCAGACCACGTACCGCTCAATAGCCCGCTTCAAGTGGCGCGCTCCGTACCGTTGGTCGGTTCCTTCTTGCAACAGGAACTCGCGGCCTTCCTCGGTGATTCGAAATAGGAAGGGCCACGTCACTGTAGCCAACACGCGGTCCTGTACATTGCTCAGCTCGATCTCCAGCACTTCGTCCAGTTCCTCGCGCTTCAAGGGATGGAACACCACGACTTTGTCCAAGCGATTCATGAACTCCGGCGAGAACTTGCGCCTGGCCGCTTCCACTGCTGTCCTTTCCACCCTGTCGTGCAATGCGGTTCTCGGCTTCTCGTTCGCCTGGGCAAATCCCATTCCTCCTTGCATCAGATCCGTGATCTGGCTGCTTCCCAGGTTCGAGGTCAGAAAAATCACGGTCTGCGACAAATCCACTCTCCGGTTATCGCCCAGCGTCAGCGTCGCTTTATCCAGCATCCCCAACAGTAACTGCCAGAGTGCGTCGCTGGCTTTCTCGATCTCATCGAAGAGGAGAAAACTCAGTTTGAGGCGCTCGCGATGGCTTGCGGCTAACGCCTCCTGGGTGATGAGCGGATGCGTTTCTCGGTGACCGAGATAACCGGGAGGCGAACCAATCAATTTGGCGATTTCGTGCGAGTGCTGAAATTCGGCGCAATCCACCTTAATCACAGCCCGGCTGTCTCCGAACAGAATCTCGGCGGCGGCCTCGACCGTGCGCGTTTTTCCTGAACCGGTCGGTCCTAGAAATAGTAGGTTTCCCACTGGGCGGCCGGCAGAATGCAGGCCAGCGCAGAATATCTGATAAAGATCGGCGAGCGCTTGCACGGCCTCATTCTGCCCAACTACTCGCCGCCGCAATTCCTCCTCGAAATGACGCGAAGTGGAACTCCGCCTTTGCGGGTCTAGCTCCTCGTATTGGACAGATTTTGCTGCTGTCGCCATAACTTCTCCATTACTCACCTAACTAAGGCTTTCGGTTCTTTGAGTCTCATTGCCACTGGGCTTGGTTTGAATGAGATCCGCGTGAGGGAGAGGCAATTCCACATCCAATGACAATTCATTGAAAATAAGCTGTTTAGTTTCCGCTGTGACGCCCGAGTTTTCGACAATTGGCGAGATTTCGGGAGAACAATCTTCGAGAGCTTGCTTGAGAAAATGACTAATCCGGGTAGGTACTCATGTCCTTGGCCGTTTGCCGTTGCGTCACAACATGATCAAATATCAGTCGAGAGTTCTCGTGTTCTCGGCTAAGCCTTGAAGGGATTCTTGTTAATCTTGAGTGACCGAATCTTCGATTCCAGCGTGGACCGCGCGATCCCCAGTTTGGCGGCCGCACCCGACGGTCCGAACACCCGTCCTTGGCATTCTCGCAGGGCTGCTTCGATGATTTCCTTTTCTTGAGCTGCCACCTTCTCGGAGAGATAAATCTGGCTCCCGGCTGTCTTCTCAAGGGGCTGTTGAGACAACCAACTTTCATCCACTGAGAAATTCTCGGTTTCACACACGATGACGGATCGTTCGATGACATTCTGTAGTTCGCGTATGTTTCCGGGCCAAGGGTATGACTCAAGTAATCGGAGAGTCTTCTTGTCGACGGTCGTAATGTTCTTACCAGCTTTCCGGGCGTAGCGATCGATAAAGTATTCAACCAGCAGGAGGATGTCCTCTTTTCGTTCTCTGAGAGGAGGAATTTCAATCGGAAATACATGCAGACGGTAAAACAAATCGCTGCGGAACGACCCAGCGCTGATAGCGGCCTGCAAGTCACGGTTGGTGGCGGCGATCACCCGAACGTCAGCCCGGATGCGACGAGTGCCACCAACCCGTTCAAACTCGTGCTCCTGCAAAACACGCAGGAGTGCGATCTGAGTCTCAACTGGAAGCTCTCCGACTTCGTCGAGGAAGATTGTGCCTCCATTTGCTAATTCAAACCGACCCAAGCGCTGGTGAGTCGCGCCCGTGAAGGCCCCCTTCTCGTGGCCGAACAATTCCGAGGCGATCAGGTCGCGGGGGATTGCCGCACAGTTCACGCTCACGAATGCGCGCGACGCGCGACTGGATCGCCGGTGGATGGCGCGTGCAACCAGCTCTTTGCCAGTTCCCGTTTCACCCGTGATAAGGACAGTAGAATCACTCGGCGCGACTTTGGAAATGCGCGAAAGTACGCTTTTCAAAGCCGGAGATGTTCCAACGATCTCTTCAAACATGGAGGCTTTATCGACTTCTTCGCGTAGAGCGACGTTTTCATGGTGCAGTCTTTCCTCTGCTCTTTTGCGATCGTCGATGTCTATGGAGGCAGCATAAAAACGGTTAATCTGTCCCTTTTCGTCCCGCAATGGGACACAACGGGTGAAGAACCAGCGATAAGTTCCATCACCTTTGCGCAGTCGCAGCTCTGTCTCCTCAACGGAGCCGCTAGAAAAAGCGCGATCAAAAAAATCGAGCACCCGTTTCCGGTCATCAGGATGAAAGTACGCACTGCGATCAGATGCCTGCTGCCACTCTTCAAGACTAACGCCGATGTAGTCGAGCGCAACGCGGTTGGCATAGAGGCGCTCGTTGTTGGGTCCGTACACCGCAACAACTTGAGGCGTGAGGTCCAGCATCTGCCGAAGCTCCATTTCACTTCCGCGCAGTTCCTCCTCTGCTCGTTTACGCTCCGTGACGTCGATCACGGTACCTGTGAATTCGATGAGTTCACCGGCCGGGCTGAAAACAGGATGACCAATGCTGTGAATGTCCCTGACGGCGCCACCCGGATGCACGATGCGATAATCCAGGTCTTCGTCTGACTTGCTATGCCTGGCTCTCTTGGCAGATTCCCGGAACGCCGGTTGATCGTCGGGATGAATTCGCTGGATTAGTTGTTCGATTCGGGGCGCACCATCCCGTGGATCAAAACCCAGAACGTGATAGCATTCCTCCGACCAATGCCTAAAGTCGGTGTCGGGACTCCATGCCCAACTGCCGGTTTGGCTCAGCCTCTGCGCTTCCGCCAGGTACGCTTCACTGCTCCTGAGGGCTTCTTCGGCCTCCTTGCGCTCGGTGATGTCGGTCACCGCTCCGACAAACTCGCGATTGCCAGATGCATCCTCTAAAACGTCAGCTACGGCGTGGACGTGCTTGACTCGCCCATCAGGCAGTAGCAAGCGATAGGCGTGCTCGAAATCGGGCGCTCCCGCAAAGGCGTGATCAATGACCTCTTTGAAGTCGGCGCGGTCCTCGGGATGGACGCGCTGCACCACTGAATCTAATGTTGGCTTGACAGAGCGGTCGTACTCGAAGATTCGGTAGGTTTCATCTGACCAGACAATCTCGCCAGTGTCAGGCTTCCATCCGAAGCTGCCTGTGTGACTGAGTCTTTGGGCTCCGGCCAGGTAGGCTTCGCGGCGCCGCAGTTCCTGAGTTAGGAGCTCGTGCTCCGTAACGTCCATGACGGTGCCGATGACTTCCGTGACTTCACCCGACTGGATAACAGGATGAGCAACGGAATGGAGGTACTTTACGGTTCCGTCTGGAAGAACAATTCGGAAATCACCGTACGAGTCGATCCACTCGTTCCGCGTGGCCTCCATTTTCGCCCGCTGCTCGATCTGTGGCCGATCCTTAGGATGAACCCTTTGCAGGAGTTGCTCCCAGGTGGGACCGACTTCTTGCGGGTTATAGCCATAAATGCGATAAATTTCTTCCGACCAGAAGAGAGCGCCGGTCCGCACACTCCAGGCCCAACTGCCCGTATGACTGAGCCTTTGGGCTTCCGTCAGGTACGCTTCGCGCCTGCGGAGTTCCTGGGTCAGGAGCTCGTGCTCGGTAACGTCTATGGCGCTGCCAACATACTTTTTCAGGCTTTGGTTTTCCAGAACAGGAGCACCGACGCAGCGAATGTACCGGACTTCACCATTGGGACGCACGATGCGCTTGATGGCATCGAAGGGCGAAGCTTCCGCCAAAACACCTTTGATCAGGTTGGCCATGGACTCGCGGTCCTGCGGGTGGACACAATCCAGGTATTCCTGAACACTCGGCGGCTTGCTGGCCGGATCGAGTCCGTGCATTCGAAATAATTCGGGAGACCAATAGTAGAAGCCGTCGAGATCGAAGGCCCAGCTTCCCATGTGCGCAAGACGCTGCCCTTCGGCAAGATAAGACTGGCTGCTTTGCAGGTCCTGAGAGTTGCGGCGCAGCAGTCCTTCCGCCGTTTTGCGCTCGTCAATATCCAGGCTCGATCCGTACCACTTGACGATGTTGCCGTTTGTATCACGACGCGGCACTTTGCGGTGGAACATCCAGTGGTATTCTCCGTTCGCACTACGGACGCGAGTTTCGTGTTCGAAGACGTCTCCCGTCGCGAGGCAGGCTCGCCACTTGGCCACAATCCCCTCAAGGTCCTCTGGGTGAACGAAAGCCGTCCAATTCCAGCCGGTCACTTTGTCCAAAGTGACGCCGAGATATTCCAGCCAAGGCTTATTGAAGTAATCGAGGTAACCGTCTGGCCTGGCGGTGTGAATCAGCGCAGGAATCGAGTCGACCAGGCGTTGGGCATTCAAACGCTCGGATCCATGTCCTGACGAGGCCATGGCGGGGATGATACACCCAGAGAAGCTGCATGCGGCGGCCGCCCCCCTTGTGGTACGTGGGTTTGGCTGAACGTGAATGGCCCCGGCGTTCTCCATTGGCTTATCCTCCTTTCGGTGATGTGCGCCGATTTTGGCCCCGCCGGAATCCCGTCGTCTTGAACAAACTTGGCGTGTTTGGAATGTTTCCGATGAATTGTGATCAGGTTCACAATTGGATTGTGACTTGGGTCACAATTGGATGCGTCTCAGGAGCGGTGCGGTTGAAGCCAGGCTCCGGAGAGACGTTTCCGCCTTGTCAGCGCCCTTACGTCGCTAAGTTGCTTTTTCGCATAGGCTTACGTTATACGAAGGGGGTTCCCTTCCGTCCAGCGGACCTGGCTCGGGGACATTCCAGCCCACCGCCGGAAGTGCCGCGCGAGATGGCTTTGGTCAGAAAAACCAGTCGCCAGGGCTATTTCCGACAACGGAGCATGTGTCTCCCGCAACATGTGTTCCACCTCTTCCAAGCGCCGCCGCAAGAGATAGGAGTGCGGGGGCACCCCCACTGACTGGTGGAATGCCCGAGCAAAATGGTCGGTAGAAAGACCCGTCAGAGCGGCCAGTCCGTCGAGGCGGATCTTTTCATCGAGATGCCCTTCAATATAGTCGCAGACGCGGCGTGTCACGGCTGGCGATAACCCGCCACGGGTGGGTTCCGGCGCCGTGGCCATCCGCAAATCCCCTAAAGTACTAATTCTTGCCCGGGAATGAACCACTGCTTCCGCCCAGCTGCGCGCGACCTTAGACCTGCTCAGAGGCGGCGTAAGCAATGCCGACCACCAGCGTCCGTCACCAAGGGCACTCATTAGGCGTACCGGAATGTCGCGGTCGGCTGTGCGACGGAAGAGTGAACGGTCATACGCGAAGGCGGCAGACAAGGGAATTCCGTCCGCAAGGCTTTTGTCGCTCAGAGCGAACAACTTCCTAGCGGCTTGGTCGCCGCCAATAATAGATTGCTGGTCGCCGATCGCAAGGAGCAGGGATGATCCAAAATCGTCTGATGGGGCAGCCGCCAAGAGCCAGCAATACTGAAAGTGCTCGCGAAAGATGCGTTCCTCAATGGCTCGCGCGGAAACGACCACCGTCTGGAGCAGCAGGGGAAATGGCTGATCGTCAGATCGCTGGTGCACTTTGGAAACGTCTAGCACTCCCAGCAAACCTCCTTGAGGACCGAAGATCGGCGCGCCGGCGCAACTTAACCGGGTGTGACGGCTGCGAAAATGCTCGGCACAATGCACGAGGACCGGCCGTCGATCCGTGATGCAGGTGCCGATGCCGTTTGTGCCTTCGACCCGCTCCGACCAGACACCGCCCAGCCATATACCCCACTGCTTGAACTCCTGGTCCTTGCTCTCGTCGCCACGATGGTGGATGGCGACTCCATCGCTGTTGCACAAGAGAACCACGTAAGACTGAGGGCGAACAATGGCATAGAGGCGGTCTATCTCTTCTTGGGCTTGGAGTAGAAAGCTACTCAGGGGTTCGCGAGAGATCCTGAGCTCACGCTCTGTGAGCAAGTGGGGTACTGAGCTGCTTCGTGAGTCAACATGAAAGTCGCGCAGACACCTTCGCCAGGAATCGTCTATCGCTTCGGGTTGGAAGCTTTCGCTCGCGCCGTCAGCCACCAACTCAATGCGTTCCTCGTGTGACACATCAACGATGGAAGGGTCGGCACGCAGCTGAGCGGCTGTGTTCATTTACCTCTCAACTCTCCATGCGCGCCAAAATGGCCGTCAAGACCCTTGAGCGCTGCCCCGAGGCCTGCTCAAATCGCGCAAGACGAGAGTAGATAAGGTACTCCTGCAGGGTGCTCCATTCAACCACCGGCAAGAAAGTGCGCCCGTGGACGTGCGTAGGACGAACCTCACATCGAGGAGAAGATCAGAGTCGACGCTGTGGCGACGGCGCCGGCCAAGCCGGTTTCCCTGACTAAACATTCAGTTCTCCACCAATCAAAACTCGTGACGAACCACCTTCTCTGACATCTCAGCCTTTGCGCCGACCACGTTAGCACGTAAGCGTTTACTGCATTCAGCATGCCTTCCGAGACTCAGGTATCCCGTTTCCGACCCCAGCGAATCCAGACGATCCATCTCTAAACACGGGTCGCAGACGAATCACCGTGAGCTAACCTTTCTCACGGTTTCAGGTTGCTGGGGCTTGCCAATATTCGCTCGAGATGTATCTCGAGCCCGGGTGGAGCACAAACATGCGACGGGTGGCCGCAAGAGACACAGTTGAGTTCGACTTTCTACAGGTCTGTCAAAACGCTAGCAATTGTGTGAATGACTTGACAGCGATTCTTGACTTCGAGACCAAGGCGGGAAGTTAACGCTCCTCCTTTCAGCAAACTAGAGCTAGAAGGCACTTGGCTGAAGGGATGTATCGGAAACATAGGCCAGGGACTGAACGGCTGGTCACCCGATCCTTCTTTAAACAAAGCAAGAGGCTCGCTGCTTGACCGACCTTCCACGATCGGTGCGGAGTTAGGAGCGCTTCACTGAGGATCTGAGGAGCATAAAGGGCGCGAACATGAAAATCTGGGTAATAGTAGTTGGCACTGGCTTGGCAGTGAGAAAGTAAACCCATTTCACAAGAAGGAGGAGGAACTATGAGCAAGTTAGAACCAAATGTTAATTCCATACGTGACGGGATAGAACACGAGCCCACCGGCGGAGCGGCACTGATCAATCCGGCAGATACAGTTCTGCTCTTGCTCGACCACCAGGCCGGGCTGTTTCAAGTCGTCAAAGACATCGAAGTGGCACAGTTGCGGGCCAACACCACGATGCTCGCGAAGCTCGCCACATTGATGAAGCTCCCGGTCATAACCACGGCCTCCGTGCCTGAAGGACCCAATGGCCCACTCATGCCGGAGATTCACGAAGCCGCGCCACATGCCGTTCACGTGCCGCGTAGAGGCGAGGTCAACGCGTGGGACAACGCACTTTTCGCGAAAACCGTGCGGGAATTAGGGCGAAAAACACTGATCATTGCCGGTGTGTGGACCAGTGTCTGCGTCATGTTCCCCGCGCTTGATGCGAAAGCGGCAGGTTACAACGTGTATGCGGTGATCGATGCCTCCGGCGACCCGAGCGAGATGGCCTCCAGAACAACGGTCGCGCGCTTCGCTCAAGCGGGCATCGTTCCCACGAGCGCGAATGCTGTTCTGTGCGAACTTCAACGGACTTGGAACCGTTCCGACGCAGCGGATTTCGCCAAATTGTACGGCATGGTGGCACCGAACTATACGGCAGTCATGGAGAGCTACCAAAAGGCGCAAGAAGCCCTCAAAGAAAAACAGAAAACCGCGGGAGCGTGATTTTAGGAACGCTGCTCACTCAGAACTGCTGTCCTCGACAATCACGGAACAAGGGGCGGGAAGTAATTCCTGCCCCTTCCCGTAGTTTTCAAAAATACGGAATCGGTGGATGGAGGAGGTTCTATGTCTGTGGAAACGATCATTCATAATGCGAAGATTGCGACGAACGGTGTTCCTTCGTTTGTCGAAGCGGTAGCCATCGGGAATGGCAAGATCATCGCCACGGGAAAAAACGATGAGATTCTTCGGCAATGCGGCCCGGAGACCAAAGTCATCGACGGGAAGGGCGGAACGGTCATTCCCGGCCTGAACGATTCACACATGCATCCGATCCGGGGTGGGCTCAACTACAACTTGGAATTGCGCTGGGACGGCGTCCCTTCGCTGGCCGACGCATTGCGCATGTTGAAAGAGCAAGCTGCACGAACGCCGGCGCCTCAGTGGGTACGGGTGATCGGAGGCTGGACTGAATTTCAGTTTGCCGAACGCCGGATGCCTACGCTCGATGAGATCAACGCAGTTGCTCCAGACACACCTGTGTTCGTGATGCATTTGTATGACCGCGCATTTTTGAACGCAGCAGCGTTGCGCGCGGTGGGCTATGACAAGAACGTCCCGGATTTCCCGGCTGGTGAGGTTCAGCGCGATCGCCGCGGAAATCCGACGGGTCTTCTCATCGCCAACCCCAACGCTAACATTCTCTATTCCACCCTTGCCAGGGGACCAAAGCTCTCCCGCGAAGATCAGCTCAACTCTTCGCGGCTGTTTTTCCGAGAACTAAACCGCTTCGGCATCACCAGCGCCATCGATGCCGGTGGCGGATTTCAGAACTATCCCGACGACTATGGCGTGGTGAACGAACTGCACCGCAATGGCGAGCTGTCGGTTCGCCTCGCGTACAACCTCTTTACGCAGAGACCGAAACAGGAACTGGCTGACTTCCAAAACTGGACCAAGATGACGAAACCCGGCGAGGGCGACGATTTCTATCGCGTCAACGGAGCGGGAGAAATGCTGGTGTTCTCCGCCGCGGACTTCGAAGACATCCTCGTGCCGCGCCCAGACATGCTCCCCGTCATGGAAAGCGAACTGAAAGCGGTGATTCGCCATCTCGTGGAGAATCGCTGGCCGTTTCGCATACACACAACCTACAACGAGACTATCGAGCGGGCGCTGAATGTCTATGAAGAGGTGAACCGGGAGATTCCCTTTGACGGCCTGCATTGGTTCTTCGATCATTGCGAAACAATTTCCGATCGCAACATCGAACGGGTGAAAGCGTTGGGCGGCGGCATCGCGGTGCAGAATCGCATGGCCTTTCAGGGAGAGTATTTCGTCCAGCGATATGGCTCGCGGCAAGCCAAACGCACTCCGCCGATCCGACGCATGCTGGAGATCGGTGTACCGGTGGGCGCAGGCACCGACGCAACCCGCGTATCGAGCTATAACCCGTACCTTTCCCTCTATTGGCTTATCACCGGCAAGACCGTCGGTGGGCTTAGTCTTTATCCCGAAGAGAATCGATTCGATCGAGCGGAAGCACTCAAGCTCTACACCATGGGAAGCAGTTGGTTTTCGACGGAAGATGGAAAAAAGGGAGCTCTCGCCTCCGGACAACTAGCCGATTTGGCTGTTCTGTCCGCGGATTATTTTTCCGTCCCCGAGGAAGAAATCAAGCAGCTCGAATCGGTGCTCACGATCGTTGGTGGGAAAACCGTTTATGCGACTGCAGAATTCTCAAAACTCGCGCCGCCGGCACTTCCAGTAAGCCCGAACTGGTCACCAGTCAAAGATTACGGAGGCTACGCCAAGGCGACGGACCAAGCTCTGGGCGCGTCACACTCCGCCTCTTGCTCGCATGTTGAGGCATCGGCCGATGGCAGAACGCGGTCGCACCTGCAAGTGCTGGGTGAATTTGGACTATGGAGGCTGGGTTGTGACTGCTTTGCATTCTAGTTCGGAGGATGCCGGAGGAATCCGGATGAAGGTGTAGCTCATATCTTTCGTAGTTGGTCTTGGTGCCGGGGTTCTTTACGGTCTTATCCGGGTCAAAAGTCCGGCTCCGCCCATTGTCGCGCTGCTCGGACTCTTAGGGATGGTGCTTGGGGAACAGATCGGCATTTGGATTCAGACGAAAAAACTCGGTGTTTCGAGTGCCGCATCTGTGTGCCTGGTCGGTGAGCGCTACGACCAGCAGCATTCGTCCGAAGCGCCTCAGCGATGAGAGCCACAGGAACACACTTCAAATCGATGAAGTAATCGGCAAATGTAGGAGAGGCACAATGCGTTTCAAGAGAATGCTCGCTCGAACATCAGTTGCGATTGTTCTGATGATTGGAATCGCGAGCGAGTCGCAATACTTTAGGACGTTCGCCCAGAGTACGCCAAAAGGCAGAACGGTGGGCGTGGCTGTCGGCCCGCAGTACGACACGACGCACGTCTACGTAGCCCCGCAAGATTTTGATCGCTTTGTCGCCAGTGTTGTGGCTACATTCGGCGGCACGACTTCAAAGCTGGGTGTGTTCACCGTGACGCCTACACCAAGCGAGACAATGTCACAACTAGTGCTGACTCCAGTCGGGACTCTGTCGGTCTTTGGATTCAAAACGCCCATCCCATTTCCATTCGGAGATGAGCGGACAGGCTACCTGGTCACTGATATGGACGAGGCGATCCGTGCCGCCAAGGCAACGGGCGCGGACGTCTTAGTCGCTCCCTTCAACGATCCGATCGGTCAAGACGCGATCATTCAATGGCCGGGCGGCTTGAACACGCAACTGTACTGGCATACCACCGCGCCATCCTATTCTCCGCTCCAAACTATTCCGGAGAATCGGGTCTATGTCTCACCGGACCGAGTGGATGCATTTGTGCGCAGCTTTCTTGCCTTCTCCCAAGGGAATGTCGTCTCTGATGAACCGCGCGCGCCGGGCGTCGAAATCGGACGGCCAGCAGAAACCTATAGGCGAGTGAGGATCGAATCTAAGTTCGGCAAGTTGACCGCGCTAGTTACCAACGGGCACCTTCCCTATCCGTACGGCCGGGAGATGACCGGATATGAGGTGACGAATCTGACGGACACGCTCACCAAGGCAAAAGCAGGCGGCGTCGACGTGCTCATGCCTCCGTATAAGACCGACGAACGAGAAGCCGTTGTCGTGCAGTTCCCGGGAGGGTACATCGCGGAAATCCACTCAATAAGAAAGAAATAGGATTCGCAAAACATCCCTTGACGATGATCGGCGAAGAGCGGGGCGGCACTCGCCATCAGAATGAACAAATAATTGCGAACGTTAACAATTTTAATGGTCATGTCTCTTGCGAGTCCGCTACTCTCGCGAGCCCAATCGATTCCCACCGCTGAATCCCCGGCGCCAGCACGGATCTATCACTTGCTTCGCGAAGACGACGACTGGAGTTTTCTTGCCGATCCGACCCTGCGCCAGGAGTTTTGGGATCCCATTAAATACATTCGTCTGCGGCCAGATCGGAATGACTGGTTCCTATCCTTGGGGGGCGAAGCTCGCGAGATTTGGGAACAGATCGGAAATGACAACTGGGGCCAACAGCCATTCATGAACGGGTATTTCAACGAACGATACATGTTTTATTTCGACGTTCATTACGGCAAGCACGTTCGCACTTTTGTCGAGCTGAAGAGCGGCCTGAATTCCTACCGCATTGGCGGCCCGCGACCGATCGACGAGAAGAAACTCGACTTTCAGGCGGGCTTTCTGGAGATTGGCACCTCGTCCGGCTCAAATTCGATTAGCCTGCGCGTCGGCCGGCAGGAGTTGGAATACGGTTCGGGGCGTTTAATGGATGTTCGCGAAGGCGTCAATGTTCGGCTCAGCTTTGACGGCTTTATGGTCAAAAGCAAGCTCGGCGCGTGGCAAATTGATGGATTTGCCGTACGGCCGGACCTCGACAAGCCCGGCTTCTTTGATAACGCGCCTAATCACGCCATTGGTTTTTGGGGCGTATACGGCGTGCGACCTTTGACGAAGACCATCACACTGGACGCTTACTACCTTGGTCTCGATCGAAAAACAGCTAGATTCAACCGGGGTGTCGGCCACGAAGTGCGGCACAGCATCGGTGCCCGTCTTTCTCGTCCCATCGCCGAGAGGAAGCCCGGCTGGGATTTCGATGATGAAGCGCTTTGGCAATTCGGAACTTTCGGTTCCGCAGACATAAGCGCCTGGACAGTCGCATCGGAAACCGGCTACCGGTTCCCAAACGTTCCGCTGAAACCGCGATTCAGCGCTAAGGCGGATATCTCCAGCGGGGACGATCCGAGAACGAATACGCTCGCAACGTTCAATCCACTTTTTCCGAAAGGCAACTACTTTGGCGTCCTCGCAACTGCCGGCCCCGGCCCCATCAATTTTATCGACGCGCACCCTCGCGTTGAAGCGACGCTGCCCCAGGGTGTGACGGTCTCCGCCGATTGGATCTTTCAGTGGCGGGAGAGTTTGCGGGACGGAGTGTATTCCGTCCCCGGATTTCTGATTATTGCGGCGGGAAAAAGTAAGGCGCGCTTCGTCGGACACCGTCCAGGCACGGAAGTGCGCTGGCAGGTGAACCGACATCTATGGTTTCAAGCCGACTACGGAATTTTTTACGCGGGGAAATTCGTGAAGGAGAGCCAGCCAGGCCGCAACCTGAATTACTGGGCGTTATGGACGGGATACAAGTTTTAGCAGCAAACAACATTAGTCATACTCACCTTCCTTCCATTTGGACGATCGGTAGGTCCTCAGCCACGGTTGGGATTCGGCTCCTACCCATTCGCGGCTTAAGTCTTTATGGCGCGCACTGAACTCCAAAGCGCACCTGGATTGCCCCAATCAGGGCGGAGCTTCAGCATTTGGTCATATAGTTCCAGCGCCGTCGTCGTCTGCGCGGCAAGGCGCTCGAAATCGCGGATATATCTGCGCGTTTCGCCGAGGATTTTAGGGTCGTCATCATTCCCGACGCGCTTGTGCCCGGCGATGACTGCGCGCGGCCTAAACGACTCCATCTTATCGAGGGCAGCAATCCACTCCTGGCGCTTCTGGTGGTCGGGCGACTCTGACAGATGCAGGTGAACGCCGTTATAGGCGGCATCACCCGCCACGATCAAAGCGATGGACGGAACATGAAGGCAGGTTGTGCTAGAGGTATCGGTGAATCCAAGCGGCACACTGACTAAATCGTGGCCTTCCAGGTCAATGATGTTTCCGGTCAGCTCTTCGGCGATTGCGAGGTGGCTGGAAATCTGGCCGGGAAAGCGCGGATTCCAAAACGTCGCGAGAACCTCTGGCGATGCTTGCTGGCGCATGATCTTAATCACTTCCGGCCGCGCGACGAAACGGGCATTTGGAAATCGCTCCAGAACAGTGCTGGTGCCAAAGAAATGGTCGCCGTGGCCATGCGTGGCGTAGATTGTCGTCAGATTCTTGCCGCTCGCCACAACCCAATCCGTGAGTGCCCGTGCCTGCTCGACGGTAATAGGGGTGTCGACCAGGACAGCGTCCCGCTCTCCGGAAATAAGGGTTGACGAAATCGGCGGCCAAGGCCGCTGTTTTTCGCCTGGAGGCAATTCGCTCGTGATGGCAGGTATGCTGGCCGCCAGGAACGCATCCCATCTCAGAGATGTTTCTTGAGCTGTTCGTCCGGTCTTGGAAGTACTGCTATTGGATTGTGACTGCCTTGAAAGGGCTTGGTCAGCTCGGATTGGCCAAGTCGTGGCCGATACGAGAGCGATTCCGAATGTATTTGATAGGAACTCACGTCTTGAAGGCATTTTGGTCTCCTTTCGGTTAGATCTGGGCTCTGCCGCCGT
>Ga0307479_10002721_pt1 | contig 16021 bp, 12 predicted proteins | sample atmos_gasesECM4C_FD_203743 | JGI IMG/M metagenome (GOLD analysis project Ga0307479, IMG submission 203743) | Hardwood forest soil microbial communities from Morgan-Monroe State Forest, Indiana, United States - atmos_gasesECM4C_515 | ecosystem: Environmental > Terrestrial > Soil > Temperate... | reverse complement strand
AATTCGCTGCCCCACGGCGACGTGCCACCAGAGGTCCCCCTCCAGAAAAAGCTTGTTGGCCCCCGCCGGCGAAGTCATTACGAACGCGCCGAGGGCCAGCGTTGTGCCCAGCAGGACAGGAAAGGAGAAAACGCGCCGGAAGCCGGCCCGGAGAACTGGCGCCCACGAATGTCGGTTCACGGCTTCTGCTGTCTCCAATGAAACTCCTGTTGTCGAAGCGAAAACAGAATCCTAAACTTCTTTGCCCACCGGTTGCGAGAATCCGCTCGCCCACCAGTACCACGAAAACCATACCAGGCTGCTCCAAAAATAAATTCCGGTAGCGGGCGGGACCTTCGCGTTGACAATCAGCAACAATAGCAAGTCCAAAAACACAAATAGAAGAATCAGCAACTGCGATCGGACTTTCAACTGCGCCCGGCTGAGCCACACCACGCCCTGCAGAATGGCCGGAAGTAAAACCGCTTCATCCGTCATCCAGGAATAGGGCGTGGTCAGTAGCGACACAACCAGCAGCGCCAGGCCATGCCGGCGCCAGTTCCACATCCCCCGGTTCTTCCAGTAATATCGTGTGGACCAGATCAGCCCCAGGCACACCGGCACGAACTGGACCCAGAAAAATCGCCGGAAGAAGAGCGCCCGTATCATCCCGCGTATCATCCCGCTCAGCGCGGGGATGAACAAGTCTCCGATCTGCTCCTGCGCGAGCATCTCACGGTAGTGCTGGAAAATTGCGGGATCGAACGCAAGCGCAATCGAATTTGCCAGCAAGAACGCGGCCGCCATTCCGCCCAGCAGAGACCACCGTTTGCGGGCAATGATCCACGCCAACAGAACCGGCCACAGCAGCGTGAAAATGTGCGGCTTCGCCAACGGGATCAGCAACGCCGCTCCCGCGAGGAACGGACGTTCGTCTTCCAGCAGAAGGAAAAGCGCGATGCCCAGCAACATCACGATCCCCATTTGCGCCGCCACCAGGCAGGCTACAACGGGAGCGAAGAGATAGCCGGCCAACAGAAAAGCGATGGGCGGACGCGGCCCCTCGCCCGGCATTCGTGAGAAGCGCCACGAGATGCGAATCGAGACCACCAGCGCCGCGATCAAAATCGCCAGCCATAAAACCCATGCCCAATAGGGGCTGAGCAAACCCAGCGGCAAGACCATCCACACCGACCAGGGGGGAGCACGCAGCACCAGCGGCTTGCTGGCGGGGTAGCCCTGACTGCGCTCCAGTGCGAAAACGCTCTCCGCCGAGTAAGGATTCTGCCGCTGCGCCAGAAGCTTTCCCGCCGCCCAGTAGGCCATTGAATCCCGCACGGTTGCATTAGCCCGTATCTTCTGCTCGTGGGCGGCAAGAAACCACACCAGCACACCGCCCAATGCCAGATTCACCACGATTTTCAGGATTCTCATGGGCTCGGTGATGCTGACTTCCTTACATTACGGCACACGACGTTTTTGCGCATCATGGATAGAAAGCCCCCGTTGTCAGGAGAGATTCGCGGTTGGTTCATAATAGAGCGTTCCGAAACGTCAGCGTCGAGAACTATCCAGGGACGGCAAGGAGTGAGGATGGCTGCAAGAGTGGAAGGCGAACCATGTGCATTCTCGGAAGTTGACAGCGAACGATTCGGGGTTCGCGTGGCGAGAGCGCACGTTGACGGGAACAATCTGCAGCAAGCTGTGGAGTTTTGTGTCGCGGAAGGGATCAACCTGCTGATTGCGCGTTGCCCGACTACGGAACTTCACGCCGCGCAAAAGATGGAAAAGCTGGGTTTCTCGCTGATGGACACGCTCGTCTATTACAGCTTCGACCTGACGAAGCGTGCGATTCCTGACCGCTCTTCCGAAGCGCACGTACGGAAGTTCGTGCTTGAGGACAAAGCTCAGATTGAGAGGGTCGCGGCAGGGGCGTTCAAAGGCTACCATGGCCACTACCACGCCGATCCCCGGCTGGACCCAAAGAAGTGCGACGAAGGCTACGTTTCCTGGGCGGTGCGATCGTGCACCTCAAAGCAAGTCGCAACTGAAGTATTGGTCGCCGAACGAGAAAAGAAGATTGTTGGATTTCTGACCCTCCGGCTGAATGGTCCGAAGCTGAATAGCCCGAAGGAAGTGGAGGGCGTGCTGTTCGCAGTAGCTCCCGAAGCGCAGGGGACCGGGGTTGGCCGCTCTCTACTGGCCGAAGGGTTGAAGTGGTGCAAAGAGCAGAGGAGCGACATGGTCATCTCTACCCAGGTCACGAATGTCGCGGTGCAGAGGGTGTGGTGCAGAGTTGGTTTTGAGCCTGCTCACTCGTACTACACGTTCCACAAATGGTTTTAATTCAGACTTGACATGCGACCCGAAAGAGGGAGCCTCCTACGCAGCAGGGCGGAGGGCCGACTCGTAGTACGATGGAAACCATGAGCCTCACGGAGACTCTGCTGGAGCAACCGCTTGTCTATCGGCTGTGGCAGGCACCCTTCGTCGCGCAGAAGTTCGCCCCTGTGCTCGCCCACAACGATATGAGCCGCGTCAATCGTGTCCTTGATGTCGCCTGCGGGCCGGGCACGAATAGCCGCCAGTTCGCGCACACGACGTATCTGGGCATCGATATCAACTCGAGCTATATCGAGTCCGCCCGGAGGCGCTACGGACGCGATTTCGTCGCTGCCGACGCGCGCACCTATCGTACAACTCCGGAAAACCGCTTCGACTTCATTTTAGTGAACAGCTTTCTGCACCACATCAATACTCGAGACGTGGTGGAGCTGTTGTCTCACCTGCGGACTTTGCTAACCGACGACGGTTGTGTCCATATCCTGGAGCTGGTGCTCCCACCCCCCCGATCGATCGCACGCTTTCTTGCCGACTCGGATCGGGGCAAGTTTGTGCGTCCCTTGGAAGAGTGGAAATCAATCTTCACCGGGATCTTTCATCCAATCGTGCTCGAGACCTACCCTCTTACGGGCGCGGGTATCACACTTTGGGAGATGCTTTACTTCAAGGGAAGAGCGCCAAAGTAATCGGAGGTCTAGACGATTCAGATGAAATGGAAAAGTACCGGACTTGTATTGCTTGAAGGACGGCTCCGTCAATGACCGCTAGCCCTCGCGTCTCCGTCGCCATCCCCATCTATAACGAAGAGGCGGTCGTACCGGAGCTTGTTCGCAGGACCAGCGCCGTGCTCGACTCGCTTCCCGGCGGCCCACACGAAATTGTTTTCGTCGACGACGGCAGTTCTGATGGCACCATCGGAATACTCGAAGCATCTGCCCAGCGTGATCCCAGGCTCGTTGTCGTTGAACTGTCTCGCAACTTCGGGCACCAGACCGCCCTCGCCGCCGCCCTTGACCAGGTCTCCGGGGATGTCGTCATTCTGATGGACGGGGACCTCCAAGATCCTCCCGAGACGGTCCCCACGCTGCTCGACCACTATCGCCAGGGGTACGACGTCGTCTACGCTCAACGCGTCAACCGCAAAGAGCCCTGGTGGCTGCGGATGTGTTACTACGTCTTTTACCGCTTGCTGGCAACGCTGTCTTCGATCGAGCTTCCATTGGATTCCGGGGATTTTGGCCTCATTTCACGCCGCGTTGTCGACGAGATCCGCAGAATGCCGGAGCATCACCGGTACCTCCGCGGACTGCGCACTTGGGTTGGATTTCGACAGATCGGCATCCCCATCGAGCGTGCCGCCCGCCATGCCGGTCACACTAAGTACAGCCCTTTGAAGCTGCTGAAACTCGCTTCCGATGGTATCTTCGCCTTCTCCATCGTGCCTCTGCGGGTCGCTGCTATGCTTGGGACTGTCGCAATAACGTGCTCGCTTCTGTTTGCGGTGTATTCGGTTTACGCGAAATTCTGGCTCCACTCCGCCCCCAAAGGTTTCACCGCCCTCATTTTCGTGATCACCTTCCTCTCGGGGGTGAACTTGTTTTCTCTCGGAGTCATTGGAGAGTACGTCGGACGTATCTATGAAGAAGCAAAAGGACGGCCGCACTATGTGGTTCGGAGAGTGTTTGGTCAGCGCGTGTCCCGCGCTGGAGAGGGCGTCACACCCAGCCTGCTTGTTTGAGAAGGTCCAGGTTAGCTCTTGCGATGAACGAGGTAGACGCGGTTTTCGTGGTCCGCCGCAACTACGTCAAGCGCATAACCGTCGTGTAGCATTCGGGTCTGCACCCAGCCCCATATGTCTGAGCCATCGACGTAAATCAGAAATTCCGGATGAGTTCCAACAAACCCAGCGAACTGATCCACCCGCACTGCTAGGTAAGGCCGCAGCGACAACATGCACTGGTCCCCGTTTCCGCTGCCCAGGTAGGCGAGCGCTGAAGGCGGATCCGCTAAATAGACCAGCCGGCGGTTTGCCTCAGGAGACGCATAGTAGGCGAGTTCGAGGTAGGTGTTAGGGTCCGAGATAACGACTGGAAGCTCGTCATGTCTAGCCGACTTTACGAGCCGTTCAACACCCTCGGTCGAGCCAACTTTAGTCGGGAACCAAAAAGATCTGCGAAACCCCGCCTCTTGCACGCCCAGACTTGCGAGAAGCAGAATGAAAAACAGGACCCCAAGGCGCCGATCGAGAGCCGAAAGGACGTAACTGGCGGCCAACGGGAAGCCCAGCACTGCCGGAATCGTATAACGGTAAAGGAAGCCTCCATTCAGAACCGCCAAGGCCAACCCTATCACCACGGGCAAAATGATGAAACCCAGCGCGAGCACATGCTCTTGCAGGGGAATGTCATCCCGGTTGCTGGGACGTGATTGCTTTCGCCGAAACAAACCAAAAATCAAAATCGCGAAAATTGTGGCGGCCCCCACTAGGAGACCGGGCAACGGACCCAGGTTCCATATGAAGCCGTAGGATCTCAGGACTTCCACTGTAGAAAGATGCCCGACAAAATGGCTTCCGTAAGTGCCCTTATAGATCTGCAGCAAACGCCAGAAAATTGCCACCGGCAATACGCTAAAAAGCACTGCCAGCCAAACGCCTGCCCGAAAGCGCCGGCTCTTCACTAGCACCGCAAACTCAGCCAGGGCGAACGGAAATGCCGCAAAAACTCCGTAGTAGTGCGATGCTGTTGCTGCCAAGAGGCTGAGGCCCAGCAGAACACACCACGCTTTCTCATCCGCACGCTGGTAGCTGACCATTGCCAAGGCGGCGAAACCCGCCATCAGGCTGTATCCTCGAGCCTCAACCGCGTACGGGTACAACAGAACGGAAAGCAGAGGGATCGTGGCGCAGACAAGTGCGCACGTACTGCCTCGCGACTTCCTGATAAAGAGAAAGACGCACAAAATCAAGCCGCAGAACGCAAGAATGGAAGGGATGCGAAACGCGATGAGTTCGTTGACGGGTAGACGTGCCGCGAGCCTTTCCACGACGTAAAACGGTGGCGGTTGCGAATCGGCAGAATTCTCGAGCGCACCCCAGGTCGCACTTAAACTTGGCAGCCGGACCAGACCAACAGTGATGATCTCGTCAGACCAGAACCACTTCGCGGCCGCACGAGACACGCTGCTGAGCGCAACATACGCGATGAGCAGCACAAGCCCCGCGTCCGCGAGTCTTCGGGTATTTGACCCCATGCTGGACAAGCCGATGTTTCTCGATTCTGTTGGCATACCACCAAAACTAGGGATCGCTGATGCCTTAACCCCTGAGTGCCTGAGTGACCGCTCGTTTCTGACTGAAAAATTCCCGGATCGAGCCGATGGTAAATGCCTGCTCACCTTCCGTTAGATCGTTATAGAAGGGCAATCTTAGCAGCCGGGAGCTGAGGTCCTCGGTGACTGGGCACGCTCGCGCTCCGAACTTCATTCCCATCGCCGAGAGGTGCAGAGGAACGTAATGGAACACGCTCAAGATGCCCTGCTCTTTCAAGTGCCCAATCAAAGCCTGGCGGCATTCCAACGAAGGAAGAAGCAAATAAAACATGTGATAGGACTGCTCGCATTCTTTGGGAACGACCGGTAGCCGCAGGTTGTTCTCCTGCGCGACATCTTGCAGATGCCGCCAATAGTATTCCCAGACGCGACGGCGCTTGCGTTGAATTTCTTCCCTTGCCTCCAACTGGGCCAGCAAAAACGCAGCCAGCAGATCCGATGGCAGATAACTGGAACCGACATCCACCCAGGTATATTTATCGACCTGGCCGCGGAAGAACTGGTCGCGGTTGGTTCCTTTTTCGCGGATGATGGTGGCACGTTCGACCAGTTCCGGATCATTGACCACCAGAGCGCCGCCCTCTCCACAGGTGATGTTCTTGGTCTCGTGGAAACTCTGGGCGCTCAAACAGCCGAAGGTGCCGGTGAGCCTTCCCTTGTAGCGGGCAAACAGTCCGTGGGCATTGTCTTCCACGACGCGGACGCCGTGGCGTCGCGCAATGTCGCAGATCATATCCATTTCGCACGCGACTCCGGCATAGTGAACCGGGACGATGGCTTTTGTGCGCTTCGTGATCAGGGATTCCAGACGGGTTTCATCCAGATTCAAAGTGTCAGGACGGATGTCGGCGAACACGATGCGGGCGCCGCGCAGGGCAAACGCATTTGCCGTGGAAACGAAAGTGAACGAAGGAACAATGATTTCATCGTCCGGCCCGCAGTCGAGCAGCAGCGCCGCCATTTCTAGAGCATGCGTGCAGGAAGTCGTCAGCAGCACCTTGGGCGCCTGCAACTCCTGTTCCAGCAGTTCGTGGCATCGTCGGGTGAAGGGTCCGTCACCGGAGGCCTGGCCGTTGGCGATGGCCTCGGCAATGTACTTGTACTCGTTTCCCGCTAGGCATGGCCGGTTAAAAGGAATACGAAAGTGCATCAGGGCGTTCCTTTACTTTCCGGCATTCCAATGACTTCACGAATGGCGTAGCTGGGCCGGTCCATCATGCGGAAATGCATGCGGGCCAGGTATTCGCCGATAATTCCCAGGGCGAAAAGTTGCGCTCCCGAAAAGATCGCGATGATGGAGGCGAGAAATGGAAATCCCGGGACGGCATCTCCGCTAATGAAATATCGGGTGACAACATAAATCAAGATGCCAACCCCAAACAGCGTAAAGAAGAAGCCGATGATGCTCGCGAACTGCAAGGGCACCGTGCTGAAGCCGGTCATCATATTCATGGAGTGCGTGACCAGCTTGCGAAAGGTATAGCCGGACGCGCCCTGCTTCCGGACCTCATGATGAACCTTCGTGGCAGCAAACCGGTTGGTTCCCCAGGTCAGCAATACGTCGATGGAAACAAACGATCCTTCATACTGGCGAAATGCATTCGCTACCTGACTTCGAAAAGCACGAAAAGCTGAGACTTGACTGGCGATTTCCGCCCCGACAAGATTTCTCAATGCCATCTTGGTGGCGAGCGATGCGATGTCGCGGCCCAAGCCATGTTGCTCTCGTTGCGGCGTTCCATAAACGACGTCGGAGCCACTTGCAAGCACTTCCAACAGCTTCGGAATCTCCTCAGGAGGATGCTGCAGATCGTCGTCCATGGTGACAATCACGTCGTATCTAGCCGCCCTGATACCGCACAGCAACGCATTATGCTGCCCGTAATTGCGCATAAGGTTGATGCCGCACAGCCATGCGCACTGGCGTTGCAGTTGGCCGATAATTCTCCAACTGTTGTCAGGGCTGCAGTCGTTGACGAGGATGAGTTCGTACTGCTCGGCCAGAGAAGGCAGCGTTTGCGAAAGCCGTTGCACAAGTTCGGGCAAGATGGCTTCGCTTCGATAAACCGGCACCACGACGGAAATGCCTGGCCAGCGACTCGCATCACTTGGGGTGGTTGTGATTTGGCCGGCCAGATTCATCCTTGGTTCACCCGCGGGCGACGGCGGTGATTCCCGCTATGATCGCGACCAGTCCAGCCATTTTCTGGACGGAGATCTTCTCGTGCAAAAAGTAAAAAGCCGCCAGCGTGATCAGCATATAGGTCAGGCTTACGAATAAGGGGTAGCAGGTCGAAAGCTTCTGCGTTGCCAGAATTCGGAACCACATCAACGCAGCAATGCCGCTCAAAGCAAATCCGAAGACAAACCCCGGCTCGCGACACAACCGGACCAGAGCCCGCACCGAAGGGCTAAACCCTCCGGCCGCGGTGATGCCGGTTTTCATCAACAAGTTCGCCACCGCCATGCACAGTGCAGTGATCACCAAAAGAGTGAAACCCGCAAGGCTCACAGTGTTCGCCTCCAATAGGAATTCAACCTGAAGGAAATCTCAGGAAACGATCATAGCGCAAAAAGTCACGGGCATCCGCGGGCGCACTATGCTTCGCCACAGGTCATGGCTTCCATCGGACTTCAAAGTCGCCGGCATCGGCGCGATTGGGGAAGTCGCGTTCAAGTGCAGCCCTAAGATCGTCCGGGATCGGCCCGGAAAACGGCGGACGATGATTCACGACCACCAGATTAATGTTGTGCAGCTGGATGGCCGCCAAAGCGCGCCGCGTCCGCCCTAAAGCATCTTCATAGAAATCAAAAAAAATGCCGCTTGGATCATGAAAGCCAGAGAGAAAGTAAACCTCCGGGGAATCGGGCTTAGCCAGAATGTATTCGCCGCGGGCATGTTGCCGAATCAGCCTGTTCAGTTCCTCATACTCCCTTGCGCTTTCAGCAGTCACGCGGAGCCCACCTGCACGAGGAAGAGAGAGTCTGACCGTCTGGGTGTCAGGCGCATATTCAACCCCAAGATGGTAAACGAATCCTGGCCTCAACTCGAACAGAGCAAACAAGAAACAAAAGCACATCATCCCGCCGACTGCCAACCGGGGCGGCTTATCCATCACGCTAACGAGGGCCGTGGCGGATAACAGAACAAGCGGGGCGATGTAGCAAAAATAGATGGTGTTACTGAAGGGGAATTGAATCAGGCTGCATGCCGCCATCACGGAAAGAGTTAAGAATAATTGTTGGCGCTGCATACTTCCCAACCGGTTGTGCGAGCACCAGCGGATGAGCAGCCCGATGCCCAGGACCGCTATGAATGGGGCAAGAACCCAAATCGTACTCCACGCCAATTGATAGAAATACTTCGTCTGCCGGGCAAGCAACAGAGCTGCAGGAATCAGCAGCGCCAATGGCGTTCCGAGAAGGACTACTTCCCAAAATTGTGGGACTGTTTTCGATCGTGTAAGCAGCACCACACCACCCAGCAGAACAGTGGCGACACATCCTTCCAGGAACCAAAGTACCGGGGGCTTCATATTCGCCTGCCCAATCAACTGGCCGGACACCGCAAAAATGTCGCGCACTAGAAGACCGACATTTCCTGTAAGCAGATAAGGCACCAAGAAAAGAACGACGGGAATGGCTAAACCAAATCCGAAGAGCAGCAATTCGCGGAATAAGAATTGAAACCGAGCGCCTCGATGGCGGTCAAAATAGAATTCGTGCCAGATCACCGCCCCGCTAGCCGCAAGTTCTGGGACCCAGAAATACAGGTAGGTGACATTATTGGCCGACTTCCGCAGCATCGCAAAAAGTAGGGCGTCGTATGCGACGATCGAAGCCACGACGAAAATTCGGTACCAAAGACTGTTGTGGTGATCGGCCGGCTTGACGCCAGAAGTTGTTTGTTCGCGAAACACAAGAAACAACAGGACGCCACCCACGAAGAATAAGCCCGGCAATTTGAACAGAAGCGAGATTCCGCCGCCGCAGCCTGCAAGCAGCAACCAGCCACCCGTCTGCACCTCGATATAGCGCAACAGAGCCGCAAGGCCAAAGGTTGCGAAGAACAAGTTGTACCAGGACGGCATGGCTGCCGCGTACATCGGCGGTCCCCAAACCACAGCCAGCAGCGTCACCGCGCTGGCCACTGGCGGGGAGACAAACCTTGAAGCCACGTAGTAAACCGCTGGCACCCAGGCCAGAAAAAATAGAAGCAGCATGTAACGCATGCTGGCCAGGTTCGTCCCGAACACCCGAAACGCCAGTGCATTCAGATAACTCAATCCACCGGTATAGCCTTCGTGATAGTCCCGGTGAGGAAGCTCTCCCCGCAGCACTCGTTCGGCACTCTCGGCCAGCGTGCCTTCGTCCGAGGGAACCCAGCCGCGCTTCAATTCCCGCGCCATATACAGCGCACTCAGCATCAAAACGAGGGCAAACAAGAACCGCCTGCCAGAGGAGGTTCTTGCCGACCGTGGCTCGGGCCGTGAAAAGCGTTCACGGACGCCTGCAGCACCCCAAATCGGTACCTGTCTGGGTTCAGTCTCGAAGCGATAATCATTCATGTGCCCCCTTTGACAGAGCCTTCGTTTTTATCGATAGGATCGTTCGTCTTTTTGCCTGCCAGTGCCCGCAACAGGAAGTATTCGTTGATCGGACGGTCATCCTGCAACGCAGGCGTATCGGGGGAAAGCGCGATCATGTCTTTGGCGGACATTTCCCGCGAAAGGACAAGATCAAATTGCTGAGTCGGAGTCTTGGCCGGTCCCCATTCCATGAAATCGACAACAGCGCTAATGGGCATGCGAGCTACCAGGTCTGCGGCACTCCGGGCTGGGATCGGCCGCATGCTGGCCAGGAGATGCCAACCCCATCCTTCCACCGATCGGTAGATTCGTACACATGGGAAAGAATTACTCAGGGCGCGTACAACCGACGCTTGTACGGCATGATCCCCAACCGGGAGCCACTGCTGCAGGATGCCGTCCGGCCGCAGGCGTTCCTTGGCGACGGCATAGAACTCCTCCGAGTACAAAAGGCTGGATCCGGCCGCCTGAACCGGCGGGGGAGGATCAATAATGATGGCGTCGTACATCTGGGTCGACCGTTCCAGATAACGCCGGCCATCGTCGATCACGAGATGCGACAGGGGCGATGCCAACACTCTTGCGCCATCATCGTGGTAGTAGGAAAACAGCCGGGGAACGCTGGGCACTAGCTCGACTGCGGTTGTGGGGATTCCCCAAGAGATCACAGATCTGTATGTCGTGCCCATTCCAAAGCAGATGACCAGTGCATTGCGCGGCTGCTGATCAAGCGAAGCGAGGGTCAGATGCGCCATCATTTTCGTTATTGGGGTCAGCGTTGTCGTCCCCACACCGTTTGTAATAAGTCGCTTCCGCATGCCGGTCCCGGTCGCGACGACAGTTGCAGTGCTGTCCCGCAGTACTTCGCGTTGCGGAAAGATCGTCTCGTAACTCTTCGTCAAAAAGAAAACCGCTAACGCCGCCCCAACGATGACACAGGCTAAGGCGCGCACCCGCGTCCGAAGTTTACGAGTTCGCGGCCAAGGCCCAGCCACCGCAAACCAGGGCAGCGAGAACAGCAACGCGGAAGTGTGTTCACCCACGCGCGGTAGCAAGATGAAGCCAGAGATCAGAGGGCCGAGGATACAGCCCAGAATATTTACGGCATATGCCCGTCCTGCGCGGTCGGGATCGCCCGCAGACCAGCGGTCCACTAGCATGGGGGTAAGGAATCCGACTACCCCCGCAAATGGAGCAACACCAAGCAGAACTCGCATCACTTGGTTCAGAGGAAGCCGGGGATCGGAGGTAAGAAGCGGCAAGAGCCCTAGAAGGCCCAGCATAATCCAGGCGAGTTGGCCGTCTGTATCCCCGATTGCGGCTCTAGCCCGATATACCGAGGAACCCACGAACGTGGCTAAAAGGTAGAACAACAAAATGATCGCAAAAGAGTAGACGACTGCGCCGACATAAGGTGTGAACAGCCGGATCCAGACGACCTCCATACCCATCGTGGCCAGTCCAGTCATGAAAAGCAGGACTAGTACCCCGCTACGCGGTCCAAGATTCTCGGGTGTCGTCTTAGCATCCGCCGCTGTCGCCGCAGAACCGCCCGCCTGCTGGGCGAGCGTCAACCCGAAGGCGGAAGCGGCTATGGCGGCGTTGAGGAGCGCACCAACATGCAGCGTGCCACGGAATCCATATTGTTCGATCAGCAATAACGGAACAACAGCCCCAGCGACTGCACCCAGCAAGTTGGACAGATAGAGGAAGCTAAACGATCGGCGCGTCTTGTAGCGCGAGTCTCGGCCAATCGCGAACATCGCCAACGGGATCGTGGCACCCATACAAGCACACCACGGGATAATGACCAGCGCCACGAGTGTGCCTGACGCTAGATAGTGCGCTGCCGACGACAAAGAGGATCGGCCGACCAACCACTCTACCAGGCGGTGGCCCCAGGCCAGTTCCAAAGGAACCGCCAGGGCGGAGAACGCGATCAAGAGCTCCGAGAGGGCGTACAAGCGAAGCGGAGCGAATCTAACCTGCTCGCCATAGCGCCTTACCAGAGTCCCGGCTGCCCAAGAACCTCCGCCCAAACCCGCCATGAACGCGGAAAGTACAATCGACACCAGCGCAGTTGTCACTCCAAATTGCGCCATCGTCAAGCGCAGCCAGATCAGTTCGTAAAGAATGCTGCAAAAACCTGAGATGAAGAAAAAAGCGAAATACCAACCCATTGATCCCTGCCGTTTCTCACACTTGTAACGAAATCACGTCCTTGGTGGTCCCCATTTCCGGCGGTAAGTATATCCCACCTAGCTCTCGGCAATGGGGCCAGCAATCTTAGCAAGACCTTACGATTACCAACGGAAATTCGGGCCGCTCGAGGACTCAATGCAGGCGCTCTTCCAATGAGTTCATTCGATTTGTGGCATACGTCTCTGATAGATTTCGATGCCCCTGATATCGCTGATCAATGAATAGTTAGCGTCCACGGCTTCGTGAAATTCCTGGAGTTCGCGCGGCGAGAGGTCGTGGTAGTACTCGAGGATCCAAGGGTGAATAATCAGGACGCTGGGCTCCCGCCCGGTAATCGAGCGCATGATCTGGTCCTTCGAAACGACGTGGTAACGGGCTCGCTCCTCAGGACTGATTTTGTTGATGATGCGGTAAACAAAGTGATCCTCCAGCCCAGGAAAGTACCGCCGGCCAGATTCGAAAACGAATCCCGGCCAGAAAGAGAGGACAACATCGTCCGGCCTGGAATTGCTTTCGACAATTTTTGACACCTCTCGATAGCAGGATAGCTGCCAGAGCGAATGCCAGGAATGTCTTGTGCTTTCTTTGCCAATTTCGACTGCAAAAAGAATCGTCGCGACCAAAGCCAGCGCAATCACACGTTTTCTTCCGGCGCGAAACATCACGCGTAATCCTTCTGCAACGAAAGGAATCGTTAAGGGAACAAGCGGACAGTCGAAGTGCTGATCGAACGGAGGGAAGAGCGAGAGTGCAGTCAGCAAGTACGTCACCAACATCAGCAGGGCGAGTTGGAAGTAGAGGTAGTCGCTCTCCGTGTAGGGGCCGACATTCGACCCGCTCGATTGCCGGCGCAGTTTGCGGAGGCTGAGAATGCCGATAATAGCTAGAATGCACTGAATGGTGAAATACGGGTGAAATATCAGCAAGCGGACGCCAATCATCGCGAAATAAACGAAGGCAACGTGCCCAACGCTCTGGTAGCCCTCGCTGAAGACGCCGTTCCCCGATATCATGTAGCCGACATCGAAGTGGTGGTATGTGATGTTGTTGAAGATGAACGCGTGCGGATAGCGCACAAAGCTGACGATCATCGGCAGGCCGCCGATGAGTGCTCCCGCTAGAAAGCTCAAGCTCTTTGGGTGGAACCGCCGGGAGGGGCGGGATTCCTGGAAGAACACACCCAGTAAAACGGCGGGGATGAGGAAGCCGTAAAACGAGCGAGCCGAGACGCAGACTCCGAGAGCAAAGGCGCTCGCGAAGAACCAGCGGAGTTGTCCGGAGCGCAATGCGATGTAAAGGCAAATGGTGGCGATGGTTATCAGCAAGTTGGCCACGGCGAAAGTTTCAACCACGACATTCCACGAGACTGAATACGGATTAAGAAGCACCATGGCAAACGCCGCAAGCGCGACTTTGGTGGGCAGGCGCCTGGCGAAAACGAGCGCAAGGCCGAGCAGTAAAACTTCCAGTCCGCCGCACACCGCGGACAACATTCGCATGGCCACGAGAGAGCGCGGATGGACTGCCCAGATCCAGCTGTACAGATAGGGCAGCAGCGGCGCTTGTTGAAAGAAAAAATCCTTGTAAGGAGTTTTTCCCTCCCAGACCAGACGTGCGGCGGTGGTATAGAAGCCTTCATCGCCGTCTATGGGGCGGACGCCAGCATAGTAGAGGAGTCCTGCCAGGTAGAGCAGGGACGAAGAGGCAACCAAGGCGATGCACTTGGCCTGTTCCCTAGAAGCGACTTCCCCGGTACTTGGCGAGGACTCAACTGTGATTGGCATGTCCGTCATTGGCGGCATTTTAGCGGCTTCTGCGACGTTCTGAGCATACTGGAATTAAACCGCCCGCGAACATCACAGCCTGGCCGGACGAAGCTAATGCGTACACAGCCGACCAGTCCCATTGCGATAGACTTGCCCAGCGCTGGAATTGATCAGATTGGTTAGACGGACGCCATAACTGAGATTTTTTCGGGCATCTTTATACCCTTCCTCTGCTCCCAAAGACGGGTCACTTGTATTGCAAAGAGGAACAAAGTAAACAGCGCTCCCAAGTAGAACTTATCCCGAGCAACCCAGAACACCGAGAACGCCGACAATGCGGCGGAAGCGACAGCAGCACCCAGCCAGTGCCTTCGGGCGACGGACTCGTTAATGGCCAAGAGTACCGGCAGCGCCAGCACACTTAGATCGTGGAGGAACAGGTAAAAGGGGATCAGCGTACTCACGGAGACTGCCACAAGGAGCTTTTGTTGGGCATTTTGCCTGGTCCCAATTACCGCCGCCACGAGAAAAACGCAAAGGGACGCCAGAACCAGCGGAACCATCCCAAAATCGCAAGCGGTAAAAAAGCCGCGCAAGTTTGGCATACGGCGCAAGAGCAGCCACGAGGAGGAGGCGGCGCCCAGGGCGTGTAGTAACCTTGCATACTGAATCTCGGCAGCAACTCCTGTGATCAGCACCGACACACCCAACACCACCGCGGAACCCGCGATCCAGCCGACAACAAACTTGAGGCTCCGCCACAGCAGAAAAAGAGCAACGATCGGCAGCAAGACCTGAAAACGGAACATGCCCAAACTCAGGAGCAGGCCAGCCTGTAGTTCGTTCGACTCGACGCGGCGATAGACTAAGACAAGGATCAGTAGAAGGAACAGCGAGTCCTGGCCTTCCAGAATGGCAAACGCGATCGGCATAAATCCTATGAGTAACGCCGGAGCTATCCAGGGAGGGCCTATCGCGGATAGACCGGCAAGGCAGGGTCGAAGCAAAAAGTAAGTCAGCCCGAGGATCACAAAATTCACTCCCACCCAAACAACATACGCTGCACCATACGGAAGGAATGAAAGCGGTATGAAAAAGACAGCCTCGTAGGCGGGATGCACGAACGGTACGGCGGCGCCATCGGCAGCGACCTTCTCATTCTGATTGCGGCGAATGGCGGAAAAATCGTAAACATCTTTTCTTTGGCCGGTGCGCAGCATATATCCGGGCGTATAGAAGACGCGAAAATCGGACTCCAAAGCGAGGCTCTGCGAGCGAAGAGAAAACCAGGTGGGCAGTTCCAGGCCGACCAATATCGCCGGCACGGCCATCGCGAGCGCCAACACGTAAAACGGAACTGGTTTCATGGTTGAGGCTTACCTCGTCGAACTGACCACCATGCCGGAATAAGGCTGCAGTCTCGGCGGAACGTCATCTGCCTCGAGCAGCCACACCCGCCGATCCTTGTAATACCGCTGCAACTCTTCGTTCTTGTCGACTCCCATATCGCGCGCCCAAACCACTTTCTGGCCGTCAATATCGGCGCCGTTGTAAACCCACTCCAGCAACGGATCGTGATCCGCACCATACCGCACCAGGATCAACTGAGGCCCGGGAAGCGCTCGAAGTTGGGCTTCCAGAGTGACCCTCTCGGGTCCAATGGCCGCCCAACTCCCCGGCGCTGGAGTAGCGGCAAGAATGTGGACCTGCTCGGGAATCATCAAGACGCAAATGACTACGATTGCCCGCACCAGAAACTGGCCGCTGGGTTTACCTTCCCATTGCCAAAACCGCAAATGCCGCATACCGTGG
>Ga0307479_10002720_pt1 | contig 16023 bp, 15 predicted proteins | sample atmos_gasesECM4C_FD_203743 | JGI IMG/M metagenome (GOLD analysis project Ga0307479, IMG submission 203743) | Hardwood forest soil microbial communities from Morgan-Monroe State Forest, Indiana, United States - atmos_gasesECM4C_515 | ecosystem: Environmental > Terrestrial > Soil > Temperate... | reverse complement strand
TCGTGCGGCTCTTGACCGGCACCGGTGGCTCAGAAGGCGGCCGACGACCGAAGGCCCGGGACCAGGTCCTCGTCCTCGTGGACGCCGAAGCCCTCGTGCGGGGATGGGTGGGACGAGCCGAGCGCTGTGAGCTGGCCGGGGTGGGGTCGGTGTCGGCCGCCAGTGTGCGCCGCATCATGGGCGGCGAGCACGCCGACGTGAACATCGTGATGACGAAGGCCAAGGACGTGGTGTCGGTGTGTCGCCTCGGGCGGATCATCCCCCCCGAGCAGCGCATCGCCATCACCGTGCGCGACGACGGCCACTGCCAGGTGCCGGGCTGTGGGGCCACGAAGAACCTAGAAGCCCACCACTGGGCTGAGCTCTTCGCCGTGTGCGGGACCACCTCGCTCGACAACCTGGTGCTCGTGTGCCCGAGGCACCACGACCTCATCACCTACGAGGGCTGGACCCTCGAGGGCGGGCCGGGCCACTGGCAGTTCCGAGGCCCCCCCGAAGCACCGCCCGAGCGCATCTTCGACACCGGCTGAGCCGGGCGCTTCGGCGCGCCCGGGCGCAGCCGGGATTCAGAAATCGAGGGCGGAAAGCTCCGGCACCGTGCGACGCGATCGTTCGCGCGCTTCGAGCCACCGCTGTCGCCGGTCCTGGCGGAGTCGCTCGCCAACGATCGGTTCAACGATGCGAGCCGGCTGCCACGCCCCGGCGATCTCGTCCTCGTCGGCGTAGTGGCCCAAGGCCAACCCGGCCAGGTAGGCGGCGCCCAGGGTGGTGGCCTCGGTGACCGGAGACACCTCGACCGCTCGCCCGCAGGCGTCGGCCAGCGCCTGGACGAACACGCCGTTGGCGGACATCCCGCCGTCCACCCGCAAGGCCGGCACCGACAGCCCGGTGTCGGTCTCGGCCGCTTCCAGCAGATCGGCGCCGCGGTGCGCCACTCCCTCGAGCACGGCCCGCACCATCTCGGCTCGTCCCGTGCCGCGGGTGATGCCGACGAACGTGCCGCGCGCCCCGTAGTCCCACACCGGCGTGCCGAGGCCGAGCAAGGCCGGCACGAACCACACGTCGCCCGAGTCGCTCACCGACGCCGCCACCTTCTCCGACTCCGCCGCGTCGGTGAGGATGCCGAGATCGTCGCGCAGCCACTCCACGCACGTGCCCGCCGACAGCATGATGGCTTCCACGCCCCACGTGATCCGTCCGGCTCGGCGCCAGGCGGCTATGGGGAAGGTGCCGGCTCCACCCCGGCGCTCGAACGACGGACGCGCCGGGCCCACGCACATGTCGAGCATTCCGCCCGTGCCGAAGGTGACCTTGGCCAAACCGGGCCTGGTGCAACCCTGGCCCACGAGCGACGCCTGCTGGTCGCCAGCCATGCCGCAGATGATCGGTGATCCGGGAAGGGCGGTGGCCGGTCCGACCACCCCGGCGGAGTCCACGATGTCGGGCAACACGCCGGCAGGGATGCGCAACGCCTCGAGGCGTGTCGTGTTCCAGCTGCCGCCGTCGGACGTGACCAGCCCCGTGACCCCGGCGTTGGTCTCGTCGGTCACGTGCAACGTCCCCTCCGACAGCGTCCACGCCACCCAGCTGTCCACGGTGCCGAAGCACAGGTCGCCGGTGCGCTCGGGATCGGCCAGGTCGAGCAGCATGGCGACCTTGGTGGCCGACTCGTTGGGCGCCAAACGGATGCCCTGGTCGGCCAGGGCCAGGCACATCCCCACCGTGCGCAGGTCCTGCCAGCCGATGCCGGGCCCGACCGGGGTGCCGGTCTTGCGGTCCCACACGATGGTGGAGGCGCGCTGGTTGGTGATGCCCACGCCGGAGATGGGCTCCTTGCCGTCTCGGGCGGCGTCCTCGGAGGCGGCCAGGGCCACGGCGAGCACCGCTTCCGCCATGACGGTGGCGTCGAACTCCACGAAGCCCGGCGCCGGCGAGGTGGGGAGCAGTTCGCGCCGGTGTACGTGGGTGACGTCGCCTCCTTCGACCACCCCGGCCCGCAACGACGAGGTGCCGACGTCGACGACCAAAACCCTCGGGCCGCTCGGGCCACTCACGGCCAGGGCACCTCACCGAAGGGCGACGGCAGGCCGAGCTTGCCCGGGTTGAGGATGCCGCGCGGATCGAGGGCGTCCTTGAGTCGGCGCAGCACGTCGAATCCCTCGCCCAGGGCGCGAGCCACGAACCGGGCCCGGTTGATGCCGATGCCGTGGTGGTGGCTGATGGCGCCGCCGGCGCGCATCACCACGTCCATGGCCGCCTCCCACGCCGTTTCGTAGTAGTCCTCGGCCCAGGCCCGGTCGCCGGCGCCGTCCTCCCCGTCGCCGTCGTCGGGGCGCCGCCCGGCGAAGGTGAAGTACAGACAGGCACCATCGGTGTAGGCGTGCGACTCGTGCGCAGAGGCCGCCAGCGTGCCCGGCACCGATCGCAGCGCCTGGAGCGTGCTCTCGTACAGCGCTCCCAACGCCGACCACGGCGCCGCCACCTCGATGGTGTCGACGACGATGCCGGCCCGGTACAGCGGGGCCAGCGCGGAGACGTCGTTGCGGTGCTCGAGCCAGCGCTCCACCAACGAGTCATCGAGAGCTTGGCCGGCGTTGGCGACGCACTCGCTCTCGACGACGGCCATGGTCGCCTCGAGAAGGGGAGGGTCGGCCTCGTCCAACACGATCAACAGCGACTCGCCCTCGACGGCGAAGTTGCGTTGCGCCTCCACCTCGTCGTAGAGGCGCAACACGGCCGGGGTGGCCCCCCGGCGCAGGGCGCCCCGGCACGCTTCCAGGCCGGCGGCGAAGGTGGGAAATCCGTAGGCGAGACGGCTCTGGGCGGGCGGCAGCGGGTGCAGCCGCAAGGTGGCCGAGGTGATCACCCCGAGCACGCCCTCCGACCCCACGAAGAGCTGGGTGAGGTCGGGCCCGACGGCGGCCCGGGGCCCGGTGCAGCCCGTGCGCACCATCCGGCCGTCGGCCAGGGCCACCTCGAGACCGGCCACCATGTCTTCGATCTTCCCGTAGCGCGTCGAGTACTGCCCCGCCCCCCGGCAGGCCAGCCACCCGCCCACCGTGGACAGCGCCATGGACTGCGGCCAGTGCCCCACCGTGAAGCCCTCGGCCTTCAACACGTCCTCGAGGTCGGGCCCGAAGGTGCCGGGGAGCACGTCGACGAGCAGCGACGTGGCGTCCACCGAACGCACACCGGCCAGCCCGCACAGATCCAGCGACACGCCACCGAATACGGGCACGCTCGATCCGCACACGCCCGAACGCCCCGCCATGGCCGTCACCGGTACCCGGGCGTCGTGACAGACGGCCAGCACCGACGCCACCTGGGCGCCGTCGGACGGCCGGGCCACCACGGCGGGCAGGGCGGGCACCTCCCCGTCCATGGCCCAGCGGATGGCGAGCGGCCACCAGTCGCGGCCGGCCTCCATCCGCACCGCCGGGTCCACGGTCACCTCGGCGCACACGTCGCGCAGACGGTCCACGAGCGCGTCGTCGACGGGGACGCGGGGACCGGTGAAGCGCTCGCCCACCTTCTCGGGGGCGGCGTCGACCGGGGTGACCGGGGTGGGAGCGCTCGGGTTTCCCGGCGCGCCCACGCGGGCGCCGGTGCCCGCGCCCGGTTCGGTCCCCGCCGCCGATCCCGAGAAGCTCACCCGGAGCGGCCCTCCGGCACGGCGCGCCCAGGGCTGGTCGCCTCGTCCACCAAGCCGGCCCGGGCCAGGCCGGCCCGGGCCACGTCGGCGAAGCGTTCGGCCTCCTGAGCCAGCGGCTCCCGGTCGCGGCCCCACTCGTCCGCCACCAGGCCAACGACGGCGGGCGCGGCCTCGGCGGTGGCGGCGGCACGGCGCAAGAGGGAGCGGGTGCGCCGCTCGAGCACGTCGTCCACGGTGACGGCCATCTCCTCTCTGGCCGCCCACAGCGCCTCCACCGCCAGGGAGGGCAAGCCCGGGACGAGCGGCTGGAGCAACTCGGGGCGGCCCCGGGCCAGCTCGAGCACGGCCGGCGTCTCGTCGCCGTGGCGGGCCAGCACGTCGGCGAAGGTGACGTCGTCCACCCCGTAGGCGCCGGCGCCGGCGGCGCGCAGCGCGGCCAACCCGGCCGCGCCACGAAGCAGCATCCTCTGGGTGCGGCAGCGCTCGGCCCCCGCCGGCGCCGCCGACCCGAGACGGCGCACGGCGGCGTCCACCGTGTCCTCGGCCATCTGGCGGTAGGTGGTGAGCTTGCCGCCCGTCACCGTCACCATCCCGCTCTCCGACACCTTCACCAGATGCCGGCGCGACATGTCGGCGGTGCGGGCGCTCATGTGGTGGCCGCGCGCCGCGGCGGCGAGCGGGCGCAGGCCGGCCCACACCCCGGTGACGTCGTGGCGCTCGAGCGGCTCGGTCACGACGGCGTTCACCGCCCTGATGACGTAGTCCACGTCCTCGGGGAGACAAGCCGGGTCGTCGAGGGGGCCGTCCCAGTCGGTGTCGGTGGTGCCCACGTACACGTCGTCGCCGTCGGCCCACGGCACCACGAAGATCGAGCGGCGGTCGCCCGCCACCGGCACCACCGCGGCGATGTCGGCCGGGAGCTTGTGGCGGGGGATCGTGACGTGGATGCCCTTGGCGGGCCGGATGGAATGCGGGTGGACCGCCTCGTCGAGGGCGCGCACGTCGTCGGCCCACACCCCCGTGGCGTTCACTACCACCTCGGCCCGCACCTCGATCTCGGGCTCGGCCGGCGCCCCGGGGACGGGCAGGGAAGGTCGCACCCGGGCGCCGCGCACCCGCCCGGTGCCGTCGTGGAGGAACTCGGTCACCTCGGCGTAGTTGGCGGCGACGGCACCGTGGTCGAGGACTGCGGTGCGCAGGATGGTGAGGGTGAGTCGGGCGTCGTCGGCCCGGGCGTCGTAGTACAAGAACCCCGCCACCAGCGCGTCGGTGCGCAGGGTGGGCAGGTGGGAGAGCGTCTCGTCCTTGTCGATGCGACGGTGGCGCTTCCCGATGCGGATGCCGCCGGTCAAGTCGTACAGCCACAGGGCGGTCGAGTAGGCACGGGTGACCTGTTTGGACACCACCCCCGCCTTGCCGAACAGCGGGATCAAGAAGGGAAGCGGTGTGACCAGATGGGGGGCGTTGTCGAGCAGGCGCTGGCGCTCGCGCAGCGACTCGTAGACGAGGCGAAAGTCGCGCTGCTGGAGATAGCGGATGCCGCCGTGCACCATCTTGGACGACTTCGACGAGGTGCCCGAGGCGAAGTCGTGGCGCTCCACCAGCGCCGTGCGCAGCCCCCGGGAGGCGGCGTCCAGGGCCACGCCAGCCCCGGTGACGCCCCCGCCCACCACGAGCACGTCGAAGGGCTCGGTGCCGAGCCGCTCCAGCGCCGCCCCCCGCTCGAAGCGGCGTTCGTCGGGGCCGGGGCCGGGCACGGCCAGAGACTGCCACAGGCCGTGGACCACCTCCTTTGCCGGCCGCCGCCCGGTGCCGCCACGCTGCGGCCCGGACCGTGCCGGGCCGTGACCATTTCGACAACGAATGTCAACTAACAATCGTTGGTGATAACCTGGCCGCCGTGAAGACGCCGGAGGAGCTCACCGACCTGTTCCGGGCCCATGGCCGCAAGGTGACGGCCCAGCGTCAGTGCATCTTCCGCGTCCTGCACGGCGACGTCACCCATCCCACCGCCGAGGCCGTCTTCGACCGGGCCCGGGCCGAGATGGAGACGATCTCTTTGAAGACCGTCTACCAGACCCTGCACGAGCTGGCCGACCTGGGCGAGATCGCCGCGCTGGACCTGGGCACGGGCACGGCCCGATTCGACCCCAACGTGGAAGGAGCACATCACCATCTGGTGTGCACCCGGTGCGGAAAGGTGCGCGACCTGCACGCCGACTTCCGGAACCTGCACGTGCCCGAAGGGGCCGAGGAGGGCTTCGTGGTGGGGGAGGCGGAAGTGGTGTTCCGCGGGTTGTGTGCCTCGTGCCGCCGCAAGGGCGGGAGCCGGCGGCGCCGGGAGGCGCCCGTGAGCGGGGCGACGGCCGACCATCGATGACAACGAGCTCGCACACAAGAGCACGCTCGCAAACAAGAAAGAGAGAGGGAGAAGAAGCCCCGTGGCCAACCTGAAGGGTTCCAAGACCGAGGCCAACTTGAAGGAGGCCTTCGCCGGCGAGAGCCAGGCCAACCGCCGCTATCTGTACTTCGCCCAGAAGGCGGACGTGGAGGGCTACCCCGACGTCGCCGCGCTGTTCCGCTCCGTCGCCGAGGGAGAGACGGGGCACGCCTTCGGCCACTTCGACTTCCTGCGCGAGGTGGGCGACCCGGTGACCGGTGTGCCGGTGGGCGGCACCGCCGACAACCTGCGGTCGGCCATCGAGGGCGAGACCTACGAGTACACCGAGATGTATCCCGGCTTCGCCCGCACGGCGCGCGACGAGGGCTTCACCGAGATCGCCGAGTGGCTGGAGACCCTGGCCCGGGCCGAGAAGAGCCACGCCGGCCGCTTCAGCGAGGGCCTCAAGCAGGTGGAGAGCTGATCGCCGGCACCGCCGATCGGAGGCTGCGGCTCCAGGACATCGAGGACTTGCGCGCCTACGAGCGCGGGCGCCAGGAGTTCCGGGCCCGGGTCATCGAGCTGAAGCGCCGCCGGCGGGTGGCGGTCGGGCCCGTCGTCACGGTGGTGTTCGAGAACCGCGACACCATCCGGTTCCAGGTCCAGGAGATGGCCCGCATCGAGAAGATGACGAGCGACGCCCAGATCCAGGCCGAGCTCGACGTCTACAACCCGCTCATCCCCGAGCCGGGGGAGCTGTCGGCCACGCTGTTCGTGGAGCTCACCGACGAGGGGTCGCTGCGGGAGTGGCTGGGAAAGCTGGTGGGGATCGAACGGGCCCTCGAGCTCCGCCTGGGCGGCGACGCGCTCAGCAACGGGGGCCCGGAGGTGGTGGCGGCCACGCCCGAGGAGACCCACGAGGGCCAGCTCACCCGCGAAGACGTGACGTCGTCGGTGCACTACGTGCGCTTCCGTCTCGGTCCCGAGCAGGTCGAGCGCTTCGCCCGGGGGCCGGTGTGGCTGGGCGTCGACCACCCCGCCTACCGGCACTACGCCGAGCTCCCCGACGAGGCCCGCAGCGAGCTCGTCACCGACTTGCTTCCGTGACAGTGGGTCGGGGCGCACTTGGGGTCCTGACCAGGGGGGATCTGGACAGCCCGCAGGGGCCGCGCCATACTGGATGTTCCGCCGTTTTTCTGTTCAGGGGACCATTGTCCCTGGTCACAGGGTCGCGGCGGGCGAAGAACCCAGAACTGCAACCACCCGGAACCATACTTTCAAGACACCCATGCGCTGATGTGAGGAAGAAGTGACACCCATGACCGCCCTTTCGACCGCCGCAACCTGGCGCAAGCGAGCCGCCTGCCAGGGGATCGACCCCCAGGTCTTCTTCCCGGAGTCCGACGAGGACGCCGAAGAGGCCAAGGCGATCTGCGCGATGTGCCCGGTCCGTCAGCCGTGCCTGGAGCACGCCCTGGCCCATCGCGAGCGTGAAGGGGTATGGGGCGGGACCACAGAGCGCGAGCGTCGCCGGATCCTGCGCCAGCGTCGCAAGTCGGCCTGAGCCACAGGCCGGCGCCCGGCTCAGCCCGCGGAGTCACGTCAACCCCGAGAGCCGGCTAGCCCCGAAATCCAGGGAGCACCTCCGATGCTTCTCGGCGCGCGAGCCTGGCGCCTGAGGAGGTGGGGCCGCTGCCCGGCGTCGTGACCCCCGGTGCCTATGTGGTGACGGTCGCCCTGGCGGCGGGGCTCGGGGTCGTGCTGTGCCTCGAGGCCCGCCGCCGCCCCGGTCCGTGGCGGCGCTGGGCGGTGGCCGCCCTCGGCCTGGTGCTGTTCGCCACCGCCCTGAGCTACGTGCTGGGCCTGGTGGTGGCGGGCACCTTCTCGGCCAAGACCGACCTGCCGCTGCCGCTGTGCGACGTGGCCGTGCTGGTGGCGGCGGCCGCCTGCTGGTGGCAGGTGGCGGTGCTCGTCGAGCTCACCTACTACTTGGGCCTGGCCGGCACGCTGCAGGCCGTCATCACCCCTGACCTGTCGGCGGGCTTCCCCCATCTCGTCTTCTTCCAGTACACGGTCGGGCATCTGGGCATCGTGCTGGCGGCGGTGTTCTTGGTAGTGGGGATGGGGATCCGCCCCCGGCGGGGCGCCGCGCCCCGGGTGCTCGTCATCACCGCCGCCTACACCGCCTTCGTGGGCATGGTCGACGGGCTCACCGGCGCCAACTACATGTTCCTGCGGGCGCCGCCCGGCAACTGGACGCTGCTGCGCGTGCTCGGGCCGTGGCCCTGGTACGTGCTGAGCGCGGCGGGCGTGGCCATCGTCCTCGTGACGCTGCTCGACATCCCCTTCTGGCCCGGCCGGCGCCTGGCGGAGGGCGCGGGGGGCACGGGCAGAGCGGCGCGCCAGGGCCGGGCCGGCGCCGCCCGGCCGGCGGCCTGAACCCCGATGAGCCAGGTGTTCGGCACCCGCGCCTCACGCGGACCGCGGCGTCCGCCCCTGTCGGCGGGGCCTCTGACGCTGCGAGGGTGGCTCGAGCCCGCCGTACTCACCTTGGCACTGTTCGCCATGGCCTCGGGCTTCGGCCAGTACGGGGTCATCTCCTCGCTCGGCGACGTGGCCAAGGCCTTCGGCCACATGCATCACGGCACGACCATCGCCGAGGAGGCGGGGCTGTCGGGGACCCAGCTCGGCGTGGGGCTGGCCATCATCCGGCTCGCCTCGCTCGGCTCGCTGCCCCTCGCCGGGCTGGCCGACCGGTTCGGGCGTCGGACCATGCTCATCGGGACGTGCTGTGTGGGCCTGGCCCTCACGGTGGTGGCCGCCGCCAGCCCCGGCTTCTGGTGGTTCGTGGCCATCTTCGCCCTGGGCCGCCCGCCGCTGTCGGCCACCAACGCCCTGTCCCAGGTGGGCGCGGCGGAGGAGACCGCCACCAAAGACCGGGCCAAAGCCATCGGGCTCGTGACGGCCGGCTACGCGGTGGGATCGGGGATCACCGCCGTCCTGCACGGCCTGGCGTCCTCCACGCTCGGCTTCCGGGGCATCTTCGCCTTGTCGGCCGTGCCGCTCGTGGCCGTCATCCTGGTACGGGGCCGGCTCGAGGAGTCGGACCGCTTCACGCGCTCGTCGGCGTCGGCGAAGCAGGCCGTGCCCGTGCTGGGCGCGGTGCGCAAGCCCTTTCGGGGCCGTCTCGTCGTGGTGTCGGCCCTGGCCTTCTTCGTGGCCGTCGCCAGCGGGCCTGCCAACAGCTTCATCTTCATCTACGCCCAGAACATCCTGCACATCTCGGGCCTGGGCACCTCGCTCATGGTCGTGGGCGCGGGTGGGGTGGGGCTCGTCGGCCTGCTCGCCGGGCGGTGGCTGGCCGATCACATCGGCCGGCGCATCACCGGGGCCATCGGCATGGGCGGCATCGCCATCGCCGCCTTGATCGCCTACAGCGGGCCCCACGTCGCCTTGTTCGCCGGCTACGAGTTCGCGGCGTTGTCGGGCGGGTGCTTCGCGCCGGCGGCGGGGTCGCTCGCCAACGAGCTGTTCCCCACCTCGGTGCGGGCGTCGGTAGCCGGGTGGTACGTGGCCGCCGGCGTGGTGGGGGCAGTGGTGGGCCTGGTTGTGTTCGGGTCGGTGGCCGACGTGGGCAACCGCTTCGCCGTGGGCGGGCTCGTGACCTTCCTTCCCGTGCTGTTCACCACGGGGCTGTTCTTCCTCGTTCCGGAGACGAAGGGACGCGAGCTCGAGGAGCTGTGGCCGTCGGAGGACTGAGCGGTGCGTCCGCGCCTTCGAATGACGCCCACGCGAGAATTCTCGACATGCCCATCAACTACATCCACGAGCCCCATCCCCGGATCGCGCAGCGGCGGGCGTCGGGGCCCACCAAGACCCTGGACGTCACCCGGATACACCATCCGAACCCGTTTCTGCGCTTCAACGCCCACGCCGGCCTGATCATCACCGTGATCGTGGGCACCATGTGGTGCGCCTATGTCTTCGCCGCCATCGCCCTCATCAGCCTGCCCGACAACATCCACTCCACCCAGAACCTCATCCTGTGGATCTCGAGCAGCTTCCTCCAGTTGGTGCTCCTCCCCATCATCATCGTGGGCCAGAACATCCAGGCTCGTGCTTCGGACAAGCGGGCGGAGGACACCTACAACGACGCCGACGCCGTGCTGCACGAGTCCTTGGAGATCCAGGCCCACTTGAAGGCCCAGGACGCCGAGATCGAGAAGATCCTGCAGATGGTGGAGGGGATCCGCCCGGCCTCCTGAGTGGGCCGGCCTCTCGAGGACCCCTGCGTCCCGAGGGCTCCCCGCCTCCTGCGGACGCCCACCCTCGTTAGCGTGCGAGGCATGGATCTCGAAGAAGCCCTGCGGACCACGGGCGCCGTCCGAGAGTTCACCGACGAGCCCGTTCCCGACGAGGTGGTCTACCGGCTCTTGGATGCCGGCCGTTTCGCCCCGAACGGGGGCAACCGCCAGGCCTGGCGCGTGGTGTGGGTGCGCGACCGAGCCCGCAGGCAAGCGCTGCGCGACATCTACCTCCGGGGTTGGTATCCGTACCTGGCCATGGCCTCGGCCGGGCTCACCCCGTGGGCGCCGCTCACCGACCGCGACCGCGAGGGCCGCGCCATCGAGCAGGCCGGGGAGTTCGCCGCCTCGGCTGCGGCCGGGCCGGGCGGATTCGCCGAGCACCTCGACGCCGTGCCCGTGCTGCTCGTGGTCCTGGCCGACCTTCGGCGTCTTTCCGCTGTCGACCGCGACCTCGACCGCTACACGCTCGTGGGCGGCGCGTCCGTGTACCCCTTCGCGTGGAGCGTGCTGCTGGCAGCACGGTCTGAGGGTTTGGGCGGCGTGATCACCACCATGGCCGTGCGGCACGAGGACGACGTGCGTCGCCTTCTCGGTGTGCCCGATGAGTACGCGGTGGCGGCCGTGGTGGCGCTGGGACGTCCCGTCCACCAGCCGAGGCGCCTGTCTCGCCAACCGGTGGAGGAGTTCGCCACCGTCGACCTCTTCGACGGGCCGCGGCTCCTACCCGGTGCGTCCGGTGCGTCCGGTGCGTCCGGTGCGTCCGGTGCGTCCGGTAGGTCCCGTAGGTCCGGTGCGTCCGGTGCGTCCGGTGCGTCGAGGGGCTGAGCGCTTGGCCACGGCGAAGGCGGAGTTCGAGTTCCGGGCCGAGGAACCTGACATGGTGCTCGCCCACATGACCCGGCTCGGCGACGCCCACCGAGGTTGGATCAACCTCCAGCCGGGGATCAGGGAGGAGGACACCCCGCCGGCGCCCACCGCCCTGGGGTTCATCTTCTCGTCGTCGCGCTACGAGGTGCCGATGTGCACATGGGTGGCGGGCAGTGAAGGTCGGCACGGCGTCGAGGCGGACTCTCTCGGCATCCAACACGGCTCGGGGCCGAAGGCCGTGCGCCGGCTGGCCGGCATGCAGCTGCCTCTCCCCGAAGGCTGGCGCTGGGTGCAGGACAATCCGCTTCGGGGGCTGGTGGTGCGGACGCCGCCCGGTACTCCCCATGCCGACCAGCTGCGCTGGCTGCTCGAGGCCGGCGCAGCGCTGAGCAAGGTGCCGCTCACCGGGGAGTGGCGGGCGCTCGTCTACGAAGGAAGGTGATCCCGCCCGCTCGTGGCGCGACTAGGCGCGCTCAGAAACTCCGAAAGGCGTGGGTGTGGCGGGGACGTGGGAGACGGGATTGCCGGCCGACACGTAGTAGTTGCTCTTGCCGGCGTCCTTGGCCCGGTACATGGCGAGGTCGGCGTCGCGCAGCAGTGTGTCGCCGTCGTCCTGGCCGTTCGGGCTGTAGGCGATGCCCACGCTGACCCCGATGACGATCTCGCGTTGGTCGATCGTCACGGGCTGGGAGATGGTCTTGACCAGGCGCTCGGCGGCTTGACGGGCCGACGTGGGGTCTTCCAGGTCCTCCATGATGATGGCGAATTCGTCGCCGCCCATCCGCGCCACGGTGTCCTCGGCTCGCACCGAGCCGCGCAGTCGGTCGGCCACTGCGACGAGCAACTCGTCGCCGGCTTCGTGCCCCTGGCTGTCGTTCACGGGCTTGAACCCGTCGAGGTCCAAGTACAGCAGCGCCAGTGCGCGCTGATGACGCCGTGCCCGGGAGATCGCCTCGGCCAGGCGGTTGTGGAGCAGAGAGCGGTTGGCGAGCCCAGTGAGCCCGTCGTGGTAGGCCTGCTGGGCGAGCAGCTCCTGGAAGCGCCGGCGTGACGCCTCCTGGCGGTAGCCGAGGACGATGATGACGGCGGCGGCGAGCGCCAGCAAGGCCAGCAGGGCCACGCCCACGTGCAGCTGGTTGGAGCGGATGGGACCGAAGAACTCGGCACCGCTCTGCACCGTGAAGCCCGCCCAGCCGCCCACGTGCAAGGGCGAGAACGCCACCTCGGAGCCGTCCTTCTTGTCGGTGTAGGCGCCGGCATGACCGTGGGACAGCGCGGCGAATCCCTGGGGCTCGCCGATGTTGGTGCCGATGGACGCCGGTGTCGGCCCTGCCACCACCGCGCCCGTCGAGTCGACCACATAGCCGTGTCCGGTCTTTCCGTACCGCAGCTGTTCCACGTAGCTCTCGAGCGGAGACCGCTCGAGGTTGGTGAACCCGACGAACAGGGCCTTCACCTGCCCCCCGACCTCGATCGGCACGCCCATGGCCACCACGTGGGTGGAGCCGACCTGCATCACCGACGACACGTCCGGTTGCCCGGCGAGCAGCGAGCGGGTCATCGGTGCGTAGCCGGGGTTGGTCGAGACGGGCAGACCCTGCCCGGTGGCGTAGGAGTCGAGGACGCTGCCCGTCGTCGTGACGACGGCGGCGCCGTAATTGAGGAAGGTGGCGTGGGCGACGAAGGACTGGAGCCGGGCCTCGTCGGCGGGGCTGTCGGGCGTGAGCGCCCACGCGCCGGTCGAGGCGTAGTCGAGCCCCTCCTTGAGCGAGAACAGCACGTAGTCCTTGCCCAGGCTGCCCAGCGTGTCCTGCATCGTGAGCCGGTCCTGGACGAGCAGCTTCTCGCCCTTGGCGTTGGCGTTGGCGGTGAGGGCAAGGCCGACACCGCCGATGGCGCACACGAGCACGACGCTCAAGATGACCGGGCCCAGTCGCCGCAGTCGGTTCATGCACCGTGCTATCGGCCGTTTGTCGAGGTCGCTTGACCTGCGTCTATGGACGTTGCGGGAACTGGGGGCAACCCGGGTTGGGCCAGGCGTGGGAATTGTTTCGCCGCTGTTGCACAGCGCGACAAGCGTTGTGCGGGGCCCGCCACGGCCCGGTCAGGCCAGTTACGAACCGGTCGGATCGTCCTCGGTCAGTCCTCGCTCAGTCCTCGGTCAGTCCTCGCTCAGTCCTCGGTCGGTCCTCGCCCAGTCTTCGCTCAGTCCTCGATCAAATAGTCCTCCGGCCGCACGACGCCCGTGACCGGCTGACCGCCGAGGAACCGCCGGATGTTGGCCGCGGCAAGGGCCATGGCTTCCTCGACGATGCCGGGCACCAGCGCCGAGTTGTGGGGCGAGCCGAGCACGTTGGGGAGCTCGAAGAACGGGTGGTCCACATGGAATTGCCTGGCGTGGAACGGCTCTCCCCACCAGGTGTCGATGCCGGCGGAGAACTCGAGATGGCTGCGGAGATGTTCGTACAGCGCTGTCTCGTCGACGATGGCACCGCGGCCCACGTTCACGAGCACGGCATCGGGCTTCATCCGAGCGAGCTGCGGAGCGCCGATGAGACCGGAGGTCCGGTGGGTGAGCGGTAACGACACGACGACCACGTCGGACGATTCGAGGACGTGATCGAGGTCGTCGAGGGTGCCCACGAACTCGACGGCCTCGTCGGTCCGCCCGCTCGTGTTGACGGCGTAGACGCGGGCGCCGAGCGCGCCAAAGCGCCGGGCGGTGGCCTTGCCGATGCCGCCGAAGCCGAGGATGCCGCACACCGATCCCGACAGCCACCGCGTCAGGGTCTGGTTCCAGGCACCTGATGCCAGCTTGGCGTGATTCTCCGGCAGCCGCTTGAGCAGCGCAAGGGTCATGGCGAGCACGTGCTCGGCCATGGGCTCGGCGTAGGCCCCCACGTTGCTCGCCACCACGGCACGGCGCGGCAGTTCGCCGAAGGGGAGATGGTCGGCACCCGCCGACACCAGCTGCACGAAGCGCGCCGGCAGGGCACGCCCCTCGCCGGGACGGACCTCTCGGGCGAAGTTCCAGCAGAACAGCACGTCGCTCTCGGCCAGGATCCGGGAGCGCTCGTCATCGGGCACACCAGCCACGCTGCGCAGCTCGACGTCCGGGCCCAGCACCTCCTTCATCGAGGCGTCGACAGGCCCGAAGGTGATGGTGACGACAGACGGCGCGCCGGCGCTCATCGGGGGGTTCGGTGGCCGGAGGTCATTCGGTGCGCGAGAAGGCGACGATGGCCAAGCTGAGCATGAGGAGCGCGAAGGCGGCCACGATCCCGAGGTCCACACCGACGGGAAGGCGCCACGATCCCCAGGTCATGGGGGCGCCGAAGATCTTGGTGACGACGGGCGTGGTGTGGACGTGGGCGAACACGGCTCGGCGCATGGGGTCGACGATGTAGGCGAGCGGGTCGAGCCTGGTGAGCACGTTCAGCCACGTGGGCAGGTTGTGGAGCGGGAACAGCGCCCCCGAGAGGAAGAACAGGGGCAGCACCACGAACTGCATGACCACTTGGAACGACTCCACCTGCCCCATGCGCGAGGCCAGCGCCGTGCCTAGGGCGGTGACCGTGACGGCAGCCAGCAGCATCTCGCCGAACAGCGTGAGGAGCAGCACCGGGTTGTAGGGCACGTGCACGAGCCCGGCCAGGACCAACATGATCACGGCCTGCAACGTGGCCACGGTGGCCCCGCCGGCGCACTTGCCGATGACGAGCGCCCCCCGCCGCACCGGCGCCACCAGCATCTCGCGCAGGAAGCCGAACTCGCGGTCCCAGACGATGGACACCGCCGAGAAGATGGCGGAGAACAGCACGGTCATCGCCACCACACCGGGGAACATGAAGGTCCGGAAGCTCACGCCGTTGCCGGCACCGCCGGCGAAGCTCCGTCCCACCAGTGAAGAGAGTCCCGTTCCCAGCACGAACAGGAAGAGCACAGGCTGCACGAGGGTCGTGATGATGCGCAGGCGGTTGCGCCCGAAGCGGATGAGCTCGCGCCGCCACACCATTTGTACGGCGCGCAGGTCGTCGCGCCACCGGCCACCTGCCACCCGCACCGGGACCGGTTGGGCTCGAAAGCGCGGCGCTGGCGGCCCGGGCGGAGCGGTCGGGGTGGTCGGGGTGGCCGGCGTGGTGGCGGCGGTCGGGGGAATCGCCTCGATCTCTCCCGGCGTGAACGCTGCAGCCAGCGCCGAGGGCGCCTCGTCGGTGGCTTGCTGTTCGCCCAGGTGCTCGAGATCCTCGCCGAGTGGGTCGAGGCGGCCCGGGTCGCTCACCGGCGGCGGGCGGCTCGCATCCACATCGACGAGGCCAGGCGTTCGGAGCCTGAGGCCTCGGCGTCGCGAATGGTGCGGCCGGTGTAGTTCATGAACACGTCGTCGAGCGTGGGGCGGGCGATGCTCACCGCCGAGATCTCCACGTCGAGCTCGGAGAACAGCCTGGGCACGAACTGCTCGCCGCTGGGCACGTAGATGGTCACCGCCCCTTCGCTCATTGTGGCTTCCACGCCGAAATGTCTGCGCACCGCTTCGATGGCCGCCGCCGGGTCGGCGGCTTGGAGCTGGACCCGGTCCCGGCCCACGCTGGCCTTGAGGGCTTCAGGGGTGTCGATCACTACGATCTGTCCTTCGTCGATGATGGCGATGCGGTCGCAGTGCTCGGCTTCGTCCATGTAGTGCGTGGTGGGGAACATGGTGATGGATTCCCGGCCGCGCAGTTCGTTGATGTAGCTCCAGATGTGGGCGCGCGTCTGCGGGTCCAGCCCGACGGTGGGTTCGTCGAGGAACAGGACCCTGGGGGAGTGGAGCAGAC